>JGI12316J15310_10000012_pt4 | contig 86302 bp, 64 predicted proteins | sample MarCyaLeptolynsp_FD_15310 | JGI IMG/M metagenome (IMG submission 15310) | reverse complement strand
GGGCGACTGCGTTCGTACGCTTGGCGACGCTCGCGCTTACGCAACAGCGTCATTGAAGCCGTTGTTCGGAGATTGCAGCGCCCACCTTCCGCGAAATCCCCAGACTGCACGGGCCCAAACAAACGGGCCGATAGAGTGCGCATAGAAGCTGGACATGAAGGTCGCTCTTAGAGGAGCCGCAGCAACGCCACCCCGGTGGCGACAACAACACATCACGCTTGACTGAGGTTAGCCGCCTCATAGAAGCGTACGAGGACGGCAGCTCTATGGGCGGCGCTAGCCGTCCATAGACCTGCCGCCCGCAGCTAGCGCAGCCCCCTGCGAACAGGGTGGCGCGCCATGTAATCGTAAAGATGCCCCAAGCCTCCTCATGCCCCACCCGGCTCACCGAAGTGACCACCACTTCATCTGAGCAGACTTGACCACTGAACAGATGTTCATCATCATTACCCTATGGTCACGAATAACGCCCCCTGGCAGCCTTCTCTTCTGGGACTTTCACCCATCGCCATCGATCCCAGCTTTCGCGGCGCCGAGCGCCTCGAACTGGGCGACGGCGCCTGGATCGACCATCTGCCCGGCTGGTGCCAGGGTCACTCGAGGTTGTTCGAGACGCTGCGCCGCACCACGCGATGGAAGACCTCCCGGCGCCAGATGTACGACAGCGTCGTCGACGTCCCCCGGCTCATGGCGTCCCTGCCCGAGTGCGGCCCGGGTCACCGGGTGCTCGATGAGATGGCGGCGGCGCTCTCCGGGCGCTACGGCGTGAGCTTCAACCGTGTCGGAATGAACCTGTATCGCGACGGCGCCGACAGCGTCGCCTGGCATGGCGACTACGTCCTGCGCGACCAGGAAGAGGATTCGTTCGTGGCCACCGTCAGCGTGGGCGAACGCCGAAAGTTCCTGCTGCGCCCCAAGCACAGCAACGGCCCGCGACGTTCGCTGGCGCTGTCCTTGGGCTGGGGCGACCTGGTGGTGATGGGCGGATCAATTCAGCGGACCTGGGAGCACGCCGTGCCCAAGGTGGCGCACGCCGGCCCCCGCATCGCCATCATGTTCCGCTGCGGCGACTACCCCGGCTGATACCTACAGGCCCAGATACTTCATCAGGTCCAGGCTGGCCCACTCGTCGCCGAACAGCCCCCAGTGGGTCGTCACGGTCTTGGCGCGCAGGTCGAACAAGCTCGTGGAGCCTTGAATCACCTGGGTCTTCCAGTCCGGGTCGTCGCCGGGCCACTCGTGCTTGTAGTAGTTGGGGTAGAATCCCTGGGGGCCCAGGAAGTCGATGATCTTGCGCGCCAGGTCAGCGTCGATCGCGCCGTGATGCTCGCGTAGCAGCCACGTCAGCGCGTCGTAGCGCCACTGGAAGTCGTTCCAGTTGGGCCCCCCGATGAGCTGGGTCCACTTGTTCGTACTGGTCAGCCGCATGGTCGGGATGATGTAGCTGTTGCATGTGGCGATGACGTCGTCGAAGGGCAGGTTGGCCTTCGGGAAGAAAAGCGCGCCGGGGAAGTCGGGCCCGCTGACGTTGTCGCCGGGGGTGCCGAACGTATCGAACACGCCCGCTTCGTAGGGCTTGTCGTTGGCGACGAAGAGAGCCTTGTTGAGGTTCAGGAAGAAGTCAGGGACCTCGTACCCCGGGCCTCGTGCCATGAGCCCCTGCTGCTGCGGGATGGTCTCGTGCTCCGCCAGCTGAGCGGCCGTCGGCAGCAGGCCGACGAGGAACTTCTTGGGCGGATACTGAAGCGGGTCGAGGGCGTCGGTGGTGAAGCCGCTCTCGATGACGCGCGCCGTATCATGCGCGGCATCCGCCACCGGGTAGAGCCAGCTGCAGCCCCGATGGGCAGCGACCATCCGCTCGACGACGGCGTCGGCGCTGGCGCAGTGCTCGATGGCGTCACGGACGAGGCACAGGGAGTTGAAGCCGGGCCGCGAGTGGTCCACGCACGCCGCGGGCACCATATCCACACCTGCGGCGATGCCGGCCGCGTTCATGGCGGCGACGCTGCCCACCCAGCCGGGGGCGCTGACGCTGACGAAGGGGTGGCCCGACTCCGACGTCTCGTGGGGGACCCGCACGATGTGGGCCGCCTGGAACTGGAACACACCCGACGACGGGAACATGAAGTCGCGGCCGAAGAAGAACCCGTCGCCGCTCTTGGTGGCGCCATTCCACGCCGAAAACGAGTTGCAGAAGACCGGGACGTTGAGGTCGTCCGAGGTGATGCCGTGATGCTCGTGCCAGATCTGGTTGGGGGCGTAAGCCAGGGTCGACAGGTAGTCGACCGCCACGTTCAGGGTGAAGATGTGGGCGAAGTCGACCTTGGTGGATGGGTTGGCGGCCTTGCAGCCATCCACCAGGCCCTGCATCTCGTCCAGCAGGTACGGGGGGAGGTCCTCGCGCATCGCCGCGTCGGCCTTGTCGATCATGTCGACGAGCCACTTGAACACAAACTCGAAGCGCTCCGGCACCAGGTTCGGGTTCACGAAGGCCGGCAGGCACTTGGCCGTGAAATCGATGGCCATGGCGGCCACCGAGGACTCGGCGATGCGGCCCATGAGATAGCCCATCTGGTAGGGCGTTCCCTCGATGTAGTAGGCCGCCTTCTTTTCGGGACCGCCGCAGTTCAGCGCCGTCTTGTGACGGGCGCTGACGCCGCGGGCGCCCTCGTATTCGAAGGTGGCGATGACGTCGTAGCCGTCGTCGGCGAAGGCGTCGACGATAGGCTGCAGATAGGGGGCGATTTGGGGGCTTTCAGACATGCGCGGGAGCCTATCCAAATTCGCGCTCAACAAACAGGTCCCCCAGCTGCTATAGGCGGCTTCCCTCGGCAGACAGGAGAGACCACATGGCCAGCGTCGGCGACGTCCTGAAGCAGACGGTTCGCGGAGTCTTCAACGGAGAGCGCCCCGATGGCGAGCTCATCACCGGGCTCCACCCGTACCGGCGCCTGATGACCCACATCATGCGCGGCCGCAACGAGTCGGTGGTCTACTTCGACACCTTCGCGCGCGCTGACAAGCTGCTCGACTACATCGAGCAGGCCAACGACAAGGGCCTCGAGGTCGACATCACCCACTGCCTCGTGGGCGCTGCTGCCGCAGGCCTGGCGATGAACCCCAAGATGAACCGTTTCGTCATGGGGCGGCGCCTGTACCAGCGCAAGACCCGCCAGGTCACCTTCAGCATGAAGCGCAAGAAGCTCGGCCGTGAAGCCAAGCTCTCGGCGGTGAAGCTGACGATGGAGGACCACGAGACCTTCCGCGACCTGGTCGAGCGCATCAACGGCCACATCAACGTGGAGCGCTCCGGCAAGAAGACCTACGCCGACAAAGAGTTCGACATCCTCGACAAGCTCCCCCGCGGTGCGCTGGACGCCGCCGTGAACCTGCTCAAGAGCCTCGACCACTGGGGCGCCCTGCCCAGCGGATTCATCAACGGCGACGCGATGTACACCAGCATGTTCATCGCCAACCTCGGCTCCCTCGGCATGGAGCCCGGCTACCACCACCTCTACGAGTGGGGGAACTGCCCGCTGTTCATGATGGTCGGTAAGATCGAGAAACGCCCGCTGGTCAACGACAAGGACGAGGTGGAGGTCACCCGGGTCATCCCGATCCGCTGGTCCTACGACGAGCGCATCGACGACGGCCTCAACGCCCGCTATGGCATCGACGCCGTCAACACCGCCCTGGAGAACCCGTTCGAGTACTTCGGGTGCCTCGCCGGGGACGGCAGCGACGCCAAGCCGCTGAAGCGCCCCCCGATGCGCTAGACAGGACGTGTCAGCTGGGAACGCTCACCACCCGGTTCTTGCCCGAGCGCTTGGCCGCGTAGAGCGCGCCGTCGGCAGCCCTGACGACGCTTTCGTGGTCGCGGCCCGCCGTCCACTGGGTCAGGCCGATGCTGACCGTCACGCCCAGGACCTCCTCGCCACCGTCGGCCGCCACCCGCGCGGCGGCAATGGCTTGCCGGATACGCTCGGCCACCACCTGCCCTTCCTCCATGGTCGTGTGCGGAAGGATCGCGGCGAACTCCTCACCGCCATTACGGGCGGCGATGTCGGCCTTACGTAGCTCGCCCTTCATCGCTTCGCCCACGGCGCGGAGGACGGCGTCCCCTGTCTGATGGCCATGGGTGTCGTTGACGGCCTTGAAGTTGTCGACGTCGGCCATCAGCAGCACGAACGGGTGACCGTAGCGCTCCGAACGCTCCACCGCTCCGCGAAGCGCCTCGTAGAAGTAGCGATGCACATACAACCCGGTCAGGCCGTCGGTCACACTCAGCCGCTGGGTCTCCTGAAACAGGGCCGAGTTCGACAGCGCGGCCACCACGATCTCCGCGTAGGTGCGAGCGATGGCGACATCCCGGTCGCTGAACGTGCTGCCATCCCCGGCCCGCACGATACCCAGCGCCCCCATGGTGCCCGCGGGTGACTCGAGCCTCAGCCACAGCCCCGCGTGGCCCTCGTGCTGGGCCGTCGTCCAGAGTTCCTCCGTGTCGAGGAACTCCCGGGCGTAGGGACCGAGGTCTCCGACGTCATCGACCCCGGCCATGTCCAGCTGAGGCTCGACGTCCTGCAACGTCGTTGGGAAGAGCGCGCTTCCTTCTCCCCCGACGAGATCGCGGAGTCCGCGAACGGCCTTGGCGACAATTTCGTCCCCCACCAGGGTCGCCCCGAGGTCGCGGCTGAGGTCGTTGAGCCGCCGCAGCCGGTCCAACTCGTGCTCGAGCTGCTCGGTGCGGACGGCGACCAGATCCTCGAGCTGCACGTTGAACGCCTCGATCTCTCGGTACTTGCCCTCGAGGTTGATGAGCTGGCTGCTGAGCTCACTGTTCTGGCGGCGCACCACGTCGCGGGTGAACTCCGCCTCCTTGCGGAGCTGAAGCCCTCGGCCAAAGCTGAACCCGAGCGCCGTCAGCGCCAGGGCGTCGGCGATCACCCAGCCGGTGGCGATGGTCAGCCACCCCGCCGCCGAACATGCCACCAGCGCCAAGCCGAGGGAGGCGCCGATCACCGCGCCCCAAAGTCCCATCCTGCGGGCGGAAGGCTCCTCCCAGCGGATCTCGTAGGCGCACGCATCCGCGCCCCGGGCCGAACAGTGGGTCTCGGTGACCTCGGCCTGGGGGAGCCCCCAGATCTCCGGGATCGCCGCGAGCATTCCCTTGCGGTTGTCGCAGATCTCCTGAATCGACTCGAAGCCGTCGAAGTAGCGGTACTCCATGCGGGCGAAGCCATCTCGACTGTCCGCCAGGACCATGCGCCCCACCTTGGCGATGCGGGTCGCCACGTAGGGGATCCGGCCGTAGACGTTGGCGGGTCGCAAGAGCGCTCGGACGAAGGTCTCCAGCGCGCCGAAGCTGCCGTTGTTCACCCCCCAGCTGCCAGCGCGCTCGGCGGCCCGGGCATCACCGACGATGTCCGCCAGCGCGCGGAAAATGGCCTTCTCGGCGTCATGGCTGATCCAGTGGTTCTCGTCGGTCAGGCGCTCCAGGGAATCGCCGCCGCCGAGCTCGACGATACGCTCCACGGCGCGGTCCCCACCGTGCTCACGGGCGTAGTCGATCACCGTCCGGATGATCTTGCAGTTGATCTCTTGTGCCACTGTCTTGTTGTCGGCAGCGCTGCGTGCGGTCGCGCTGCCCCCCAGGATCACTGTACGTTCTTGGTCGCAGCCGATGCAACGCGACGAGGTGCCGACGGTTCACATGGTCAGGAAGCTCCACAAGACGGTGTGGTGGTTGGCCGTCGCGGCGGTAGGGTCCGGCTGCCTCTCCACCGCGCCTCCCACCACCGAGGCCGCCAAGGCGCCAGCCCTTCAGCGCCTCGATGGCAGCGCTCAGCCTTTCGCGGCCCTTCTCGGCGACAAGCGTCAACTCTTGCTGGTCTACACCACCGTCTGGGACGAGCGAGGTCGGAAGGAACGCCCGGAAGTCGAGGCGTGGGCAACGCGACACAAAACGCTGGTGAAGGTCATCAGCATCAACAGCGGCAGCCGCGCCAAGAAGGTCCGTGAACACCTCGCGCGGCATGCCGTCACCATCGACCAGGTGCCCCTCTACATCGACGCCAGCGCGCGTCTGGCCGAGTACCACCGGATCCACGCCACGCCGACCCTTGTCCTGTTCGGCGTCGACGGGGTAGAAGTCGGCCGGTACGAAAGCATCGCCAAGGTCCCGGTGCCCAAGCCCTGAACTCTCGCCCGACCTGGGCTAGGCTGCCCGGCATGAGTCCACACCATGCCCACCTTCTGTTCACTCTCGTGTGCCTACTTCCGCTCACGGTCCACGCCGAGCCACCCGTGTCCATCGCCAACGCCGTCAAGACCGACCTCAAGGCCGGTATGACCGCCCGGGCCGTGGTTCTTGCGGGGGCGCTCGAGGACTCGAAGCTGGCCGTCACGGCCGCCATGGCTCATCTGAAGACGGCGAAGACACTGGACGACACGGCGCTCGCTGCGCTGGAGGAGCTGCGCTTCCGGGAGGCCCACGCCAAGGAGGCGACGTGGCTGAAGCAGCAGCTGACGACGCTGAAGCGAAGCGACAGGCCTCGGGCGCTGGTGCGACTGGCCGAGGCAGCGGCAGCGGCGGGTGCCAGGGACGCGACAACGCACCGGAACGCGGCGCTGAAGCTGCTAAAGGCCACGGCGGCCAAACGGCCGGAGCTGAAGGGGCTCTTCGCCCGGGCCCGGGTCCTGCTGATGCGGGACGCGTTCAGCAAGCTGGCCAACCTTCCGCCCTGGTCGGGAGACGACAAGGTGCTCCGCAAGCAGATGAACGACGCCCTCAAGCAGCTGGCGGAGGCCAAGAAGTCGGCCGAAGCGGTGATTGGGCTGGGTCAGGCCGGAGCGATCGTCGAGAGCATGTGCGCCATCGCGTCGGGCTACCACCAGCTCGCCGACCGCATTCGCACCATGCCGGCCCCCAAGGCACTTACGGGCGAGGCCCTGGGCATCTACAAGGACGAACTCCACGCGCAGGCGAAGCGGGTCGCCGAGGGAGGAACCGCCATCGCAGTCAAGGCGGTCCGCGTCGCGAGCGAGCACTATGGTCACGAGGCGCGGGCCACCCCATGCCTGTTGAAGCTCGACGGCGCCGCGTACCCAGGGGTTGGCCCGCTTCCCCTGCCCGACTCCTGGAGCCCCAACGTGGTGGGCTCGACGATGTCGCGGCTCGCGGCTCGCGCTACGCTAGCGCTCAGCAGGAGCGGCCAGGGCGTTGCCCCGTCGAAGGTGACCGCCGCGCTTGTCCGTCTTGGCCATTGGAAGATGGCCAAGCAGCGCATCGACAGCATGAAGGGGAGCGACCGACGCGTGGCGCGCCAACAGCATGGCTGGGCCGCCCTGCGCGCCCACGACTACGAAGGCGCCGCAGCGGTGTTCAAGAAGGCCCTCTCCCTAGAGGCCAGGGATGGGTTTTCGGCGGTCGGCTACTGCCTCGCGTTGGACGGTCAGCAGAAGAGCGACGAGGCGGCGAGGTGCTATCGCGCGCTGCCCCCAAACGTCCGCGAGCTTGGATGGGACCGGTTGACCGTGCTGGCTCGATAGGTGGCACGGGACTTGCTGAGACATTCAGCAACCATGCGTCTCCTGAACTGAGGACACTTCATGCTTCGCCGAAAGATCCACTGCCCGCTGTGTGAGTCCGAGCTCGCCGTACCCCACTCCGCGCCCGTTGGCGCCCGGGTCGAATGCGCCAGCTGTGAGGGCATGTTCCGTATCCCCGCGTACGAGTTTGAGGTTCACGGCACCTCCCTGTCCGGGACGGATCGGGACACTGTCCCGGACAGCGCCTCGCTGGGAGACCACGTGACCCTGCGCTGAGCCCGCGGCATAGTGGAGCCGATGGGACGAGTTCAGCAGACAACGATGGCGCTGGTCGTGATGGCCAGCCTTCTGGTGGGGATGGCCGGCGTCATGCCGGTGACCGCGCGGGCGGCGACGCCCGAGGAGACTGCGGCAAAGCTCCACAATCAGGCCAAGCGCGCGTACCGGGGGAACAACAAAGCCCAGGCGGTGGAGCTGTGGCGCGAGGCGCTCAAAGCCCACGCCTTCTGGAAGTACGCTTACAACCTGGCCAACGCGGCGTATGAGACAAAGCTGCGCAAGGACGCCTGGGACGCCATCGAGAAGACGCGTGAGCTGGGCATGCCGGACCAATATGAGTCCCAACTCCGCGAGCTACGGGCCAAGATCCGGACCGACTTGATGCGCGACCACGCGCGTATCCAATTGTCGGTGACGCCCAGAGACGCCAAGGTGACGCGCAACAACCAGCCGTGGAAGGCCCCGCGGGCGCTGTGGACGACCGATGCAGAGAGCCGCATCGTGGTCACGCTCAAGGGCTACAAGGCGGTCGACATGGTCTGGAAGCACGCGATTGGCGCCGAGGGGACACGCACCATCGCGCTGGAGAAGATCGTCACTGGCAACCTGACGATTCGGGGTACCCCGGAGCAGGCGAGCGTCAAGGTCAATGGCGTCAAGCGCGGCACGCTGCCCATCGTGGGCCCACTGGCCATCAAGCCGGGAAGCTACGAGGTCCTCGTCGAGCGGGAGGGGTACATCGCCCTGTCGACCACCGTGAAGGTGTCGCTGGGCAAAGAGCATTCGGTCGACGTAAGCCTGCTGGAGAAGCCCAAACCACCACCGCCCAAGGCGCCACCACCGGACCTGGCGACACCGGGGTGGATCACCCTGGCCACCGGCATCGTCCTGGCCGCGGGGGGAGGCGGGCTGCTGGCCTGGTCGGGGGCGACGTTCGATGAGCTCGCGGCCATCAACACTGATCCGGCGAAGCTCGCCGCGTATGCGAGCTACGAGGACTACCGCAAGGAGCATGGCGATCTGGCGGACCGTTTCGAGACGACACGCGGCGCGGGCTACGGGCTGATCGGCGTCGGTGCTGCGGCGGTTATCGCTGGCATCGTGCTGGTCGCGCTGGACGAGTCCGACGTGCCGGAGGACTCCAAGAAGGTCGACGTGGGCCTCCACGTGGGCGCGGACGGCTTTGGCGCCCGCGCAGGGTGGCGTTTCTGATGCGGTGTTTCGAAGCGTTTATTGGGTTCCTCGTGAGCCTCAGCCTGGCGATGTCCGCCTGCGGCCCCGCGCCGCCCTTGTTGGACCCCGACGAGTTCGAGGAAGCCATCATTGGGGAGTGCGAGAAGACCTGCGGCGGCGCCCTTGGCGACGGCTGGGCCTCTGCGGTCGGCTGGCAGCTGGACCCTGGGGCAACCCTGGACCCGACGACCGGCCTGCTGACGATCGTCGGTCGGGCCAACGAAGAGGTCTCTGTCACGCTCCCGGCAGCGATGTGGAGCGGCAAAGCGGACCTCGAGTTCGTGGTGGGCACCAGCGGCGCGGCGGTCGGCGCGGAGGTCCGCATCGGGGTGGCATCGGCGGATGGCGTTGCCGAGGTGCTGCTGGACCCGGTCACCCTGGCTGCGCACGCAAGCGCCGGACCGACAGGGGTCACCGAGGTCACCGACGCCCTGCCCTACGACGCGGCCGGATCGGAGGTGGAGCTGGAGATGGAGTGCGGCTTCGCCAAGCTGTCGGTCGACGACGCGTCGACCAGCCTGCTCCTGTCCGCGAGCGAAGACCCGCTGCAGTTCAGCGAGCTTCGGATGACCGTGACCGGCCAGGTGACGGTCATCGTGCAGAGCGTTCGGCTGGTGACCGGCTGCGAGGCGGGCGAGGTCCCCACGTGCACCGACTGCGAGGGGCTCGAGGGCTGCCGTGAGAGCGTCTGCAGTTCGCTGGGCGCCTGTGCGAAGGTTTTGGCTGAGGAAGGTACTGAGTGCACTGACGGCAACGTCTGCACCGTAGACGACGTGTGCAATGCCGACGGGGCCTGCGTCAGCGGCACGACCCAGCCGGGCTGTGTCCCCAACCTGCCGGGCTACGATGACGCGGTGACGCTGGAGCTGTTCGAGCCGGTCGCCGGGCCCGACGGGGTTACCAGCACCACGCTTACTGAATTCGCCAATACCGCGGGCACCAGCAGCATGCCGCGGAGCAACGAGGTGTTGGACATCCCCTTGTTCGCTGGACGCGTCGACGCTTCGGTGGAGGCCTACCTGCGGATGGACGACAGCTTCGAGAATCTGGCGTCCGACCTCGTGTTCGAAAAGCAGGAGGGAAGTGATGCCCCTGCCGACTTCTTGGCGGGCAAGTTTTCCAAGGGCTTTCCTGGCGACGACAACGAGCTCGCCTCGAGCCTGGAGGAGGCACCTGGGTCGACCAGCCGCACCGTCATGGGGTGGGTGAAGCGCCGGCCTGGGACCGGGCCGCCCGCAGGACGCCCCTCGCCGGTTCTTGGCTTTGAACAGAGCGGCACCGACGGCTTCCACTTCAGCTTTGGCCAGGACCGCTACTGGTTCGCTCATGGCGCCACCGATATTCCATTCTGCGGCGATGTCGCGCCCACCCCGTGGACCCATATCGCGGTGACCTGGAACGAGGCGTCCAACTCAGGGGTGCTGTACTGCAACGGCGTGGCCGAAGCGAGCTTCAGCGACCTCAGCCCTACTACCGCCGCCCGGTTCAAGATCGGCAACATCGACAACGGAGGTCCGGAGCTGGACGACGTGGTCTGGGCGACGCGCGCCTTCACCGCGGCCGAGATCGCCGCGGTGGTCGCCTTCGACAAGGCCTTTGCGACGCCGCTGCTGGAGGCAACGCTCCAGCCGGACCTGGACGACCTCCGTCTGACCATCGGGCTGAACCAAGTCGACGCCCCGTTCCAGGTCATCGGGCGGCGTGCGCACTCAGACACCCTCGGCACCGAGGGAGTTGCCGCCTATTGGCGCTTCGACCTGGACCTCGCAGCCACGCTTGGCGACGTCGCGGCTCCCGATGCGCCACCCACGTTCGAGCCCATCGAGGGCGCCTTTGGTGATGAGGAAGGCAGCCTGCAATACACCTCGGGGCGGCCGTCCCTGTGGACCGGCAGAACCTTCCGTTTCGACGCGACCTTTGCGGTCGAGCTGTGGTTCCAGACGCTCGCGCCCATCGAAGGCCCCTGCGCCAGCCTCGACGACGGGTTCCCGATCGCGCAGACCTGGCGAGATGCGAACGGCGCGCGTGGAGATGGCTGGCAGCTTCGTGTCTGCGACGGGCTGGCGCGGTTCGAGTTGGGCTCTGGCGCCACCGCGGCGATGAGCATCGAGGGGGGCGTGGACCTGGATGATGGGGCGTGGCACCACCTCATGGTCAGTCATGACGGCGCCCGCTATCGCCTCTTCGTCGACGGCCTCCCGGTGGCCGATGCGGACGCGACGGGGCCGCCCGCCGACAGTGGCCATCCCCTGGCCGTTCTGGCCAGCGGCTCCACGGAGACGGAGGGCGCGGTGGACGACCTGGTGGTGCATGAGACCGCCAAGGACGCCGCATACGCCTTTCAGCGTGTGTATCCCCGGCTACCGGTGGTGCGCATCCTGGCGGCGACAGAAGGTTCGGCGCCGATCAACGTGAAGATCAACAACCCCACGCTGCATGGCGGCAACCCCGATGCCGAGGGGCAGGCGCCCGCGTGTGGCCCCGACATCATGACCTGTGCTGGCACACTTTCATGGTGGCGGTTCGAGTACGTTCTGCCGGGCGGAGTCACGCCCGATGATGGCCCGCTGGCGTTGCATGCGTATGTGTCGGAGGGTGCGCGACAGGTACCTGGGGCCAACGGGCTGGGCCTCGCGCTGGACGGACTGTCGAGCGCCATCGTCGAGGAGACGGAGGCGCTTGGGTTGGCGTCGGAAGACCTGACCGTGGAGCTCGTGGTGAAGACCACTGGCGGTGCCATCCAGACGCTCATCGCTCACGGCTCCCCCGACGGCGCAACGCTGGACTTCAGCTTGGCGACCGACGCCAACGGATCGTTCAGCGCCTCGGCCAACGGTGCGGGCGGTACGGTGTCGGTGGCGTCGACGGCTCCGGTCGGCGACGACACCTGGACCCCGCTTGGCATGAGCGTCGACGGGACGACCTTGCGGATGTTTTTGACCGGTATCGAGGGCGGCGTGGCGTCCGGCGAGGTGACGGGACCGGAACGGACCGGGGGTATCCTGCACTTCGGGCTCGACCTGATGGACGGGACCGCGTTGACCGGCGTCCTGGACGAGGTGCGGGTCAGCAGCCGGGCCCTGACCGACGCCGAGCGGCTCCACTATCCAAAACTACAGCCACTGTGGGACCTGGGCCCGTCTGGGACACCGCCCGACGGACCTCCCGATGGCCCTCCCGACGGCGGTGACCCGCCCTAGGCCGCGTCGTTTTCCGGGTCGGGGTAGGCCGCGGCCAGGCGGTCCAGCAAGTCCAGGACCTCCTTGGGCGGCGCCTGTTCGCCATTGAGGAAGCGCGCTGGAAGGTAGAACTCCTGGTCGACCAGCTGCGCCATCACCGGCACGTCGGCGTTGTGGGTCTCTGCGAGCCCCTTCTGGATGTGGGCCACCTGCTGATCCACGTCGGCGTCGCCCCCAAGCAGGGCGAGGCTGAAGCGGATACCGAGGTCGAAGCAGACCGAACCCGCCCCGGCCACGTCCCTGAGCGCGGCGTGGTCGCCGAGCACTCGGCTTGCGGGGAGAAGCGCGGCCACGAGCACGCTGCCACGATGCCCGTCGGGCTCCATGGGATAGGCCGCCGACGAGCGCACGCGCATCCGGGTGTAGGAGTTGCGTCCCTGGCGGCGGGTCGCCACGGGCACCTGGTCTGCCGGGAAGCGCTCGTTGGCGAAGGTTGTGACGTACTTGCGGTACGACGCCGCGGACTCGGGGCGCTCCTCCGGGTCCACCGACAGAGCGTTCATCAGCAGAGCGAGAAAAGCGGGGGGAATGGCGGGCATGCCCATCGGGACTTGAGGCTGCGGCGGAGCATGGCCCACGCGCTCGACGATCGTCATGGGGTGCCCCGGTCGACCCGGGAGGTGTCCCGAGAGCAGCTGATAGGCCACCACGCTCAGCGAGAACAGGTCCGAGGCGGGTCCAGCTTCCCGCGCCAGCAGGACCTCGGGCGAGGAGTAAGGGGTCGTGGGGATCGGCTCACCTCGGCGCGTGATGCGTCGGATGTTGTGGTCCGCCGCCTTGGACTTGAGCAGCCGCATCCCGGACAGCCGCACCACCGGCGAGTCCATGCTGGAGAGCATGATGGCGCTCGGTGTGACGTTGCGGTGCACCAACTCGGCTTCGTGAATCGCCTCCAGCGCACGCAGCACGCCATCCATGACGAAGGCTACCTGATGCCAGGGCAGCGCTCCGCGGCGCACCATGTGATGGGAGAGGGTTTCGCCGCTGACGGACTCGGTGACGTAGACCGCCTCTCCGTCGGGCGTGACCCAATGATCGAGCAAGGGGACGACGTTGGGGTGCCGGATGCGTTGCATCAGCTCGATCGAGCGGCGCGCCCGAGGCGACGCCTCGATGGCGTCGCGCCGCACCTCGAAGGTCAGGTCGACTTCGAGACCAAGGCGTGTGTGCGTCGCCCAGTAGACCCTCAGCGCCGGGTCGGCGTAGACGAGGTGGTCGACGCGGTAGACGTCCTTGAGGATGCTGCCGCTTTCGATGGCCATTGAGGCACTCTCCGGGGGCCCTTGAACGAAAACGGGCGCCGCACAGCGACGCCCATTTTCATGGCAGTGTGAACGGAATCAGCGACTCTTGCGAGGGCTCGTCTTCTTCTTCGGAGCGGTCCGCTTGGTCGCCTTCCTCACCGTCTTGCGTACGGCCTTGCGAACGGTCGGTTTAGTGGGCCGCCGGATGGTCTTGGTCCGGGGCGCGGGCCGAGTGCGGGCCGGCGTGCGGGTCGCTGGCCTGGTCCGCGGAGTGGGCTGAACGCGGCGGGGGTTGGGCACTGCCCGACGCGGGTTGGGTACAGCCCGACGCGGGTTGGGTACAGCCCGACGCGGGTTCGGCACCGCCCGACGAGGCGGCGTCGCTCTGCGGGGCGGAGTGGCCCTGCGCGGCGGAGCGGCCCGACGCGGCGGTGCAGCCCTGCGCGGCGGCGGCGATGTCCGACGCGGCGGCGTAGCCCGGCGAGGAGCGGGACGGCTGCGGGGGCCCGTGGTCGCGGTCCCCTGGTGCGACCTCACGTTGTAGCGCACCTTGCGCACCCTGCGGTGGCGGTGGTTGTATCCCACGCCGCTGCGGTGGTTGTAGCCGGCGTAGTAGCTGCGACGATGGTGCCGTCGCCAGGCCCAGTTGCCCTGATGCCAGCGGCCGCGGACCCAACGTCCACGGTCCCAGTGGCCAGGGACCCAGCTGTAGCCGGCGCGGGATGCCGGTCGCCAGTAACCCATGGTCCACACGCCGCGCGCGCGGTGTCCAGGCACCCAGACGTACCCCTGCCGGCGCATGGAAGGCCGCCAGAAGCCGTTGTACCAGCGCCCGTCACCATAGTAGCCGTTGACCCAGGTGTACCCGCTGCGGACGTTCACCCGCCAGTGCCCCGGAACCCAGAAGCCGCTCGGACCGATGTGGCCGGGAACCCAGGCGTAGCCGCGCTGGAAGGCATTGGGCGCCCAATAGCCGTGGTACCACTGACCACCGACCATGCGTCCGGGCATCCAGCGGAATCCGTTGCGCATGTTGCGGCGGTAAAAGCCGCGGTGAGCAACACCGCCGACGTTCTGGGGGGCTACCCAGACGTAGCCTGCAGGAGCGGGCCGCGGAGCGACCACTCGGGGAGCACAACCACTGCTGGAGACAGCCAGACCCAACCCGGCGGCCAGCAGCGACAGCATCAACAAACGTCTACCAAGCATCAAAACAACCTCTACAACCTGATGATGGGATGACACGAGCGCGTGCTCGGCTAGCGCCGCCCAAGCGCTCTATCATCCTTCAGCTATTAGATGTATCGCCCTTCGGGCTCCTAAAGGCCGCTCATCAGCGCCACTTCGTTTCACTGATGATCGGATGTCCTCTCGTTGGCCGAGCGAACCTCGTTCGAACGACGTCAGCCATGGTACACCCAGCAGCGTTCGAAGCACAGCGCCCGGCCATCACCGATGAGTCCATCCTCGACCGATACTGCGAAACTGTTACGTAGAGCCGCCGTCGCGGCGATCTCGGTGGCCGTCACCCTGGTCGTGGTGAAGGCGGTGGCGTGGGTGATGACCGGGTCGGCGGCGCTGCTGTCGTCGGTGGCCGATTCCCTCATGGACGTCCTGGCCTCGGGGCTGAACCTGCTCGCGGTGCGGACCTCGCTGAGGCCGCCGGACCGGGAGCACCGGTTTGGGCACGGCAAGGCCGAGCCCCTTGCCGGGCTGGGTCAGTCCGCGTTTGTCCTGGGCGCTTCAGTGGTCGTGGCCATCAATGGGCTCGAACACCTGGTGAGTCAGGAGCCGGTGACCAAGTCGACACTCGGTGTTGGGGTCATGATCTTCGCGACGCTGCTCACCGGCGCGCTGGTGCTGTACCAACGCTATGTCATCCAGCGCTCCGAGAGCGTCGCCATCGCCGCCGACTCGCTTCATTACACAGCCGACCTGCTGCTGAACCTGGCGGTCATCGCCTCGCTGTTGCTGTCCGATCAAGGCTGGGTGTGGGTCGACGCCGTGGCGGGGGTCGCCATCGCCGGCTACATGGCGTTGACGGCGTTCCACATCGGGCGACAGTCGCTGGAGATGCTCATGGACGCCGAGCTCCCCGACGAGGAGCGTCAGCGAATCCTTACCGTGGCTCGCGCGCAGCCCGAGGTGCTGGACGTCCATGACCTGCGCACCCGACGCAGCGGGCGTCAGCGCTTCATCCAGCTCCACCTCGAGCTCGACGGCAAGCTCTCGCTGAGCGTGGCTCACGCCGTCGGCGACCGGGTAGAGGCAGCCCTGCTCAAGGCCTTCCCAAGCAGCGAAATCCTGGTCCACACCGACCCTGCCGGCGAGGACGAACCCGAGGATCGGTTCGACGACTGACACCGGGTGAGGCGCTGGGGTCTCCGGACCCCGGCGCCAGCGTCGAATGGCCGATTGGCCCGCTTTGGGTGGGGTCTGCCGTTCCCCTGTCCGACTGGACACTCATGGTTTCAGGCACTTGGCTTCCGGGCACGAATCTTGCTCAGCACGCGGCCGCACCCAACGCAGATGCGAGAGACCGACCATGAAGAACCTCCACACCGTCCTGATGCTCCTCGTCGCCGCCGTGGCGCTGGCCGCCTCGGGCTGCGATGCGGGCCCCGAGCCCACCGCTGCCAACGATGGCGACCGCCGTGCTGCCGCCGCCTCCCTCGGAAAAGCCGACGCCCCCGGCACCTGCAAAGACAGCTGTGGCGGCAAGGGCAAGGGCCAGTGTTGGTGCGACGACCTCTGCGCCAACTACGGCGACTGTTGCGCTGACAAGGCCGACCAGTGTGAGGAGCCCAGCGCCTGTGGCGACGTGATGTGCGCGCTGTACTGCGAGCACGGCTTCAAGACCGACGCCAACGGCTGCGACATCTGCGCCTGCAACGACGCTCCGACGCCCGCCGACAGCTGCGAGGGCAACTGCGGCAGCAAGGCGCCGAGCGGCTGCTGGTGTGACGAGGAGTGCGCCAAGTACGGCGACTGCTGCAGCGACAAGAAGGACGCCTGCGACGCCCCGCCGGAGCCCGAGCCCTGCTTTGTGGGCGGCTGCAGCGGCCAGCTGTGCACCGACCAGCCGGGCGCCATCTCCACCTGCGAGTTCCTGCCCCACTACGCCTGCTACAAGCAGGAGTTCGCGGCGTGCGAGCGCCAGGACGACGGCACCTGCGGCTGGACGATGAACGACGAGATGCAGCAGTGCCTGGACGGTGGGAACACCTGCAAGCCGGTGCTGTGCGAGATCGCCTGCACGTACGGCTGGCAGCAGGACGAGAACGGCTGCGACATCTGCGCCTGCGCCCCGGAGCCCTGCCCGCCCGTCGCCAAGCCGGCCCCCGAGGCCTGCCCCGGCGGCACCTGGGAGCCGAACATCAGTGAGGGCGGCTGCGTCCTGGGCTTCAGCTGCAAGAAGGACTGCTTTCCCACCGGCTGCGGCGGGACGATGTGCTCCGACACCGAGATCGTCAACATCTGGTGCCCGCAGGATGACGTCTACGCCTGCTACGAGCAGGACTTCGCGACCTGCGAGCGGCAGGACAACGGCGAGTGTGGCTGGACCGCGAGCGCCGAGCTGGACCAGTGCATCGAAGACGGTGGCCCAGGCTGCCAGCCGGTGCTGTGCAAGATGTACTGCGAGTACGGCTGGGCGACCGACCCCGCCACCGGCTGCGAGATCTGCGCCTGCGCCGAGCCGCCCGTGACCGAGTGCCCCGCCCTGCCCTGCAAGATGGACTGCCCCGGCGGCCTGGTGAAGGACGACAACGGCTGCGACACCTGCGCCTGCGCCGACCCGGTCGGCTGCCAGGGCTTCTGCGGCGAGAAGAGCGACGAGGGCTGCTGGTGCGACAGCACCTGTGAGTCCTACGGCGACTGCTGCGACAACAAGCAGGAGACCTGCGGAGGCTGAGCCCCCACGGCCCCCGCGCTAAAGGCCTCGGTCTCCGTTTGGGACCGGGGCCTTTTTGCGTCCAGGGGCTTGGTCGAGCCAGCCAGGCGAACCGTAGGGTTCCCGCGCACGTTGGCTACGACTCGTCCGGTAGATAGAGAGCGAAATCGTCCCACCATGCTTCCAGGGGATGCGACGGGGTCTGTGCTTTGAGCCAGCACGTCAGATTACCGGCCGTGTACACCTTCACCGGCTGGATGGCGGTGAAACCCAGGATGTCGGTGCCGGGGTAGATGGTCGCGTCGGAAACCTCGAAGAGCCGTACGGTCTCGCCGCCATCGGGGGTGAAGTCGACGACCGTTCGCCCGACATTGGCGTCACCGGCGACAACCTCGATCCGCAAGGTGAACCACTCGCCGATGGGGACGACCTGGTCGCTGACGAGGTGTCCCGGGCCACCGCTCCACAAGGACGTCCAGCCGGTGGTTCCGTCTGGCTGGTAGTCGCCCTTGAGGCCGAACTTGAACGGTTCGGAGGCGGTCTCCTTGACGAGATTGACGGTCACGCGGGACCGGTCGCCCATGTTGATGTTCTGGGGGCCCACATTCCAGAACTCGCCAATGGTCATCCAATCGAGGTCCATTCCGAGCTCCTCGTGGATGACCGTGAAGGCCTCGCCCAACCGCAGGCGGACCGAGTAGACGAAGGCGGGAACCGGGGTCTGGGCGATGAGCGTGAATTGCGCGCGGGACTTGCGGGAGCCGGCGGTATCGAGACCGTTGGCGCCCGAGCAAGGCATGTCGTCTGGATCGTTGACCTCCTCGGCAGGCTCAGCGATCCAGGTGCGAAGCACCGTATTGGAAGCATCCTGGGGGTCATCGACACGCTCCATGCCCCGCTGGCACACAGCATCTCCGGCCAACGCGCAGTCGTCGGCGCCGCCGTAACACATGCGGCCCTCGGCGATGGGGGCCGTCTCCAGGTCGTCGACCCAGTTGCCTTTGAACGCGCCATCGGAGCCTTGGATATCCCCCGAGCACTTGGCAGTCCCGAGTTCGACCGCGCTGACCCCCTCCTCGAACCCGGATTGGAAGAAGAGCGCATAGCCTGGCTCAGTGCTTGCCGCATCGGTCTCGACATCGACCGCCGCGTCGAGTGACGTATCGGCCGCATCTTCGGCGTCGGTACCCGCGTCCTGCGGGCCGTTGTCTTGCTGACCAGTGTCCTCTGGTCCGCTGTCACCATCGGCCCCCAACGACGCATCCCCGTGGTCCAATCCTGCGTCCACAGCGATGTCGCTGTTGGACGCCGCATTGGTGCCGGCCTTGTTGGGGCAACCGGCCAAGACGAGGACGGTCGCGCCCCAAAGTACCCATCGATACCCGTTCACAGAGTTCTCCTGTCCGCCATTTCCCTCGTGGACACCATGCGGATGCTACCCGGGGTCGAGGCGTTAAAAACAGGGTTGCTCCACTGAGCTTGGCGCCGGCGGGCGACGCCACGCGAGCGCCGCTCAGGAGTGACATACTGGGCGCCAACCAACTGTTTTTGCGTCAAAATTTACGACCCAGGGTCGGGAGTTCTGGAGTTCAGGCCTCGCTTTCCACGGCCTCGCGACGCGGACGGGCCGCCAATGCCCCAGCAACGATCAGTCCGAACAGGACTTGGATAGCAAGGTCGAGGTCGAGGGATGCGATGAATGCCTTCATCGGCGTCAGACGTTGGCGGAGCTCAGCCTGGGTCGCGGCCACCAGCTTGGGTCGCGCTTGTTCGTAGGGAGGCTTCGAAGTTGCCAACTCCCGAAGCAAGTCGACGTGGAACTCTCGGAAGATTGCCAGTTCTTCGTCGTTTGCCTTCCCATCCTCCGTCTTGGCGTATTGCCAGGTCTCGATGAACTCGGCGTGCTTGCCCGGTTCGGCCAGCTGGCTGACCACCTGCTCGTCCTCGACGAAGTCCTTGTAGGCCGAGGCGTCGAGGATGTCCTCATGCGCATGCGTCTCAATCGCGGTTGCAGCGATGGAGGCGGTGGCCACGAACCGGCCGCCGGCGATGGCCACCAACGTGAGCAACACTGCAATCACGGCAGCGCCGTTGTCTCGGGAGCCCTTCCAGAGCAAGGCTCCCCCCACGATGGCTCCGACCGCAACTGACGCGATCTTGAGGTCGCGCCCGACGGTGATGAGCAGGGCAGCCAGAGCAGCGCCGCCAACCACGGCGGCCATGCAGCCAAATATCCAACCGGTTCGATTCATCCTCTCCTCCTCGAGAAGCAGGAGACGTGCGTGGCCATGTTTCGGCCTACGACGAGCACCAGGATGGATCATCAGTGCCACGAAGTGGTGCTGATGTGCAGCCTTCAGGAGCCCGAAGGGCGATACATCTAATCGTTCAAGGATGATAAAGCGCTTGGTCGGCGCCAGCCGAGCAAGCGCTTGTGTCATCCTGATCACAGCGCGACCTCGAGCCAGCATGGTAGGGCCGCGAGGGAGCCAACTCCGGCTCGATGACCGGCTGTTCCGTCGCGCGGCTCCAGGCGGTCGCCTCCCTGTACGGAGTCACTTCCACCCTCTTATTGGCACCTACAGGGACCGCCGCCGCATCACCACGACCACCATCCCCAACGCCAGCAGCCACATCAGCCCCTGCGTCGGCCCATTGCCGCCCTTGGACTCGCATCCGACGATGCCGCCGCCACCCAGCGTGTATGGGAAGTCATCCTCCATCACCGTCGGGTCGGTCTGCGGCTCCGCGGTCACCTCGGCCCCGTCAAAGACCCCGCCCCCATCGGTGTCCGGGTTCATCGGGTCCGTGTTCCACGTGTTGACCTCGTCGCCGTCACTCAACCCGTCGGTGTCCGAGTCCGGGTTGTTCGGGTCCGTCGGACCATCCACCTCGACCTTGTCGTTGAGCCCGTCGCCGTCGCTGTCCGCGTTGGCGGGGTCTGTCTCGTGGACGTTGACCTCCTCCCCATCGAGCAGCCCGTCGCCATCGCTGTCGGCGATGTTCGGGTCGGTCCCGTACTCCTCTTCCTTGTCGTTGATGAGTCCGTCACCGTCGCAATCCACCAGCGAGACGCAGTCGTCATCGAGGGGATCGAGCGGGTCCGAGCCCCGGTTCACTTCCTCACCATCCGGCACGCCCCCTTCGTCGGTGTCGGCCTTCAACGGGTCCGTCTCGCCCTCGTCCACCTGACCGTTGGCGTTCTTGTCCTCGCCCGCGATGCACTCGCCCGACACGGTCTTGGGACCGTCGCACAGCCCGTCACCGTCGGTGTCCGGGTTGTTCGGGTCGGTGGAGTCATCGCCGCCCGTCTCCAGGATGTCCGGAATCCCGTCCAGGTCGCTGTCCAGCGTCCACGTCACGTCCACGCTGGCCTCGTCGCTGGTGTTCCCAGCCCCGTCCGTGGCCGTCGCGGTGATGGTGATCTCACCGTCCGGCGGCTCGCACGCTGCGTCCAGCTCGTCGCCCACCACCAGGCTCCAATTGCCCCCGGCATCGGCCTCCACAGTCCCGACGGACTCGCCGTCGATGTAGACCTCCACCGTCGCCCCGGGCTCCGCCGTCCCCGACACGGTCAGCGGGCAGTTGGACACCTCTTCGCCATCGCTCGGTGACTGGATGACCGGTGCATCCGGCGGCGTCCCGTCCACCACCCAGCTCCAGGTCGACCCGTTGGGATCGGTGTCCGCGTTCCCCGCTGCGTCCGTCGCCAGCACCACGAACGTGTAGGAGCCATCGCCCGGCACCGTCCAGACGTTGCCGCTGTCGCACGCCTCCGGCCCCGACACCACGTTGCCGTCCCCATCCGTTAGCGTGCACTCGAAGGTGCACGGCGGCGAGTCGCACTGGAACTGGAACGGCGCCTCGGTGCTGCTGGTGATGGACTCCGGTCCGCTCGTGATCTCCGTATCCGGCGGGCCGCTGTCGAGCGTCCACTCGCAGCTCGCCGCCGTCCCTGTCGGGACCTCGACGTTCCCGGCCGCGTCCGTCGCCACGACCTGCAGCGCATAGGCACCGTCAGGCGGGCTCGCCCCCAGGTCCAACGCCACACCCGACTGGCAGGCGCCGTCGAACACCACGGTCGACGTATCCACGTGGGTCACCGTGCAGTTGAACGTGCAGGGCGTGGACGCATCGCTGCAGCTGAAGTCGAAGGCCGGCGCCGGGTTGCTGTCGATGCCGCCGCTGGCGCAGCCGGCCGTCACGGTCGTGACCGGCAGCGTCGTGTCCACCGTCCAGTCCCACGTCGAGCTGTCTGGATCCGTCGGGTCCGGGTCGCTGTTGCCCGCGCCGTCCGTCGCCGTCACCTGCAGCGTATAGTCGCCATCGTCCGGCACCGTCAGGGTATCCCCGCTATCGCACGCCTGACTGACGACCACCGCGCCGGTGTCGTCCAGGATCTCGCACAGGTAGCTGCAGGTCGCCTCGTCGCAGCTCAGGTCGAAGGTCGCCTCGTCGCTGTTGTGCAGCGCGGGCGGCCCGCTATCGACCGTGGCCGTCGGGTGGCTCGTGTCGTAGGTCACGTCGCAGGACGCGCCCGCCGCCGCAGGGTCCGAGCTGTTCCCGGCCGAGTCGGTCGCCACCACGGTGATGGTGAACTCGCCGCCCGCCGCCAGCTGAATCGGTACGCCCGGTTCACACGGCGCCGTCTGCGGGTTGCCACCGCCCACCTCGCTGATGGTGCAGGCGTAGGTGCAGGGCAGCGAGTTGTCGGGGCTGTCGTCGCAGCTGAACTGAAGCGTGACGTTGCCGTCCACCACCAGCAGCTCGGAGCAGGCCGTACCCAGACCCACGGTCGGCGGCGTGTCGTCGAAGCTCCAGGTCCAGGTCGCGTCGTTGGTCGGGTCGTTGTTGCCCGCCGGGTCGGTGGCCGTGACGTCGAACGTGTAGTCCCCCCCGCCCGGAGGCAGCGGGATGCTCTGCGGGTCGGTGCAGACATCATCGAACACGACGTTGCCGTCCTCATCGGTGACCGTGCACTCGAAGGTGCAGCCCGGCTCGTCGCAGCTCAGCTCGAACTCGGGGTTGGGGTCGTTGCTGACCGTGTCGGGCCCGCTGTCGATGGTCGGCGTCGGCGCCGTCGCGTCGTAGTCGAAGGGGCACACGGCGCTGGAGCCGTCGGTGTTACCGGCCGCATCGGTAGCGGTGACCGTCAGCGAATAGTCGCCCTCCCCTGCGCTCAAGTCGAAGCTATCGCCGCTGGCGCACGGTCCGGAGAACAAGGTCGAGCCGCCGGTCGTATAGGCCAGAACACACGCGAACGTGCAGGGCGCGTCGGTGCAGCTGAAGTCCACCGTGACCGGCGAGCCCGTCGCAAACGTCGGGCAACTGATGGCCGTGTCCGGCGCCGTCGTGTCGACCGTCCAGTCGTGGGTGGCCGGGCTCGGGTCGGTGTTGCCGCTGTCGTCGGTCGCGGTGACGCTGAAGGTGTAGTCACCGGGCCCCGGCAGATTGAAGGTGTCGCCCGGGTCGCAGGCGCCGGTGAAGAAGGTGGCGCCGTTGCTGTCGGCGATCGAGCAGGCGTAGGTGCAGGGCGGCTCGTCGCACTCGAAGTCGAACGTCGGCGTCAGGTCGCTGTCGGCCGCGGGCGGCGCGCTGGTGATGCTGGTGTTGGGGCCACTGCTGTCGAGCTCGTAACTGCAGGTGGCCGGCGTCGCGTCCGAATTGCCGGCGCTGTCGGTGGCGATGACGTTGATGGTGTAGACGCCGTCACCGGCATTCAGGTCGAAGGTCTGGCTGGCGGTGCAGGCGCCCTGGAACACCGTGGCGTTACCGGGCCCGACCACCTGGCACGTGTAGGTGCAGGGCAGCGAGTCCAGGGGGCTGTCGTCGCAGCTGAAGGAGAACGACGGGCTCGCTTCGTTCGAGGCCGAGGCCGCACAGCCCGTGTCGATGGCCGACACCGGCTCGCCCCGGTCGAGGGTCCAGGTGCGCGTCGAAATCGTGGTCGCGTTCGGGTTGGTGTCGGCGTTGCCTACCGCGTCGGTGGCCAGCACGACGATGGTGTAGGTCCCGTCGGCCGGCATGGTGAACGTGTCGCCGCTGGTGCAGGCGCCCGTGCTGACCACACCGCCGGTGCTGTCGGTGACCGTGCACTCGAAGGTGCAGGGCAGGTGGTCGTCGCTGCAGTTGAACGTGAACGTCGCATCCGGGTCCGTCGTCGGGCCGTCCGGGCCTGTCAGGATCAGCGTGTCCGGGGCCGTGTTGTCGACCTCCCAGGTGTGCGTGGCCACGGTCGACTCGTTGTTGGCACCATCGCGCCCATAGACGCGGAATTCGTAGTTGCCGGTCGGCAGGTTATTGTAGGCGTGCGACGCCGTCTCGGTGTTGCCCGTCACCACGAAGTCCTGACACGCCTGCACCGACACGGTGACCCCGGTGTCGGTGTTGACCAGCTCGCAGAACAGCCGGCATGTGGGCACGTAGTTGGAGTTGAACCAGTCGTAGCCGAAACTGGCGTCGTCGCAGGTGAAATCGAACGAGACGTCGCCCCCGCTGACCGCCGGCGGGGTGTCGTCGATGCTTACCGTCGGCAGTCCGATGTCGTAGTAGAACCACCAGGCCGACCAGCGGCTGGCGTTGGTGTCGTCGCGACAGTACGCCTGGTAGTAGTAGCGATGCCCGTCGAGGAGGTCGCCGGCGGCGATGTCGTAGACATAGTTCACCGCCGTGGGATCGCTGTTGGCGGTGCCGCAGTCGGCGTCGGTCAGGGTGATGCCCGGGCTGCCGCCCGTGACGTCCAGCACCTGGCACCGCTGCTCGAGCGGGAACTGGTCGCTCGGATCGTCGCAGGACCAGTTCCAGTCGCGCTGAACCGGCCCGTTGTTGTGCACCCCGATGGTCGGGTTGCCGGCATCCCAATCGATGTTGGGGATCTCGCCCCAGGCCGTAGCCGGGAGACCGACCAGCAGCATGGCGCCGAGCGCTCGTTGGGAGACCCTCTGCAAGGACCGCATGTCCGACTCCGTCGCGTCGCTTTGGTTCGCTCCACAGAGTGCCTTTCCGCGCCCCCGGAAATCAATCCGGCTTGCCAGGTGTGGTGCCGCGCCGGCACTCTCGCGGCATGACGACGACCCCGCGACTGCTTCTCGCGACGTTGCTCTCGGCGACGTTGCTCCTCTCGACCGGCTGCCCCGAGGACGATCCCGCTCCGACGGCGCCCGCTCCCACCACCACCACGGGCACCCTGGCCAACTTCTGCGCCGGACCGCCCGGACAGACCGGTTGCTGCGTCGGCAGCACCCTGACCTGGTGCGAGAACGGCAAAGCGATCGCCATCGAGTGCGGCGTCAACCAGTGCGGCTGGTACACGACCGGTAGCGGCGGCTACGACTGCTACGCCTACGAGGATGGCCCCAACCGCAACTGCCCCACGGCGAGCGACGAGATCTGCGTGCCGACCTGCAGCGGCCGGTGCGGCGTTTCGGATGGCTGCGGTGGCACCTGTGGCTGCCCGTCCAACAGGACCTGTCAGAACACCATCTGCATCGAGGGCAGCCAGCCAACAGCGTGCGAAAAGCTGATGCACGTCGGCTGCTGCGACGGCGACACGGTGCGCTACTGCCAGGACACCAACGGCGACTTCGTGGGTGAAGAACAGGCGGACGCTTGCAGCAACGGCTGCGGCTGGAACCCAGCCGGTTGGTACGCGTGCGGCTACACCGGTGCGGATCCGTCGGGCGACTGGCCGCGGGCGTGCAACTGATGCTTCGGACGCTGCTCCTGAGCGCGCTCCTGGGCACGCTGGCCATCGCACCAGGGTGCTCCAAGCAGATGCAGGACGACCTCGCCGAGGCGGGCAAGTACGCGGGTGAAGCCCTCGAAGAGGCGGGCAAGACCATCGCGTCCGGCGCCAAGCAGCTGGGGCAGGACCTCAAGGAGCTGGCGGACTCCAAGTCGCCGGCCCGCAAGGCCTTCGAAAAGGACATGGCGGAACGCCTCGACGGCCTCGAGAAGCGGCTGTCGGAACTGGCCAAGGATGCCGAGAAGGGGGGCACGGAGGCCGCCAAGACCATCGGCGACCTGGTCACCGACGAGCGGAAGGCCGACATGCTCCTCGAAGAGCTCGGCAAGTCGTCGGAGGACACCTACTCCAAGGCCAAAGACGCGTACAAGAAAGGCGTCGAAGAGCTGGAGAAGGCCGTCACCGAGCTGGAAAAGAACGTCGACAAGAAGGCCAACTGAGCATGGCCGGGACCTCCGAGTTCGGGCGCCAGGTGGCCCTGGACGACGCCTGGAACGCGTCCGGCCGCAGCGACTTCTGCTGCCTGATCTACGCCACCCAGAACGGTTGGAAGCTGCCCATCTTGTTCGAGGAGATGGGCGTTCCCTACGACTGGGCGCTGGTGGACTTCGAGAGGAAGGAGCAGAAGAGCGAGCCCTTCCTGCGCATCAACCCCAACGGCCGCATCCCGGCGCTGATCGACCGCAAGCACGGCGTCACCGTGGCCGAATCCGGCGCCATCCTGGAGTACGTGGCCGAACGGCTCAAAAGCCCGCTGCTGCCCTCGTTCGAGGAGGACCGGCAGCTCCACCTGCAGGTCAAGCAATGGCTGTACTGGCAGGTCAGCGGCCTCGGCCCGGCCATGGGGCAGGCCATGTACTTCCAGCGCCTGGCCAGGGTGCAGGGCCACGATGACCCCTTCGCGATCGGGCGCTTCGTCGCGGAAGCCGAGCGTTGCCTGAAGATGCTCGACGGCCAGCTGCGCGAGTCGGGCGGCCCCTTTGTACTTGGCGAGCGCTGCACCCTGGTGGACGTGGCCTGCTTCGCCTACTCGGCCAGCGCCTTCTGGGCCAACACCGACATCAGCGCGATGCCCCACCTCAAGGCGTGGATCGCATTCCTCCACGAGCGGCCGTCGTTCAAGACCGGCCTGACGATTCCGTTCGCCAGGCCGGCTTTCTTCGGTCCACCGCACGCGACTCAGGCGCAGATCGACGCCGAGATCGCGCGCAACGCGGGCCAATTCACCATCGTCACCAAGACGCCGACCCCCTGAGTCCGCCGGCTAGGCGAACAGCTCGGGGATGACGCCGGTGAGCGAAATCCGGGTGTCGTTGATGCCGTAGACCTCGCGCAGAGGCATGCCGTCGATAACGTTGCCCGAGGCGTCCTTGAGCCCGAACGCACGCCCGATGGAGGTAAGGAGCAGCTGGTGCGGCCGCGCCATCGACGGCAGCTTGGTGCCGTCCCACCACCAGCCCTCGATGGGGACGTCCGAAGGGTAATGGATGTACTGGCCGAGCTTGTACGCGAAACCGCCGCCGCCGATGACCACCGGCACCCGCTCGAAGCCGTGGGCGCCGTCGCCCAGCTCCGAGAACCAGAGGCAGACGGTGTTGTCGAGCATCGTGCCGTTCCCCTCGGGCACGGCGTCCAGCGCGGCCATGACGTTGGCGAACTGCTGGGCGTGGTACGCCGTCCACTGGGTCATGACGTTGCCCGCCTCGGCGCTGATGTGCACCTGGTGGGCGTGCTCGTCGTGGATGGAGACATCGGGATAGCCGAGGTCCTCCGACGGGATGTCGCCCAGGTTGACGGTCGCCACGCGGACGAGATCGCAGGCAAACGCCGTGCTGATGAGCCGGGTCATGGTGTCCATGTCCCGGGCGTAGGTGTCCTCGCCAACGCGCTCGGGAGCGTCCGCGCAGGACGCCGACACCATGCCGGTGATGCGGGTCTCCATGTCCCGCACCATGTCCCGGTGCTGGCTCAGTTTCTGGCGGTCAGCGGCGGACAGACGACCCGACAGGGCGTCGTACCGATTGGCCACCATGTCCAACACACTCTTCTGGGCGCTGGCGCTCGTCGTAGGGTCGCCCTGGGTGGAGGACAGCCCGAACAGCCGGTCCCAGACCACTTCCGGGCGGTGCTCGGCGGGGAGGAGCTGGCGCGGTCCGCGGTAGCAGATGGGCGGCGCGCCCCCCACGGTCAGCTCCAGAGAGCGCAGGCGGTCTGGGCGCGAAATGGCGTCGGCGACCCTCTGGTCGATGGAGGCCCCGCCGCTGAGCACCAGGCCTGCCAGCGACTGGGCGTAGACCCCGCTGAGCACCTGGGCCTGAGCGATTTCGTGGCGCAGCGCGGCGACCGAGTCGGCCTCGCCACTGACCAGCGAGATGCCGTCCACGATGGCCAGTTTCTGGCGGTGGGCATGCAGCGGTTTGAGCCCGTCGCTGAACTCCGACAGCGCGGCGCCGCGGATGTCGCGCGTCCAGCTGGCGTCGTCACCTTGGCCCGGCCAGCGCATCCGCCAGCCCGGGTAGTGGGTGCCGTGCTGGGTGAACATGATGAACAGCCGCTTGGGAGGGTCACCCGGGGCGCTGAACCCGCGTCGCAGCATGGAGGGGAGGAAGAGGCTGCCGCCGGCGAGCCCCATGGCGGTGAGGAAGTTGCGGCGTTTCATCGGGCGGCGCTCCGGTGGCGAAAGGCGTGGCTGGTGGCGATGTCGACCAGGAGCTGCTGGACGTCGCCGCCGCTGCTCCAGAACTTCTGCTTGAGGTCGTCGAGGGTGGAGACGTCGGCGCTGCTTTCGCCGCGGCCAAAGGCGTAGCGGAACCACTGGGTGGTGTAGCAGTCGTGGACTTTCCGACTCTTGGCGAGGCGGTTGGCCATGCCGACCCAGTTGTCGACGGGACCGTCCTGGTCGGTGCTGACCAGCTCGCCGGTCGCGTCCACCGGGTAGCCGTTGTCGGTGTCCCGCCAGCGCCCGAGCGCGTCGTAGTTCTCGAAGGTCATGCCGATGCCATCGATGATCCGGTGGCACCCCGCACACGCCTCGCTCTGCAGGTGCATGGCGTACTTCTCGCGGTTGGTCTTTGGCTCAGCGCCGGCCGTACTTTCCTCGAGCGGAGGCACGTCCCCTGGGGGCTCCAGGTGCACGCACAGCAGCCGCTCCAGCACGTGCACGCCACGCTTCACCGGGGACGGGTGCCGCGGGCTGGTCTTGGTCGACAGGAACGAGGCCAGGGAGAACACGCCCGCACGCTTGGTGGCGTCCAACTCGACGGGCCAGAACTCGATCGTCCCGAGCCCTTCGCCAAAGTCCTCGAACTCCTCCGGCGGCTGGACACCGTTGAGCAGCGGCGGCCACTCCACGGGCTCGCTGTCTTCGTTGGGCTCCACGCCGTAGGCGAGCGCGCCCACGTTGAAGGTGGTCCAGCTCTGGTTCGACGTCAGCAGCGCCGCCAGGGTCCCCGCCCCCTCGAAGATGTGCTGGGCCACGAAGACGTCGCCTTCGTAGCGAAGCTCCGGGATGTACTCGAGGAAGTAGAGGTCGGAGAGGTCCTCGCCAGGTTCTTCGAGCATGAGGTTCGCCTCGATGACCGGACGATAGAACTCCAGGTCGATGCCCTGAGATCCCACCTCGTCGAAGTCGAACAGCTGGCGATGGAAGTCCACCACGCCGACCCGGGCCCGGGGATGCTGCAGCATCCGCTCGGCGTGAGTCCGCACCGACGCGGCGTCACGCAGCTCCCCATTGTCGGCCGCCTGCGACAGCGTCGCGTCCGGCATGGTGCCCCAGAGCAGGTAGGACAGCCGGCTGGCGACCTCGTGCGGCGTCAGGGCGACCTGTTTGGCGTCCGGTGAGCCCGGCGATTCCCCGACCTGCACCTGATAGACGAACTCCGGCGACTGCAGGATGTACTGGATGGCAAGCTCGAACGCCGCGTACAGCCCGAACTCCTCGGTCCAGGCCGCCGCCGCCTGGTTCAGCCCGGTCACCTCGTCCGGCGTCAGCGGACGGCGCCACGCGCGTCGAGCAATGTCACGTAGGGATTCCTGCGCACACGAAGCATCCTCGTCGCAGGGCAGCGTGGCGATGATCGGTTCGGCCACCAGCCCGCCGAGGTCCCGCGCCGCGGTCTGGTAGGACTCCACCAGCACCGGGGTCGCCGTGGCGAAGCTGGCGTTGTTCTCGAAGCCGCCGGGGCCCTCGATGGGCCGTGGGAACTTGAGCGGTTCGATCCAGATAGGCGCGAACAGGTCGCTGACCGTGTAGTAGTACTGTTGGGGTGTCAGGCGGGTGAGTGGGTCTGGGTCACTCTCCGCGGGGCTCGGGGTCCTCTCGGGCAGAACGCCCGCGTCAGGGGTTGCGGTGGGGCCAGGGGCCGGCGCCGCTGGACAACCTGCTCCGACGAAGCAGAACAGGCCGAGCCAGGCGACAAAACCTTGGGTCGACGTTGGGATGAATGCGTTCACATCCCTTGAGAGTTCGGCGCCCCCCTGGGCTGTAAACCCGACCCCCAAAAAACCCTCAGTCGATGGTCACGCCAACCATCAGCGAGGCGCTTCCCTCGGGCCTGAACTGCACCGCGCCACCCTCGCCCCGAATCCATCCGGTGGCCCCGACGGCCACATCGATGAACCACCGGCTCGGCATCAGCGCCCGCCAGGCAACCCCCAACGTCGGACCGCCGGCAAACCCCACGTAGTCCTGCTCCGTCTTGTAGCCAGAACCCACCAGGGCGGCCGCATCCCGACGTGTGAGCCGCTGATCGACGACTCGCCACGCGGCCCCGACGCGCAGATCCAGCGGGCCGAGGAGCTCGCGCAGGTGGACCATCAACGTGCCGCCGACCCAGCGCTCGTCGCGAACGAACGCAGAGTCGGTCGCGTGGGTCGTGCCAAGCTCGAGCCCCAGCGCCACCGTCCAGTCCCACGCCCCGTAGCCATAGCGCAGGCGCACGCTGTGCCCGTAGCTGACCAGGTGGGTCAACAGGCCGCCGTAGCCGGCGGACAGCTCATGGTTCCAAAGACTCAGGCCCCCGCCCTTGGCCGCCAGGGTGGCCACCGGCACGGGCTGGAAGACGTCCTCGGAGACCGCCAGCGCGGCGCCCTGCTCGATTCGGAACTCGTACGCGCCGCCCGCCTCTCCTGCCCGTCGGTGCAGCAGATAGCGGCCTGCGGGTACCGACAACGCGATCGCCTGCCGGGGCTGGCTCCAAACCTCGGCCACCACTGACCCCGAGGGTTTGGCGAACAGCACGTAGCGGACATCCGCCCCAGCCGGCAGCGTGAGGCGCGCGCTCGCCGCGCGGGTCCGGGTCAGGATCAGCTCGCCCGCGCCCTTGAGATCGACGTCGATGGTCGGATGCATCACCGCGCCCGAGCTGGCCGCCGACCGCCGTACCGTCTGCCTGTAGGCGTAGGTGTACGCCTCGCTGAGCGTGACACGCCGGTCCCGGTCCCGGTCCGCCGCCCCGCGCAGCGCGGTGAGCAAATAATGTGTGAAGACGCCACCGCGGAGCTTCTCGGACTCCTGGCTGTCTTCGCCCTCGCTCGACGAACGCAGGGTGACCACACCGCTGAGCCCAGCTGGGGCCCTGAGGTTCACCGCAAACCCCTTCGTGCGGCCGAATCCCTTGCGCTGCTCGTCGGTGGTCCCACGGCAGGCGTCGATGACGGCGACCTTGACCCGCGCTGGAACCAGCGCGATCTGCGCTTTCACGTCGTCGATGGGGATGCGCGCACCGGCGACGTGGAGATCGCGCGTGTCGGCGTGGCCGCTGTAGTAGACGAAGACCGTCGCCTCGGGGTCGGGCTTGGCGGTCAGACGTTGGGTCAGCTGAGCGAGCGCGCCGAGCACGCCCTGGGCCTTCTTGCCCAGGAGCACGGTCACGTTGTCGCCGGCGACGTCGGCGCGCTTCTTCAGCAGCTGCGCAAACCTCGTGGCGTCGCGCTCGGCATAGCGCAACGGACGCTCGGCAGCATTGCCAGCGTTGACGCCCACGGCGATGACGTAGCGCTCCGCACGCGCGGGTTCGGCGACGCTCCACAGCATCGCCGCAACAAGCATCACGCGCGTGGCAGACCGAGCGCTCACCGCCGCACGCCCCCCTGGTCGGGTACCAGTCGGATCACCCGCACCCCGCCATACTCTCGGGTCCGTACCGCCTGCTGCACCGCACCCGGGCGGCCGATGAGCAACCGACCGCGGGTGTCGGGATCGGTGACCGTGACAGCGTCGTCATGGGGGTAGTGTACGCCAGCCTCGAAGGATCCCTCGCGCAGCAGCCACATCACCTCGCCGTTGTCGGCGATGAGCGCCACCGCCAGTACGCGCGGCTTTTGCAGCGTCACCTCCACCCGCAGCTGGTCGCCGGGCCGGATAGCGACGTCCCCGCTGACGCGGGTCTGTTTGCCCTGGCGCAACCGCACGACGGCCGCCGGCGTCCCCTTCATGCGGATGACGTCCTCGCTGGTGGTCCCAGGCGGGAGCACGTCAGGACCAGGGAGCAGGACCACAGCCGTCATCGCCGCGATCATGCCGGCGGCGGGGAGCAGGAACCACCAGAGAAAGGCGCGTTTGCCGGGTTTGTCGGGCTCTAGCGGGCGACTCAGCTCAGCGGCGATTCCAGGCCGCGACAGGAACTGGTCGACCCCTTCGTCGGCCAGGAAGCCCCGCTGGTGCTGCCCGAGGTCATCCAGATATCCGCGGCACTCCTCGCACGTGTCGAGATGGGCCGTTAGCGCCGGGTCGCTCGGGTCCACCCGATAGGCCTCGAGGGCGAACGGTGTCGGATGGTCGCTCACGTTTCCGCCCCCTCTATCAACTGCTTGCGGTGCTGCTGGGCCTGCTCGCGGATGCGGGTGAGTCGTTTGTTGACGGTCTGACGCGACAGCGACAGCTCGCGGCCCACGTCGCCCTGACTCAGGCCATCCACGAACGAGAGGACCGCAATGCGGTAGTCGGTCTCCTCGAGGCCGCCCAGAAACCGCAGAACCTCGCTGCGTGCCTCCAGCTGCGCAGTGAGCACATGGGGCCGCACCGTAGAGCCCGCCAGAGCCGCACGCTCCGCGGCATCCACCTTGTCGTCGTGGCGCTTCCGTTTGCGCAGCTGACCGAAGCAGGCGTTATCGCAGACCGTGTACAGCCAGCGCAGCGGTGCATCGGCGCGCCGGAACGCGGCGCCGTATCGGATGATGTTCACGAAGGCCTCCTGGAAGGCGTCGTCGGCCAACGCATCGTCGCCCAGGACGATGCGGCAGCGCCTCAGCAGCAGGTCGCCGTAACGACGGTACACCTCCCCCACCTCCTCACGGCTGAGGCGAGGCGCACCTGAACCTGACCGCTGCGCTGCTGTCTTCTTCGTGTCGGCCTCCGACATGTTCGTCGACTCACCTGTCGTGAGCCTTCGTTGACCTGAGAGGTCCCCAGCACCCAAAACTGTCAACAGGATGCCGAAAAAACCTCCAAAAGCCCTCCACCGGATGCTGATGCTGCTGTCGGGTCTGGTGCTGTGGGTATCGGGGTGCGGCCTGGGCCCCGCCGACGCCAGCCCGCCCACCCTGCTCACCGTGTCCGGCACCGTCTCGACCGGAGGGCAAGGCCCCTGGCAACCCAAGAACACGCCTCACGTGGTGGTCGGTTGGTTCGTCAGCCCCTCGGGGGATGGCTCGACGGCGCCCTGGATCCTCGGCGAGAAGACCACCATCGCGCCGGACGCCTCAGGCGCCTACACACGCTGGACGCTGGACCTGAGCCAAGCGCCGCCTCCCGAAGCCTTCGTCGACGCACCTGACATGGCCGGTGGCACCGGGCGCATCGCCTACGGTTTCCTGACGCTCTTCGAAGGCGCTGTTCCAGCGAACTGGCCCTCGGACGACGACTCGTTCGGGGGCAGCAACCACATCCTCGTGTATTGGTCAGGCAAGGCGCCGGCGGCGTTCGAGGACGGGATGATTCAGCCCGGCTATCAACTGGTCGCGGTCTCCGACCCGGCCGACCCGTACGACGAGCGCCAGGTGACTCCGCTCGCCGAGGGGGTCGATGTGCAACTGGGCGTCGACCCCAGCTGGCAGCCGTCCTACACCCGATGCAGCTACGAGCTCGCATACCCCAGCGTGGAGATCTTTCCTGGCAACGATGGGTACCCGGCGGTGCACCCGCCCTACGGCGACGTCAGCTGCCGCCTCTGCGGCGAGCACTACGAGGACACTTTCTGCGCTCATGTCCTCGAGCACCTGTGCACCGAGTGCGTCCAGGCCCGGGTGTGGGTCGATGCCGAGGAACCGAGCGCCGCCTGGCCCTGCCAGCACGCGGGACAAACGTGCGACCCCGAAGAAGACAGCGAACCCGCATGCTTCCTCGGCGACAGGTTCAGCTGCCAGGGCGGCACCTGGGTGCTGACCCACCGTTGCGACCCGTCCGCCGACGGGTGCTGCGAGGACGCCTGCGTGCCCGTGCCTTAGACCGGGCTGCCGCCCAGTACCTGAGTCAGTAGCGCCTTCTCCACCGGGAACTCGGTCTTGCGATCGCCCGCCGGGAAGATGCGCTGGAGCACGTTCATCACACGGGTTGCGCTTGCCGCGCGGTAGCGGTTCGAGAAGGCATACCAGCGACCGATGCCCGGCATCACCCGGCGTTTCCGGTCGACCACGCCGTCGAGCACCATCACGGCGGCCTCGGCAGCGGTCATGACATTGCGCCGACCGGCGTATTCCTTGGTCGGGCCGATCATCTCGGTCTTCACCAGAGGCAGGTAGATGGCGCTGACGTGGACGCCCTCGTGGACGAGCTCAGCAGCCATCGAGTCGCCAAACGCGTCAAGGGCCGCCTTGCTGGCGAGGTACGCCGAGAAGAAGGGGCCAGGGATGAGAACGCCCAGGGTGAGGACGTTGGAGACCGCGCCCTTCCGCTCTCGCAGCGTATCGAGCAGGCCGAGCGTCAGTCGCACAGGACCGAAGTAGTTGAGCCCCATGGTGCGCTCGTAGTCGTGGAATCGATCCACCGAGTCCACGATGGGGCGACGAATCGACCGGGCCGCGTTGTTGACCAGCACATCGACGCCGCCGTGGTCCGCCACCACGGCTTTGGCGAGGGCGTCGATAGCGTCCAGCGAGGAAAGGTCCACAGGATAGACGTGCGCCGCGCCGCCCGCGTCGCGAATCTCAGCCGCGACCTGCTCCAGCCGCTCCTCGGTCCGAGCCACCAGCAGGGTCGTCGCGCCGTGTCGGGCGGCGAGCTTGGCGACCTCGGCGCCGACGCCGCGAGATGCCCCCGTGACCAGGACCGTCTTTCCCTGGAGCGCGGCGTCGTAGCGTGGCTGGCGATCGATCTTGGGATCCAGGTGGTCCTCGTAGTACCGCCACAGCTGCTTGGCGTAGCTCTTGAACGGGGGACAGGCGATTCCGCTCCCCGCCAGCGCCGCCTGGGTGTTGCGGTCGTCGAACCGCACCCGGAGGTTCATGCTCCGGATGGTGGCGAGACTGGGCAACCCGCCATCGGCCAGATAGCCGTCGCGAAGCTCCCGCAGCGCCGGCAGCATGTCGAACACCCTGCCGGCGTTGGCCGCGAACAGCGGGAGCTTGCCCAGCTCCACGGGGGGCGCCATCTGCGGGGCGCCGGCCACCTTCATGAGGTGATTGACGACCTTGCGGAACTTGGGCGGCTTGGGGTCGACCAGGTTGAAGACCGTCCCCTTTGCGTCCGGGTTCAGCGCGATGTGGACCATCGCATCGGCCACATAGTCGACCGGGACGATGTTGAAGCGCCCTTTGAAGAGCGAACCCGGCACCGGCAACCGCACCCAGGGTGGCAACGCCGCTGCAAGCTTCTGGATAGTGGGGAAGCCATAATAGATGCCATCGAGTCGGTCCATCTCCCCGGTCTTCGAGTCACCGACGACCGACCCAGGGCGATAGATTCGATGGGGTACCTTCGAGGCCGCGACCAGCACCTCGGACTCGAACTTGGTGCGCTGATAGGGGTGCTCGAAGGACTGGCCTTCCTGGAGCATGGCCTCGGTGAACGTCCCCTGGTGGTCGCCGGAGACCCCGATGGAGCTGCAATGGTGGAGCATCCCCGTGCAGCCCAGCTCGGTCATGGCGTCCAGCACGTTCTGGGTTCCCTGGACGTTGACCCTGGTGAGGGCATCTTCGGTGGCGAAAACGTCGTAGAGCGCCGCGATGTGCATCACGTGCGCCGCGCCTGCCAACACCGCCTTGCCGTCGCGCTCGAGGCCGAGGGTGGTGTGCGCGATGTCACCCATCACCCAGCTGAGGGTCCCGGGTGCCGACGCGGCGGCGACCTCGAGCCTCTCGATGAACGCGGCTCTCCGTTCCCGGGCCCCGGGCCTCAGCAGCGCCGAGACGGCGCAGCCGCGCTGGAGCAATCGAAGGATGACGGCGCGGCCGACGAAGCCGGTACCGCCCGTGACGAACACAGCGTTTTCCTCTCTCATGGGCGGGAGTGTGCCGCCAGCCCGATCGCCCCGCCATCACAAAGACCGGTTACCCCACTCCCTGTTTTCGGGGTGTTGCCACCGCCCCACCCGACATGGTTGTCAAACCGCTTGCCTTGGGCCTGAGGCTGCCTTAGCTTTGAGGTCCGGGTCGGTCCGTTTATCAACGGTCAGGTACAGCTATGCCAGTGAACGAGCAAGCGCGACAAAGCTTCGCGGATGCCAACAAGCCGCAAGAGAAGGCTGATCCGCCCGACGCGGATAGCCCCGCCAAGCAGCAGGAACCCGAGGCGGTAGACGGCGATCTTGTCACCGTTGATGGCGAAGGCAGCGGCGGCGGCGGACGTGGCGACGGGGACAGCGGCGGCGACAACGCACGCAACCCCGGCGCTGACGCGCAGGCGGCCTCCGAAAATGAAAACGGAGGGGGCGACGGCGGTGGCGGCGGCGACCAACAGGCAGCGGCCAAGAAGTACAACTTCAAGGTCGGCGGCGTGGACTTCCAGATCGAGGACGACGGCGACGCCAAGGTCACCGTCCCCGAGAAGAAGCTGTGGTCCGAGTTCGGTCCCAACAACAAGCACAGCATGAGCTGGAGCATGCCCATCCCGGGCATCCCGGTCCCCATCACGCTGAAGGTCAAGGGCAACGTCAACTATCGGCTGCAGGTCGGTGATGGCGAGCTCCAAGAGACCACCATCCAGAAGCGCGGCTCGGTCTACACCATCGACTCCGGCATCGACACCTCGGTGTTCGTTGGCCTGGGCGTCGGTGCTGCAGCTTCGGTGGGCGTGGATCTCTGGCTGATCGACGCTGGCGCCGGTATCCAGGGTTCGGCGAGCATCGGTGGTTCCGCCAAGGTCAAGTCGCGGTTCCGCGTCGAGTACGACTCGTCCACCAAGCAGTTCAAGGCGGCCGCGTACATCAAGACCGGCAAGATGAAGCTGCCGATCGAGGCCAAGTGCTCGGCGTTCGTCTACCTGGACACCATCGCGACCAGCACCTGGAAGGCCAGCTGGCCGCTCATCGAGGCCAACCTGGGTAGCCTCATCGTGGGCTCCTCGAAGGCGTCGCTGAAGTACCAGACCGGCCAAGGTCTCGACTTCGACCTTCAGAAGCCGAGCTTCGAGTACTCCAAGCAGGGTCGCGAGATCAGCTTCTTCGGCAAGCGCAACAAGTAGCGTCCTGCCGTACCTGACCCGCGAAGGCGTCCCGGTCACCGACCAGGGCGCCTTTCGCTTTTCCAGCCAGGCGCTTCTACTTGAGCGTGTCTGGCTCAGCGTGTCTGGCTCAGCGTATCTGGCTCAGCGTATCTGGGGGTCCCGGGTTCGTGGACGTGACCGCCGCAGCCGACCGACGACGCCGCCGGCCCGCTCTACCTTGACGGCGATGTGGTCGGCGAGGCGCTCGGTGGTCAGCGGCTGACCCTCGATGGCACAACCAAGGCCGACGTCCATGACCGCGCGGACAAGCTCAGCAGGCGACAGGTCGCGCGCCATCCGGGCCAGGGCGTCCACATCGAGGCGCCCACGGGGGCGGGCTTCGGCCGACAGACGCTCCACCAACCACCCCAGCCCCTCGGCCAGCACTTCGGCGCGCGCGCGTTCGTCGGCCTGACGGAAGATGACGGTCACCGCGATACGACGACGCATGGCGCTCTCGAAGGCGTCCAGGCGCGTCCCGGTCATGATGCAGAAGCCATCGAACGCGTCCACGCACTGGAGCAGATGGTTGCTCATCATGTTGGCCCGACGGTCGCTCGTCTGTTTCACCGCGGTGCGCGGGGCGAACAGGTCCTGAGCATCCTCGATGAGCAGCGCGCCACCGCTCTTGGCCACGGCCTCGAACACCGCGCTGATCCGCTGCTCGGTCTCACCGACGTATTTGGACGTCATGGCGCCTGCGCGCACCCGGAACAGCTCGATACCCAGGTCGTCGGCGAGCCGTCGCGCGGCCGTGCGTTTGCCGTGGCCGGCCGGCCCCGCGAAGAGGGTGAACAGACCGGGGTCGGCACGGTCGCCGATGAGCTGCAGGTGCCGGTGCCGATACCGCGCCGCCACATGGTCGAGCCCTTCGGTGGTGAGCTCCGGGAGCGAAAGCGGCGGTCGATCGGCGGGAAGCGGTGGCAGGCGCTCCAGCACGCCCCGGGCCACTGCGGGCGTGGCCTCGGCGTCGACGGCCGACCGACGCTTCGTTTCAGCATCCGAGTCGTTCACGGTCCACGGGATTCGCCAGTAGTCGACCCCAGAGACCCGCTTCACCTCGACGAGCGCTGCAGGCAGAAGATACGCGGCGCCCACGCTGGGGGTCACGGGATTGGCCATCCGAGCCACCAGCCGAGCGGGGAACGCCCCCGTCCCACGGTGATAGGGTGCCAGGTCGGTGACCACCCGACGCAGCGCTGGGTCTCTGCCAAGCGCCCGCAGCAGCGCGTAGGCCCGAAGTTCGGCGCGGCCCATCGCGACACCACCGTCGAGCTCGAGCTCCGCCGTCATGGCGTTGGTCAGGACAGGCTCCGGTCCCGCCTTAGCCAAAGATTGCATGTGCAACAAACGCTCACGCTGCTGCATGGCGACCATGAATTGACGCTTCCGCGGCTGCAACCTCCAGGGCTCCAGGTGGTCCAGGTAGCAACGGATGCAGGCCCATGCCCAGTCCAGCAACGTCGCCGGGGCTTGGGGTGTGTCTGGAACGCTGGGGGTGTCGGGGGCGCTCTCACCGACGCTCCGAAGCAACGCCCGCAGCGCCTGTCGTTCCGGGCCCTTCAGCTGTGCTTCGGTAAGATGCGGGGCCAACCCGATGCCGCCGAGACGGCGGGCCCAATAGCTCGGCGTGCGCCCGTGTCGGGACGCCAGCACGCGGCTCAGCGGCTGGCCGCTCACACGTAGTCCAGCGCGGTCTTCAGCACCAGCCGGCCCCGCTCGCGGCACTCCGCCTGGGCAGCGCGGTCGAGCAGGTCCAGATCGATGTTCTTGCCAGCGTCGGCCGCATAGAACGCCGCCCGCAGGGACGCGTTCTTGATCTCGCCGCCGGAGAACTCATACGCCTCTGCCAAGGCGTAGAAAGGGACGTCCTGGTCCACCGGTGCCTTGGCTGGGAGCATGCTCTTCCACAAGCGCTCACGTTCCTCGGCGTTGGGGAGCGGGAACTTGGCGTGGAAGCGGATGCGGCGCTTGAAGGCCTCGTCGAGGCTGTCGGCCAGGTTGGTGGTGAGGATGACCAGCCCGTTGTACTCCTCCATCTTCTGGAGCAGGAAGTTCACCTCGAGGTTGGCGTAGCGGTCGTTGGAGCTGCGCACCTCAGTGCGGCGCGCGAACAACGAATCGGCTTCGTCGAACAGCAGCGCCACACCTCCGCGCTCGGCCTCGGCGAAGAGGCGCGCGAGGCGCTGCTCGGTCTCGCCGATGTACTTGCTGACGATGCGGGACAGGTCGATGCGGAAGAGGTCCAGCCCCAGCTCGCTGGCGATGAGGCCGGCCAGCAGGGTCTTGCCGGTGCCGGGAGGGCCCGAGAAGAGCGTCGACAGGCCCAAGCCATAGGCGTGGCGTGCCCCGAAACCCCACTCGGAGAGAACCCGCTCGCCCTGTTTGGCGTAGACCAGGACCTCTTTGACGACGTCCATCACGGCCTCGGGGAGGATGACCTCGTCCCACTTGGCGGGGTTCTTCACCAGCTGCGCCAGCTCGCCGACGCGGTGCCCGACCGCCTCGCGGCAGGCGTCGACCCAGCGGTCGTCCTCACGCTCGCGGTTCAGCGTCGCCGCCAGGCTCATCATCTGGGCGGCGCTCAGAGGGAAGACCGACAACCGCTCGGCCGCGGCGCTCTCACGCCCCAGCCGCCCCCACAGCGCCTCGCGGGCCAACCGGTCGGGGAAGGGCAGCGCCTCGGTGGTCATGTCCAGCTCACGCGTCAGCTGCGAGGCCATCCCCGGAGCGTCCGCGGCGCTGAGGTCCGCCAGGATCAGGGGCATGTCCGTGGGCGAAAGGAGGTCGGCCAGGGCACCCACGCTGAGGACCGAGGGGCCCTTTGACTCGTCGCTGCTCTCCTGTGCGCCCAGTCCCGTGATGACCAGCGCCGCCCCTTCGAGCGACGCCACCAGGGCCGCCGACCGGAGCCGCTCCAGCGTTCGCTCGGCGGACTCGTGTCGCGCCCCCCCGGCGCTCTCCATGCCCTCCGCGCCGGCGTCCACGACCACCAATCCCAATGCCATGCGACGCGCCAGCAGCTTGGACGCCATGATGACGTCGTCGATGGTGGGCGCCATCAACCGCAGCCGCCAGCGCACGGCCAGGCGTTCGGCGATGGTGTCGAGCGCCTCCTGAGCGACCGGCTCGAGCTTTTCGAGGCGTTTGGTCTCAGCGTTGGCCTGGGGGCCCACCCAGGTCAGTCCCTTCACCCGCTCGCAGGCCACCTGCGGCCCCTCCACCAGCCAGGTCAGGGCGATGGGCGCCAGGTCCATGAACCGGGCCCGCGAGAGCTTCTGCCAGTCGTCATCCAGCCCCCGCACCAGACCACGCTCGGCCAACGTGTGGGTTCCGCGAAGAAGCTCAGCGACGGCCCGGGGCTGCTCCCAGAAGGGGTCCAGAGCGGCCTGGACAAACGTCCGTTCGAGCCCACTGGCTTCGGGCCAACGCGACGCGACCCGGACGGCAGCCGACGTCAGGGGATGAAGGTCGAACGACACGAGCAGCGCCAACAAATCGCGCTCCAACCCGCCGGCCCCGTAGGCCGAGAAGAGCGCCGTGAAGCGCCGGGCGACGTCGTCGGGCTGCGCTGCCCAGACCTCGAACCGACCGGCTGCGGCCCGAACCTCGGCATCCAGAGCCCTTGCACGGGCCTCCCGCTCACCCGCGGGTCCTTGACCGCGCAGCCACCGGGCCACGTCGTCAGGGAAGTCTCCGCCTCGGGCGTGCATGGGCCCGGTGTCGTAGAGCGCGGCATACCGAGCGATGAGCGCGCGCGCCCAGCGTGACACCTCGGCGATGGGATCGACGGTGCTTTGAGCAGCCATGGCGGTCAACCTACCAGCTCCAGGCAGGCTTCGGAACGGCCGCGGGCTCTTGCGTGTCACCACCAGCTATGCGAAGCACATACCCTCCTGTTTCCCACCTGCCAGCCACCGGGAGTGCCCCATGGTCGACCTCACCCGCGATAGTGCCGTCGAGTCGGTGCCGAACATGGATTCGTTCGCGCGCATCGGCATCATGTACCAGACCTTCAGCGACCCGAAGACCTTCGGGCCCTACGTCAAACACGCCTGCGAAGCGGGCCGTGAGCAGGGCATCTACGTCGACAGCGACGGCGTGATGAAGGCCGAGCCCGGAACCGGCGTGACCCCCGAACAGTCGGCAGCCAACATTCTGGCCGCGGTGGCCAACGACCCGCAGGCGGGTCGCGAGATCGACAGCTTCCTCAAGGGCACCGACCTGAAGCCGCGCCTGGTGGAGTTCGCGATTCAGGCGCTGTACGACACCGGTCGCGTGGTGCGTATCGAGATCGTCGATCCCGACGCCGACGACGAAGAGGCCGGCGACGCCGGGGATGACTTCGGCGATGACGATGGCTTCGACGCCGAAGAGCCGTCGGACGAGGACTTCGACTTCTAGCCTAGGCCTGGGGCAGCATCGCTCGCACCGCTGCGAGGCCCTTGTCACTCGTCAGATAGCGCACCTGTCGCGCCAGCACGGTGATGGCATGCTCCGGCGCCGGATAGCGGTCGGGTGAATGATAGCGATGCGCCGTGCGCCCTGCCCTGGCCATGTTGAGGCAGTAGCTGACGCGGGTCGCCACGATCAGGTCCCGCAACACCTCAGCCGATGGCGCCGGACCGCGGGCCTCGAAGTAGGCCTGCGCCAGCGCCCGGCCCGTCTCGATGCGGGGGTTGGGGTCGTTGGCCACCATCAGCCGCGTCCAGTTGAAGCCCACGCGGGCCAGACTGTTGGCCAGGTCGGCCAGCTCGACGTCCACCGCGGCGTAGTCGAAGTCCAGAACGGCCGCGACCTCCTCGCCGTCCCAGAGCAGGTTGTGGGGCGCAAAGTCGCCGTGAATCGGGCCGCGCGGGAGCGGCTCGAGAGCCGCGAGACGCCCGACGACGTCCGTCAGGTTGGCGTGGAGCTCGTTCACCATCGGATGGTCGGCCAGGTCGAGCACCTCCAGCGCCGCCAGGAGCTCAGGCACGCCCCGGTCCGGTTCCCACAGATTGGACCAGTGGAACACCTCCCGGGCGCCCATCGCCATCGTTCCTCCGAGGTGGCGCTGCCACATCTGAGGGACCGTAGCGAACGCCGCCCTCAGATCCGCCAGCGCTCGCCCCATGGACGCCCCGCGGGTCGGATTGAGGCCACCGCGCATCACCGCCTCGGGCAACATGTCGCCGGGCAACACCGCCGCTGAGAAGCCACGCCAACCAGCCGCCTCCACGGTATCGCGGGGGACGACGACCTTGAGTCCCCCGGGACAGGTCCCTCCCAGGGTGTTCAGAAGCTCCACCTCGGCGTCCACCGCCTCGGCGGGCCGATGCCACGACGCATACAGCTTGAGAAACTGGGTCTCGCCGCCTCGCTCGATGCGCGCGACATAGGCGTTGTGCCCCCGCTCCATGTGCTCGACCGTCGCGTCCGGCCAGACGTCCTTGAGGTCGGCCACGATGGCGGCCACCGCTCGGCCCGCACGCGCCGCCGCCTCGTCGATGACCGCATCCAGCGCGCGAGCGCGGGTCAACAGCCCATTGGCCGTCTCCTCATCCTCCTGCGCCAGGGCGATGCGCGAGCCGAGCAGCAGCGCTTCGACGTGCTCCGGCGACTCCGCCAGGACGCCCTCGACAATCGTCATGGCGTCATCAAAGGCGTCTTGCCCCGCGGTCGCAGTGGCGAGCCGAAGCCGCAACCGGATCGGCACCTCCTCGAGGCCGGCCAAAACCCCCGCCGCGCCCGCGACGTCGGCATCCCTGAGCATCACCTCCGCCAGCAAGAGCTTGGGCTCCGGGTGTGCGGGGAAGCTCTCTCTCAAGTGCTCGGCGAGGTCCCGCGCCTGGACCAGCTCGCCAGCCGCCAGCGCCCGGTCCACGCGGATGACCCCGATCCCCAGGTGCGGGCCGTGGTCGCGGATGAATCGTGCTGCCAGCGGCTCCAGCGCAGGGGCGTGTCCTGACGGGAGGTCCGCCAGCGACGCCACCGCGTGCCCCAGCGCTCCGGTCGGGGCGTCGTCCAACACCATCAGCGCCTCTGCGGCCGCGTTGGCCAGCTCGGCCTGCCCCAACCGCGTCGCCACCGAGACAAGTCGCGCGTTGGCTTCGGCGGCGCAGCTTTCCAAAGCCGCAGCAGCCCGCAGTGGGGCCACGGCAGCCTCCAGCTCGAAGAGGTCTTCCTCGAGGCAACGCGCCAGGGCCAGCTGATGCCAGCCCTTGCTCTCCCGCTCGATAGCCGCGCGATACAGCACCACGGCGCGCTCCGGGTCCTCGGGGCGTACCAGGTCACCGAGGTGCGCCCAGGGGTCAGCGTCTTCCAGCTCGCCGCTCATCACCGCCTGCTCGAGGTGTCCCCGAGCCACCTCGGGACGCCCCTCGGCGACGGCAATGATGCCCAGCCATCCGTGTCCCTGGGAGATGTCCGCGTCGGCCTCCCCCAGACGCTGCAGGACCAACTTCCGGGCCCGCTCCCAATCGCCGCCCTGGAAGGCGTCGATGAAAGCATCGTTGAGACTGGTCTCGCTCACGCCGTCCCCGCCTCCAGACCCAGACGGTCGAACGCCTTCTGGATGGCCTCACCCAGGCCGGTGTCGCCCTCGCGATCGACCTCGCGCGCCTTCACCAGCTGCTGCAACGCGGCGTCTATGTCGCCGTCGGCGTGGGCTGCAAACGCGCCAAGTACGTGCGCCAGAACCAGGGTACGTCGCGCACCCGATGTCTGCGCCAACCGTGCCGCCTCGTCGGTGGCTCCGCCGGCAGCCAGCGACCGATGCAGCTCCACCTGGGCCGCCCGAGCCTCCAGACCAGCAGCTTTCAGGTCACCCGAGGTGCGCGCCAGCTCCGCCAGCCCATCCTCGACCTGGCCTCCAGCGACCTGCGCCAGCCCCATGAGCAGTTGCCCGTCGGCCCGGAGCGCCACGTCGTCACCCGCGGCGGCCATCGCATCGCGGGCACGCTGCCGCGCTTCCGGCGTGTGTCCTCCAGCCAACAGCGCCGAGCCCATGCGGACGATGGCTTCCACCTGAACCGCGGTCTCGCCCGCCTTCTCCGCCAGCTGCTCGGCCCGGGCCAGGGCGGCCACCCCGGGCTCGGGTTCACCCAAGAGAATCGCCGACGCCCCGAGAAGAAGGTTCGCTCGTGGATCCTCGGGGTTGGCGTCGACCATGGCCTGGGCCAGGTCGGCCGCGGGGTCGCCGCGCCCTGCGGCAAGCGCCAGGCGCGCACGCAGATACTGCCCCGCGTAGTTGTCCGGCGCCTGCGCCGCCGCCGCATCGGCCCGCTCGAAGGCGCCCAGTTTGAGCCAGTACTCGAGACGGGCGAGCCGCACGGCGTCTCGTCCGGCCGCATCGAGGTCCGCGGCGTTGGCCAGCTGGTCCAGGGTGTTCACCACGTCGGCCCCGGTCTCGCCTGTCCGCACCCGCGCCAGGACGAACTCCACCTCAAACCCAGGGGGAAGCTCACCCTTCTGCTTCGTCGCGCTTCGGAACAGCGCCACGGCGCGCTGCGCGTCGCCGTTCTGCCGCGCCAGCTGCCCCAGAACGGTGTACGCGCGGGTCCGAGCGTCCCGACTGTCAGGCGAGTCGTCGCTGTCCAGCTTGGCGGCTTTCGTCGCGGCCTCGGCGGCCTCATCGTCCTGACCAAAGGCCAGCATGTGCTCGGCCCGCGTGGCCCACGCCTGGGCGGCGATGTGGGTTGCTCCGGCGCGGGTCGCGACGCGTGCCAGAACGCCGGCGATCTGGGCGACCGACTGGGGTTCCCCGGCGGCACCCGCCATCTGCACCATCAGCATCAACGAGTAGACTCGCGGCACCGGGTTGCGGTCGGCGATCTGGGTCGCCAGCGCGTCGGCCTCGGCGGCTAACGGAGCCCCCGCCTCGAGACCGCGATGGACCCACGCCAACCGGGCCTTCTCGAGCAGAAATCGGACCGCGATCACGCGGCCATCGCCGTCACCCGCCTCCGCGATCTCTGCGTCGAGGATCGTCTCGGCACCAGCCACGTCGCCCGCGGCCTCGAGGCGACGGGCCTCGAGGATCACCGGATGTTCTTCGCCCTCAGCGTTGTCTTGCATGGGCGGCAGTCTACGCTCACTTGGCGCAGGGCGTAAGTCAGGCGGCACGCAGGGTGGTGAACCGCATGCCGCGATGCATCCGGTGCATCCAGTGGTCGGGCCGCAGGATCATGAAGGGGCACAACCCGGTGATGACCTCGAGCCCGGCTTGTCGAGCCCTGGAGACGGCCTCCGGCGTGTGACTCGCTGGACCGGCGCCCTGGTGGAACCAGACGACCTCGACGCCTGCGGCGATGCAGTCACTGACGGCTTCCAGGGCTCGCTCGGCGGAGACCAGGATGAACGCCGCGCGGGGTCGCATCGCAGGCTCCGTCGAGGCCAGCGTCTGCACAAAGGGGACACCGTCGACCTCCGGCTCTTCGACCGCCGGATTGACGCCCAGCACGTCGATCCCTTGCGCCACCATCTCCTTGGCGATGCTCCGAGAGAACTCTGCAGGCCTGCGGGACAGGCCCACAAACGCTACGTGGCCGCGGCCGAGGAACGCTTCCGCGCGCTGTCGGGCCGGAAGCTCCAGGTCGGCCCCCCTGGTGGCCAGGGCCATCCACGCCACCAGGAGCTGAGCGAGACCCACGATGATGTAGAACCCCTGGAGCCAGTGGAAGCCCAGCAGGATGACCTCGACGATGAGGAATCCCAGCAGCACGAGGGCCGCCCCCTGAGACACCCGCGGCGCGGCGGGTGCCTTCCGGGCGTGAGCGACCGCAGCAATGAGCGCGGAGCCGCCGACGACGAGCGCCAGCAGGAGCGCGGGGATGAGGAAGGAGCCGAAGGGCGTACCTGCCAGCGTGTCCAGCGGGAGCCCCATCGTGGCTCCCGAGACGTCAGCAACAAGGACAGCACCTCCTCCGAAAGCGCTGAGTGCGACAAAGGCATCGAGCGCCAACGATGTACGTCGGAAGGGAGGGCGGCTCTGGTCGTGCGTCGGAGTGTTCATGCCAACCGGCAGTATCAAGTCGCGTGCCAATCCGAAGCTCCCGTGGTTTGGCGGGTTGGCCGATGTGCCTGGTTGAAATCGCACAGGTCTGGGGAGCCGGTTGACCCAGCCTCGCCAGGTCGCGCATCGTCGAGACATGCTCCTTCGTCTCGCGCTGAGTGTTCTGGTCCTGGCCACCCTGTCCGCATGCCCTGAGGACACTCATTCGCCAACGGCCGCAGATACGCTCTCGACGTCAGACACGGCGCCGGCTCCGGACTCGGCACCGGCTCCGGACACCGCCCCGGCCCCGGACGCGGCTCCGGATGCGGCCCCGGCACTGGACTCGGCACCGGCTCCGGACACCGCCCCGGCCCCGGACTCAGCCCCGGACGCGGACGCTGACACACCCTCCACGCCCGACGCCGACCCCGACATCCCCAGTGGCCCCGGCGTCGGCGTTGTCGGTGACGGCACCGCCAACAGCTGCTCCGAGGCGGCCTTCGACGCTCAGCTCGCGGACCCGACCATCGACACCATCGTGTTCGACTGTGCTGGCCCAGCGACCATCACCGTCACCAGCGAGAAAGCCATCGACCGGGACCTCACCATCGACGGCAGCGGCCTCGTCACCCTCAGCGGCGGCGGCAGCACCCGGATCCTCAAGCTCGACTCCTCGTTCGAGCTCACCACACCCCACCTGACCGTCCAGAACCTCACCTTCGTCGACGGCAATACCACCGCGCTGCCCGGCACCGACACGTCCTCCGGCGGGGCCGCCATCTTCCGCCTCGGCGGCCAGCTCACCGTCACCGACTGCACCTTCACCGGCAACACCGGCCCCGAGACGGGACAGGACGTTGCGGGCGGCGCCATCTACTCGCTCGGCGTCGGTCAGACCACCATCTCCGGCAGCGTATTCACCGACAACGCGTGCAGCTCCGGTGGCGCCATCGGCAACCTGCACAACCAGCTCGTGGTCAGCGACTGTGTCATCACGGGCAACGCCGCCACGGGCTTCGGCGGCAACCCCGGCAACGGCGGAAACGGCGGTGGCATTTATATGGATGGGGTCGATCAGACCTTTACGCTGACCGACACCGTCATCCACACCAACACCGCCAACGCCCGCGGTGGCGGGCTCTTCCGGGTCTCCAACAACGGCATCGGCCCCATGACCATCAGCAGCTGCGACGTCTCCGGCAACACCATCCCTGACAACGCCGACAGCCAGGCTGGCGGGCTGTATCTGCAGGGGCTGCAGATCGCCATGGACGGCACCACCGTGTCTGGGAACACGGCCAACAGCGCCGGAGGTATGTTTGTCTGGGAGAACCCCGGCACGACGTCGCTCGACATGACCAACTGTACCGTCGCCGACAACCACGCCCGCGGGTCCCTGGGCGCCGGGATGAGCGTCAACCCGAACGTGGTCGGGACGCTGCTCAACGTGACCCTTGCCGGCAACTCCAACGAGGGGGCGACATCCTTCGCCTCGGCGCTCTCTGGCGGCCAGGGCCTGACGCTGCAGAACTGCCTCATCGCCGACAACGCGAAGGTCTTCACCTGGGAGAACACCAGCTGCAACCACACTCACAGCGGCGGCGGCTCCATCCAGTGGCCCGACACCAACGCGGGCGGTCAGAGCGAGCTCGAGTGTGTGGGTGGCATCCTCTTCTCCGATCCCGAGCTGGGCCCGCTGCAGGACAATGGCGGCCCCACCCCGACGCGGATGCCCAGCGCCTCGGGCCCCGCGGTCGGCATCGGCGCTGGCTGCCCGGCCACCGATCAGCGCGGCGAACCCCGCCCCACCACCCACTGCACTGCAGGAGCCATCGAGCCATGAGATACGCCGCCGTCGCCTTCTTGCTCCTCGCCACGGGCTGCTCCGATCCGGAGCCCGCCACCACACCCTCTTCGGACGCCGGCGTTGACGCGACCGCTGGGGATACGTCGGTCAGCGCCGACACGACCACCACCCCCGACGCTGTGACGTCGACGGACACTGCGCCGGGCCCGGACACCGTGTCGCCCAGCGGCTGCACCGTGTTCCCAGGCGACAACCTCTGGAACACCCGCATCGACGGCCTGCCGGTGCACCCCAACTCCGACAACTTCGTCGCCAGCATCGGCGCCAGCACGGCCATTCATCCCGACTTCGGCACGTTCTGGCAGGGCGCGCCCATCGGCATCCCGTATTCGACCGTGCCGGGTGACCAGCCCCTGGTCGACGTTGACTTCAGCGATGGCTACCCGGACGAGAGCGACCCGGGCCCGTACGCGTTCCCGCCCGATGCGCTGGTCGAAGGGGGGCCTGACGCCAGCGGCGACCGCCACGTCATTGCCGTCGACATGGACAACTGCCTGCTCTACGAGACGTTCGCCACCTACCCTGACGGCGATGGCACCTGGACCGCGGTCAGCGGCGCCATCTGGGACATGACCTCCAATGCGTACCGCCCCATCGGCTGGACCTCCGCCGATGCGGCCGGGCTGCCCATCTACCCCGGATTGGTACGCCGCGACGAGGTGCTCGCCGGCTATATCGGCCACGCGCTGCGGTTTACGGTCTCTACGAGCCAACGCGCCATCGTCCTGCCCGCCACCCACTGGGCCAGCAGCAACACAGACCCCGATACGCCTCCCATGGGCCTTCGGTTCCGTCTGAAGACGGACTTCGACATCTCGGGCTACACCCCGAACGTCCAGGTCATCATGACGGCGCTCAAGGAGTTCGGGATGATCGTCGCCGACAACGGCAGCGACTGGTTCATCTCGGGGGCCCACGACCCTCAGTGGGACGACGACGAGCTGCGGCAGCTCAAGGACCTGCAGGGCTCCGACTTCGAAGCCGTGGACACCGGCCCCATCTACACGGACTACGGCGCCGTGCCCTGAAGGGTCAGCCGTGCGGCAGCTTCTCGCGGGCCAGGGTCAGCCGCCGCTGGTAGGCATGCCTCACCAGGCGACAGTCCTCCACGAAGTGCTCGAACTCAGGCAGCAGCATCGCCTGAGGCCCATCGCACAGCGCTTTGTCCGGGCACGGATGGAAGTCCACCAGCGCCATGTTGGCGCCCGCGATGATGCCCTGCGCGGTCACGTGGTGGACGTCCAGCAGCCCGTCGGGTGCGCGCTTGCGGGAGCCCACCGAGTGCGAGGGGTCGATGCACACCGGCAGTCGGGTCAGGCGCTTCACCACCGGCACGTGGGCGAAGTCGACCATGTTCCGGTGCGGGTCTCCCAGGTGGGTGCGCATGCCGCGCAGGCAGAAGATGATGCGGTGGTTGCCGCTGGAGGCGACGTACTCGACCGCATTCAGCGACTCCTCCAGGGAGATCCCGAAGCCGCGCTTGAACAGAACCGGAAAGTCCTTCTGCTCGCCGACGACCTTGAGCAGCCCGAAGTTCTGGGCGTTGCGGGTGCCGATCTGGAGCATGACGCCCGTGGGATGCCCCGCCTTGTCGAGGGCTTGCCGGATCTCGTCCACCTGGTGTTCGCGGCACACCTCCATCGAGATGATCTTGATATCGTACTTGCCTGCCAGCTCGAACAGATAGGGCAGGCACGCCTTGCCGTGCCCCTGAAACGCATACGGGCTGGTGCGAGGCTTGTAGGCACCGGCGCGGGTCGTCTGGATGCCCTGGGCCTTGAGCGCCTGGAACATCTGCTCGACATGCTCGGGAGTGTCGACGGCACACAGTCCCGGGAACAGATGGAAGGTGTCCTGACTGAAGTGCAGGCCTTTGTAAGTGAAGCCGAGCTCTTCGACCTGCCCCTCGTGGCGCCCGATCTTCTTGTAGCGGGTGGCGATGCGGACGGCGCGCTCGACACTGTCGAGCTCATCGAACCGCTCCACAGGCACCTGCGCGGTGCTGCCAAGGAGGTAGATTTCGGTCACCGAGCGCAGCACGCCAGCGATCTCGTGCACCTCGCAGCGGACGTCGGGATAGCTCTCGGCGATGGCCACCAGCCGTGAGACCTCGTCGGATCCGGCGGTGTGCCCCTCTTTCATGACGATGATCATGCGGCCTAGGTAGGCCACGCGCCGCCGTACGTAAAGGAACTAAAGCTCGACGAGGTACCCGTCGCGCTCCTTGCGTGTAATGGCCGGCACCTCGCAACCCTCGGCTGGATAGCCCACTGGCAGCAGGATATAGCCACGCTCGTTCTTCGGCCGGCCACACAGCTCAGCCAGAAACCCCATCGGCGAAGGCGTGTGCGTCAGCGTCGCCAAGCCCGCGTGGTGCAGGGCCGCGATGAGGAACCCCGTGGCGAGCCCCACCGACTGCTGCACGTAGTAGTGCTTGGCGCCATCCAGCGCCACGGACTGGGCGAACACGATGATCAGGACGGGCGCCTCGGTCAGGAAAGGCTTGTTGGCGTCGGTCCCCAGCGGCCGGAGATCGTTGAGCCACTCCTCGGGAGCGCGCCCCTCATAGAACGCGCGCTCCTCCTTCTCCGCTGCTTGCCGGATGCGCCGCTTGGCGTCCGGGTCGGTCACCATCACGAAGGTCCACGGCTGCTTGTTGGCCCCCGAGGGCGCCTGCGCCGCGGCATCGATGCAGCGCCGGACCGTTTCGAGAGGGACCGGATCCGTCGAAAAGTGACGGACGCTGCGCCGCGAGACGACTGTGTCGAAGAACGACATGGCCGCAGCTTGCATCGCGTCGAGGTCCTGCCGCTCGAAGTCGAGCGAGATGAAGCCGTCAGACTCGGCCATGGGTCAACTCCCAGTGGCCTTCTTCATAGCGGCCTTCAGTCGGTCGATCTGTTTGGAGTGGAAAAAGTAGGGGAAGCGCGGGTGGCCGCTGGTGATGGCGGTGTTCACGCTGCCGTCGGGCTTGAGGAAGAAGAACCGGGGGACGTAGCCGCCGTGCCGGGAGTACGCGGCGAGCGCGCCTTCGTCGGCGTCCTGATCGACCTTCACCATGATGACTTTCTTCGAGAGCTGGACCAGCTCCGCGTCGTGGAGGGCGGGCCCCCACGTCCTGCACTTGGGTCACCAGTCGGCGAACACCATCATGAGGATGGGCTTGCCGCTCTTCTTGGCGTCGGCCTTGGCGACGTCGAGGGACTTCCAGGCGATGGGGGCGTCCCATTTCACGGCGTTGCTGCGCGCCTTGGGCCTGGGCGACGGCGGCCGTGGCTTGGCGGCGACGGCGGCGGGCCGCGCAGGCGGCTTCCTGGCGGCGGGCGCAGCCACCGGCCTGGCCGTCGGAGGTTGCTGCTTGGCCACGGGAGCAGGCGGCGCGGACGCGACCCGCTGAGGGGCCGGTGGCGCAACCTTACGCGGCGCGGCCTCCTCCTGGCAGCCCGGAAGCGCGAGCAAGGCCAGGGCGAAAGCGGTCAGCGATGTCCGCAGAGCGGTTGGGCTGAGGTACGGCATGCGGCACCCTAACCGCGCACCACCGTGGGGACAATGCAAAGGCACCTACGCTCGGCAACCTTTCAGCATTGGTCGTCGCTGAACCTCCAATCGTGCTGGGCCGCCTCGAGGCCATCGAGGAAAGTGTCGGCGCGCGTCAAGATGTCCCGCTGGTGGGCGTCTGGCCATCGGTCCCAGCTGACAAAGATGGCCGCCACCCGGGGATTGACCGACAGCCGGTCGCGATGGCGCACCATGAACGCCCAGTAGAGGCTGTTGAACGGGCAGGCGCCGGGCCCTACCCGCTTCTTCACGTCGAACACGCAGTCCCGGCAGTAGTTGGACATCTTGTTGATGTAGCTGCCCGAGGCGCTGTACGGCTTGGTCGTGAAGCCGTCGTCGGCGTACAGCGCCATGCCGTGGACATTGGGGAGCTCGACCCACTCGAAGGCGTCCACGAAGCCGGCCCAGAACCAATGCGACACCTCGATGGGTGCAAGCCCCGCGAGCAGCGCAAAGTTGCCCAGCACCATCAAACGCTGGATGTGGTGGGCATAGCCGTGTTCGCGTACCGCCTTGACCGACTGGTTGACGCAACGCATGCGCGTCTTGTCGGGCTCCCAGTAGAACGCCGGCAGCGGCCGGTGAGCATCCAGAGCGTTGGCGCTTCGCATCTGCGGCATCCGCAGCCAATAGACACCGCGGATGAACTCGCGCCACCCCATGACCTGGCGCAGCGCTCCCTCCACAGCGTTGAGCGGCGCGTCGCCGCGCTCCCATGCCCCGAGCAGCGCTTCGCACACCTCGCGAGGATGAAGCAGCCCCAGATTGAGCGCCGGCGATAGCAGCATGTGCCACATCCATGGCGCGTCGGCGAGCATCGCGTCCTGGTAGTCGCCAAAGCGCGGCAGGTGGTGGGTGATGAACCCATCCAGGGCCTGTAGCGCCTGCGCCCTCGTCACCGGCCAGCGGAACCCATCGACATCGCCCCAATGACCGTCCCAGCGGGCTACCTCGGTCATCACGTCGCGCGTCAGCGCGTCAGGCTCGAACCCTGGGCGCTCAGGCGGCGTGACCCCTTTGGCGGGCTTCCGGTTCTCGGCGTCCAGCGACCACTTGCCGCCGACGGGCTTGCCGTTGTCCTCCAGCAGCCAGCCCGTGCGCTTGCGGAACCACCGGTAGAAGAGGTCCATGCGGAGCGTCTTGCGGCCTTTGCGCCATGCAAAGAACTCCTCGCGGGTCAGCAGGAAGTGCCCCCCGGGGCCGCCGTCGGGTCGCATGTCCAGCGGCGCGCCCAGGGAGCCGTCTTCGTCGGCCCGCAGCAAGGCGTGATGGAGCCCCCACTCTCGGGGCTCGAGTGCGACCACCGTGGTCGAGCCGCGGGCGGCGACGTGCTTGGCGATGCCCGTGACGTAGCTCCGCGCCCGAACCACCTCGACGTCGTAGCCGGCCCGCCGCAGCTCGGCGGCGAAGTGACGCATCGCGGACAGCACCAGCACCAGCTTCTTCCGGTGATAGGGCAGCGCCCGGCTCTTGCCAACCGACTCGACGAGCACAACGGTGCCATCGCCCGGATCGTCTGGGACGCATGCAAGGTCCCGGTTCAGGTCCCACGGCCCGACAAAGTACGCTGGTTTCGCCATACCGACACGACGTCGCAGAACTCGCCTGGGTGCGCGAAATGCCCCGAATCGAGGTGGCCAAGCTCCTCCACGGCATCGGTACCGCCGCACGCCCTGCGTCCGCCTTGGAGACACTGACGGAACCGCTGAACGCCATCGCAGACCAGGAGGAAGCCCTGTGGTCAGCGCTGGCGCAGTGGAGCGGAAGACCGGTCTGAGGAGCTGACCCGACGCCGCGGTCAGGGCTCCTCAGTCCCGTCGTCGGACCGACGACTCAGCAGCCGCTCGTGGACGAGCAGGTGCCGATGCTCACCGCCGCCCCGCCGCCGCTTCCGCCGCTTCCGTTGTTGCCCGGCGAGGCACCACCGCCACCGCCGCTGCCACCGGTGCCGCTCTGGAACGCGTTGGAGGTGGAGGCGTTGCTGTTGAGGCTGCCCTGATAGCGGAAGATCCCGTAGGACACACCGCCGGCGCCACCACCGCCACCGGCGGAGTGGCCACCACGGCCGCCGTTGCCACCGTCGCCACCCGGTCCACTGTCGCCGTCGGCGTCGCCACCGTCGCCACCGTCACCACCAGGCTGGCCGGCCTTGCCGTCGCCGCCGCTGCCCCCGCCACCGCCGGTACCGCGGACGAAGGTACAGCCGGTGATGTTCAGGGTCGACTGGTAGCCGAAGACGCCGAAGCTGCCGCCCGCGCCCTTGCCACCGGCACCACCGGTCGGTGCACGACACCCACCGGCGCCACCGCCGCCGCCACCGGCGCCGTAGGAGTCGGTGCCCGAGTCGCAACCGCCCGAGCCGCCGCCGCCGCCGCCGCCGCCGCCGTGCTTGCCGAGATTGCCGGTACTGCCATCCTTGCCATACCAGTAGTAGCTGATGAGCCGTCCCTTGGTACCGGCGCCGGAGCCGCTGGAGCCGTCGGTGACGTTGCCCGGGTTGCCGCCGTTGCCATCGGCGCAGGTTCCTGCCGAGGAACCTCCGGTGCCCCCGGTCGCCACGAAGGTCGAGTTGGAGCAGCTGCTGTTGTAGCACCCCTGGCCACCGGACAGGCCACCGGTGGCGTTGCAGTTGCTGCAGAAGCCCGTCCATCCGCAGCTGGTGTCCATCTGGCCGCCCTTGCCACCGGTACCGCCGCTGGTGGCGTAGCCGCCACACGACTTGGAGCCGCCTGAACCGCCGTTGCGGCGGCTCGTGTCGCAATTGGTGACGTACTCCCGGGCGTCGCCGCCGTTGCCGCCGCCCGCCGCCTTCAGCGTCGACGCAGCGCTACCGTCGCTGCCGCCGGCGCCGGAGTAACCGTTGCCCTGCGTAATGGTGCATCGGGTGATCGTGACGGCGCCGCCGCGGGCGTGGACGCCATAGCTCGACTTGCCCTGGGCGTTGCTCAGGCGGCTCGTCGAATTGGCCGCGGTCACGTTGAGGTCGGCGACCGTGGCGGTGTCGTTGACGCCGCGCAGGGTGATGTACTGCGCCGCGCTGCTGTTGTAGCCGCCGGAGATGGTGACCGTGTGGCCGCCCGTCCCACGGGACTTACGTACCCAGCTGCCATTGAAGCCGCCGTAGATCTGCTTGTTGTTGGCCAGCTCGATGGTCTCGTTGTAGGTGCCCGCCTGCACGTAGACGTGGTCGCGTCCGGTGGTCGTCGCGCGGCTCAACCCGTAGCCGATGGTCGCGCAGGCCGTCTCTTTGGTCAGGCCGCAGCTGCTGGTGTTGCCGACATTGTCGGAGCCCGACACGAAGATGCCGTTGGTGACGTCACCGTCGATGCCGTCGCAGTTCTCGTCGACGAAGCTCCCGTCGGGCACCTCGTTCTGGTTGTAGGTCCCGACGCTGCTGTAGTCGTTGACCCAGCCACCGGGCCCGGTGCAGCTCTTCACCGTCCCACCGCAGAGCCCGTTCTGGTTGTCGTTCAGTGGCGGCGTGAGGTTCTCGTCGGTGCCGCCGCCGCAGTTGTCGTCGATGCCGTTGCAGTCCTCGGGTTCACCCGGGTTCACGTTGGGGTTGGTGTCGTTGCAATCGCCGCCTCCGTCGGTGCAGGTCGATGGTGTTCCGACGATGGCCATCCCGGAGTCGCAGTAGTTGTCGTTGTCGTCGTCGCAGCCTTCGTCGACGCCGCCCGCACAGTTGTTGTTGATGTTGTCGCAGACCTCGGTGCCGCCTGGATTCACCGCCGCGGAGTTGTCGTCACAGTCGCCGCCGCCGAAGCCGCAGGTGCTGGCGCCGCCCGGGGACAGGGTCATGCCGCTGTCGCAGTACCCGTCATTGTCGTCGTCGCAGCCCTCGTCGGTGCCCTCGCCGCAATCATTGTCGATGTCGTCACAGATCTCGGCGGCGCCCGGGTTCACCCCGTTGGCCGTATCGTTGCAGTCACCCGGCCCCAGCGGACACACCGCCGGGGCGCCCACCGTGACCATGTTGATGTCGCAGTAGTTGTCGTTGTCGTTGTCGCAGCCCTCGTCGACGCCGCCGGTGCAGTTGTTGTTGAGGTCATCGCAGATCTCGGTGGCGCCGGGGTTGATGGCATCGTTGCTGTCGACGCAGTCGCCGCCGCCGTTGGGACAAGCTGGCGGGGTGCCCTGGGTGTCCATGTTGGCGTCGCAGTAGTCGTCGCCGTCGTCGTCGCAGCCCTCGTCGATCCCCAGGATGCAGTTGTTGTCGATGGCGTCGCAGCGCTCGGTCACGCCGGGGTTGATGGTGCCGTCGTTATCGGCGCAGTCGCCGCCGCCGAAGGGACAGACCGCCGGGGTCCCGATGACGACCTTGTTGGCATCGCAGTAGTCGTCGCCGTCGACGTCGCAACCATCATCGGTGATGCCGTTGCAGTCGTTGTCGAGGCCATCGCAGATCTCGCCGGCGCCGGCGGTCGTGCAGTCGAGGCTCACGTTGTCCTGACCGCACACTACGACACCACCCGAGCAGGCGCCTACGCCGCAGGCTTCGCCCTTGACCAGGCCTGGCCCGCTGGGGTCGTCGTCATAGGTGATGGTTCCGTCGATGTAGGGGTCGTCGGTGACGCCGTTGCAGTTGTTGTCGATGGCGTCACAGAGGTCGACCGCCCCCGGGTTGATGAACTGCTCGCCGTCGTTGCAGTCGCCGCCACCCTTGAAGCAGGTGTTGGGGTTGCCGACGGTGGTCATGCTCAAGTCGCAGTAGTCGTCGCCATCGTCGTCGCAGCCCTCGTCGACGCCGTTGATGCAGTTGTTGTCCTCGTCGTCGCAAACCTCGGTGGCCCCCGGGTTGATCTCCGGGTCCACGTCGTTGCAGTCCCCGGTGCCGTTGGCGCAAGCCGCCGGCGTACCACTCACGACGGCGCCAGCCGCGCAGTATTTGTCGCCATCGACGTCGCAGCCTTCGTCGACGCCGCCCAGGCAGTTGTTGTCCACGTCGTCGCAGATCTCGGGGGCGCTGGGCTTGATGGCATCGTTGGTGTCGACGCAGTCACCGCCGCCGTTGGGGCAGATGGCCGGGGTGCCGACCAGGTCCAGGTTGGCATCGCAGAACCCGTCACCGTCGTTGTCGCAGCCTTCGTCCACGTCGGTGTTGCAGTCGTTGTCGACGTCGTCGCAGGCCTCGGTGGCGCCGGGGTTGATGGTGTTGTCCTCGTCGGCGCAGTCCCCGCCACCGGCGGTGCAGGTCGCCGGGGTGCCCACCACGACCTTGCCGCTGTCGCAGTAGTTGTCGTTGTCGTCGTCGCAGCCTTCGTCGACGCCGCCGGCGCAGTTGTTGTTGATGTTGTCGCAGATCTCGTCGGCGCCTGGCTTGATGTCGTCGTCGCCGTCGTCGCAGTCACCACCACCGTTGGGACAAGCCACCGGGGTCCCCACGATGGCGATGGTCGCGTCGCAGTAATCGTCGTTGTCGTCGTCACACCCTTCATCGGTGCCGGCGCCGCAGTTATTGTCGATGTCGTCGCAGATTTCGGGCGCGTTGGGGTTCACCAGAATGGCGTCGTCGTTGCAGTCTCCGCCGCCCAGCGGGCAGACGAACGACACCGTCAGGACGATGTTGGCGTCGCAAAACCCGTCGCCGTCATCGTCGCAGCCCTCGTCCACGCCGCCACCGCAGTTGTTGTCGAGGCTGTCGCAGATTTCAGAGGCGCCCGGGTTGATGTTGCCGTTGACGTCGTTGCAGTCACCGGGGCCGTTGGGGCACACCGCCGGGTTGCCGACGACGGTCAGGGCGAAGTTGCAGTAGTCGTCGCCATCGTTGTCGCACCCCTCATCGACGCCGCCGAAGCAATTGTTGTCCAGATCGTCGCACAGCTCGGGCGCCCCCAGGTACGCCGTCGGCTCTTCGTCGTTGCAGTCACCACCGCCATTGGGGCAGACCGCCGGCAGCCCCACCACGACGATGCTGCTGTCGCAGAAGTTGTCGCCGTCGTCGTCACAGCCTTCGTCCACGGCTTCGTCGCAGTTGTTGTCGAAGTTGTCGCAAATCTCGGTGGCGTTGGGCTTGATGGCCAGCTTCTGGTCGTCGCAGTCGCCCCCGCCGTTGGGGCAGATGTCCGGCGTCCCGACGATGACCATGTCGGCATCGCAGAAGCCATCACCGTCATTGTCACAGCCTTCATCGACGCCGCCGACGCAGTTCTGGTCGATGTTGTCGCAGACCTCGATCTCGGCCGGCGACACGGTGTCGGTCGTGTCATCGCAATCGCCGGTGCCCTGCGGACAGGTGCCCAGGGGCGACCCGTCGGCGGGGGGGACGTAGGCCAGGTCAGCGTCACAGTAGCCGTCGCCGTCGTCGTCGCAGCCCTCGTCTGTCTCGCCGTTGCAGTCGTTGTCGACGCCGTCGCAGATCTCGCCGCCGCCGGGGGCGTTGGTGCAGGTCAGGGCCTGCTGGTTGGAGCTGCAGATGACCACGCCGCCGTTGCAGGCGCCGGTGCCGCAGGTGTCGCCCTTGAGCAGCCCCGCCGTACCGCCGGGGTCGTCGTAAGTGATGGTGCCGTCGACGAAGTCGTTGTCGGTGATGCCGTCGCAGTCGTTGTCGAGGTTGTCGCAGACGTCGGAGCCCGCGGCGGCCGCAGTACTGCAGGTCAGAGTGACGTTGTCGCCGCCGCAGACGACGTTGCCGCCGGCGCAGAGCCCGGAGCCACAGGGCTGTCCGAGAACCAGCCCGGTCGTACCGTCGGGGCCGTTGTAGGTGACGCTTCCGCCAGCCTTGTAGGGCTCGTCGATGAGGCCATCGCAGTCGTTGTCGACGCCGTCACAGATGTCGTCACCGCTGCTGGCGGCGGTGCTGCAGGTCAGCGAAGACTGGTCGGCGCCGCAGACGACTTCGCCCCCAGCGCACGCGCCCACACCGCAGTTGCTGCCCAGGACCAGCCCGGTGGTGCCATTGAGGTCGGTGTATTTGACGGTGCCTCCGTCCTTGAAGTCCTCGTCGATGTCGCCATCGCAGTCGTTGTCGAGGCCATCGCAGATGTCGGGGGAGGCGTCGCCCGAGGTGGTGCATTCCAACGACTGGCCGTCTGCGCCGCAGACGACTTCGCCGCCGGCACACGCGCCCACGCCGCACAGCTCTCCGAGGGCCAGCTGATTGCCCAGGCCGTCGTCGAAGGTCACCGACCCACCGGGGGCGAAGTCCTCGTCGATCAGGCCGTCGCAGTCGTTGTCCAGACCGTCGCAGATCTCCTCAGTGATCTGGTCCCAGCTGCTGCACGTGACCGCCGCGCCCTCGTTGCAGACCACCGTGCCGCCCACGCAAGCGCCGGCGCCACAGGCGTCGCCCGGAGCCAGGTCCGAGGTACCGTCGAGGTCGGTGAACGTAGCCTGGGCGGTGTCGTTGGCGCAGATCAGCGTGCCGTCGGTGAGGTCGCAGGCCCAGACACCGAAGGCGCAGCTGTCCGCATCGGGGCCGTCGCAGGCCGTGCCCTTGTCGGTGAAGTCCTCGTCGGTCTCACCGTCGCAGTCATCGTCGAGGTCATTGCAGATCTCGATGGCAGACGCCTCGTCGTCGTCGCACGCCAGACCGCCCTGGTCGCACACGAAGACGCCATCGGCGCACAGGTCGAGGTCGTTGCCGTCGCAGGCCGCGCCCTTGTCGGTGAAGTCCTCGTCGGTGTCGCCGTCGCAGTCGTCGTCCACGTCGTTGCAGATCTCGATGCTGCTGTCGGCGTCATCGTCGCAAACGAGCGTTCCTTCCGGGGTGCAGACCTGGACGCCGTCGTCACATTGGTCGGCGTCGTCGCCGTCACAGGCCTCTCCCTTGGCCGAGAAGGTCTCGTCGGTGGCGCCGTCGCAGTCATCGTCGAGGTCGTTGCACAGCTCTTCGACGGGGACCGGGGCGTCACAGGCGGTCAGGCCCGTGCTGTCGCACATGCGGATGCCTTCGCAGGTGCCCACGCTGTTGCTCGCCACGCACGTCGTCGTGGCGCCGTTTTCCACGGCCCAGGGCGAGCACGTGCACGCGTTGCCCCCAGCCGGACGACATACCTCGAGGGTCTCGCCATCGCGGTCGACCGTCTCGCAGGTCGAGCCCGGCGGGCAGGGCCCACCCTCGCATCGGGTGGCGCAGAACGAGCCAGAGCCATCCCCCGTGTCGAGGCAGACGTTGCCCTGCCCGCTGACCTGTGGGTGGGCACAGTCGGTGTCGGCGTCGCAGGGACGGCAGTACGGGACGTGATCGTAGATGCAGACGAAGATGGGGTCGCTGCCGACGCTGATGCCCTTGCACGAGAAGCCCGCGGGGCACTCTTCGATGCAGTTCTTGGTGCACATGTTGCCGTTGGGCCCGACGATGCAGACGCCGCTGTCGCAGTCCACGTTGTCGGTGCACGGGGCGCCGAACGCACCGGGGGGCACGTCGGCGTCGGGCAACCAGACGCTATCGGAGGACACGTCGGGGCTGGCGACGTCGGGTGAGGCCGTGTCGGACAGGGTATCCACGGCGCCGTCGGCCAGGCCCACATCGGGCGCGGTGACTTCACCCGAGACGTCGGCATTCTCTCCGAACTCGGAGCAGGCCGAGACGGTGAGCACGGCGGCCATCAGGGCCACCGCCGGCAGAGTCCAGTGATGGTTGGAGACGAATAGAGAGCGCATGTGCCGTCCTCGGTCGAGAGCAGGCTGCGTGTTCGGCCGTGGAAGCCCGTGACGGCAGGCCCCCACCTGGTCACACGGGGCATTCCCGCGCGATGGCATAGTGTAGGAGGGCCCGGGGGCTCGCAGCAAGTAACGGCAGCGGCGTCGATAATCCCTGACGGGGCAGGACGCATGCGCTATAGGCTCGCCGGCAATGGTCGACCGGCAACAACTGGCAGAGGCCTGGCAGGACTGGCTGGGCCCGGTAGCGCTGATCCTGGTGGGGTTGGTGCTGGTGGGGCTGCGCTACTTCGACATCCTGCCGGACGAACCCAGCGCTGTGGCGCTCACGGGTGCGGTGTGGGGACTGGGCGGCCTTGCGGTGCTCGGCCCCGCGTGGAAGCGCCTGGAGACGCCCCTGCGGCGTTGGCTGGGACTGGCCGTGGTACTCGTCGGCGCGGTCACTGCCGCCTGGGTGCCCTGGGTGGCCATGGGGCCCGGAGCGGTTATCGCCGACACGTCGCTGACCAAGCCGGGTGAGGCCTGGACCGGCCCGACCCTGACGCCGGGTACCTACATGCTGGACGTCCACACCAAACCCTTCGCCACCCAGGCGACCCTGGACGTTCGGCTCGGGACCGGCCCCGGCGCGAAGGTGCTGGAAGGCAAGTTCAGCACCCCGACCCTGAACCGCCGCCGCGCCGGCACCTCCGGCGAGGAACGGCACCGGGTGAGCTGGAAGCTGCCCGACGAAGTCTTCGACAAGCCCCTGGTCGTCTCCGCGCGCGAGCAGGGAAAGAACCACGTCCGTTGGCCGGTCCGGATCGTCGTCCGCAAGGGGCTTCCGGCCTGGCCCCCGTTCGTCGGGATCGCCGTCGTGCTGCTCATCCTCGGCGCCCTGCTGGATGCCCGCTCGCCCCGTCTTCGCCCGACGTACATCGCGACGTACGGCGCTGCTGCGGGCGCCTTCGGGCCGCTGCTGGCCTCGATGTACCAGCCCGACCATGCGACCCGGTCGGTCTTCTTTGCCCTGTTCATGGGTGCGTTCGCAGGCGCCCTCGTCGCCGCCGTTCTGATACGCCTCATCCGCAGCAACGCCTCCGACGAGGACGCGTCGTCGCCCCCATCCACCCTGGAGCCGTCATGATTGTGGTCACCAACCGAATTCCCGTCGCCGAGGGCCATGAAGCCGACTTCGAGGAGCGCTTCCGCAACCGCGTGCATCTCATCGATCAGTCCCCCGGCTTCATCCGCAACGAAGTACATCGCCCGCGCCCCGTGAAGTTCGACCACGAGACGGGGCGTTTCATCGCCGATCCCGACGGTGACGGCTACTACGAGGTCAAGACCTGGTGGCGCGCCATGGAAGACTTCGAAGCCTGGGTGAAGAGCCCGAGCTTCGCCGAGGCCCACCGCAACAGGCCCCCAAAGGAGATGTTCCGCGGCCCGAACGTGCTCGAGATCCACGAGGTGTTCCTGAACACCGAGACCAACGACGCGATAGCCTGATCATGATGACGCGAGCGCGTGCTCGGCTAGCGCCGACCAAGCGCTCTATCATCCTTCAACTACTAGATGTATCGCCCTGCGGGCTCCTAAAGGCTGCTCATCAGCGCCACTGCGTGTCACTGATGATCGTGGCCGTTTAAGGACGCGCCGCCCACTCACGTTGGATCGGACAAGTCGCGCACCGCGCGCGCAGACGACGATGAGTGGGCAGGACAATGTTCAAGTGGTTCCGTAGTTCCTCGGCCGACAATCGCGAGTCGGACCCGGTGACCGACGACATCGAGCGGCGGCGCATCGAGGACGGCGAGTGGATCGAAAACAGCATCGAGACCTTGGCGTTCGTGCTCCGCACCTACGGCCACGGGGGCTTCGACACCGAGACCCGGTCGCTGGCCGACCTGGCCGCTGAGTGCGACGGCTGGTCGCAGCACCTCATGTCGGGCGGGGGGCCGTCCGATTGGCGGGGTATCCGGCGGTTCTTCCGGGGGGCGCGCGACGAGGAGCACGCCTTCGTGGACGGCTTCCGTGACGAGACCCGGGCCATGGTCACCGACATCGTGTCGGGCTTGCGCACCGCGCTGGAAGCAGACGCGGCGTCGGACGCCCAGGTCGCCGAGTCCATGGACGGGCTCAAGGCGGCGGTGGACGCCGGGGACCTGCAGCAGCTGAGACGACGTGCCGGTCAAGCTGTCACCGCCGTGCAGAGCGCCATCCAGGACCGCGCCGAGCGCCACCGGGCGGAAATGGAGCGGCTCGCGCGCCAGATCGCCCGGATGCAGGGCGAGCTGACGGCGGTCAAGCTGACGGCACAGACCGACGGACTGACGCAAGTCTACAACCGGGCCAGCCTGGACGCGTTCGTGGAAGCCCTGGTGAAGAAGCCTCCGACCACGCCGACCACGCTGCTGATGGTCGACGTCGACCTGTTCAAGAAGGTCAACGACATCTATGGCCACCGCACCGGCGACCAGGTGCTGCGCGCGGTCTCCGACGCGTTGAGCAACGCCTGTCGCAAAGGCTCCAGCTTCGTGTCCCGGTACGGCGGCGACGAGTTCGCCGTCGTGCTGCAGAACGCTCCGGTCGAGGGCGCTCAGGGTGTTGCCCAGCGGTTCCTGGACGCGGCCGCGGCCATCGAGATACCGACCGCGCCCGACATCACCGTGAGCCTGTCCATCGGCATCGCCGAGTTGAACGAGGGCGACTCGGTAGAGAGCTGGACCCACCGGGCCGACAAGGCGCTGTACAAAGCCAAGCGAGATGGCCGCGGGCGCTACGCGGCACTGCCCGCTCATCGAAGCCCTGCTACAGACCTGCACTGAACGCCATCGCGGCGACTACTTGCTGCCACCGAGGAAGTTGAGCGGGATCTTCAGGTAGGACACGCCGTTGTCCTCTTGCTGCGGCAGCTGCCCGGCGGCGATGTTCACCTGCAGCGACTGGAGGATGAGCTTGGGCTCACGGAGCGTAGCGTCGCGGTCGGTGCGGAACTTCACGAACTCCTCGCGCGTCGTGTTCGCGCGGAGCTGCTTGTTCTTCTCCTTCGACTCACCGACGGTGGTCTCGAAGGCCAGCTCACGACCGTTGGGCATGTAGTCGTGACCCACGAAGACCCGGGTGCTCTCGGGCTGGCTATAGATCGTGCCGGTGATGGAGTCGTACAGCTGCTCGGCGCTCCCCTTGGGGAAGTCGCAGCGGCCCGTGCCGTAGTCGGGCATGAACAAGGCGTCTCCGGTAAAGAGCGTATCGCCGATCTTATACGTGACGCAGGCAGGGGTGTGACCGGGCGTGTGGAGTGCCTCGACCGTCAGCGCCCCGGCGTCGAGTTGGTGACCGTCGTCCAGGAGCTGGTCCCACTGCCGGCCATCGGCCGGGAAGTCCTTGAAGTTGTAGGCTCCAGCGAACACTTCCTGGACCGCCTTGATGGGCGAGCCGATAGCCGTAGGGGCGCCGAAACGCTCCTTGAGGACCTCCATGCCCGTCAGGTGGTCGGCGTGGGCGTGGGTATCCAGAATCCACTTCACCTTCAGCGACTTCTCACGCACGAACTGGTCGACGGTGTCGACCGACTCGGTGCCGATGCGCCAGGAGAGAGGGTCGATGTCCAGCACGGGGTCGATGATGACCGCATCGCCGCTGTCGTTGTCGTAGACGACATAGGTGATGGTCCAGGTGGCGGGATCGAAGAAGCCTTTGACTTCAGGTGCGTTACCCATGGCGGGTCTCCTTATGCAGTACAGAGTGAGGAGCCCGCACCGCGAAGGCTACGAGGCTCGTATCGAAGATTTCCGCGGGGCAAACGGCGCCAGCACCGGAGTCGGAGCGCCAAGGCGTTGAAGCAGCCTGCTGCGGATGTCCCGACCGCAGCGTGCGTCCGCGCAGGGTAACCCCGCTCGGCACACCGATGACTGCTCCAGCTCTCATGGCGTTCATCCTGGCTCCTTCAGGGGTGGGGTGACGCATGGTTGTCGGCAGGACACGGAGCAATCGCTGTGCCACGAACCGAAACCCCTGTTATCCATCGACAAAACCAAGGAGACACCCGCCAACACGGCGTTATCGATTCATCACGTCGCAACAGCACGCAACAAAACGGTTCACGTCGTTGTTCTTGCATCGGGCGGGGCGACGTGCGAGCAGACCGCCACCTGATAACGGCCGCCTGACCACGTTCGAAGGACCCACCATGACATTCCGCCTTGCTGCTGCTGCTACCGCTCTCGTCGTCGCCCTGGCGGGCTGCACCACCACGACCGCCGGTGGCAGCGCCGATGACGACCCCAAGCCCAACCCCAACGCAAAGGTCACGCCCATCGACTTCGAGGGTGCCGCGCCTCCCGACGCCGAGGTCCAGGGCACGTTCCAGGCGGCGATCGGCTGGAAGGACCGCTACGGTCGCAACGCGGTGGTCATCGGCATCAAGACCACCGAAGCAGGCGACACCAAGAACGCGCTCCTGGTGGCCGACCACCTGCTCTGGGAAGGCTCCAGCTGGAACCTGCAGCGCCGGTTCAAGCAGCTGGTCGACCAGTGCCAGTTCGATGTCGAGCTCGAGGCGTTTACCGGCAAGTGGTCGCTGACCGATCTGGACAACAACGGCCTGGGCGAGGCGACGTTCGCCTGGCGCAGCGGCTGCCGCAGCGACGTCAGCCCGGTGGAGCACAAAGTGCTGCTGGTCACGATGGTGGACACCAAGACCGCCAAGTTCGTGCTGCGGGGCCAGACCGCGGTGGACGATGGCAGCGGGCAGGTCCTCGGCGGGAAATACAAGGCCGACCCTGCATTCGAAGGCGCCCCCAAGGGGTTCCTGAAGCACGCCGAGAAGGTGTGGGGCCTGACGTCCAGCGAGAAGATGAACTGAGCCACCGGAGTCGCGCGATGCTCTGGATCAGACGCAACATGACCAAGAGGTCGGCATTCGCCGCCCCCTTGGTCAAAGCGTCTGGAATCGTTGAGATGTATCGCCCTTCGGGCTCCGGCCGATCAGCACGGCTAGCGCCGCACTGATCATCGAGAAGGACTTGAACGAGGCCGCCGAACGCGTCGCCAAAGCCGCGACCGAGGTGGGACAAGAGGTACTGCGTTGGACGGACGGCGACCCCGTCCCGGCGCCCGCCGATCCCTGTGTGTTCCTGGGCTCGCTCAACGCCTGCGCGTTCATGCCGGGGGTGCTTGGGGACCCGGATCGCCTCCGGGTCAGCCATTGGCTGCCCCGCGTCCGTGATATCGCCCTGAACGCGACCATCGTGCCCACGACGGTGGGTCAGTTGGCCCCGCTCGAGCTGCCCTGGGAACGCGTCTTTGCCCGTCCCGATTCGGCGATGAAGCCCTTCTCGGGCCGGGTCCTCGAGACGTCGAAGCTATCACCAGCGGCCCTGGACCATGGGTTCTACTTCGACGATCTGAACCTGCCCGTGGTCCTCGCCGAAGCCGTCGAGGTGCTGGAGGAGTGGCGGTTCGTGGCGGTTGAGCGCCAACTGATCAGCCACAGTGGTTACCGCGCCGACGGCCGGCGAGCCGTTGAAACCGAGCCCGCCGAAGGCGCCCTCAACCTCGCACGAGACGCCGCCCAACGCGCTCCGGAGCCCACCGTCGTCATCGACATCTGCCGCATCTCGGATGCCGACCGCCCGTTCCGCCTCGTCGAGTACAACCTCTTCAGCGGTTCAGACCTGTATGCGTGCGATGCAGAGGCCGTCGTGGGGTCCATCGCCGCCGCCCACAGGTAGCGATAACTCACTAGCGGGGCGCAATCGCCACTCAGCCTGGGCTATTTGACCCGATTTTGCGGGCGAAATGGCCCCGTTAAGTGGTTACAGCACTTCCACGTGTAACCGGGGTGCCAGCCCGAGACCCCAATCGGAAGCTGGCATGGGCCTTGCTCATACCGACAAACACCAACCCCCCGGATGTTTCGAGTGACACCACGAGCCGAGATACATGTGGTGGGGTCATCACGTGCGTCAGCGTCCGCTGTCAGCGCCGTGCTGTCCCTTGCTGCCCAACGCCCCTGCCCGGCCCACCTCTGGTCGGATGCCTGGGACCGCGACACCGGCTCGCCGATTCTCGCGCTGGTTCGGGGCGGCGAGCCCGAGTCCGACGAACCGAGTTGGCTTCGACAGCACGCGACGGTCCGCTACGCGCTCGAACCTGGCCAGGGGCGCCGCCGCGGGGATGCTGCAACGCGCATCGCCGCCGGCTTGACCGATGACTGGAGCCTCGAGGCCCTCTGGGCAGCCCTCCAGCTGAACGCCCCGGAAGAGGGTGCCTCCACCACGGTAGGCGAAGTGCCCAACCATCCGTTCGCGCTCCTCCTGGCGACCGGCTTCGTCAAGTTCGACGGGGTGGTGGCGTTCACCTGCCATCAGGGGCGCTACCATCTTGGGCTTGCCGGCGGAAAGCTGAACGGCCTCGTTGTCTCGGGCGACGGCGTGCCGAGGCTTTTCGAGGATTCCACCATCACGTCGGACCCGACGCTGGCACCGCTGTTCGCCATGCATCAGCACGGCGCGACGGATGTCCAGGAGGAGCTGGCGTTCCAAGCACACTATGCGCCGCAGCTGGCAGGCTCGGACGCCTGGAGGAACCGCTGCACGGCCCTGCTGAAAGACCTCTGCACCATCGAGGTACTGCGCCAGGTAACGTTCACCTATCGCGCGTCTGACCGCCGGAGCACCGGCGTCCCCTTGCCCGGACTGGTCTTCGACGTCGCACAGCGATGTAGCGAGGACCAGCTGGCCCGCCACCTGGGCGGCTTGTCCGTCACCATGCATGTCGACCGAACGGGCCCCGCGTTGGACGAGACGCTTCCGCGTCGCGACTTCGGTCGCCTGTTCTTCCTGCTCAACGACGGCGTGCCCTTGAGCGAAGCCATCGCCGGCTCCCGCCTTGCCCCGAAACGGGCGCTTGCCGCGCTGGTGGTCGCCAAGCACGCGGGCCTGGTGGGGCAGGCCCAGGCACCCGACACGCCGACTCCGCTCGAGTCCGTAGCCCCCAGGGCGACGACGGATTCCGTCGACCGCTCCCCCACGCCCCGCAAGACCGCTCCGGTGGCCGTCATCCCCGCGGTCCTTCAAGCCGCAGAGGAAGCCCGCCGGAACACGCCGCGGCCGGGCAGTGACCGAACGCGGACCATCAGCAAGACCGCTGCCCTCTTCGCCTCCACGGCGACCCCGCACACGCCGCGTCGCAAGCGCCGCGCCTCCATCTTCCCGGTGTTCACCGAGCTCGAGCCGTCCCACGAGATGCTCGAGGACGTCCCCGCCCTGCCCCGGTACGCCCCGTGCGACACCTATCGCGCCGGACTCTGCAGCGGCTGCACCAAGCACATGGCCCAGCCCATCGCGGGCACCCGCTTCCGTCCCCACGTCGAGCAGTTCGGCTCGGTGCTGGTGTACTACCGCGTGGGTGGCGGTGGCGGTGGCGAGGTGCTGCTGGGTGTACAGCGCGGCGAAGGCGGCTTCATGCGGCCCGTGGCCATCAAGCGGCTGCTCGACGACGTCCGGGGCGACGACGACGCCGAGACCGCCTTCATCGAGGAGGCCAACCGCGTCGCTCAGCTGCACCACCCCAACATCGTCCAGACCTACCTTCTGACGATGAACCACGACGACCTCCGCATGACGATGGAGTTCGTCCATGGCGTGAGCCTGCAGCAGCTCCTCGCCACCAATGCGCACAATGGCACGCAGGTTCCGGTCGACGTGGCGCGCTACATCGGCGTGCAGGCAGCCCAGGGACTGCATTTCGTCCACAACGCCGAGGACTACGAGGGGCAGCACGCCGCCCTCGTGCACCGGGACATCGCGCCCCAAAACATCATGATCGGCTTCAACGGGTCGGTGAAGCTCATCGACTTCGGCATCGCCGACAAGGCCGAGACCGTCTTCCGCGAGCTGGCCGAGGGTCGTCGGTCGGGGCGTCTGTCGTACATGGCACCGGAGATCATCCTGGGCCGCGGGGTGGACCACCGCAGCGACCAGTTCAGCCTCGGCGTCACCCTCTACGAGCTGCTCACCGGGAGCCGCTGCTTCCCCCAAAGGAACACCGGCGACCGGGTGAAGGCCATCGTCAGCGGCCAGGCGCGACCCATCATCGACCTGCGTCCGGACCTTCATCCGCAGCTGGCCTACACCATCCACCGCTGCCTCTCGCCCGACCCGGACATGCGTTTCGGGGACTCCGGCGAGGTGGCGCGGCGACTGTCGCAGGTGGGCGAACCGCTGACCGCCGACGTCGCCAGCCGAATGGCCGAACTGGTCAACACCGAGTTCGAGAGCCTCCGCGTCGCTGAACAAGCGGCCATCCTGCGCATGCTGCGCAGCGTCCGGAACATGAGCGCCACCAAGCAGATGGCGACGCTGGACGCATGCCCGAACCTTTCGTGCGACCTGCACGACGCGTCCTCACGGAGCTGACTTATGGGACCTGAAGTACTCGCGTGGATGGTCGGGCTCGCCTGCGCGGCGTGCTTTGCGGCCGGAGGCTACCTGTTGGCCGGGCGCCGAGACGTGCTGGTGACGGCATCGCCCGCGCCGGTGCCGCCTCCCATCGTGCTCCCGCCGGTCGCCCTGGCGGCCACGGATCCCCCCGAAACCTCGGAGGCCCCAGAGGCTACTCTGATGACGCCGGCCATACCCGAACCCGCGCCGGCTCGAGGGTTCGAGGCTCCACAGCTGGAGGGGAAGTCCTTCGAAGAGGACCTGTCCAGGTACCTGGATGCGCTTCATGGCCCGACGACGGTCGTACTGGCCGACGCCTCCGGGCTGCCCATCGCCGCGTCGACCGGCGCCCGAGACGTCGACAGCGTTGCGGCACTTTCGTCGGAAGCCTCCGCCCTGGCGCGGCGCACCGAGCAGCTGCTCAGAACCCGCATCCAGGCCGTCGAGCTCCGCTCCGTGGGAGGCGACGCGATTCAGGTGCAGCGCTTCGGCCCGCCCCACCGTCAGTTCACCGTCACGACGCACGGCGCGCGGCCGACCGACGCCGACTTCGAAAAGCTCACCGACGCGCTCTTCCACGAGCTCGACCTCGATCCCTACAGCGACGGGGCAGGCCGCCCCGCCCGCAAAGGCCCCAGAACGAACCCTGCATCGAACTAGGAGTAACTCCCGATGGCATCCCGCGGCGAAAAGCTGAACAGCATCATCCAAACCCTGCGAACGTCCTCCACCGACATCCTGGGCGCGGCCATCGTCAGTATCGACGGCTTCGTCATGGCCAGTGCCCTGCCCAGCGAGGCCGAAGAGGACGTCGTGGCCGCCATGGCGGCGGCGATGCTCGGCATGTCCGAGCGCATCGCCACCGAGCTCCTCGGGGCCGACATGCAGCAGGTCTTCGTCAAGGCCCAGACCGGCTACGTCATCCTCAACGCCGCCGGCGAAGAGGCGATGCTGGTCACGCTCACCACGCGCAACGCCAAGCTTGGGCTGGTCTTCCTGGACACCCGACGGGCCGCGGACTCCGTCGCCGAGATCCTCTGAACCGCCCTCTGCCCCCACCCGCGAAGGAGACCACCCCATGGGCCACACGACGCTCTACGAAAACGGCACTCACAAAAACGTTCTGATGGAGGACCTGGACGACGACGTCGCCGTTCAGGCCAATCAGCACCTCATCGTCCACGGCGGCGAGGCCATCATCCTCGATCCGGGTGGGTCGAAGGCCTTCCGAAAGGTGTTCCCCAACACCCTGTCGCTCATCGGCAAGGCCAAGCTGAAGTACATCTTCATGTCCCACCAGGACCCCGACATCGTAGCCGCGGTCAACGGGTGGCTCGTGTCCACCGAAGCCACGGCGCTGGTGTCGACGCTGTGGATGCGTTTCGTGCCTCACTTCGGGCTCAACAAGCTGGTGGCCGAATCGATGCTGGGCATCCCCGACGAAGGCATGATCGTCGACGTGGGCGGCTGCCCGCTGCAGGTCATCCCCGCTCACTACCTGCACTCCTGCGGCAACCACCAGATCTATGATCCCGAGTCCAAAATCCTCTACTCCGGCGACCTGGGCGCGTCACTGGGATCGGGCCACATCGAGGTCCCGGATTTCGACGACCACATCCAGTACATGGAGGGCTTCCACAAGCGCTACATGACGTCGCGAAAGGCCCTGCAAACCTGGGCCAACACGGTGCGGCAGCTGGATATCGAGGTCATCGCACCACAGCACGGCGCGCTCTTCCGTGGCAAGCCCATGGTGGAGCGGTTCATCAGCTGGCTGGAGGGCCTCGAGTGCGGCGTCGACCTGCTCGGTGAGTCCTTCCCCATCCCGCAGGCCTGACCATGCCCCTCGACGACACGCGACGCACCCTCGGCATCTCCCTGCTGGCTATCGGCACTGCGCTGCTGGTGGTGCTGCAGGTGGTCATCCTGCCCGACATCTTCGCGCCCCAGCCCGGGGTCGCCCCGGTCCCGGTGGCCGAGGTGACGACCGAGGGTGTTGCGACGCTGGACATGGCAGCCGTGGAGGCGCCCGAGGTGGCGATCCCGGAAGCCAGGCCCCGTCCAAAGCCGGTCGTCGAGGAGGCCAAGCCCGAGCCTCCTCCAGAGTCCGTCGTCGAGGCCAAACCGAAGCCCGCGCCGGAGACGGAGCCGGTCATCGAGGCCAGGCCGAAGCCGAAGCCCGCACCGGTCGTCGTCGAGGCCGGGCCCAAGCCGGTCGTCGCAAAGGCCCCGGTCCGTCCAGCGGGTGTTGCCCAGACCTTTGCCGTAGAGGCTCCTTCCGCGAGCAGCAAGCCCCAGCTTGCCGCGCGCATCCACTACCCGCCGGGGGTCGTGAAGCCCTCGGACGCCTCGGTGGTGGAGGCCCTCTACAAACGATGGAGCAAGCAGGCGCCGCGAAGGATCCTGCTGCGCTGCTATGCCGACCGGATGGGAGATGCAGCCTACAACGCCCACCTCACGAACCGACGCTGCCGGATCGTCTGGCGGCAGCTGCGCACGCTTGGCGTTCCACGCGGCGTCGTGCGCCTCTATGCGTACGGCGAGGCGCGCACCCGGGGACCCGATCACACCTCGCGGGCCCACTTCCGCCGCGTCGATGTCTGGTTCGCCGAGCCACTGCGCGGACCGCAGGCGGGCGTGCGCACCGCCTCTGCCGCCGCGGTGGAGTAGCTCTTAAGTCCCCCACCGCCGCGCCCGTTGCCTTCAACACAGAGACGGCACATCAAGGAGCGCATGGTGGGAGTGGCACGACACGTAGTCGAGGGATACGGAGCGATGTTGGTCACCGAGCGTGACCTCGGCCGTCAGCTGATCCAACGCTTCGAGGCGAGCGACTATTCGCCCCCCAAGCTGCCCAGCGTGGCGGTGCGGCTGATGGAGCTGTCGCGCGACCCCAACGTCGAGATAAGCAAGGTCGTCAAGGTCCTGGAGCAGGACCAGATGATCGCCGGCCGTGTGTTGAAGCTGGCCAACTCGGCCATCTACCGTGGCAAGCAGCCGGTCGGTTCGGTCAATCAGGCCGTCCTCAGGCTGGGGCTGAAGACCCTGCGCGACATGGTGCTGCAGATCGCCATGGAGATGCGGGTGTTCCGGGCCTCGGGCTACACGGAAATCATGGAGTCCCTGCGCCGCCACAGCCTGGCGACCGCGCACGTGGCGCGACGCCTCGGCCAGGGACACGACTGGGCATTCCTGGCGGGTCTGGTGCACGACGTCGGCGTCGCGGCGAGTCTGGCGCTGCTGAGCGATGTCCCCCGGGGCGAAGAGATCCCCAACATCGGCGAGGTGTGGCACGCCATCGAGGGCATCCACGCGATGGCGGGCGCCAGCATCTGTCGGTCCTGGGGCGTCCCTGACATCATCCCCATGGCCGTGATGTGCCACCACTCGGACCGCGGCGACATGCCCAACTCGCGCCTGCCGGCCATCGTCCGGCTGGCGGAGCACATCGCCACGCACTGCGGCTACGCCATCCGTCCGTCCAGTCGGTCGCACCCATTGGCGGTTCTCGTCGAAGTCGACAGCAGCTCAGCCCCAGCGCTGGCCTCGGCGCGCGAGGTGTTGGGCATGGACTCGCTGACCTACCGCAACGGGCTCAAGCGTATGCAGGCGGAGTTGGAAACGCTGTTCGACGACGAGTGAGGCACGGGGTGTCATAGGCGCCCCGTTCACACCGCGGTACCCTCCCCCTCTCGCCTGAGAGAGGGACCTACGAGGGTGTGATGGCGTCTGTTCTTGCGCTTGTCTCCAAGAAGATCTTCGAAGCTGATGCGCGTGTCGGCGGTGCCCTGGTGGGCGTGGGCGATGTCTGGGCGACCGACCGGTACACCAGCACGAACAAGAAGCTCGGCCCGCTGAATAGCGGCGGCGACCTGTATCTGGTCACAGTGCGACCGCCGGACGAGAAGCTTCTGCTGGTGGCGGTGCTGAAGGGGCCGCGGTTCGACGAGACGCGCTGGCTCGCGGAGCCAAACGTCGAGACGGTCCGGGACATCACGACGCTGGCGGGCTCGCTGCGGTTCACCAGCGGCAAGGGGTTGAACCTGACCCCGGGCAAGCTGGGCATGTCGCTTCAGACGCCGCGTGAGCTGACCGATGACGACGTCACGCTACTGACATCACACGTGACAACGGTGGTTTCAGCACCCAAACGCGCGACTCGACCAGCGCCGCCACCGACGTCAGGCTCCGAGGTCTCTGCAGTCGAGGCGGCCCGAGCGCTGTCGGCCGAGGCTCTGGACGAGGCCACGCTGAAGGAGCTGGACGCGGCATCGGCGAACGCCGACAAGGCCGCCGCCCTCGCTGGGAAAGCGTTCAAGGGTGCGGCCAAGAAGCTGGGCCAGACCGAAGCGGCGCTGAAGGTGCTGAACTGGGGCGCCGAGGTCCTTCGCGAAGCCGACAACGCCAAGAACGGGACCGGGCTCTTCAACGCGGCGCGGACGCTGGAGCGCAAGCTGAAGGCCACGCTGGCCCCGACAGAGCGCTTCGCATTTTATGAGAGGTTCCGGGCCGCATGCATGCTCGAGGAGCCTCAGCTGCGGGGGCTCATCAAGGACATTGCCAAGGCACGCGAGGTCGACAGCGTCGACGCGCTGCTCGACCTGTGTGTCCGATGGGCCGAGCCCCCGGCGAAGCGTCCGCGGTCCTACGACGCGCGGATGTGGACCCTCACCGACGCGCTCGGCAAGGCGCTCGGCAAGCTCGGCAAGGCCGTGAAGCGGCCCGACCTCGAGGCTGTCGTGGTGCTTCGTGCACTCCCGTCGCTTCACAGCGCGGATACGGAGGTCCTTGAGCGGAACGAGGCGACGCTGGCCAAGGCGCTGGAGCAGGACGCTACGCTCAGGCGGCGCCTGGCCGGGCGGTTCCCCAAGATCGCCGACGACAGCCAGGGCTGGCGCCGACTGCTTCTGTCGGGCGGGGTCATTGACGACGTGGCCGAACGCGGCCCCGATGCAAGCGTCGAGTGGCTGGAGAAGCTGCTGAACTGGGTACCTCCGCGCGAAGACATCGTCGGCTGGCTGACGCGTGCGCTGACCGACACACCGCTTGGCGAAACCATCCGCACATCCTCACGGCCAGTGGACCTGAGCCGCCTGAGGCTGGCGCAGGACGTCGGGTTGGTCGACGTCCTGGTGGAGCACGGCGTCCCGCTGGAAGCCTCCGAGGAGACCACGTTCAACATGGTGGTCTGGTCCAGGACCCCGGAGCGGCGCCCGCTGAAGCATGTGGTGGCGCACCCACGCTGGTCCAAACGGCTGGCCCGAAGCTACGACCGCTGGAACCACCAGGGGCGCGATGGGGTCCTGCAACAGGCGGCCATGGCGTCCGCGGCGGCGGACCTCATCTTCGGCGACAAGGTCGCCCAGGTGGCGCAACTGCTGGAAGGCGCCACGGTCGCGCGACTCGACCAGGAGCTGGAGAAGCTGCAGCCCTTCATGACGCCCGAGACAATCGGGGCGCTGCCAAAGCTGCAGGAGCTCGTGCGGTCGCTGGACGTCGCCGACATGTTGGCCCGCAACCTGCGGGGCGGCCTCATGGACGAGTGGTCCTGGCCCGCCCAGGACGCGGCGAACGACGCCCTGGGCTCGGACGCCCGGCGCTCCTGTACCGCTGGCCCCTTCCCCTACCTGACGCTGCATCATCAGGCGTCGCGTCAGGTGGTGGTCATTGGGCCGGAGGGCGAGGTCTACCGTCAGGCCCTCGACGAGGACGTGCCCGACTACGCCAATCGCATGCACTACGTCGACGGCGACGTCCTGTTCTACACCACCAAGGGGTCGCTCAAGACGTGTCGTTGGCTGAGTGACCCTGCCGACACCTTCAAAGCAGAGCTGGTGGGAACCTTCACCTGGAGCGTGACCACACCCAAGGGTGCGTCGTGGGACGGGTTTCAGACCTTGCGACCGGGCGCGCGAACGTGGACGCGGCACACGTGTCGACAGCGCTTCACCGATGGCGTCCGCTTCTGGTGCGGCGGGATGAGGATCGACCCGGATACCGGCAAGAAGCGGGGCGAGGGACTCCCTGAGTGGTTCGAGGCGCAGACCGACGACGGCGAGCTGGTGCTGTCGGCGAGCATGTATTGGCCGGTGCCGCCTCAGGCCGCGAACTCGCCGCTGGGCGTGCGCGACGGCCAGGCGGGCATCCGGGTACGCAAACTCCCGGATGAGTCTCATGTGCTGGAGACCATCGATGGGCGGCGCTGGCAGGGAAGGATTCCACGCGCGGTGCCTCTCGCCCTGTTTTCGTTCCCGGAGCGTGGCGAGGCCTGCGTTCTCGTACAGCGTGGGCCGGTTCCCTCCGACCGGGCCATTTACCTGGGCGACGGGAGTCATCCAGTGCTCCCCGACCGGTTCGACAGCTTCGCCATCTACTGGAACGGGGCGCCCCAGTGGCTGCCGCTGATGTGGTGGCATTACCTGGAGCCGCGAGACATCGAGGGCTCCAGGGCGCTCGCTGCGTGCACCACGGCGCAGGCGCGCGCGCTGCTCGACGCCGCCGCCGAGGAGAAGCGCGAGGCCGACGCCACCGAGGTGTTGACCACGGAAGGTGCGGTGACGGCGACTCTCCGGCGTGCCGAGAAGCGGGAACGCTGGACGTTGACGCGCCTTCCACGGCTCGCCGCGACCATCGACCAGGTCTTCCCGACGATGACCGCCGAGCGGCTCAAGGGAGGCATCGCCAGGATCGTCGAGCGGGCGGCCATGCTGGAGGGGCAGGTGCGTCAGTGGCAGGCCTCGGCAAAGAAGCCTGTGGCAATGGCTACTGGGGGCCTGGAGGACGTCGACGTCCAAGCGCTCGGGTCCATCCTGGGCGGCGGCTGGCATCACGCGCCGCGCCACTTCGAGGCGGCGATTCGCAGTGCCGAGGCGTTCCTGTTGGATGGTGATGCGACGCCTGTTCCCGCCGCACTTCAAACCTGGCCCGTAGCCGCGTCGCGGATCCCCTGGCAGGGCCTGCTGCTCAATCTGGGCGCTGTGGTGCGCCAGATGCTGTCGCCAGCGACCTCCGAGGAGACGCGCCAGCAGCTCATTGCAGCGCTCCAGGTGTGGGCGGACAGCGACTTCGCGGCGCACGCCGAGGCGTATCGCGTGATGGGTGTACGGATGAGCGCGGCGCCTCCGGATATGACCCACCAGAGCGGCGACATGGGCGTCATCGCGGCCGGTCGCCACGTGCTGAGGACGCGGCGCTTCAACCCGGGGGACTTTAGCTTCGAGGTCATCGAGCGCGGGTGCGCCGACGGGACGTTCACCGATCCGGACTGGGGCGAGGTGACGTGGCGTTCGAACGTCGGCGACGGCTGCTGGCACGGCGTCGAGGGGCTGGAGAGGGCGTTGAGCCTGGCCAAAGACGGCAAGGTCATCGCGTGGAACGCAGAGATTGGGCGGCGCATCTCCGAGGCCACGGGCCTTCTACCGGCAAGCGCGGCGCGGCTGTGGCTTGGAGCCGTGGGCGGGCTGTACGAGGTTTCGGCGGGCCTGCGGAAGATGCTGGGCATGAAGAAGGCGGACCTCGACATGGGCGCGCTGGAGCTGCCGCGCGACTGGCAGGAGGTGTACGAGCAGTCGATGCCGGCGGACCCGACCGCGCTGCTGGAGCCGCTGGCGGATGACGGTAGCGGGCTCTCCCCCGTGGACCGGCTCATCGACGTCTGGCTGAAGCGCTACGGCAAGCGAACGCCGCTGGATGTCGACGTGGTTCGCCGGCTTCACGCCGACTTCGGCACCAAGAAGGAGAGCTTCCATCTGGACGTGCGGGTGTTCGAGGAGCCGGACAAGCATGCGTTTCTGACAAAGGACGCGCGCTTCGTCGTGCACCCGTGGAAGGGGTTCATGTCGAACGTGTCCTACATGCGTGGGTTTGTCCCGCCGGGGTGGCCCAAGTATACCACCCAGGCGCCGGGTGACGGGACGACGCCGGACGTGAACAAGGCCTTCACGGGCTGGGTGCTCCGATACTTCCTGCGGTTCGTGTGCTGGGCGCACCAGGAGTTGCCCTTTGGCCATCCCCATCGGGCCGGACTGAGCCGACTGTGCGCGCTGGTAGGGGAGCGCCTCGCCAACCCCGACCTGCTGCTGCTGGCCGGGGCGGTGGACCTGAGCGAGGAGACCGAGCCAAGAGCGTTGCAGGAAAGCTTCGAGGCGCTGGTCGCCCGGTTCGAGGGTGCTCCCTACGAGGCGCCCGTGGGCAAGGTCTCGGCCGACGGCATCGACCGGGGCGACGTGGTGGTGACCTGGCCGCACGACGTGAAGAACTCGGTGTTCATCGCGTTCCGGCCGTCGCGGGTGGCGGACAGCGAGCGGTTTGCGGCGATGGCCCAGGACCTGGGTTTCTACGATGTGTTCAAGCGTACCGGGGGCGGCTGCAGCTGCGGGCTGAACTTCGGCCGCCATCGCGTCGTCGACATCACCGACCTGCCGGCGTGGCTGGTATGGCAGTCGGAGGGTTTCCAGCGCGTGGTCGCGTCGCTGGCGGAGGAAGGCGGCCCAGGGAGCTTCCAGAGCGACCCGCGTGTCTCGGCGCCTGCAGTCGTCGCGGAAGCGGCTGCGCAGCTGGGCGTCACCGAGGATGCGGCGACGCTTTTCCTGCAGCTGCTGACCCTGGCCGAGCCGACGGACGCTCGGGTCATGCGCTACAGCGGCTGGACGAAGAAGCGCCTGGCGGGCCTCCAGAAGGAGCTGACGGAGCGCGGCCTCGTAGAGGAGGCCAAGTACACCAGGACCAAGCGCAAGCTGTTCCTCCCCGGTGAGCTGGCGTTCTTGACGAGCCCGGCGCGGACGATGGAGGCCAGCAAGCTCCCGCTGTACGGCCTCGAGCCGGACGAGAAGGGCCGCTACAAACCACCGTTTGGCGTGGTCCTGCCCCTGCGCCCGCTGGCCGAGCTGTTCGAAGAAGCGTGGCGCAGGTTCGCGGACCGCTGAGCGGTCTCAGAAGCAACGGTGCTGCTTGATGAACCGCCCGTTGAGCCAGTAGCCGTCGCGCGAGATGGCGGCCGTCTTCGGGTCGAAGTAGATGTCGGTGGGGTCCTTGGCCGAGGCGCGGCAGCGGTAGTCGCCCACCTTCTGGTCGGTGAAGATGCGCGCGAAACGGAGCGCGCCGGTGCCGAAGAAGGACGCCGAGGTGCCGCTCTTGAAGGTGTAGGGACCCAGCTGCGCCGCGTCGCCGAGCCGGACGGACACGAGGTACCCGTCCTGGTCGAAGCCGACTTTGGACGCCTTGGGCAGGCGGTGGCCCTGGACCTTGGTGGTTCGTTTCAAGCGCACGATCCGCAGGGCGCCGTCCTGGTAGCGCGACTCGACGACGTACCGACCACCGGCCGACGCCGCCAGCGGCGTCCGCTTCTCCCGTCGGGCGGCGAGGGCCGTCGCCAGGCAGCGGTCGTAGATGCTGGCGAGCTTCTTCTCGCTGACCACGTCGTTGCACTGACGTTTGACAAGCGCGTGGCTGCGCTCGAGCGCAGCGCGGGTCTCGGGGGCGAACGGGCCTTTGAGGTTGGCACCGCAGATTCGGCGCTCGTAGGAGCCCACCTGGTGACGGCAGCCGATGTTCTGCTCCTGCGGCTGAGGCCGCGGTCCGGAGGCCGTCTGGAAGTTGCAGGCCGTGGTCGAGGCCGCAAGCAGGCCGATGACGAAGAGGTGGGTCGCGTTCATGGTCGAGTCCTTGGCCAAGAATCGTATTGGGTTTGGTTCGGCGGGACTCTGCGCACGGCGACGGGGGATGTCTGCTTACACTTCCCAACATCGCGCCATGAGCATGGAACTGGCTACACGTGTAGCCAGTTAACCAAGTCGCTGAATTCGCGTCGAAAACACGATTTCGAGGGTTCGGGTTATCCTGGGTCCATGACCCTCACAGCCGTGACCCCCTTCGAGGTCGTCGTAGCGACCGATGTCGTCTCCCGTGAAGCCCTGGAGGCCGCCGCGGCGGACCTCAAGCGGTTGGCCGAGAGCGCGTTCCTGGCGCGCGCGCTGCAGGCCGGGCGCATCGTGCTGGACCGGCTCTACGACGGCGATCCCGCCAACATGTCGGCCCGGGACCCGAGGAGCGAGGGGTTGCGCGCGCTGGCGGCACATCCCTGGGTGAAGGAGAGCCGGGCGACGCTGCAGGGATACGTGAGCGTGTACGTGATGGTGGAGCGGCTGCAGCTGGAGGTCGCGAAGACCGAGGCGCTGAGCTACAGCCACTACAAGGCCGTCCTGGGCGTGCCCGAGGGGGAGCAGGAGAAGCTGCTGCAGCGGGCGGCTGAGGAGGATTGGTCGGTGCGGGAGCTGGACGAGCGTGCGGCGGAATTGAAGCCGCAGCGGCGTCAGCGGGCGGGGGCCGGGACGAAGAAGGTGAAGCCGCCGGCCGAGCGGGTGGTGGCGGACTTTGCGAAGACGCACCGGCGGCAGTCGGCGGTGATGGAGGCGCACACGGAGGTGTTGCTGGAGGGGGTGACCGCGGCGAAGGCCAAGAAGCTGGCCGGCAAGGTGCGGCGGGTCATCGAGGCCTTGGAGGCGCTTGAGGAGCAGCTGCGCGCGCATGAGGATGTCGAGGAGCCGCCGGAGGCGGACCCGGAGCCGGAGGTGCCGCGGGAGCCGGAGCCCGTGGTCGTGGCTCCGGAGCCGCGGCCCTCGCCGAAGCCAAAGCGCAAGCCGCGGCCCAAGCCGTCATCGGGCCGGGCGCCGACGGTGCGCCCGACGCCGACAGTGCCTGCGCAGAGGCTCTCGGAGGTTGAGCAGCGTTTCGAGTCCGACGTGGGCGCGTGCTGGAATGTTGTCATGAAGGCCCGCGAGGCGGCGGGTTCCAGAGAGCGGCTACCGCGCGCCATCGTGCGCGGCACGGGCGTGGGGTTGGCGTTCGCGGAGCGGATGGCGTTGTTGGCGGACCTGCCGCCGCCGTGGCAGCGCCGGCTGGAGAGTATGGCTGGTGGCCGAGGGAGGCCGATGACGCTGACCAGCATCCTCGCAGGCGCCGACCTGGAGTAGCCGAGTGCACAATGTGCAGTTGAGGCATTTTGCCCCAACCGCACGGATGCTTGTGCAGCCGGGCCGCACCCGATGTCTGAAACGACACAAACTGGATTCATTCACTATGGTTACAACACAAGCCCCGCCTCCCGATGACCCGACGGGGACGTTGACGACGCTGCCGCTGGAGGCGTTGGTGCCGAACGCTGCACAGCCCCGGAAGACGTTCGACGCGCGGAAGCTGGACGAGTTGAAGGAGTCGATCGCGGCGGCGGGCCTTGTGCAGCCCATCGTCGTCCGGCCGGTGACCTCCGACGACGGCGATATGCATATGCAATATGAAATCGTGGTCGGCGAGCGGCGCTGGCGGGCCTACCAGGAGCTGGCGTGCGAGGATTCGCGGTTCGCGACGATCCCCGCGGTCATCCGGGAGCTGGACGAGGCCGAGGCGGCGGTGGCGGCGCTGGTGGAGAATGTGGTCCGGGATGACCTGAACCCCATCGAGCGGGCCGAGGCGCTGGAGGCGCTGCAGGCCAAGTTGGGGGTGCAGTGGAAGGAGGTCGCCGAGCGCGTCGGGTTGAGCGAGCGGACGGTGTATCACCTGCGGAAGATGTTGCGGCTGCCGAAGACGTTCCAGACGGCGCTGGCCGACGGGCGTATCAACGACAATAAGGCGCGGGCGTTATCGAAGCTTCTGACGAAGTCGAAGGACGGTGCGCTGGACTTGTACGAGTACCTGATGGCGAACCCCAAGGTGTCAGGGACGGCGGCGCATAAGATCGCGAGGGTGTTGGCGCACGACGACGGGTATTCGGCGGAGGAGGCTCATGCCTATGTGAAGGCGCCGAAGGCGCAGCAGGAAGAGTGGGGGCGCCGGCGGTTGCTGCCGCGGGAGGCGGTGGTGGTGGAGCAGACGCCGGTGAGGGTGTTTCTGCACGGGCTGCGGACAATGTCGCGGGTGATGGAGGAGATCTCGGTGGCGGAGCTGAGCGAGGAGGAGCGGGCGGAGATCGAGGCGGAGGCTCGGAGGGTGTTGGAGTGGTTGGGATGACAGCCCCAGCGGCTCATGTCCAATCGGTACGAAGGCTTGGCCCGTAGTTGGATTCCAGTACTGCCAAGGCCGACAGATTAGCATCGATACAATCGGCAAAAGAACGTTGCGAACCCAAGACGCCTGCTCTCTCTAACGATGCAATCTCACTTCGTGCCGTCGCAAGCATTTGACGATACGCCGTCACTGTTGCGTCGTAGTCCCCTAGGCCCTCCAGAGCATTCCCTTGGGCCCTTAGGCACGTCAGATAGTGGCGAAACGCGTATTGCTCTGTCCAACCGACACCCGTCGGCAATGCCCCTGAAAACAGACCTCGGCAATAGGTATCGGGCAGAGGGGGTTGCGGAGCCATCTGAGAAAGCACTCCCTGCCTAGCCGCAATGTCCAGAAAAGGAATCTTGTACTCAGAGAATGAGTGAGGACAGTAGTACCAAAGAGTGCGCCGGGATACAGAGCCGGCTTCCGGATTTAGAAACTTCTCCGGTGAGAATGCCCGAACATTGAGCCAAGTGCCGCTTGCAAGCTCATCGACGTTGGCGCAAGCCGCAGCCAGCATCTGGTGGTTGGCATACGCAAGCAGGACACGCATACCCAGAAGACGGAGCCCCGCACAAAGCACCAGCGCGTTAGCCATCCAGGTAGGATCACTCACCAGGTAGGCGCCAGGAGATTCAAGAACGACATAGCAACCATCAACCTCCCAGTCTTCAGCTTCATCCAAGCACCGTTCCACCTGTCGCATGTCGCGCATCGCAAGCGAGCCGAGTGCAATTGTCGCGAAAATTGGCTTGGCACCACGATGCCTTTCGGCTTCCTCGACCAAGGAGGCTTGGAGCGCCGCCCAGTCATCGTCGACTTGGTCAGCCAAAAGCCCAGGAACTATCAGTCGTGCAGTACCCAAGTCATCGTTGAGCCGTCGAACAGCTTCAATGAACTCCGCCGTCGCAGCGCCACCCAGGAGAGCACCCGTAGCATGGGCCTGATAGAGCTGAAAATACTCATGCTGCGTCAGTCTAGTGTGGTCTGCTTGTCGCAGATAACACTGAGGATCGAGTAGAACCTCGCCTCCCACGGCCTGCACTCGCTCGGCGGTTCGTCCCAGTTGTTCCCGATTGAGATCCCTCGGTGAGAGAACCGTGGCCCCGCCCCCCCACGCTCGTATCAGCTCGACAGAGTGGGCCATCATTCCGTAGCCAAATTGAAGAGACAGAGTCACACGCTGACCCTCCGTGAACCAACTGGACTCCGCCCAGCGGTAGGGGTAGGACAAGCCGCCAAACTGCGGCAAGATCCTCATTCAGGTTTGAAGTTACTAGTATAGACGTCAAGCGCCTTCTGCGCCGATGCCGGCCGAGCTGAGCGCTTTCGGTTGCAAAGTGAGCCAACGAAATCCAGGAAGGGTCGGCTCAGCCCGTCTCTCTCGTCCAGAGGCGGGAGGTCCTGCGTGGTAATCGACTGCATCCGCTGAAGGGGATCCTTCCCGACTAAATGTGGGTTGGAACCCGACACGCACTCATAGATCGTAAGGCCCGTGGAGAACAGATCTGTCTTGGAGTCGATCTTGCGCTTCTGATTGCGCATCTGCTCCGGCGCCCCATATCCGATTGTACAAGGCCCAAAGTTCTTCCCGGTTGCGGTAATCGAAACCTCATCCAGCATTCTGACCAATCCGAAATCGATAACCCAAAACCGCCCGTCCGCCCCCCTTATGATGTTGTGAGGCTTGATGTCACGATGGACGATATTCTCCCTCTCAAAGGCAGCACAGCCCAACAGCAAGACTTCCATCAGACGGTGAACCTCCTCGCTGGGAAGAGGCCCACCCTTGAGAACCTCGTTTAAGGGTTTCCCGTCAACGAAATCCTCAATCACAAAGTGGAAGTCCGCCCCAGCAACTGTTACGTCTCCGACGCGCTTGATGGAGGGAACATACGGCAGCCCCATTCGCTGGACGATGGCCACCTCACGCTTCAGGTACTCCGTGTTCAAAGGGTCGGGGCGAACAAGCTTGAGCGCAAAGTCCCTCCCCGAATCATCGGTCACATGAAGAGCTACCTTTTGACCACTTGGACCCAAGCTCTTTTTAATAGTGAACTTCGGAAATGCAGCTTGAATAGCTTGTAGCGTCAGAGGTTGGATGAGCATTCTCCGTGGCCTGTTTGAAGCGCCGCGAGGGCAGCGTACCATGAGCCGTATGACGATGGTACGCTGGCCGTGGTCGGTCTGTGCATGACTCGAAGTTTGCCACCCTCATACGAAACTGCGCCGACGCCAGCTGCCTTGGCGTTCTCAAGCCCCCGACTGCTCCATGCTCGTGCGGGTAGAAGCACATAGCTTGCGGAGGAAAACCACTGATTCCGTTGGGCCTGACATATTGCTCGCCGCCAGTCTTTCACCTTTGCTTCGATAGAAATGATCGAGCGTACCCCGAAGACATCTCGCTTGGGCCGACAACGAACGACTCCCCGATCAAGACCCGAGATAAAACCACAGCTCGAAAGCTCTTCGAGTTGATCCATGAGGTCTCGACGCCGAAGATAACTGCGAGATGCAATAGTCTCAATACGGACGCCTCTTGCTCTGTAGACCTCATGCAGAAGTCGTAAGGCCCGTGTTGAGGGCAGTGGGCCAGACGTGCGCCCCTCCGGCAAAGGGTAGACTAGGACCACGTCTGGATACCAGCCCGCGATTTCTGGCTCCAACAGAGCATACGCCTCGCCCGTACTGGAAAAGAGACTGGCCAGACCAGCCTGCATGGCCTCGGCGACCAACTTCAGCTCTGGACCTGGTCTAGGAGTCCGGAAACCGATTTGATTCATGTACCTTTCGTCCCTTCGGTGCGGACGTCTCGCAAGCGACCTGGAGATTCTAGCTTGACGCCCCCCCTCGTGCCACCTCCTCGAGGAAATGTCCAACCCTGTATCGGAGACCTGTCCGACCGACCCAAATTTTCCGGGAATTAGACCTGTCCGACCGACCCAAATTTTCGGGTCCCTGAATCGCGAGGCCATCTCCACTCCCGATGACGCGAATTAGACCTGACCTGTCCGACCGACCCAAATTTTTGTCGCCGATTCTATGTGGCGCCGCGCGCTTCTACTTGAACTGAGACCTGTCCGACCGACCCAAATTTTCGGGGCCCCCTGAATCGCGAGCCAACTCCCCTCCCGATGAGGCGAATTCGACCGGAAAACCCGCCTTCAGGTGTCCCCTAACACCGGCTTTCGGCCCCTGAACGCCGTCAATACGCTGCACCGGCGGGCACAAGACGCACCGCTGCCCCACCACCTGTCGGAGGCTGGAAGCGCTGACCTGTTGCCCGCTCTATGTGGCGCCGCGCGCTTCTACTCGAACCCCGAAGAGCAAACGCAACTGGTACGTCCCCGCTGGGAACACCACGTCGCGCTCACCGTCGGCGAACCGCTTCCGGGCCTTGGTGTAGGCCGCATCGAAAGCCTTGAGCTCGAGGAGCGCCTGGATACGCCCCTGAAGACATGAGCATGCAATCCGCGGCCTGATGGTGTTCGCCGCCCCACTCTTCTCGCGCTTCCTCGCTCGACGGGTGTGGCGAGTCTTCGCCAGCTTCTCCAATCCCAGGAACCGCTTGTTGGCGGCCCTCCGCTCAGCGACCGCCGCATCCACCTTGGACTGCAGCGCTGTGTCGTGCCGGGTCGTGTACTCCTCGGGCGTGAGGTGCGCCAGCATCGGCGGGAGCTGGAGCGTCATCGAAACCTCCAGCGGCATCTTCGACCGCTTCCCGAAGAACTTCGTCTTGGGCCGCTTGAAGGTCATGGTTTTGCCCAGGTCCGCCGCCGTCAACCATACGCCGGGCCAGTCGGAAGGGGCCTCCAGCACACCATCCTGCGTCGGGTTGGCCGCGCAGTAGCTCGCCTTGTCGATGACCGCATCGGCGTCCACCAGCCGAACCAGGTTGAGTTCCTGATTGTCCCAGAACGCCGCTTTCACCCGCTGCCAACGATAATTCAGCGCTCGCGCCAGCATGCTGTTCAGCCGCTCGCAGAAGCACGAGACCCGCCCGTTCGGGTCGTAGACCACCAGATGGTAGTGCGTCGAACCCACATAGGCGCATAACACCTGCACCCCATGCAATCCCGCCGCCCATGCCAGCAGATAGAGGAACATCGCCGTCACCGCCGGCCCCGGCTTCAGGAACATCCGCCGCTCGCTCGTGCGACGGGTGATCATCCATACCTTACCTGGCTCAATCATGCGTCGTCTGGTCATGCGAGAACCAAGGGCAAACCCTGTGCCAGCCGGCAAAGCCAGCAACCACGGCGCTTCATAGCCCGAAGCTGGGGTCTGGTGACCCCAAAATCCGCTTCTGCTGGGGTCTGCGGTCCCGCGACGGCTGCATTCGGGAAACCGGTTTCCCGAACGTTCGCTCGGTGCGTGCGCTCGCCGGTTGCTACCCCGCCGCAGGAACGGCAACCTGAACGTCCACCGCACTCAGGATGAATGAGCGACTACAAAGCACTTCTGACCGGCCTACCTCCGATGCCAAGCACGCTTGTGGCCGCTGCAGCTGTTAGTCGAATGCTGAGGGACTTCGGTCCGTGGTTGGAGGAGAACGACCAGCCCACTGAGCTCATTGATGCCGTGATCTCAATCGCTTGGTCCGCGACGGCACCGATGGAAGCCGAACTGCAGAACCACTCCGAACAGCTCACGGCAATGCAATGGGCCCCCCCGGCGGACGCGAGTGAACGGTTCCTGGACGCGGGCGCGCTTGCAACAATCACGGGTGCTCAACGGCTGATTGAGCTCCTGCAAGGCGGTCCGGCGGACGCGATAGCGGCCGAAATACTGGACACCTTCGAAGCCGTCGTCATGAAGCTGACCGATCTGGACGTTCCTGCCAACGAGGTCGAGGCGGCTCGGGCCAACGAGCGCAGCCGCATGACGAACCTCGCCGGCCTACTACGACAACAGCCTGTTGCAATCGAGGCGAGCGCAGCCGTCGAGGCGTCATTTGCAGCTGCACCTGACCTTTCAATGTGGGCGTATGAGGACGAGCATCCGGCAGCTCGATGGCTCCAGCCCAGGTATGCGGGCGTCCTTGGAGGCGTGCTCGCCCTGTTGGCGGTTGCTGCGGGATCCGCCATCTCATCCATGGGCCGAGCGATTGTGTACCAGTACAAGCTGCAGGCGTTGATCGCCGTCGTCGGTGTTGTTGCCTACTACACGGCCCAAGCCTTCTATGAAGACAGACGGCGGCGAGGCTATGTCTTGGGAACGATTGGCGTGTTGCTGATCTCAGCACCGCTACTATTGGGGGCACTGGTCAAACCGCCGCCGGAAATGAACGCCTCGCCCACCTTCGACACCACGACCGCGGGCAAGTGGAGCCACTCCGAGCTCGGATTCAGCATCAAAGCACTCCATTCCGGCTTCGCAAGCGTCGATGCAGCTCCCCCCTTTGATATGAAATACTGGGGAGCCCAGATGTGGACCTGGGTTGCCCAGGGCTCGGAAGATGTGGTCCTGGTCGTCGCCTCGACCAGGGCATGGACGGAAAGCTCGCTGCCCACGTTTTGGCGCTCGCTGCAGCTCCAGTTGCGGGAACAAGGCGCGATGCAGTTTACCGAGACCCAACGCACCCGGAACCTCCTGCGCGCCGTCGTCGATGACACACTACACATCGGTATGCGGACCATCACTGTTGCGCGAACCGGTGCAGGGGCGCTGGTCTGCGCCATCTCGACGGATTCGCGATTCGTCGGCGAACAACTCGCTGGGCTGCAGTCCTTACCTTGACCGGTAGCTTCGTCGGCCGAGTCAACCCGCCCTACCGCGAGGCGGCATGCCCGGAGAGCGGCCTGCGTGGCATCAGGACAGGAGCACAGCCGCCCCTGTGCAACAGTAGAGTCCGCGCCAACGACGCAGCCACGTGCCCAAAGACTGGCAACGGCGGGCAGTGACGACCGCACCGGCCCATGACAAGGACGCCGTGACCGCTTCTTGTCGCCCTGGCCCCGCCAGCCGTCTTTCTCGCTTCAAGGGCACTTTTCGTTTGGTGCCCCCCACCCTCT
>JGI12316J15310_10000057_pt4 | contig 86718 bp, 67 predicted proteins | sample MarCyaLeptolynsp_FD_15310 | JGI IMG/M metagenome (IMG submission 15310) | reverse complement strand
ACCCAAGAAATCAGCAATTTCTAGCTGTGTTTTGCCACTATTCAATAACAATAAAATTAGAATTCTTTCTCTAATTTCTCCATTCTCTTCTGTTTTAAGAGCTTTTTGCAATTTTTCTTTTTGCTTTGGTGTTAGATGATTTTTTGCTGGCATATTTTCTATTATTTGCTTACTTGTTAATTCTTATTATACTAATTTAAGTGCGGGACAGCTTATTACTTATTACTTATTACTTATTCTCCAGCCATCCTTTGATTAAACGAGCAACTTTTTTTCTGTCCAATTTGCCTTCTAGAGAGATGCTAATGGTATTCTTAACCCATTCCAGTAAGTGAAGAAGTAATTGCTCTTCTGCTTCCTTAACTTTTTGCTTTAATTCAGAAATTTGGAAGTTCATTTGTCTAGCTATTTTTTGGCTATCTTTTGTATCCTCAAAGTACATTTGCTTGAGAATATCCCTGGTTCCAATATCAAGATAGTTATTAAAACCTGCCATAATTACTGAATCTATTTGATCTTTGTACTGCTGCTGCAACCAACTAGCTAAATATTGATCCACATCTTCGAGCTGCCTGAGATTAATTCCTAGCCTATCCATGATCCAGATACCTACAGTCTCTAGCAGTTGCTCTTGAAATTGCAGGCAGTGGTCCCGAACCGTAGTCTGATGGACACCAATTTGGGCAGCAGTGCTAGATTGGCTTAGACCCAAACCGTAACGAAGGAGCAACATCGTTTCATTGTCAGTATCTCTTTGTTTAAATACTTCCCAACTCTGAGCAAGAACTTGATTAATCTCCTCAAGATAGCTTTGTATCTCTTCTGTAGACCTATTTTTCGCTATTGTTAGTAAGGGGTCTAGCTCTGATATTTCATCACAACTATTATATTCAATAAAATCTAGATTGTTATCTGTTCCAAAGTAGATAAGTTTTGGTGATGACCTTAGTACCTCAAGACAAATTTTGATTAACTTTTGCATCTCCTGAAAGTCAATAGTGAAGTGATAACGGGTACAGTAATTAGCTGCTGCTTGATACTCATTAATAGTAGGGGCTATCCATCGCCCTTGCTCCGACTTAGCGTAAACTTCAAATAAACAATTCTTGACTATGAGGTAACGTTCAAGATTTTCTTCTCTGATCCCGTAGTTGACCAAGGCTTCTTGTAAAGTACCTTCCGAAGCATTTTTTAAACTGTACCAAGGAGAATACTTACCTTGACCTGTTGCTTGATAAGACAAGTCTCTAATTTTACTAGCAATCTCCCACATAAAATGCTTTTCCAGGCCGTATCCTCTGCGTTGGTACTTGCGGTAAATTCGTAAAATCTCCTCGGGATTATTGGTTAAACAGCGAGCTAGGTGAAGATAATGCCCCCAGTCGTCGGTAAGGTCCTTAAAATTACTGAAGGTTGAAAATCTCTTGCTAGCAGCTTGGTAACAGGGGGTTTCTAAGTAAGCTGTCAAGTGCCATTTAGCTAATTCTTGTTGCCGCTCTGTCGTCTCCTCATGTTGATAAATTTCCAAAAATTTTCCTACTAAAGAGTAATCATCTTGGGATTGGCAAAACTGCCCAAAGTTTTCCTCTTTTTCTTGATACAAGCTAAAGTTTTGTTTGAGAACAGTTTCCGTTCGCCACCTGAAAAATATTTGCCTATCGTCATCTTCAACTCGAATCAAGAAGGTAGAAAATTTATCATTGAAACTACGTGAAGGAATCGGAATCATAGATTTTGCCTCGCCAAGCATCCCTAAATCAGAACCGTTTGCTAGAGTCTCCCAAGACTAGCTACAGCGGTTTTGATCTAACTGAAGTACAGAGTTTGTCGCTTGAAGGCAGAAGGCAGAAGACAGAAGGCAGGAGGCAGAAGGCAGAAGGCAGAGGGCAGAAGGGAAAGAAGGCTTAAGCGAAACCGGGTGTAGAATAGGCGGATTTGGTATAACACCAGTAAAGATAGCTGAATTATTCTCATCAACTAGATACTTCCAGTTACGGTTGCTTAGATAGTGCGTAATCTGTTTAATTGTAGTTGCCATCAAACTTAATCCCAGGTGCTTCTATATACCTATTGGGTCAAGACCAAGTTTTTCATGTATCTGGTAACCTACATTCGGTGTGGTATTTTTACCCAATTCCCAATTCCCCATTCCCAATTCCCCATTCCCCACCGCCATTACCTTGCTTGAAAAGTATGTACCATGTCGAAACTACTAAATCCGAATCAATCCTATACGTTCAGCAAATTTTTTGAATTGCAACTCGAAGCTGATGAGCTTGTTAATGAGTTTGGCTATACGCTTGAGAGAACTCGCCTCAACTTACCTCAATATTATGGAGAATTAGACCGCTTAGAGGAATTGCGATCGCGTATTGAAGAAATTTTGCCTTATGTCAGCCTTGGCAGTGAAACCTCTCGACGCGAGGTTTTGATCTCACCAGTGATTCTGGATCTGGTTCACTATACTAAAGCACAACTGAGAATTGAGTATTCCCTCAAAGTCACACAACAACTGCAAGGCTACTTAGATTATCTTTTGAGAACCCAAGCAGAGATTTTAGTAATTGAGGCGAAGCGAGAAGATTTAACTTATGGTTTTACTCAACTTGCTGCCGAAATGATTGCCCTCGATCAATGGGAGAAAACCCCAGCACAATCGACTTTAATTGGTGCCGTTACAACTGGAAACCTCTGGCAACTTGGACGGCTTGACAGAGTAGCAAAACATTTTGAGCAGGGATTAGACAGCTATCGTGTTCCCGATGATCTAGAACCGCTTATGCGAATTTTAGTTCAGGTGCTTATCGCTGGGAAGGAGAAGTAGTCGAAGAGCCAGAAACGGTTTTTGACGAGCCTATTCCCCATTCCCAAAAACGAAAGTACCATCACAAAGATGAGAAACGCTATATTACTCATCTACTTGACTGATGCGACGTATATTGAGAACATCGCACATTTTTTTGATTTGGGCAAAACTACGCTCAAGTTGTTGGCGATCGCGAATATCAATAGACAAGTCAATGAGAGCTGGTTTTCCTTCTTGGGTTTTTACCTGGGCATGGCAGACATTGATATGTTGGTCACTCAAGCGAGATAGGATATCTTTGAATACCCCTACGCGATCGAGAACTTCAATTTGCAGGGTAACTGGGTAAGTTTGAGGGCGTCCATTATCTGTAGCTGTAGAGTTCCAACTTACTGGTACTAGTCGCTCTCCGGGAACGTTCTCTACATTAGAACATCCTTGTCGGTGAATGGAAATACCCCGTCCTTGGGTGACAACACCAATAATTGCTTCTCCTGGTAATGGGTCACAACAACCAGCTAAACGATACATTAGACCCTCTACACCAGCAATGGGATTAGTTTTACCGGAAATCGGTGATTGGGGATAGGGGGAACAAGACTGGATAAATTCCTTAGGAGATAACTCACTCTCTTGAGGCTCATTTTCCAAACTTACCCGCAAGGCTTCTCGCAATCGGTTAACTAATAAATTGAGGGTGACTTCGCCATAACCCAGAGCTGCTAGTAAATCCTCGACGTTGTGGTAATTAAACCGTTCCGTTACTGTCTTCATTGGTTCCGATTTCAGTAATGATTCAAAACCTTTCTTACCCAATTCCTTTTCCAGGAGTTCCCTACCACGAGCCACATTTTCTTCACGGTGAAATCGCTTAAACCATTGCCGAATCCGGTACTGAGCACTGGGAGTTACAGCAAAGTTGAGCCAATCTAAACTGGGACGGCTGTTTTTATTGGTGATAATTTCGACAATATCCCCATTCTGCAAAGGATTATCCAGCACTCGCCACTGACCATTAACTCGTACTCCAGCGCAATGATTTCCTACTTCGGTATGAATGCGATAAGCAAAGTCTATTGGTGTTGCTCCCCGACTCAGATCGATTACATCCCCCTTGGGTGTAAATACATAGACATCCTCATCAAATAAATTGCCTTTAACAGTGTCGATGTATTCCTGTGCATCCTTGAGGTCATTTTGCCACTCCACTAACTGCCGTAGCCAAGTGAACTTTTCATCCTCAGCTGTAATTTGAGTATGGTTGGAGCTACCTGTTTCCTTGTATTTCCAATGAGCTGCAATACCGTATTCAGCAATATGATGCATTTCCAGGGTGCGAATCTGAACCTCGATTGGGCGTCCTGTTAAACCGATAACTCCTGTATGCAAGGACTGATAACGATTTGGTTTGGGTAGACCAATGTAGTCTTTAAACCGACCTGGAATTGGTCGAAAGGCATCGTGAACCACTGCTAGAGCCCTGTAACATTCTTCGTTGGTATCCACAATCAACCGCACTGCGGCAATATCATAGATTTCATGAAACTCTTTTTGCTGCCGTTCCATTTTCCGATAGATACCATACAGATGCTTGGGACGACCATTCATTTCCAAACAGCGAACGCCAGCTTTCTCCATGCGCGATCGCAAAATTGCTATTACTTGAGTTAACCGCTCTTCCCTGTCTGAACGCCTTTCTGCTACTAGTTCCTGCATCTGACGGTAAGCATCAGTTTCGAGATATTTAAATGCGAGATCCTCTAGTTCCCACTTAAAGCGTCCAATGCCCAGGCGATTTGCTAGAGGAGCAAAGATTTCTCGGGTTTCTAGAGCAATTTGCTGCTGTTTTTGGGGCTTCAAATATTCCAGCGTCCGCATATTGTGCAGCCTATCTGCTAACTTGACCACAATTACCCGAATATCAGCTGCCATTGCTAAGAACATACGACGGAAGTTCTCTGCTTGACGCTCAGTTTTACTTGAGAAGTTGAATTTAGACAGTTTAGTCACACCTTCGACTAAGTGTCGCACTTCTGCTCCAAAGCGAGATTCTATCTCTTCTGCTGAAACATCCGTATCCTCGACCACATCGTGCAGAAACCCAGCAGCAATCATGGTACTGCTGCCACCCAAATCCCTAAGCAAGCCAGCAACAGCAACAGGGTGAGCAATGTAAGCTTCTCCTGACTTGCGATACTGTCCTTGATGAAGTTGGTAGGCAAATTCAAAGGCTTGACTAATTAAAACAGTATCCGAGGATGCCGTTGGTTGAGCATCTGTGGACAATGCCCCTAAAGATTCCCTGAGCCAGTCAGGAACATCTAAGTCAAAAGTGGTAGTAGCAAGATTGGAGGTTGTGGCTATGGCGTCCATAATTCTTCCTTTCATTAAAAATTAGACAGGCAGTTTAGCAGAAAATTTGTAAGAATTAGTAGCGGTCAAGACTCCTTACTTGGTTACTTCCGACTTCTGCTGAACCGAGCAAAATTATCCAGCGTTGAGGTGAGAGGGGGTTCTCACCTTGCTTACTTTCAAGAAACAAGGGAACAGGGAATAGGGAGGAGGATTTGAGCTTGTTTCTGACCTTCGTAGGGGGTGGCAATCGCCGCCCGTTGGGGGGCTCTTGAGAAATTAGGTAATAGGCAATAGGCAATAGGCAATAGGTAATAGGGAAGGGGAAAAGGATAATAAATCTCCTGTTTGAGTGCCTATTCCCCTTTGTCACCAAAGGCTATAACCTTTGGTGAAGTACAACTACTCCTGAAATGAGAATACCCTTGGGAATATCATTCCCAAGAAAGAAAAAGCTAGCTTTAAGATTTCAGCACCAGCTTTTTAGTAATTAGCCGCTTTTAGCAAAAAGATAAAATTCTTTACATTAATCTTAAACTAAAGAGAGTACCTTATGCTATCCCCCTCTCATGGCCAAAGCTATCAGGCATTGCAACAAGCCTTGGAACAGATGTACACAACTATTACTGCTAAAGACTTAGAGATTGACCTACTCCGGGAGAATTTCCAGGAGGTACAAGGAGTTTTCCACAGCCAAATTCTCACTCTTAGTGCAGATGATGTCGCTCCAGATGCTGCATCCCGTTGGCAGTCTTGGCAAACAGAAATCTACAAGCAGATGCGGCTGTTGGAAACGGATCTGATGTTGTTACAGGCGTCGCGGAGTTCTGCAACCTTGTCTTCTCGGCAAACAGGACTGAAAAATCGCCTCAATACTCTAATTCAATACTGCCAAGAGCTACTTCTAAATTCTGCATTCTAAATTCTCTACCTGAGTTCTCCCTGATATTCACATTTGAAATCTGATTGACGCCAAGTTTTCAGATCTACAGCTGCAAGGGGCTTTAACTGAGAACATTGAGGCTCAATCCCCTGGCTAAGTACTGCCCAAATCAAGCTGCGAGTCAGATCTAGCCCTGTCTTGATTAAGGATTCCTCATTGCCAGGAATACCCTGCTCCTCTACAGTATCTACCTCTACCCAAATTCCCTGAGCCCCCAAAAGAATCTGTGCCATCCACTTAGCTCGTGGCAGATGAGTGGGGGAGGTTATTAACTTAACTTTACGAACACCCCACCAACGTAGAAGGGGAATATTAAAGTAGAAGTTACCAAAAGTGGAGTCAGCACAATGTTCTAACCAAACATGGTCCATAGGAGCTGCCTTCCTTTGAAAAATCAACAAGATGCAAGGATCTGGGGAACCTTGGGAAATCAAAACTTTGGTTTCTGGATAATCTTTAACCAGCTCGGCAACGTAAATCTCTCGACGAATACTGCCTCCCAATACCAAAAAAGTATCTACTGAGCCGGATGCCGCTGCTTGAAGTTTCAAGGTATTATTCAATAGCCAGCCACAAACAAGGAGGGCTATGCAAAATAACCCTAAACCAAGCAGATTTCGTCGCCGAACGACCCGAAACCGATTTCTCAAACTAATCCAGTTACGTCGAATAATCCTACTTCCTTAGCTACTTGACTAATGACTAAAATCTTGTTCAAGTAATTGATACTAGAACATTGTACAGACGCATATTGGTGGGACACAGATTAAACTGGCACAAATCTTCCTCATCTCGGTTAGGTAATCCAGGTATAGTAACAATAGATGTATTTTTTAGCTCGTCAGCAATACTATAAACCTTAAACACTAAGCTGAGTGTAGGCTCCAACTGCTGGGTATTTATTTAACCTCCATAGCTGACAACTGACAATCACTTTTCAGTTACCTCAAGCCAACCCTGCTTTATCTACTCTCCATGAACCAATACAAAAAATATTTTCCTTGGCTCAAAGGCTTCGTCTTTAACGGAGCGATCGCCACAACAGCATCTTTATGTTTAGTCGCACCGATTAGTGGCAATTCAGTTATTGCAGCTCTCCAAGATAGCCCGAAAAATATTGTTGATGAAGCTTGGCAAATTGTCTATAGGGAGTACGTAGATCGAAATTTCAATCAGGTTGATTGGCAAGCAACTAGGCGAGAACTACTCAGCCGTAACTACATATCCAACGAGCAAGCCTACGAAGCGATTCGGGAAGCCTTAGAGCCTTTGGAAGATCCCTACACTCGCTTCTTAGATCCGGAGAATTTCCAAGCTCTTACTAATCAAACTGCTGGTGAACTTTCTGGTGTTGGTATTCGCCTGGAAGTTAATGAGAAAACTAAGATCTTGAGTATTGTCGAGCCAATTGATAATTCTCCAGCTTCTAAGGCCGGTTTGCAATCAGGGGACAATATCGAAGAAATTGATGGTGAATCTACCCAAGGAATGACTCTCAAAGAAGCGTCAGCTTTAATCAGGGGTGAAGTAGGAACCTCAATCACTCTGAAAATTTCCCGGCAAGGTACAGCGCCCTTTGATGTTACACTGACCCGCGCTCAGATTCAACTACCATCTGTCCGTTACAGCCTCAAGCAGGAAGATAAGATACAGGTAGGCTATATCAGCTTGGATGAATTTAGTTCCCATGCAGCTGAACAAATGCGGCGAGCCATTAAGGACCTCAATCAAGAGAATGTAGATGCGTATGTATTAGATCTGCGAGATAATCCAGGGGGATTGCTACACGCTAGTATTGACATTGCTCGGATGTGGCTCGAACAAGGGGCAATTGTGAGTACTATAGACCGCATTGGTGGTAAACAGGAATTTTCTGCTAACCAAACCTCCCTAACTAATCTGCCTTTAGTAGTTCTAGTCAATGAAGACTCAGCTAGTGCCAGTGAGATTCTCACTGGTGCTCTTAAAGACAATCAACGGGCAACTGTGATCGGGACTCAAACCTTTGGCAAAGCTGCCGTTCAGTCTGTTCATGCATTATCCGATGGTTCGGGTTTAGCGGTGACTGTTTCTCGTTACTACCCACCCAGCGGCATAGATATTACCAAAAGAGGGATTACTCCTGATATTAAACTCGACTTAACCCAGTCACAGAAACGGCTTTTGCAGAATAAACCTGAGTTGATTGGTACCAATAATGACCCTCAATACCAACGAGCGCTGGAAATTCTGGAAAATGAGGTAGAGCCTAAGCCTATTTTAGGGCTTACTGAATAAGTCCATTAATTCGGGTTTTGAAGTAATAAGTGTGGCTCTTCTAGACTAAATGCATTCGCTTTTAACTTGTTATACCAAAAATTAAAAGTCATGTTAGAGATGAGCAGCCAAAAACCTTATCCCGTAGGAACGAGTGTGTCACGACTAAGTAGGGCTTGCTGAATAAGTACTTGTGGGAAGTAGAAGTCAGAAGTCAGGAGCCAGGAGCCAGGAGCCAGGAGCCAGGAGCCAGGAGAATAGGAGGTTAGAATAGTATCATTAGCCGTTCATCAACGGTTTAACGGGGATCATTGGTTAAGAAAATGCAAGGATTTTGAGCCCATCAATGCAATTTCCTTGCACTTTTTAGAAAAAAAAATTCATTGAAAGCCATGCCAGTCAGTGCTTTCAGACTCTTGCAGCAAGCCCTAAGTAATTTTGGTATCAAGCGCAGTCTCAGACAAAAGCAAAAACGGGCTGCAATGAGTAATGATTATCATTCTCTTTTCTGCAAAAAGTAGGAGGAGGCTACATCTTCATCCATCGAATGTTGATGGAACATTCGATGAATGAAACTTGAATAGAGCCATCGGCATCAACTTAGAAAGGAATATCATCTAAATCAGGTTGACTTTCTGAGCTAGTGGAAGTGGGAGTGGGAGCTGTAGAGGGTTCAAAAGTGGAGTCAGTGGTAGTTGAGGCAAAATCTCTTTCGGGTTTACTAGTATCTGATACTGTATTGCTTCTTAAAGGTACAACCACATTATTGGTGTTTGCTGAAGATACAGAAGTGGAGCTATCAAAAGTGGTGTTAGCAACAGGGGCTGGTGAAGACGAATTGGTATCCACTCCCAGTTTATGAATCCGGTAAGCAGTCAATTCTGCTCGTTTTTCTTTAAAGCCTTCTGGTCGGTCTATAGTATTCATACCCAAACGACCTTCAATTACTATGCGATCGCCCGCAGAATAGTTTTCCTTAATTTCACTGGCAAAATTACCCCAACCAATCACCTTTAAAGTTGCTGGTGTATCCTCAGATCTCAAACCAGGAAACTCAACCAACATTTGGGCAAGGGGAGTTTGATTATCAGCGGTGTAACGAAGTTCTGGATCTTGAATGATTTGTGCCATTAAGATGCAGCTGTTCATAATATAGTTCAGTCCTCCTAGCGCTCTTGGTGATCAGCATCAATTATAGAACAAGTGTATCAAAACCACTTTAAAAAAGTAGGAGAAAAAGGGGAAAGGTAAGGGGATGGGGAGATGGGGAGATGGAAAATTTAGAGCGCCCGCTACGAATCAAGGAAACACTCCCTACTCCGTACTCCCTACTCCCTACCTCTTTATAACAACACTTCAGCTTTGGGAGCTTCCATACCCTGCTCTTGTTCTACAAACTCCTGAACATAGTTGCGATACTTCCTAAGGTTTTCATCTGTCCAATCGCGATCATTACTATTGGCATAGATATGTACCAAAGGATCCCCAGCATCAGGCAAAATCAATACCCAACTGTCACTTTGGGTATCGATAATCTTCACCCCATCAATTAACTCCAAATTTTCAGTGGAGTGGGTTTCTACCAGATGACGCATCAGAGCACCCTTCACTGTCCAGGGACAACGCATAGTGTAGGATTTGTGGGAAACACGGGGAAGTTCAGTGCGAATCTCACCAAGGGTTCTCTCCTGTATTGTCAGCATCTCGATTAACTTAGCAACACAGAACATTGCATCAAATCCTGGATGTAGCTGAGGGAAAATAAAGCCCATTTCCTCTGAGCCTCCCAATACCACATTAGGATTAGTCTGAGACGCCTCCATCAAAGCTGTGGGATTAGCCTTGGTACGAATTACTTTACCATCATGGCGGCGGGCAATTTGTTCCACTGAACTAGAAGCATGTACTGGTACTACTACCGTACTGCGAGGATTAGCCGTTAGCATCAGGTTAACCATTAGGGCGGTTAACATCTCACCCCGAACCGGCATTCCTGATTCATCCATCAAAACTAGTTGTTCCCCATTAGCTGAGACTTGCACGCCAAAATTGGCTTTTAGTGCCTCTACTACTTGACCTAGCTGAGTCAGCAATCCCTCTCGTTCCGTTGCTGAGAGGGAGACTTGATTCAAACTAGCATTAAGGACTACTGCATCACAATCAAATTTCGTTAATAGTTGGGGTAGTACTGCCCCAGAAACAGCATAACCGTAGTCTATGACGATCTTGGAGCCACTGTTAGCAATAGCTTGCAGATTCAGATGTTCGGCAAATCCCTTACTGTAGGTCTCTAGTACCTGACTGGGGTAACTAACACCACCAATTTCCTGAATTTGCGCTCGTCGCAAGTCCTCTTTAAAATACGCCCCCTCAATTTTTTTCTCTTTCCCCTTAGAGATATTAATGCCTTGGGAGTCAAAAATCTCGATAAGAATGTAATCTGGTCTGTCGGGATGCACCCGCACATGGATACCACCTGCTATTGATAGAGTTGGTAATACCATACGAGCTAAAGGAATTGCTGTTGCTTCCAAATTCTGGATATTGACCCCAACTGACATCAAACCAGCAATTAAAGACCGAGAAACCATCCGAGAGATACTCCGTTGATCACGGGATACCCCTACTTGGTCCCCTGGTTTTAAGGTAGAACCGTAGGCTGCTCCTAACTTAACCGCAAATTCTGGGGTAATATCGATATTTGCCAAGCCTTGAACACCACGTTGGACAAACAGATTGCGTTGAGCGCTGTTGCCCCAAATTAAATTGATATTTAATGTAGCACCAGATTCAATACTCTTGCTCGGCCAGACTCGCACACCAGGACTAATTTGTGCTTCTTCTCCAACCTGGGAAAGAGCACCAACAACAGCACCTTCCAAGACATGAGCATGACGGTCTACCCTAGTACCACGAGAAATTGTACAGGCACGCAGATGAGCTTCATCACCAATAATTGCCCCATTCCAGATAATTGGTCGCTTCAGATTAGCGTAAGCACCTACAGTTACATTGTCTCCAATTACTGTACCAGCCTCAATTTTCACCCGTGGACCAATACGGCAGTTGTCACCAATTAGTACCGGAGGTTCAATTTTGACTGTGGAGTCAATAAAGGTGTTTTGTCCTACCCACAATCCTGGTTTTTCTTGCTCATAAGCAAAATCCACGCTCACTTTGCCTTCTAGAGCATCGTATTGAGCGTCCCGGTAGGCATCCAAATGACCAACATCACACCAATAGCCATCAGCCACATAGCCGTACATTGGCTCATTTTTTTCTAGTAGTAAGGGAAACAGGTCTTTGGAAAAGTCACATTCTTCATTAGCTGGGAGGTATTCTAAGACAGAAGGTTCTAATATGTAAGTTCCGGTATTAACTGTATCGGAAAAAATTTCACTAGTGGAAGGTTTTTCTAAAAATCGCTTAATGCGCATGTCTTCATCAGTGATCACTACCCCAAACTCAACGGGATTGGGAACGCGAGTGAGCACCAATGTCGCTTTTGATTGTTTGCTTTTATGAAATTCAATGGCAGCACTCAGATCAAAATCGGTAATACTGTCACCACTAATTACTAAAAAAGTGTCATTGAGTAATTCAGCAACATTTTTGACACAACCAGCTGTGCCTAGAGGTTGATCTTCTTCGACAGCATAGGTCATTTGTACTCCAAAGTCACTACCGTCTTGGAAGTAGTCTCGCATAACGTCTGGGAGATAGTGCAGTGTGGCAATTACCTCCCTGATACCATGCTTTTTGAGTAAATTAATAATGTGCTCAGCAATGGGTCGATTCAGAACGGGCACCATTGGCTTTGCTAGATCGCAGGTCAGCGGTCTTAGACGTGTTCCAGAACCGCCCGCCATCAGCACTGCTCTCATAAATCCTCCTAGTTGCACACTTCACGGTCTTGTCTCGTAATAATTTACGTTCCGTGTGTTTTTTTATAGTCTCTTAACAATTGTAAAGCTTTGAGTCGCTTCTATAGGAGGTGAGTTGACATAAAACTTTTAATTGTACCATCAATCGATTGGTCATTAGTTATTAGTCATTGGTCAAGTGTCATTTGTCCTTTGTCCTTTGTACTAATGACACTTGACCAATGACAAAGCCGCGGGGTGACATTTCCTCCAACTCATTAAAGGAATTGGCTTCCCCGTCGCTTTTTGTAAGTTGCTCGGTCGTCATTCGATAAGATAAAGCTAGTAAGTGTTTCTGGGGTTTGTTTCGATGAAACCGTTAATTGTGTTAGTTCTATTCGCAATTTATGGCTACGGTGCCTGGAAGTTCTGGAAAGGGTTTGAGCGGACTAATTTTTCTCGCAGTTTGCCCAATAGGATTACCTTATCCCTGTTGTGGCCCGTCTTACTCATCGCGAATAAGTCCTATCGCCAAAACTTTACTAAAGCCTTAAAGGGCTCATCTTATCGTTAATCTTTACTGGAGTGACTAGATATTGGTAAGCGTCTCTGGCTAATTGGTGGTACGACTGAGAGTGTAGTCTTGGCTAGTGCGATCGCATCTTTGGGGTTGCCTTGCACAGTGACTGTGACTACAAGGGCAGCTGAGGCACTTTATCCCCAAGCCAGGAAATTACGGGTTTTAGTAGGACGTTTGGATGGTAAACAACTGCAGCATTTTTTTCAGCAGCAGCAGATTGCAGCTATTGTAGACGCCTCCCATCCTTATGCGGTGGAAATTTCCCAGATGGCAATTAGAGCAGCAACTAAGCAGCATATCCCCTACCTAAGATTTGAGCGTCTGGGGGTGAAGGCTCAAACCGACAATTCACAGGTAATTTCCCTTGATAGTTTTGATACCCTCCTAGAAGGTAATTACCTACACCAGCAACGGGTATTATTAACTATTGGTTGCAAAGCTTTACCTCTATTCCGTAGCTGGCAAGAGCAATCAACTCTATTTGCCCGAGTTTTGCCTACCGTGGCGTCTTTGGAAGCTGCTATCGCTGCTGGATTTAGTTCAGAGAGGATCATTGCTGTGCGTCCTCCTGTACCTACTAAGTTGGAAAAGGCTCTCTGGCGTCACTGGGATATATCGGTAGTGGTGACGAAAGCTTCTGGAGTAGCTGGAGGAGAAGAAGTGAAGCGAAAGGTAGCAGCAGAGTTAGGGATTCCCTTAATCGTAATTGTTCGTCCAGTGGTAGAGTATCCACTGCAAACTAGTGATTTGGCAGAGGCATTGGTGTTTTGCCAAACTCAGGTTGCTTACTAATATGAAATCTGGGTTAGAGGATGTTTGAAAAGTTGTAAAAGGTGTAATTTGTCATTCTGAGTGGAGCAAAGCGGAAAGAAGAATCTGAGGATTGGTAAAATCCGCACTACTGACATTTTAGCCGTGTCGCACCATTTAAAATTCAGGTGACCACAAGTCGGAAACTGCCACCTCAAAACCTGGAAGCAAATCCGGAATACTCAGAATATCACCATCACCCAAAACCACCATCTCTTCACCCTGACGGTAAATCTCAACCCTGTGCTTCTGTGGGTTAATCAGAATACCTACTTTTGTCCCTTGAGATAAAAAATTCTGAATCTTCTTCCTCAGAGCCTTCATAGAATCAGAGGGAGACTTAACCTCAACCATCAAATCGGGAGCCAGTTCTGCAAAAGAAAGAGGGCTAATTTTCATTCGTTCTGCTAGTACGAACGAAACATCAGGCGCTCTCACATCAGAATTGGGAAGCTCAAAACCAGCTCCCGCACCTGTCACACGCCCTAACTTACGGGGTCTAACCCAGCTCCATATTTGTGCACCTACTGTGAAAGCTACTTCATCTGATTGATACCCCGATGGACTCATGATCGTAATACTCCCGTCTACTAACTCCATGCGATACTCAGGATGCTCTGCTTGGAGTTTCTCCAGGTCTTTGCGTGTCAGAGTTGTGAGAGTTGCCATTAATTTCCCCCTCAAGCCTACATCTAATTATGTCTATTCTATCCTCGGAGCCTCAGAGCTTTCTTCCCTCCTAATCTGAAAATAGATGCGGAGACACCAGAGATTTTCATCTTTCGTTGTGAAGGCAAGTTAACTCCAGATTGAAGGTGCAAGATTTGAGTATCACCTATCTGGAGGTAGTAATCCTGGACTAGTTAGAACAAAAACGTCCCTGATTCCCTTCTCTTGAGAAGATATAGCTTTGATGGCAGAAGTAAAGTGATAGAATTGACGGTCATTAAAGATTAACAACTCGCCGGGATTCAGAATTTTGGTCAACATCGGCTTGCTGTCCTGAGATTTGTAGAGATGGGTTTCTCCTCCTTCAATTCTGGTTCTGTTGACGCAAAATATTCCTACTAAATCTACACCATCTCTGTGAATACCTTCAGGTGCTGGTTCACCCACATCCTGAGCTTGAGCAAGAATTCTAATCTGGTGAACAGCAACCTCTTGAGAGGATGAGCACAGCTTACAGAACTCGAAAAACTCCCGAACGATTTTTTGAAAGTCTTCGAGTTTGATCAAGGCATCATCTAATTCTGAATATTCTCTAATAACATCACCTAGTAGGGGATTATATTCTTGACTTTGAAAGAAGAGATTGTGGGGTAATTTGACGAAGGAGCCATCAGATAATTTAAAGCGAGAGAGCCTTCTGAAACGATAGTTTCCCTCTAGATAGGGATCAGCAGGTAAATTGCCAAAGAAATACTCAATTTTATCTAGATTGATAGAATTGAGCCTTTCCAAGGCATAGTCAGCAATACAATTGAAGTCTAGATTTTTAATTGCTATTGCTTTTATTTCAGATGAACTGTCAAGTTGCCCTCCGTTGAATTCAACCTGTTTAGCTTGCTTTAAGTCTGTTACGAATTTTTCCAGCAGTTGCCGATTAATATGACCCATAGTGAAAATATGGGCATAGTCACCTTCCGTTGACAGGGACCATTTGCGGACAATCCACTCTGGAGGGCGATCGAACACCACAGACAGCCCAAGGTCATTCTTCCAGGCATTGAATCCTACCTCCCGAATCCGCTGGGTTGCATAATCTGCCATTGCTAACATCTGTAGTGCAGACTTTCTCAAACCATTAAACCCCTTGGTTGCGATCGCATACCAGAGCATGATTGCTGCTAAGCCATTCCGGGAACCTGACATAGTTGAGTCAAAGGTGCCAATGTAGTCAATCTTCTCCCACTCATAGACCATGTTTTCTTGGATGGTCATAAAGATTGCGCAGGGGAAGGGTGTGCCAATCATCTTGTGTCCGGATACTGAAATACTCCCAATCGGCAAACGGAAGTCGAAAATAGGTACTTTATCGTTCTTGCTATCCAGAATATTTTCTTCTCTACTGCTGTTCTCCAAGAAAGGAAAAAATAGTCCACCCAGTGCTGCATCAACGTGGATGTAGAATTTGTCTATTTTATGTTGGTGAAGCTGTCTAATAATCTCTTCAATGTCATCGTAGGCCCCCTTAAAAGTTGTCCCCATAGTGACCACAATTAGGGGTGGATGAGATTTCACATTGCTTTGTCGGATCGCTTCTATCAGCATCGGTACCTGAATAGCTCCTTTTGAAGTTGAAGGAATGACCTTTTGGGGTATTTTGAGCATCCGAAGTGCTTTACAAATCGAGTAGTGAGTATCTTCAGAAAAGTAGGCAATTGGTCTAGCTTTACACCCAAGAGATGCTATTGAGGAAGATTCGAGGAAAACGCGCCCCGTATAGAGACCATAAATATTCGCCTCTGTGCCACCGCTAGTAATATAACCCCAGTAGTTTTTATCAAGGGCGTGAAACAATTTGGCAAAGAAATCAATGACAGGTTTCTCCATCATCCGAGAGTTGATCTTGTAGTTACTGTTGACGTAAGGATCGCCAACATTGTTAATACTAAAGTTCAAAAACTCGAATAGAGGAGAGTAGTCAAAATCGGCATTTACTGGATATCCTGCTTGATTGGAAGATTTAATTTGCAAATAGTTGAGGATATGGTTAATACATCTGCGAATTTTATCTTGCCTTAAGCCACTAGGGTATTTAAGCAAGGAAAAGTCTGGAGATGAAATCAGTTGCTGCTCTTGAGTGTTTTCCCTGGTTATCGACATTGTTCAGCCTCCACAAATGGCTATATATATAAGTAGTACATATGCTTATTTACTAATATTATATCTAAAAAAACAAGATCGTATCTTGACTGAAGTGTCGTGAAGTGATAAAGACGATACCAATGAATTGTTTGTCAATGCTATGCCAAACATCTGGGTTTGGTGTAATTAAATTAGGTCAAAGTAAGTCCTCAAAAGAGTTATAGCCTTTGGCTGAGTTGTTAATTTTTTCTCAATAAACTCAAATACTTGACATGTAGAGCTAGTTGATTACTCTATATGTAACTTTTTCTTAAAAAATATCAATTAATAAATCGCGTCAAGAGATTGAAACAGGCTAGAAGCCTGTTCCACAAGAGATTTTTCCACAGAAGATTGTTACAACAAAATAGAATTTATTCACGATTTTTTTGAAAATTTTAGAGGTATTGCAAGCAAGCTTAATTTGATGCATTAGTGTTCAACTTCTGCTTGATTTGAGGAAACAGATGAATTAGTCTAGTATTAAGCTCAAAGCTGGCTTTGGCTTGGCTGATGGTTTTAAAGTCGCTATAAGCCATGACTAAACACTCCTTTGTGCATGGAAAATTGTGAATTGGTGCTGAAATGGAGAGGCAGGAACAAGGAGATTAGAGCTAACTAATTTAAAGACGAGGTAAAGAATGAATAATCTGACTGCTTTAACTATTTGTGCTTTATCTGTTGCTTGCAGTGTAGACACTGGAAAAGTACTAGCTTCCATTGCTCCTTTATCTATCACTAACAACCAACAACCAACTTTAGAACAAGAGGCGCAGCAACTTTATGAGAGGGGACAATATCCTCAAGCAGTTGGTTTGTTAAAGCAGATTATTAATAACTATGCTAACCAAGAAGATAGGGTTGGTGAAGCAATCGCTCAGAGAAATCTAGCTTTAGTTTACCAGCGCACGGGAGAGTGGAATCAAGCACAAGAAGCGATCGCAAAAAGTTTCAACTTACTCCAACAATTGGAAGATAGCCCAGAGCGTACCAGATTACTTGCCCAAACCCTGGATGTCCAAGGACAATTACAATTATCCATTGCTCAACCAGAAGCAGCTCTACAAACTTGGCAAAAAGCTAGCGACAGCTATCAACAAATTAGTGATCCTACCGGATATACCAGGAGCCAGATTAACCAAGTGCAAGCTCTACGAGCAATGGGATTTTATGCGAAGGCGACTAAAACTTTGAAGCAAATCCAGAAAACTTTGGCAGAGGAACCGGATAGTCTACTGAAAGCAAAAGCTCTCCAGAGTTTAGGTGATGTCCTGCAGAAAGTGGGTAAGTTAAATAACTCCCAAGAAACTTTAGAAGAGAGTTTAGCGATCGCGAAAAATTTACCAAACTCAGAACTAGTTGCTACTACTCTCCTCAGCTTAGGCAATACTACCAGGTTACAGAAACAACCAGAAGCTGCCCTAGATTATTATCAACAAGCCTTGGCAGAAACTAGCTCACCAGATATCCAAATTCAGGCGCAGCTCAATCAATTGAACTTGTTGATCAACCAAGAAAAATGGTCACAGGCAACAGCTTTAGTACCTCAAATCCAGTCTAAATTAACCCAATTGCCGCCTAACCAAAAAGCAATTTATGCCCGAATTAATCTGGCTCGGAGCTTGATGAAAGGAGAGGGAATTACTGATGAGCACAATTTGGCTCAATTACTAGCAACAGGAATTCAGGAGGCTCAGAACCTAGGGGACAAAAGAGCCCAAGCTTATGGATTAGGGAGTTTGGGAAATTTGTATGAACAGTACCAGCGGTGGGAGGAAGCGAAGGAACTGACAGAGAAAGCCCTAATTATTACCCAAGCCATCAATGCTAGTGATTTGTCTTACCAGTGGCAATGGCAGCTAGGTAGGATTGTCAAAGCCCAAGGAGAGCGAGAAGAAGCAATTCTTGCCTATACTCAATCAGTGGCAACCCTCAAGTCTATACGTAGCGATTTAGTCGCAATCAGTTCAGATATTCAGTTTTCCTTTAAAGAGAGTGTAGAACCCGTCTACCGAGAGTTAGCAGCACTACTGTTACAATCAGGAGCTAGTCAAGACAATCTCGAGCAAGCCAGGAAAGTAATTGAAGCCCTCCAGTTGGCAGAATTAGACAACTTTTTCCGAGATGCTTGCCTAGATGCTACACCCCGCTCAATCGACAACCTAGACCCAACTGCCGCAATTTTCTATACAATTATTTTAGATAATTCCCTGGAAGTAATTCTTGCCTTACCAGGACAAGAGCTACGCCATTACACCACCAATTTATCCCAAACAGAAATAGAAGACACCCTGACTAAACTACGGGCATCTCTAGCCAGTAAAAGGGAACGAATATTAAACAAAAAACGCTTTGACCTCTCCGAAAAAGTCTATGATTGGTTAATCAATCCTATTGAAACCGATTTAGCAACTAATAACATTGAAAATCTAGTTTTTGTCTTGGATGGACAGCTACGCAATATCTCCATTGCTGCTCTCTATGATGGGGAAAAATATGTAGTAGAAAAATATGGCATTGCTCTTGCTCCCAGTTTAGAGCTAGTAGACCCCAAACCTTTAGTTAGAGAGCAAATTCAAGTGCTTTCTGGTGGATTAACGGAAGCACGTCAAGGGTATGCGCCACTGCCCAATGTTGACGAAGAACTAAAGCGTATCCAAGCTCAAGTTCCTGCCGATATCTTACTCAATCAATCCTTCACCGACATTAACTTTAAGACAGCATTCAATGAAACTTCTTACCCAGTAGTTCATCTAGCAACTCACGGTGAATTCAGTAGTAATGCTCAAGATACCTTTCTCCTTACCTGGAATGACAAATTGCAAATTGAAGAACTCAATACTCTTCTGCGTGCTGATACTAAGCAGACTCGCCCTATTGAATTACTTGTGCTGAGTGCTTGCAAAACTGCAGCTGGAGACAAGCGAGCCGCCTTAGGATTAGCTGGAATAGCTGTGCGAGCAGGGGCTCGTAGTACCGCTGCTTCTCTTTGGTATGTCAGCGATGAAGCCACTGCTGTGTTAATGAATAACTTCTATCTGGAGTTAGCCAAACCCGATGTCACCAAGGCAGAGGCTCTGCGACAAGCTCAGCTGGCAGTTTTGCAGAACAAGGAATTTGCTCACCCCTATTTTTGGTCAGCTTTTGTGCTAGTAGGTAATTGGTTATAGGGTAGGGAGCAGGGGAGATGGGGGAGCTGAGGAGAAAAGGGAGACAGGGAGACATTCCCAATTCCCAAACAACAAATAACAAATGACAAATGACAAATGACAAACAACAAATAACTTCCTTCAAGTAGATAACTGTTCAGTCATCTCTTCATTAGCTTTAGATGCTTCTGCTGCTAGACGTTTTTCTTTGTCGCGCTTACGTTTTTTGGCATAGAGGTGAATCGATGCTGTCATAGCAAGGACCATACCGACAATTAACCAGCCGGTGATGTCTGTAGGAATATTATTCTTGAACACTGCCAGCAAAACAATCACTAATAACAGCAAAGTGGGTGCTTCATTGAGAGCGCGAAACTGTTGACCACTCCAATTACATTCTCCTGCTTCTAGTTGTCGCATGATCCGACCGCAGTAAAAATGATATACCAGCAAAGCCGCAACAAAAGCCAGTTTGATGTGCATCCAGCCAGATTTTAATACTTCTGGCTCAGTGCTCAGTAGACCGATCGCCATTGCCACAGTCACTACCATTCCCGGCATGGTAATGATGTGATAAAGACGTTTTTCCATAATTTGATACTGATTTTTCAGAATCGTTTGAGCCGGTTCTGGCTCTTGGGAAGCTTCTGCGTGATAGACGAAAAGACGCACTAGGTAGAACAACCCAGCAAACCAAACAACAACGCCAATTAGGTGAAAGGCTTTAAACCAGAAATAAGCCATAGAGTATTTCCTCTAAATGGTAATTTGAGTAGAATCGGCATTTTCGATCCTACTTGGTTTGTGTCGCAATTTCCTGGCTACTAAACAAACTTATATTTTTTTATGACTCATTTTGGTATTATCTGTCCTGCTGGTGTTGGTCATCTCAACTCGATGACAACTTTAGGTTATGAACTCAAAGAGAGAGGTCATCGTGTCACCTTAGTAGGAATAGAAGATGCCCAATCAAAGACTATAGCAGCTGGATTAGAATTTCAGGCGATCGGTGAGTCCGATTTTCCTCAGGGAGCAACACAAGATTTATTTATCCAGCTAGGTAAACTGAGCGGATTTAAGGCATTGCAATATACGTTCAAGTGGATGACCAATGAAACACAAATGTATCTTCGGGATGCCCCAAAAGTAGTAAAAGTAGCAGGGATAGAGGCACTATTAGTAGATCAAGCTTCTCCAGCAGGAGGAACTGTAGCTGAATATCTAAACATTCCTTTTGTCAGTATATGCAACGCCGTAGTGCTAAATCAGGAAATTAGCGTTCCTCCCTTTAATACCCCCTGGAATTATAACCATTCATGGTGGGGACTTCTACGCAACGGACTAGGTTATGCACTGCTGACTTGTCTTGGGAAACCGATGGGAGAATTAATAAATTCCTATCGTCGGGAATGGAATTTATCTGCGAACTATAACCCCAATGCTCACTATTCCCAACTTGCTCAACTGAGTCAACAGCCTGCCGAGTTTGAATTTCCTCGAAAAGAATTACCATCAATTTTCCATTTTACTGGTCCCTATAGTAATCCAATCAGTCGAGAACCTGCATCTTTCCCTTATGAAAAGTTAACTGGACAACCATTGATTTATGCTTCTCTGGGGACTTTACAAAATCGTCTGCTGTGGATTTTTGAAATGATTGCTGAAGCTTGCGTAGGTTTAGATGCTCAATTAGTCATTGCTTTGGGTAGGGATACTGAGCTAGAATCATTGCCAGAATTTCCTGCAAATACCTTAGTTGTTGGCTACGCACCTCAATTAGAACTACTACAAAAAGCAACCCTTACTATCACTCACGCAGGAATGAATACTACCCTAGAATCTTTGAGTAATGGAGTGCCGATGGTAGCTATTCCCATTACCAATGATCAGCCAGGAGTATCAGCAAGGATAGCTTGGACAGGCACAGGAGAGGTTGTACTTCTAAAAGGTTTGAGTGTTCCTAAGCTTCGAGGTGTGATCGAGCAGGTACTAAGGGAAAATTCCTATAAAAAGAATGCTTTGAGGCTACAAGAGGCGATTCGTCAAGCTGGGGGAGTGCAGCGAGCAGCTGATATTATTGAGCAGGTTGTTGTTACAGGAAAACCAGTTCTTTCTTTCACCACTTAGTGTGCTAATACACTATCCATAGTGTATTAGCACAGCTAAAATGGTTGAATAAGTAGGTTTGGTAGAGCGATAGCGTAACGCAACACCGGAGCCTATTCTGTTGGGTTTCACTTCGTTCAACCCAACCTACATTTTTAGGTGTGTCACGCCACTATTCCATCATTATTAGAGAATTGGGAATTGGGAATTGGGAATTGTCTCAGCATCTCCCCATCTACCTTCTCCTCCTTGTCTCCCTACACCTGCAAATCCCTTACTCCCACTCGATCGTACCGGGGGGTTTGGAGGTGATGTCATAAACTACCCGATTAACTCCCTTGACTTCATTGACAATGCGGTTAGAAATTGTCTCTAACAAATCATAAGGAGCACGAGACCAATCTGCGGTCATACCATCTTCACTGGAAACAAAGCGCAAGACAATGGGATGGGCGTAAGTCCGCTGATCCCCCATAACACCGACACTCCTTACTGGTAGCAACACAGCAAAAGCTTGCCAAAAGTCATGGTACATTCCCTGCTGATTAATTTCCTGGCGGACAACTAAATCAGCATCCCGTAAAATATTAAGCCGTTCGGCTGTCACTTCTCCAATAATCCGAATCGCTAACCCTGGTCCAGGAAATGGGTGTCGCTGTACAATTTCCTCAGGTAAACCAATAGAGCGACCAACTTTGCGTACTTCATCTTTAAAGAGTTTGCGCAATGGTTCAATGAGTTTGAAACAGAGGTCTTTTGGCAAGCCACCGACATTGTGATGGCTCTTGATTTTCACCGCTACTCGCTCCCCTGTTTGGGGATCAACGTTGGTGTCAGCAGACTCAATTACATCGGGATAGAGAGTGCCTTGAGCTAGATAATCAAAGGGTCCAAGGCGTTTTGACTCTTCTTCAAAAACGCGAATAAATTCGTGACCAATGCGGCGACGCTTTTCTTCTGGATCGGTGATACCTTGGAGTTGAGCAAGAAAGCGATCGCGGGCATTGACATATTCTACTGGGATGTGGAATTCTTCCCCAAATAGCTTCATCAACCTTTCTGGCTCTCCTTTGCGCATGAAACCTTGATCAATGAACATGCAAGTAAGTTGATCACCAATCGCTTCATGGAGCAAGAAGGCTAGGGTAGAGGAATCAACCCCACCAGAAAGTGCCAATAGTACTCGTTTTTCTCCAACCTTGGCTCGAATTTCTCGAATTGTTTCTTCAACAAAGGCAGCAGTTGTCCAGGTGGGTTCACAATCACAGATGTGGTAAACAAAGTTGCGGATTAAGGCAATACCGTCAACGGAATGCACCACTTCCGGGTGGAATTGCACACCATAGAGCTTTTTGTCGTAGTTAGCGATCGCAGCACAGGGGGTATTCTCGGTATGTGCTAGGGTGGCAAACCCTGATGGTAATTTCTGACAAGAGTCCCCATGACTCATCCACATGGTGGAACCCTCTTCAACATTTGTCAGCAACTCAGTGGGATCGTCAATATATAGGGCTGCCTTACCATACTCGGCTCGTTCAGCTCTGGTTACCTCTCCACCGAGTTGCTGTACCATCAACTGCATACCATAACAAACACCCAAGATAGGTATTCCCAGATGCCAAATCTCTGGATCACATAGAGGTGCTCCCTTGTCATAGACAGAATTTGGACCACCGGAGAGGATAATCCCTAGGGGGTTAAGGTGTTGCAGTTGTTGAGCAGTAGTGCGATAGGAAAGAACTTCTGAATAAACTTGAGTCTCACGAATACGACGGGCAATCAGCTCAGAATATTGAGAGCCAAAGTCCAAAATGACAATCATCTGGCGCACAAGCTCCTTTTTTACAGAAGTTGTCGATAAAGTCTCCAAATTATGAGATGCTAGTTCTGTTTGTAGGGTAACTGATGTGTCCGTCATGGTAATTAAGTGGGTGTACGAATAGGTCACCGCTCAAGGCAAGCAAATGAGCAGTGAGTATCTATTGAAGGGAATAGATTTAGGTCGAAACCCTCTAGTTTCTTCTTAGATTTAGATTAGGCTCGTAGATATTCATACAAAGTTAGCATAATTGGGCAAGTAACGCTGCACCGATTTTGCTGGTAACAATAATTTGGCGATCGCGATCAAACAATACACAACCCACCTCAACCTCTTGCTCACTATGCTTGCGGATATAATCTTGGGAGCGTCGGTCGATAGTAGAGGCGATCGCAAAGTAAACTTGCTCTACCCAGTCAGTGCCATTACTGGCGTCCAATTTTCGGAGACACTGTAGTGCTGCTTCTGTTGTGGGACTAGCAAAAATTTCCCTTAATACGGTTGTTGGTAAACCTACCTGAGCGCAGTGAGCCGTCAGAATTTCCAACCTACCATCCGCTAAATGATGGTGAGTATGAAAAATCCCCCCTGCCAGCTTAATCAGTTTACCGTGGTAGCCAAACAATAAAATTGCTGGTACTTGCTGCAATCCCGCTGTCACTAACAGAGGTCCTAGCCAATTGGCTGTCTTCACTAGCTGTTCCGGATTAATACCCATCCGCTGGGCTAATTCTAAGCCATTTTCCCCCACACAGAACACTAATGAGGAGGTTTTCCCTTCAGTTAATTTGCTAGCTTTGAGTTGTAGCTCTTCCCGATAAGACTCTAATTGTCCAGGGGCGCTCAATGGTTGGGAAATACCGGTAGTCCCTAGTAGAGAAAGTCCTTCTACCACACCAAAAGCTTCATTGGAGGTACGTTGTGCCAGCAGGCGTCCTTTTGGCAGAATAATGGTAACCCGAATTTTTTCTTCCGGTGCTAGCAGACGCTGCAAATTAGTGTGCAACAGTTGTTGAGCGTAAGTATAAATCGCCGCTTTGCCATTAGCGGACAACTGTCGTCCAATTCCTTCACCACCAATTAACTCTACTTGGTCAATTTGGTCTGGTTCTGCCCATTCTACTAATGTCCAAATGGGAGTATTGCGAGTCAGGTCGAGGTTATTACCAGGTTGGGAAAGAGTTACAGCTAGAGCCATACCTTCCCGAATCCCAGCCACTTGTTCGATGGTAATTTTTACAGTTTCTGGGGGTTGAATTAAGTCTACTGATACCGTTTCTAATGCTTGAGGTTGACGTAACCAATGGAGAGCCGCAACTGCTGCGGCACAGGCAAATACTGGTAAGGTATATCCAGACTGAGGTTGGGAAATGGTCATTGCAATTGTTATTACAAGTCAGACTCCCATGAGCGGAAGCTCACAACGAATGGATGAAAATCTTTCTCTCCTGACTCCTGGCTTCTGACTCCTGACTCCTGACTTCTATTTTCAGATTAGAATACCACCTGAGCTATTTCCTCTGGAGTTAAGTGAGAATAGACAACCTTACCATCCAAAAACCAGACAATACGCTGGCTTAAACGGGCAACCTCTGCCTCATGGGTGACCATCACAACAGTGATACCAGTAGAATTAAGCTCACAGAAGATATCCATGACCTCAGCGGTGGTTTGAGAATCCAAGGCTCCAGTAGGCTCATCTGCTAATAGTAAAACTGGCTTGTTGACAATTGCACGAGCGATCGCAACTCGCTGTTGTTGCCCTCCAGAAAGTTGGTTTGGTTTATTGTTCATACGGTTTGCTAACCCCACCCGCTCTAAAGCTTCTGTAGCCAACTCTCGTCGAATCTTGAGAGAAATCCCAGCATAAACCATTGGCAACATAACATTTTCCAAGGCTGTCAGTTGGGGCAAGAGGTGGAATTGCTGAAAAATAAAGCCAATCTTGAGATTGCGAATCCCAGCTAAATCAACATCACCTAAGTGGGCAACATCTAAGCCATCTAGGTAATAGTTTCCAGACGTAGGTCTGTCAAGACAACCAATAACATTCATGGCTGTAGACTTTCCCGAGCCAGAAGGACCCATAATAGCGCAGTACTCGCCCTGTTCGACAATTAGGTTAACATTGTCCAGGGCTCTAACTTCTGTATTAGCTGAACCGTAAACCTTGGAAATTGCTTCCAGACGAATAATCACCGGTTTTTGAACCGGAGGATACAAACCAGCAGGTTCCATAATCTCATTCCCAATTCCCAATTCCCAATTTTACTTTTAAGGATTTAGGAGAAAAAAAATAAATTATGACAACAGAAGGATCTCGCGCAAAGCCGAGGGAGCGAACCCCTGGAGATACTAATATCCAGGGGTGGGGATTTGATCTTCACCCACAGGTTGCCTTAATCTCCGGAGGTCTGATTATAGTATTCATTGTGCTGACCCTAATCTTTAAAGAACAGGCAGAAGCTGTCTTTAAAGCAGTTCAAAGCTTGATTGCCGATCTGACTGGCTGGTTTTTAATTCTGGTTACCAATATCTATCTGGGAGTAGTAGTTATACTTGCTTTTAGTAAGTTTGGCAAGATTCGGATTGGGGGAGAGGATGCTCGACCAGAGTTTTCAACCTTTGCTTGGTATGCCATGCTCTTCTCGGCTGGCATGGGTGCTGGTTTGTTGTTCTGGGGTATCGCTGAACCGATTTCCCACTTTCAGGCTCCTCCCTTAGGCTCAGAAGCAGTAACAGCTGCTGCTGCTGAGGAGGCAATGGGAATCACCTATTTCCATTGGGGTCTTCACGGCTGGGGAATTTACACCTTAGTCGGCTTATCCCTAGCATTTTTTGCCTTTAATCGAGGGCTACCCTTAACTATACGCTCAGTTTTTTATCCTCTTTTGGGAGAGAAAATTTATGAGTGGCCTGGTAACTTGATTGACATTTTAGCTGTAGTGGCAACACTGTTTGGTCTAGCTACGTCACTGGGCTTCGGGGCACAGCAAGTCAACGCTGGCTTAAATTTTCTGGTCGGTTTACCCGACAATGTTGTAGTCCAGGTTATCTTGATTGCGATCATTACTAGCTTTGCCACTCTGTCCGTGGTGGCAGGATTGGATGGAGGTGTCCGGCGGTTGAGTGAATGGAATATCTACTTAGCCATAGCCTTCCTGGGATTTATGCTCTTCATCAGTCCAACCCAATTTATTCTCGATTTCTTTGTCCAATCTCTAGGCTACTATATCGGAATATTTCCCACTCTCTCATTTTGGACTGAGGCATTTGAAGAGACAAATTGGCAAAATAGCTGGACTATTTTCTACTGGGCATGGTGGATTGCTTGGTCCCCATTTGTAGGAATGTTTATCGCCCGTATCTCTAAGGGGAGAACGGTGCGGGAATTTATCTTGGGAGTTTTGTTTTTTCCCTCGTTCGTTTCGTTTATTTGGATGTCATGTTTCGGTGGTTCTGCCCTATTTCTAGCGTTAAACGACATCGGCAACATGCCTGAGGCAATACGGGAAAACATGGCAACAGGACTTTTTGTGATGTTACAACAATTTCCTTTAACATCCTTCAGTTCTTTAATCGGGCTTTTGTTAGTTATTACGTTCTTTGTAACTTCTAGTGACTCAGGCTCACTGGTGGTTGACAACCTTACCTCCGGGGGGAAATTAGATTCACCGGTGCCTCAGCGTATTTTCTGGGCTGTCATGGAAGGAGTGGTTGCCGCCGTCCTGTTGCTTGGGGGTGGACTCAGTGCCTTACAGACGGCAGCAACCACAACAGGTTTGCCTTTTGCGATTGTGCTGCTTATCATGTGTTTTAGTCTAAATCGAGGTTTAACAGAAGACTGGGCTGAGTTGGAGGCGAACCAGTTAAGGAAAATGGAAGCACGGCGAGGGGAGTCTCCAACTATGCCGATTGAAAAATAGCAGGGAAGAAATTAGGAGAACTAGACAAGTAACCAAAATCCCCGACTTCTTTGTTGAAACTGTGATTAACTGGACAAACCGAAAGAAGAAGTCGGAGAGCTGCCGGTAATAATGGGAATTAGTATAACCGAAGAAATATCCAAATCTTGTAGGGATGGGTTTAGAGATAATCTCGGAACATACAACATAACTTTTGTACAAAACCCGCCCTAATACTAACCCTATCTCAATTAAAGGAAAAACTCATGTATAAAAAAATTCTAGTTCCCTTAGATGGCTCAAAACGAGCTGAAGCAATTCTACCCCATGTTGAAAACTTAGCAAAACATGATGAAGCTAATGTTGTTTTTATGCGAGTGATTGAGCCAGCCACCCGCAGTGCTATCTTGAATCTTGAACAAGATAGTGAAGTCGCTTTCAAATCTCAAAAAATCGACACCATTAAGCAGTATTTAACAGATTGGAAAGATAAGTTTCAAGAGAAAGGTTTATCTGCTAATATTCTGCTCTTGCGTGGGGTTGCAGTTGAGGCAATTCTTTATGCAGTGGAAGTTACCAATGCTGATCTTGTTGCGATGACTAGCCAAGGTCGAACAGGGTTAGCTCAAGTGTTTTATGGTAGTGTGGCATCTGGTGTCTTGAACCGAGTTAACTGTCCAATTCTGCTGGTTCGCCCAGAAACCAAACCAAGTATGGAGACGAACAAACAGATTCTGGTTCCTGTAGACGGCTCGATTCGCTCAGAAGTTGTAATTCCTCATGTTAAGGAAATTGCCAGACTCTATAATGCTAAAATTACCTTAGTTAGAATTGTGAGAACTGGTTATCAAACCAAAGTTTTTGTCGATCTGGAGAAAGACCTCAAAGATGAGCTGGTATCTGACAAATTGTTTAATAAACTAGGACAGCATCAAGAAATTGAACGGGTTAAGGAGGCAAGAAAATATCTCCTAGACTGGCAAAAAAAGCTCCAAGATCAAGGATTTGATGTAGAAGTAACTCTGCTGTATGGCAGACCGATTGATAGTATTATCGAAATTGCTGAACAGATCAATGCTGACTTAATTACCATGACAAGCCAAGGCAGGACAGGCTTAGATCAGGTATTCTATGGTAGCGTTGCTTCTGGTATTTTAAATCGTTCAACACGTCCTCTATTACTTGTACGCAGCAGAAAACCTGTTGAAGCACCTGTTAAAAATTTTGTTTGAACCATTTTATTTACATCTAATGTAAATTCTAAATTCTAAGCAGTTCTCAAGGCAACAATCGGGTCTAGTTTAGCTGCACGCCTTGCGGGTAGAACACCAAAAAATAAGCCAATACCGCCAGAAACACTAACAGCAAGCAGGATTACTCCAGGGGAGATACTGGTGGATAAAGAACTCAAAGCACCCACAAGTAAGACACCACCAACGCCAATTAGAGTACCCAGAATACCACCCGCTGCTGAGAGAATCACCGCCTCAATCATGAACTGAACTAGAATATCCTGCTCCGTCGCACCGATCGCTTTACGAAGTCCAATTTCTGAGGTACGCTCTGTTACTGATACCAACATAATGTTCATCACGCCAATACCTCCGACAAGCAGGGAAATACTAGCGATCGCTCCTAGCATCAAGGTTAATGCTCCTGTGACGGTATTGACAATTACCAAAATATCCTTTTGGGTGCGCACAAAAAAATCATCCTCGCCAGTAATTTTATGCCGCAGCCTTAGGAGGTTTTCGATCTGAAACTGAGCCGCTCCAATGCTATCTTGGTCTTTAGCAGAAATAGAAATCAAACTGACTTCCATACCGTAGGGAGAAGTGTTGCCCACTAGTCGGTTAGACATTGTAGTTAAGGGTACATAAGCAAGATCATCTTGGTTCGTTCCCAAAACCGTGCCTTTAGCCTTCATTAGCCCGACAATCTGAAAGCTGACATTCTTAATCCGCAGTTGTTTGCCAATGGGGTTTTGCTTGCCGAACATTTGTTCTGCTAGTTCCGGACCTAATACGGCAATCTGGTTGTTACGCTTGAGATCCAGTTCTGTAATAAATCGCCCTCTAGCCACTTCAAAGCTGCGTACTGAGAGAAACTCCGGTGCTGTTCCTACTACTACAGATTGAGTGTTTTTATTGCGGTAGGTGATCAACTGGGGAGCCCTAATCTCAGGAGCTGCTTCAGCAACAGCTCTTACTTGAGATGCAATGGCTTTAGCATCTGCAAAAACCAAGGTTTTGGGAGTTTCAAACTTCAGCCTGCGAGTTTCTTGAGAACCTGGAATCACAAACAGCACATTTGGTCCTAAAGCCTCAAACTGCTCTGATGCCAGCTTCTGAGCACCTTCTCCAATACCGATCATGGCAATTACCGAAGCATTACCAATGATAATGCCCAACATTGTCAATCCGCTGCGCAGTTTGTTGGCAATCAGCGTGTTAGCAGCCATTTTAATACTTTCAAAAATATCTATTCTTCTAGATTTTCCTAAGTGCTGATGGCTAACTACCGATGAGTTGGTATTCGCTTTTGCCTCTTCTAGCTTCACTCTTTCTCCTCCTTTCTCTTGAAGTCTTCTGGCAAAGCAATAAACACCCGTTCTCCCGGCTCTAATCCCTCCAGAATCTCAGTTTGGTCTTGAATCGTTGAGCCAATCGTCACTGGTTTAAACTGGGGTTGATTATCCTCATTAGCAACCATAACGCCATTTTGACCATCTTGGGTCACAATCGCAACTATGGGGACAAGTAGAGCATCACTCACTGTTTCTCCTAAAAACGTAAGGTTAACTTTCATACCTGAAAGCAGTTGTTGCGCTTTTGGTGAAAAAGCTACTTTTACCCGAAAAGAAGTTACTCCATTTTCCACGACTCCTGCTGGTGCTACTAGTTTTACCCTACCCTGGAAAACTTTGTCGGGAAACGCATCTGCAACAATTTCTACCGACTGCCCTAGTTTAATTTGTCCTACATCCACCTCTGGTACATTAGCAAGGACTTCCAAACCCTGAGAAATCTCGACAATTGCACTGGAATTTCCCGTTTGTGTTACAGAAGCTTGTGTGGTTGGAGTCACAAAAGCTCCTTCTGTAGCATATTTCTGGCTCACAATTCCGGAAAATGGTGCCTTAATTACCGCTTCTTCTAGTTGGACTTGTGCTGTTCTTACTTGAGCTTGAGCAGCTTCAACTGCAGCTTGTCGCTCAGTAATGTCTTCTATTCTCGTACCATTGCGTAGCTGCTCTAGGGCAAATTCTGCCTCTTTGACGGAAGCTCTAAGTTGCTCAATGGCTGGAGAGTTACTGTTTTTGGTATTTTGTAATTGCTCTAGACGTTGTTGAGCTTCAGTGAGACTTGCTTGAGCATTACGGGCTTCTGTTTGTACCTGATCAAACTGATCCTGGGCAATTGCTCCCTGTTGAAACAGAGAAAGATTGCGCTTAACCCGTTCTTGAGCCAAATCCAGTTGTGAGCGGGCAATTTCCACTTGTGCTTTTGCTTGCTCAATTTCTTTAGGATTGCCTGCGAGAGCTTCATCAAGACGTGCTTGAGCTTGAGTTAAGCGGGCTTGAGCTTGATTAATTTCTTCAACACGACTGCCAACTTGGGCTTGAGCTAGACGCGCTTGAGCTTGTTTGAGATCAGCTTGAGCTCTTAGCAACTGTTCTTGCAGCTGTTTACTCTTCATCCTTGCCAACTCTTGTCCCTGCTGTACTCTGTCTCCCTGTTTAACGTACAGCTTTTCTACAATACCAGCGGTTGTGGGGCTAATGTTTACATTTTTAATGGCTTTTACTTCACCACTACTAGTAATCCGCAGGGTGAAATCTTGCGCTTCCACTGGCACTGTTAGTTCATCAAGGTTAATCTTGCTTGGTCTTGCTGCCATGATGAAGTAACCTGTCGCAATCACCACCAAGATGCCAGTTGTGATGAGCCCGAGCAGCCAAGGAAAAGGTGGCTTGATTTTACCAATTTTAGGGATTTCCATAGACCTTGGTCTTCGGTAGTGCTGATTGCTGTGTATTGAGTCCAGCAAAGGTTATAAATGGGCAGACTGCGGTGCTTGAGTATAACTTTGTTGTTGAATGATGAAATTACTTCAGGCTACACCAGTCCCACTATTTCCATCTTAGTGTGCGATTAAGATGGATTATTGCTAGAAGGGGTGACAAGCACAATCGCTATTTTTTGCTAAAATAATCTTATTATGGGTAAAGTGTGGGCACATATATAAACCTCGCTCCTCAATCCAACAAATTTTTCTTTCATTTGTGAGCGCAATGATTTCCGGTAGATCCCCGACTTCTTCTCCTGGTTTGTCCAGTTAATCACAGGTTCAATCAAGAAGTCGGGGATCTGGAGGCAGGATAGAGGTAAGGGAAAGAGTAAGATTGGGAAATGCTAGAGGTGCAATCTGGTTTGGTTCAGAAAGGATGAGATGACGAGTGTAGCCTGTAGAAGTAGGCTTCTGGAAGATGTGAAGTTGACGGTTTCTCAGATCCAATACCCAATATTCAGTAATGCCTGCCTGAGCGTAAAGTTTATCCTTGATTTCGCAGTCTTGTTTCAGTGTTGAGTCTGCCACTTCCACCACAAGATAGACTTGTTCAGGACGGGGGTGATGTTCCCCATAATCTAATACTGTTCCTTTAATAATTGCTAAATCAGGCTCTGGCTCAGAAAAATCATCCAGTTGAATTGGATCTTGGGTACTCACAAATATGGGGTGTTCTGCAAGAAGTGCATTCAATGCATTCCCTAGTAACCGTAGAGCAGTTACGTGAGGAGTTCCTTTGGCAGCCATCAGTGTAATTTGTCCAGCAATTAGTTCTGTTCTTTCGTTGGGATTGAGAATACCCAATTCACTCATATGGTGGTATTCCTGTACAGTCCAATGCTTAAGGGAGGTTGGTTCTAGATTAGGGAGCGTGCTTAAGGAATTCATGACGCTTGAAGAAGAAGTTCAGCAATTTTGGAGTTAGAGGAGTAATAAATCTGGGAATGTAAGAGTGACATCTCTAGCGGTAATGGTTTGTACCATAATATTTTGTACAATCCTCAGACTTATCAAAGCTACTTCATTTATTTATCCTAGCCGCCATTAATCTCACAGAGAATCTGACGAATTTGAGTATTGATGGCATCTGGTTGCTCTACCATGGCCATATGTCCGCAACCAGGAATTTCAATCACGTTATTCCCGCAGCCTTGAAATAGTTTGTGAAAGCTAGCAAGATGGTGTACATACTTGGGCTCCATCACCTTATCTTGAGCTCCGGCAATAAAGTAAACAGGTTGCTTGAGCTGTGACACTACCTGGGGTAAACGGTGAACCTCAGTTTCTGTAGTGGAATCTAATAAGGCTCTAAGCGCCGCTTCCGAATCAGCAACAACAAAATCGATTATCCGTTGACGTCCCCATCGACGTTCAATAGGACTAGCTACTTGCGATCGCGTAAATAGTAAGTCTAACAAAGGTATTTGGAGTAGCCAACGGGGGCGTCGTTTTACCAACTGTTTACCAGCAGCCCGAAAGCGCTCAAACTCTTCTTTGAGATAAATACCACCACCGGCATTAAGACAGATAACCCCCTCAACCTGGTGTGAGGCAACAGATGCCCCCCAAAGAGCTATGCTCCCTCCCAAAGAATGACCAACAAGCCAAGCTTTTTCTATACCCAGCTGTTGTAATAGGATGGCCAAGTCAGCTGCATAGGCAGCTAAAGTATACCTGGGTTTAGCCATGCCATCACCCTCGATGTTAGGTAATTTAGAGTTGAGAGGCTCTAGAACAGCATTGCCATTGAAAGAGCAAGATTTTAAAGGTGTCTTAGGTACTTTGCCCATGCTTGACAAAAGCTCAGGAGTATCATTAGCCAAGACACAGGAGTTCTCTTGAGATTGATTGATTTTGACTTGGGAATCACCGAATCCCCGCAAATCATAAGTTAAACACTGATAATCTGATGCTAACCTTTCAATCAAGGGTTGCCAGTAGCTGCGACTTAAAAGCCAGCCGTGGATAAAAACGAGTACAGGACTGTTAGATGTGGGGGGAGGCGTCAATTCATAGGTGTGGGGCACTCCCAAAATTTCGATAGTTGCCATATTTCTATCCTATCGGAAATTGACAATCGGGAATTGGGAATTGGGAATTGGGAATCGGAAATGTCTCCTCCAGTTTCCCCGTCTCCGTGTCTCCGCGTCTCCGCGTCTCCGTGTCTCCGTGTCTCCGTATCTCCGCCTCTCCAAACTCCCTTAGCTCCCCAGTCAAAGAGCTAGAAGTCTTTAAGATGGGCTACCCAATAACCGTTGCCGCACACCTTCAGCAATTCTTTGTCCCAAATATTCTGGAATCAAGCCTTCGTTGGGCCCCAATAAGTATAAAATTAATCTGGTTCGTCCGCGCCACACCAACAAGTTGGCATTGACGACCAGTAAATCCTCTTGCCAGATAGCCGACATCACTTTGTAGAATAGACCAGGCTGATTGTCTGCTTCAATCAATAACGCTGGTAGATGGAAAACCGGATCTACATAGAATTCTGTTTCTACCCGTTCCAAGCCAGCATCAAGATTAAATTCTACTGCCAGCATTTCTTCGACTTCAAAACTCCCTGCCAAAGCTTCTTGAATCGCGCGGCAGACATTTTCTGCCGTTTGCTCGGTCAAAGTTTTACCGCCACGAGACACAACTAGTTTGATAAATACCAGCATTGGTGTCTTGATTTGACCATACAAGCTCAGGCTATGGATCGTTAGTCCATAGGCAGTCAGAACACCAAAAATGTCGCTCAGGAGAAAAGACTGATTGCGGTAAGCAAAATGCAGCGCACTTTTGGAGCCTTCTGATTTGATCTCAATCACTGCACGCCTAGTTTTGTACAGCCGATAGGCTTGTCTAAGGTTTTGCAATTGTATCTCACTATTGACAAATTGCTCATAAAACTTAGGGAACGCCCGATTAAAGCGTTTCAGAAGTTCTCGTGTGGATGATTTCAAACCCGCAGTCATAAATAGGGGAGTAGCTTCGCTATTGTTACCAAGCTTGGTTTGGTGACCAGAAGTAGTTAGGTATCGTTGGAGGAAGAATCAGAGTATATCTGATTAATTTTTCACAAATTCTGCTCGGTAGCTTTAGTCTATATTAGATGCGAATTTACCCGACTACTTATCCATGTTGCTTTTCTTGTTTTCCTTGTCCTCTGGTGATAACTCTAGTGTTTAGGATAAACTGCTATTATTAAATCTGGTCTCAATCAAGCAGGGAGTCTCATCCGTCAGGAAAGGCAGTCTGCCCAACTTTGGGGACAAAATTAGAAAAATGCCACAGCCACATCTGCATGGGTTTTTGGAAAAGCTTTTTTAGCAGTTCAGATACTGCCTTGCCCCAGAAGCAGTATCAAGGGGACATATTGGAAGGTACGATCAATCGTACCGATAATAGCGCTCGAATATTTTTTAGCACGGACCGGGAAGTTGACCTTTACGACTTAGAAGAGCTATGTGATGCTGTTGGTTGGTCCCGGCGTCCCTTGCGTAAAGTCAGAAAAGCGATTCAGCACAGTTTTCTTGTTGCTTGTATGTGGCAACAGCGAGGTAGTAGTAGGCGCTTAATTGGCTTTGCTAGGGCTACTTCCGATCATGCTTTCAATGCCACTATCTGGGACGTTGTGGTGCACCCGGACTTCCAAAACAAGGGGCTGGGTAAAGCCTTGATGAAGTATATGATCAAGAAACTTCGGAGTGAGGATATCAGCAATATCACCTTATTTGCCGACCCTCAAGTAGTAAATTTTTATCGGAGAATGGGATTTATGCCTGATCCAGAAGGCATCAAAGGTATGTTCTGGTATCCAGATTAAATTTTGGCTAAGGAAACGATCTTGATGGTCAGAAAGCAAAAAGCAAGTTATACTAGTCTGGTAATAACCGGGATGTAGCGCAGCTTGGTAGCGCGCCTGCTTTGGGAGCAGGATGTCGCAGGTTCAAATCCTGTCATCCCGATTTCAAGAAGGCAGTCCCAATGAAGAAATATCATTGGGATTGTCTTTTTTTTAAGATTGTAAATATTGACAATAAAATATAAACATGATAGAGGTTAATATCGAAATTGATGAGCCAATGATTCTGGTGGAACTATTAGAGCTCCAACAGAGTCAGGAAGCTCAGTCTTGAACTAGACTGATGCCATAACTTAGGGAGGAAACAAATAAGCAAAGACTAAAATTTACTCGAAGAGCATATACAAACAACTAACAACTAATAACAAACAACTAGTTGTGTAAGTTTAGATAAGATCATATTTTTGAGGTAATTGTGATGAAATCATTGGTTCGCTGGGGCGCAACCCTAGGCTTAGTCGGAAGCACTCTGTTAGGTTCTTTCTTTACAGCTAATCTCCAAGCACTAGCACTGCCAGACGAAGAGGTTGTCGAGAGGTTGCGCCCTGTTCCTGTGTTTACAGTTACAGATGCTCAAGGGGCACCCTTAGTTGCAACTGTTCCAGCAGGACAAGGAGATAGCCAAACAGCAAATGTAGCAGGAGTTTTTATTAGCCAGCAGGATGCTAATGATTTCCTGGAGCGCTTGAAGAAAGATGATCCTAATTTGGGCAATAGTGTACAAATAGTGCCTGTTTCTTTGGCAGAAGTATACGAACTAGAGAAAAATAGTCAGAACCAGACAGAGAATTTAGATTTTGCCTTCATACCCGAGCAGGACCAAGTTCAGTTGGCACAGCCACTTTGGGAAGCACAGCTCAGAAGGAATCAAAATGGTCAAGAAAATCAACAATTTCAAGGCGTACCCTTGTTTGTTGCTAAAGCTGGTCCAAATCAAGGATATCTGACCATTCAACCACAGAATGGTGTGCAGTTAATTCCTTTCTTTTTTGAAAAAAGCCAACTACAGGAAATGGTGGAGCGCTATAAAGATCAACAACCAAATCAGTCTAACAACATTACTATAGAAGTTGTATCTCTTGAGGGATTAATTGGTACCTTACAGAGGGAAGACAATCCGGATCTCAAGAAAATTACGCTTGTGCCATCTCAGGAGTCTATCCAGTTTTTGCGCAGTCTCCGCCCTAATCCTAATTCTTCTGGGTCTAATTAGGACTTGCTGCAATTTATCATAATTCTCGGTTGGGATAGGTTGTAAGTGTTAGGGCATTTCCCAGGAATGTGCAAGGATTTTGAGCCCATTAGATACAATTTCCTTGCACTTAGCAACGCAAAAAAATGCTTTTCATACTTTTGAGGTGATTGTGATGAAATCATTGGTTCGCTGGAGCGCAACCTTAGGTTTAATTGGAAGTACCCTGTTAGGTTCCTTCTTTACAACTAATCTCCCAGCCCTAGCACTACCAGAGGCAGAAATTGTCAAGAGGTTGCAATCTATTCCTGTGTTTACAGTTACAGATGCTCAAGGGGCACCCTTAGTTCAGACTGTTACTGTTCCTCAAGAAGGGGGAGATAGCCAAACAGCCAATCTAGCAGGAGTCTTTCTCAGCCAGCAGGATGCTGATACTTTTCTGGCAGACTTGAAGACAAAAGATCCTGATCTGGGCAATAGTGTACAAATAGTACCTGTTTCTTTGGCAGAAGTATACGAATTAGGAAAAAAGAGTCAGAATCAGACAGAGAAATTCATTTTTGACTTGATACCCAAGCAGGAACAGGTGCAGTTAGCACAGCCGCTTTGGCAAGCACAGATAGAAAAATGGGAACGTCAGAACCCGAATGAACCAAAAAGAAGTAAAGAATTTCGTGGCGTACCCCTGTTTGCTGCTAAAGCTGGTCCAGATCAAGGATACCTGACTATCCAATCAGAGAATGGTGAGCAGGCAATTCCTTTCTTTTTTGAGAAAAGCCTACTACAGGAATTGATAGACCGCTATAAACAGCAACAACCAAATCAGGCTAACAGCGTTGTGATAGAAGTTGTACCTCTTGAGGGATTAATTTCTACCTTACAAAGGGGGGACAATCCGGATCTCAATAAAATCACGCTAATGCCATCCCGAGAGTCCCTACAGTTTTTGCGAAGTCTCCCCCGTAATCCTAACTCTTCCGAGTCTAATTAATGGTAAGCTAAGACGCATTTAAACCACTTAGTCCCAATCTCCGCGTCCCCGCGTCTCCGCGTCAGTACTAACACGTCATTTAAATGCATAACAGCTTATCAGGACTGGAACTATGGCAGTGGCGTCTAGCTGCCTTTAAGGCGGCAGTGGCAGCGGGTATTTCTTTAGAGGAAGTGGATTGGCTCTTGCAAGAACTAGCGGGACTTGAACCACTGGAACTGCGTTTAGAGTCATTCAAAGAAAGATCCCAAATCCCCTTGCAATTGCCCCTCCAAGAACTATCTCAGCTCTGGGAGCAGCGCTTGCAGGAGCGATTACCAGTGCAGTACTTAACAGGGGTAACCCACTGGCGTCATTTTTCTTTAACAGTTGCTCCCCCAGTTTTGATTCCCCGCCCGGAAACTGAGTGCCTCATTGAATTAGCGCTAGAAGCGGTAAACAACAGCCCAACTCCCAAATTGGATTCAGGACATTGGGCAGATTTGGGCACCGGTAGTGGTGCGATCGCTTTAGGATTGGCAGAAGTATTGACAAATGCTGAAATTTATGCAGTAGATTGTAGCCAATCAGCTCTGGCGATCGCACAACAGAATGCTCAACGACTAGGTTACTCCCAAAGAATTCAGTTTTACCAAGGGTCTTGGTGGGAGCCCCTGAAAAATCTCCAAGGTGTTTTCAGTGGCATGGTAGCCAATCCACCTTACATACCCACTAATTCGTTACAACAGTTGCAGCCTGAAGTTGTCAACCATGAACCTCATCTTGCTCTTGACGGTGGCGATGATGGTTTAGACTGCATCCGGCAATTAATCACCACCTCTGCTGATTATCTGCAACCGGGTGGTATTTGGTTAATTGAAATGATGGCAGGACAAGCACCAGCAGTGGTAGAACTACTACATCAGCAAGGCAGTTACAGCCAAATTCAAATCTTCCCAGATCTAGCAGGCATCGACCGCTTTGCTTTAGCTTATCGAGTATAGTCCTAGTGCAGCGCGGCGGAAATAAGTGACCAGTTTGAGAGCGATAGAATCCTTACTCTATAAGCATTCTTAATTCTTAATTCTTAATTCTTAATTCCGCGCAGCGGCACTAGGTTTATTTGAGGATGAAGTCCATGCTACAAGTAGGGGAGTGGTACAACTATCTCTATTTTAGAAGCCCTCGTTATACCGCCTTGGGTTAACTGGAGAGAACGTCACTATATAGATAAGGAGCTAGCATAGATCATGAGCTACGATTTTGACCTATTTGTAATTGGTGGCGGTTCTGGAGGAATTGCCACAGCCAGACGAGCAGCAGAATATGGTGCCAAAGTGGGAGTGGCAGAATTTGACCGTTTGGGTGGTACTTGTGTCAATCGCGGCTGCATTCCCAAGAAAATGATGGTTTATGCTTCTCATTTTCCTGACTTGTTTAAGGATGCTCAAGGTTATGGCTGGAGTGCCGTTAATAGCACCCTTGACTGGCAAAAGATGATTAAGGTAGTGAATCAGGAAGTTGAACGCCTCAATGGAGTGTACCAGCGAATGCTGGATAAGTCAGAAGTAGGATTATTTCGTGGTTATGCCAAATTCCTTGATCCTCATACTTTGGAAGTAGGAGAGCATAAGGTTACTGCTGAGAAAATTTTGATTGCTGTTGGGGGTATACCAGTTAAACCAGATATTCCAGGAATAGAACATGCGATCGTCTCTGATGATATGTTCCAGTTAGAAGAGCAACCTAAGCGGATTGTCATTCTTGGTGCCGGTTATATTGGTGTCGAGTTTGCCTGCATCATGCATGGCTTGGGTTCTGAGGTAACCTTGCTCATCCGCAAGGATCTGATTTTAAGGGGATTTGACGACGATTTGCGTACTGCTATTCAAGAGGGGATGCAACAGCATGGCATCCGAATTATTAAGGTGAGTGAACCTCCCGTCATTGAAAAAAACCCAGAAGGTTTGAAGGTGAAGGTGAAAGGGGAACAAGAAGAAACTGTTATCGCCGATGCTGTTAGTCTAGCGGCTACTGGTCGTAAACCGAATCTGGATAACCTGAGTTTAGAGAATGCGGGAGTGGAAGTTAAACAAGGAGCGATCGCAGTTGATCAATATAGCCAGACTAGCCAAGAGCATATCTATGCTGTGGGAGATTGCACTGATAGGATGAATCTTACTCCTGTTGCGATTAATGAAGGTCGTGCCTTTGCTGATACTCATTTTGGCGGTAAATCTCGAAAAATGAGCTATGAAAATGTACCCACAGCAATTTTTAGCACACCCGAAGCAGCAACAGTTGGTTTAACTGAAGCTGAAGCACGGGAGCAATATGGAGAAGCAGTGAAGATCTATCGTGCTCGATTCAAACCAACCTATCACAACTTGAGTGGTCGGGACGAGAAAACAATGGTCAAGTTAGTAGTTGACCAGAATAGTGATAAAGTTTTAGGTGCTCATATGGTAGGTGAAAACGCAGCCGAAATCATTCAAGGAATTGCGATCGCTCTGAAAATGGGAGCAACGAAAAAAGATTTCGATGCCACCGTTGGTATCCATCCTTCTATTGCAGAAGAATTCGTTACCATGCGCTAAAGTTAACGAAGAGGCAAGAGAGGAAGCTTGAAAAAGCTGCGGGAGAGTAATTAGGGCTTGCTGAATAAGTTACAAAAGTAGGTTGGTGAAGGTGTGATTTGTTCCTAGTAGGAGCCTCTAGAAACTAGTACTCTGTCAATTGTGAATTGACGGGTTGAGGTAGACGCGGAGACACGGGGACGCGGAGAGAGTTTATCCATCATTTCTTGCTTGACAGAGTACTAGAGGGGTATGACTAGGGTGTAGGTGTGGGGAAAATAAAAGCCACTTCATCAATGAGGAAGACTCTGATAGGCGTCCTCAACCTGTATGATTCGGTCCCCAGCCTTCTTGGTGTCCGTACAATGTGAATGCTACGGTAATTTTTCCTGCCCACCCTACACCCCACACCCTGCCTACTTTTCAATTAGCTTGTCACCCCCTGAGCCAGGAGCAAGTAATGCTTGGTCTCGCCTTTATTTGATTATCATTCTCGTCAAGGACTCCAGAAAGTTAGAGAAGTTAGGCGAGCAAAAGGGTCAAGCTTCACCTCAGTAGTCTCCATTCTCAATTACTAGCGCTAATTGTTATCCCAGACATAAGTCTGACAGGTGTCTTGAGCTTTTTTCGCTATATCGTCTTTAGGTTCCTTTAGAATAGGGCGATCGCGCATTTCGTTGCAAGCAAGCTCCAGCAATTTCTCCCATTTAAGCAATTTCTCTGCATCTTGGGAGTTTAATAATTGCAGAAGTTGTTCATTTTGGGAGTTTGGCAATTCTTCCACAAGTTTACCCTGTAAATCCAAAATACGATTCACTCCGTCTCGGCTTATTGTAATAATTCTCTGACTATCTGGACTAAAAGAAACAGACTTAAACAATCCCTGGGGATTAGAAATTGTCGAATCTAAAGTTCCATCAATGTTCCAGCGTTTGATAGTTCCATCTGTACTTGCTGTAACAATTAATTTACCATTTGGACTAAAAATTACATCTGTAACCCAATTTTGATATTCTTCAAGAGTTTTAACTAAAGTTCCATCAGGTTTCCATAGCTTGATAGTTTTATCAGCACTTGCCGTAGCAATTAACTTACTATTTGGGCTAAAAGTTACATCTGTAACCGAATCTTGATGTCCTTTGAGAGTTCTATCGAAAGTTCCATCAATTTTCCAAAGCTTGACAGTCTTATCAGCACTTGCCGTCGCCAATAAGGTTCCATCTGGACTAAAGGCAACACTAGTTACTCGCTCTTGATGTCCTTTGAGAGTTTTAACTAAAATTCCATCAGTTGTCCAAAGTTTGACAGTTTTATCAGTACTTGCTGTCGCCAATAAGGTTCCATCTGGACTAAAGGCAACACTAGTTACTCGCTCTTGATGTCCTTCGAGAGTACTCACTAAAGTTCCATAAGTGTTCCAAAGCTTGATAGCTCCATCATCACTTGCTGTGGCAATTAATTCTCCATCTGGACTAAAGGCAACACTAGTTACTCGTTCTTGATGTCCTTCGAGAGTACTCACTAAAGTTCCATAAGTGTTCCAAAGCTTGATAGCTCCATCATCACTTGCTGTTACAATTAATTGTGTATTTGGGTTGTAGGCAATTTCGGAGACACTTGCAGAAGAGCCTTGGAGCGAAGGAATAACTTGGACAACTGCATTTTGCAGACTTTCTTGAATTTGCTCTGGCACTTCCCCAAATTTTAGACTCTGACCCGTAATCTTAATTGCTAAGATCAGCCCTTCTTCTGGTTCATTAGTGATTGATTCATTGACTTTCTCTGCGTCTTCAAGAAGTTTAAGTTTTTGCAAATTATTTTCCGCTGTCTGTCTTAGCCTCTTTTCTTTAATTATTTGATTCTTAGTAGAAATTGTAAATATCGCAAGCACAACAACTGTAATCATCAAAAATATTGTTGTTCCCGTCCAAAACCGTTGTCTAGCAAGAGCAAGTTTTTCTTTTGCCTCTTGTAGTTTCTGTTTATCTTCATCTTCCTTGCTTTGCTTTTTGTACTCTGCCTTTAAACTACACTTGACAAATTCTTGTTCAATGGGACGGAGATCTTCATAAAGCCGAGCATCTTGAAGCAATCTTCCCCACCAGAGAACACTGGGATCTCTGTCTCGCTCCCGCCACTGTTCTGCCGCCGATTTCAACCGCCAGCGAGTTCGCAGATTGACCCGTTCATAGTCTAGCCATCTCACTAATCGTGGCCAATTCCGGACTAGTGCTTCGTGAGCCAATTCCACTTGAACGTCATCAGCTCGTTCTCCCTGCGTCAGTCGCACTAAATGCGTCTCAATCAACTTTGCTAAAACTAGATCGATCCGATTGTGGTCATTCCCTTTGCTATAAAGTGATTGACGTGGAATGCGACTGCTGGTTACTTCCATACCCTCAGTCGGTTTGACCATTTTCAGTAAGATCTGCTTGACAACAGTTTTGTTTTCTCGAATCAGTTTATTGTAGAATTCATCGGCACTGCGAGATAAAGCTAATCGACCTCCACCCAGACGTTCGTAGGTTTCCTTGGTGACCCGGTTCCGTTCTCGGTTCTCCCACAACTTCAGCAAGGTAAACTGCAACAGAGGCAAAGCCGCAGGTTCCCCCAATACATCCTCCAGCAACTCATCCACCAAGCCTTCTTCAAACTTCAATCCAATCGACTTCGCCGGTTTTTCGATCGCTTCTCGCAGTTCTCTGGCATCCATCGCCATGACTTGTACTTGTCCACGCTCAAATTGCTGTTGCAGATTGGGGTACTTAGCCAGCCAAGTTTGAAAATCCGAGCGCATGGTCAGAATGACGATATGATGGCTCTGTGGGGACTCAATAACGGTTAATAAATTATTAATAAATGCTTGACGTTGACAATTTTGACTTTCTAGACAAAGGGTAAACGCCTCCTCAAATTGGTCAATTACCAATACTTTCGGTTGAGTGCTGTCTGCATCCAACAGTTTGAGTAGATGGCTCGTGTCACTCTGAAATCCCTCAATCTGTTGTTCTACCCAGATATCCCTTTCTTGTTCATCCCGACAGAGAACATAAGCTAAATTTTCCAAAGGATGAGAGCCTGGAACCATTGAGGAGTAGTAATGCCAGGTTTGACTTTCTGGCAATCTTCCCGCTTTTAAACTCGGAATTAATCCCCCCAACACCACCGAAGATTTGCCACTGCCGGAAGAGCCAATTACAGCCAAAAAGTTATTTTCTTGCAGATGAGCGAGCAGTTTGTCCAATAATTGCTGCCGTCCGTAAAATAATTTGTGATCCTTCCCTTGAAAAGCATTTAATCCTAGATAAGGACATAAACTATCTTTGAGTTTTGGAGATAAAGAGGGGTTAAATTCAACTAAAGTGGCATCAGGTGGTTCTTCTCCTTGCCGATAGAGAATGGATATCCAATAATCTAATAAGCTCTGTGCCGCACAACGATCATCCTCAATATCCAACAATGCTCCCATTACTCGTCCCCGTAGCAGAAATTTCCGAATCTCAGCCAATAACTCTGGAGTGAAGTCAGTTTGGCGGTACTGTTTCAGTAGCTGATTATGGGTTGCGCGTAGAGAAGCCAAGGAAGGAGAAGTTTCAGGATGGGAAGTTGGGGTAGAGTTGTTCATGACAACATATTGAGTACAAAGTTCAACGGTTCGCCAACCAGGCGTAATTGTCCACAATGTTTTTTGAGATTTAAATCAACTTGATAGAAGCTCAAACCAGCTAGTCTGCGGTAGCGGCGGAAGGCGCTTGTGACTTTGGCAGGATTTTGTGCAGCGATTGCAAGATCTAATTTCTCACTCTCCTGCTTAAATAAGAATGCCCTTTTTTCTCCGATGCTACCGCCACACAAAGATTCTGCCTTGGCTTTTAAATCGGAATCAAACCAAGAAGTCTTCAATTCAGCAATGTCGTATTTTAAAGTACCTTCGATTAAGCGCAAGTCTATATCAATCGATTGCCACTGATCATGTTCGTTAGCCAAAAGCTTAAAGCTACGCTCCAAGTCAGATAAATCGTCAATAAATTTTTTGAATTGGTTGACATTCTCTGGAGCGAGTTCCGAATCTGCTAAATTGTTTCCCACGCAAGTCATTTTTTCGGCTAAGGTAGACAGATGCAAGGATTGGACTTCGCGAATCAGGAGCGTATTAATTTGTGATGGGTATTTAGCTAGCAGTTGTTTGATCAAGCGGATAGCCTTTTTAAGCTGCTGCGAATCAAGGTTCTTAATTGCTGTGCTTAACTCTGCGGCACTTTGCTCAAGAGCTGTGATCAAGTTTTTGCTCAATGATATTTCCTTGATTGCTAAAGTTCCCCGCTCCACAATCTCTCGCACATTAGTGACGATTTCATGAAGTGTCAACTCATACTCTGTCAGATTGTCTAAAGCTGTTGCGTCATCTGGAAATTGTTTAGCGGCTTTAACAATAACGCTGTAACATTCAAACTCTAATCTATGCAGTTGATCATGTAAGTCTTTGTAGTCACCCACAATATCAATTTGTTCGCACACAGCCTGAAAATCTCTGCGGAAGTCAACTACAGCCTCATGCACCTCAGGCACCTCCATCAATTCAGTCAAGGCATTGCAGCTGTTGTTAACACATTTGTTCATCGAGCAAACTTCAGTTTCTAACTTAATATCAGTTCCCTCGCGCTCGAACAGATAGCCATCCGTCACCCGCATAAAGATGACAGGGGTAGCAAAATCACGCTTGCAATATTGGGTTGAACCTAGAGCGATCGCACGTCGCCCATTTTGTGCTGCAATATCTACGGGATCATCTACTGCTAATTGTTGATAGAAACGACGGGCAAACCGACATGCAGTACTATTGGTCACTTGATACTGCATTGCCACCACAACAGGAATATTTTGCTCAATAATATTAGAGGCAACCCCGACAAATGCTTGAGATGCAGATAGCATTCCTCCTTCACAAGCTTGCAGCATTACCACACCAGGACGATGTCGATTAAACAATTCGCTGAAATAATCGGCATCTCTCCACATTGCCTCATCAAAATCAGGATCGACTAAGGCAATCTGTCCCACTTCCTGATTACCTTCCTTGAGCAAACGCCCATGACCAATAAAGTGAAAAATATGGGGTTCTTGTGAGAGAATTGTATCAATTGCTTCCGGGTTTGCTGCATTAACTATCGGCAGCAACTCAACTCGACTTTCTTGTTCCTCTGCTAATTTTTCTAAAATTTTTTGGACTGGTTCATAAGCTACGGGTGATAAATCTGGAGGTGCAGAGACCACCAAAGCAATCTTTAGTTTTTCATCGGTTTTTAACTGAATTGGTTGTACTTTCATCCATTGAGAGCGCCGACGGGAGAAGACTAAATCTGGTATAGTTCCCATCCAGATTGTCCCTAAATTAGCTCTTTGAGGTAAACACAAAAATTCCCAAGGGAGGGCAGCAACTTCAGGCATTCCTCGTTCATCAATATCTAGTTCAACTCGCAGCAGTTGTTTTTCCTGCTCCACTACCTGATGGTAAAAGTCAACAAAATCGTGACGCAGTGCCTCATCAAATAAAACATCAAATAAAGTTTCTCCTAGTGCCCGTGTCTGACTTGAATCATTTAATTGATTGGCACGAGTAATTTGTAATAGGGGAGTAATTTCCTCTAATTTCTCCCGGTAGCGAAAGACTCCATCAGGTTGTTCTAAATCCTGATGTTTAGCATCCAACTTTTCCACCTGTACGTGCTCATAATTAGTAACACGAATACGATAGGTGTAGTAGGTTTTAGCCATCGGTTTCCCTCTGTGCAATTAATATTTAATTATATTTAATTAGGAGTAGTTCATTCGCGTAGGCGCATCTTGCTCACTTTATCAGCCTTTTGCCGACGCACCCAAAGCAGATAAAGTTTATTCTCAATTAAATGTTCCTCAAATCAGGAAAAGATTCAACAATTGTAGCTTTGGTTGAGCGAAAGCGAAACTCAACTCTTACAAGGATTACTCGGTATTGTTCCAAGAACCCAACCTACATCCATCGCTTATACAAAAACTTGCTGGGTTTCGTTCCTCAAACCAGCCTACATGGCTTAATCAATTAATCAATTAGTTCTATCTAGCCGCTTTAGATAGAGGGAGCACCCACTCCTCAGCGTCACCACGAGCAAACCGAATTGCTTCTTTATTCTTTTGCCTTAGCAGTTGCTTCAATCGCTCAGACAAATCACTGAAGACATCCCGTATATCAGCCGTGAGCCAATTGAGGTCAGGCTCAGCCCAGGCTATGCCTCGAAGTTTAACACATTCAGTGCCTTTCGGCACTTTAAAAACGATAGCAAATTTTGCTGTCCCGATTTTCTGTAACTCATTATCCTGAATCCGCCAGTAGCAGGTAGAATTTCCCTCTCCATTCGTCAGGATTTCCGGATATCCGAGTTCATATTGATAGTCTGGAACAGCAAAGAATGCCTTTAACTCATCTTTGTTGCCAACATTAGCCTTTAACTCACCTGGAAGCAATTCCAACAGTTCAGCTAGCCGAGAGCTATCCACACCGACATTCCAATCCAGGTTACCATTCAACCCCACCTCCATCCCCACACCAAAACTCATCACTGAGCGCCACTGCTGTGTCGGAAACAGGCTTTGTATGATTGGCTCATTGCTCCCTTTCGGACTAAAATCAAGTTCACAGGTTAATCGCCAAAACCTCGCTGCTGGTTCAGGACGCAAATCGACGGTGTGTGTCATGGAATAGAAGTCGAATTGCTCCTGCATTTGCTGCTTATAGATGTCGTTGAGTTCCGTGCCACTATTGGTGAATGTCTCTTCTGTAAGCTGAATTAACCTGTCTGTGGGATTGCCAAAACTAACTTTGGACTGACGCAGACTATCAATGGCTTCTGCTCCTACACCCAGTTTTGTGCCACCAGCTAGGGTTCCCTCCCACTTTTGCACCTCTTGAAACAAGTCAGATAATAAAGCATCTGCTTCCTGTAGATTAGGAAGGGATAGTTCATCAGTCATTTCCACAACAGGCTTCCTACAGAATTATTACAAACTAGCACCGCTGCGCGGAATTAAGAATTAAGAATTAAGAATTAAGAATGCTTATAGAGTAAGGATTCTATCGCTCTCTCTCCTTGTGGGTTATTTCCGCCGCGCTGCACTAGGTTAGCTTATCAGCAACACCTAACACCTAGTACCTAAGACCTAGCACCTAAATTGGTTGTATCTACTTTTTTCCCAGTGTTGCGCACATTGATCACATTACCAAGTACCTGAAACCAAAATGGTGCTCCCATAGCAATAGCAATACTACTTAATAACCAACCAACCACAGTTTTAAGTATACTTGCTGCTCCTAAAGGACTGAACTGTTTTTTCAAGGGGTTTGACAAATCCCAACCAATAGGTAAAGAAGATATATCTGTAAGAACTTGATTCACATCTGCTTTTATCCCACTCAAGCATGTTGTTTTACTAGCTTCATCTTCAGAAATCTGTAAACAGGAATTGGAAACCACAACTTGATCGGCTACATTAGTAATAGTAGATTGTAGAGCCTGATCTTTAGCTAAGCTTTCGACAATATAGACTGTATCTACATTGGCTAAAATAGCAATCAAAAAAGCAATCACTAGGGCTACTCCCTTCGCATTTCGCTTATAAACTCCAGAGACACGATCCATAGAGTAATTGAACCAATCCTCAATTTCTAGCTCCATTTGATGAATCTGTTGGCTGACGTCTTCAGCCTTGGCTTGAGCTCGTTTAGATAGGGATAAGAGATTCTTCTTTAAACTATCTGGAAAATCTGCATGATTTTCAATATCATCTATTAACTCATCCAGAGTTTTAGGTAGCTCTTTTCCTTGTCGTATAATTTCTATCAAACTACTAGAAAACAATGTTCCAGGCAGATAAGAGGGACCAGTTGATTGGATTTTGTTTGCTGATTTGTGATTCAAAGACTTAATCAAAGGATTATTGTAGATTTGACTGACAAGGGTATCTTCTGAACTATCCTCACCCAAAAGTTTAGCGATCGCGTTTTTTAAGTTTTTAGCTCTCCATTCCAAAAGGGTGGCAAGAAGTTCCTGAATTTCTGAGGAAATTAAGCTACAAGTTAGGTAGATTAAAATTAATCCAATGGCAATATTGAAAACGGTTGGCAAGTTCATTATTTATCCTTTGATAGCTCTACTTAACATTTATTTTCAGTATAGTTTATCGGTGTTTTCAGCATTTGAGGTTCTACTGGTTCACCTCTATCTATTCTTCTGGCTATTTTGAGTAATTGATCAGCGATCACGATTGGTACTCTGATCGTTTTGGTTCGTCCTAGATTCCAACTTGGAGCTGGTCCCCTACTTCCACGTTGCGTCTTGTCTGTCATTAGCTTCCTCAGAGATTGTTACAAATCTTGATACAAATTTGACTCAGAATAAACTTGTTACAAGTATTGAATTTTGACACAAGTTTATTCTAAAATAGGCTTATCGATAAATTATTATCACAAATTACTATTACTCTATGGTAAACACAATTAGCAACCAAACTACTCGCTCCCCCGCCTATCAGCAAGCTTTGGAAGACTTCGGCATTACCCAACTGCTGTCCTATTTGCAAAACTACTCAGATGCCGATTTCAACGCAGCATCTGTAAATTTAGAGGAACAAGAATTAGAAAGCTTAGCCGCAATACTAATCCAGCACTTGCTCAGTAATCTCAAAGGCAAGCTAATTAACAGTTATTTACATGCAATCCGTTATGGTGACTCCCATGTGCGATCGCATCCCACCAACCTAGAAATTCCCTTACCATCCCCAGAACTACCAGCCAACTTTGCTCAACAGATAACACCCCACTTCCAAGAAGGCGATCGCGTCAGATGGCAACCTCTAACTAATATTACGGACTGGGGTACAATAATTGGGCACTTTTATGCCTATGCCCCCCATTTGAGCCAGTGGTCAATTTACTATCTCGTTCGTCTGGCTCCCGACTCCCCCAGTTCCCCATGGACAGTTACCGACATTGCCTGGGAAGATGATATCGAACCTGACTTTGACAATGGAGCAGAGGAGCAGGAAAGCCAAGCGAAAGACAATAGAGTTGATCCCAGGAGTATTGCCACCGCACCTAACAATTCCTCTTCCCCAACCAGCTCATTACCCTATCCCTTGATCAAGCAATATCTACATACACCTCCTGGAAACTACCGTTATGGACGAAGAACTGAGCGAACTTTGACTCAGCGAGAGCAAGAAATCATCAAACTCTACAGCTATTGTCAACTGGGAATGACACCTCAAAGATTCTATGCCAAATGGGCAGTGAATCAAGACCGAATCGCCATGATTTGCTCAAGATCAATCTCTACTGTCCGACGCTGGTTTAGTAGGGGTCGCAACTATCGTCGTCCCATGTCCAATGACTTGCGTCATCTGGCTCTCATGGATTTCTTGCTAGAGCATTTCGAGGAAATTCCCCAGGAATTGAGGAACCTGCTTAATTGTTAAAATAGCAAAAACGACGTCTGAATGCATGAAGTGTGGGAGGACTCTGTTCTCCCAACAGCCAGTCATCACCTCAGCACAACGACTGAAGTTTTTGCGATCGCCGCAGTTTAGTGATCGCAGACTGTTCGATCTGCCTAACCCGCTCACGACTCAAACCCATTTGCTGTCCTACATAATTTAGGGATCTGTAAACTCCATCATTAAGTCCATAGCGAAGAATAAGTACCCTTTGCTGGTTTTGGGTTAATTCTGCCAGTATTTCCTTAAATTGATCTCGCAGTAGTTCTTCACCTAAGATTTCCTCTGGCGCTGCATTCTGCTTATCTTCTAGCAGTTCCCCTAGTTCTGTACTCTGATCATCGCCAACGTGTACATTTAGCGAGCCAGTTTTTGCCGTGCGAGCTGCACTGCAAATCTTTTGCAACAATTCTGGCTCTAGTTCCAATCTCCCTGCTATTTCTGTTTGAGTCGGGTTTCTACCCAACTCTTGCAACAATTCCCATCGTGCTCTCTTGATTTGGTTGAGCTTGTCGATGATATGAATTGGCAAGCGAATTGTGCGAGACTGATTAGAAAGGGCTCGTGTAATACCTTGCCTAATCCACCAGTAAGCATAGGTACTGAACTTATAACCCTTGGTCGGGTCAAATTTTTCTGTAGCCCGTTCTAAACCCAAACTACCCTCTTGAATCAGATCCAGTAGTTCCAGTCCATGTCTTTGATACTTCTTGGCTAGAGCCACCACTAGACGCAAGTTAGAGCGTATCATCTTCTGTTTCGCTAACTGACCACGTTTGCGTATCTGCTCTAATTCGGCTGGGTTAAGATCTGCGGGAGGATGCAGCATCACTTGGATTTCGTGTGCCAGCTCAATTTCCTCCGCTGAGGTCAAGAGCGGGTATTTACCAATACTTTTGAGATAAGTGCGAACGCTATCTTCTGCTTTATTCATTGCACTTGGAAGTAAATACCACTTACTATTCTAGCTTTTAGTACAGGTGTTCGTCGGTTGTGCGACAAATTAGGACTTATATCCCACATTCGGCAAGGTATAGCCTTTCGTAGAGAAGGCAATCGCGTTTCTAAAGTTAGAATAAATCCTCTATAGTCAGAATTTTTAGAATAGAAATTGATTAACTAAGCTGATTTTGGCATGGACTGGCAAGAAATATCAGGTAGCTGGGTTCTAATTCCTCCCCGTCCCATCGGGATTGTACATTTCCTCGGTGGGGCATTTATTGCCGCTGCACCGCAAGTGACGTACCGCTCATTACTAGAACAATTGGGAAGCCAGGGATATGCGGTAATTGCTACACCATTTTTGAATACTTTAGATCATGCTGCGATCGCTAGAGACGTTCTTAATAGTTTCGAGACTACCCTATACCGCTTACAAGCCAGCCATATTTTGCGGAAACAGTACTTGCCTATCTATGGTGTTGGACACAGCATGGGTTGCAAACTTCATCTTCTCATCGGTAGCCTTTTTACTGTTGAACGCGCTGGTAATATCTTGATTTCCTTCAATAACTACCCAGCCAAGCGTGCTATTCCCTTTATCGAGCAGCTCAACATCAATCCGGTTTTCGATTTTGATGTGGAGTTTACCCCATCTCCTCGAGAAACTAACGAATTAATTAATGACAATTACCAAATCCGGCGCAATTTACTGATAAGATTCACCGATGACGAGATTGACCAAACCTTGAGCTTAACCCCTATTTTGCAACAACGTTTCCCTAATATGGTTGCATTGCAAAAGTTACCTGGTAATCATTTAACACCTTTAAGTCAAGATATCAGTTGGCAAGTTGGAGAAGTGTTTACTCCTTTGGATGCTGTTGGTCAGTGGATTAAACAAAGATTATCTAAGGATTTGACTCAGCTAAAAAGAGAAATTCTCCGATGGTTAAATCCCCTGGCAACAGTTTAGATATAATTAGGGTTTGCTGAATAATTTTCGCTTAATTCTTCAGCCGCTCCTCAGCTTTAACTTGATTAAACGATGGCTTGAAGTTTTTCCTATTCCTCAACTGTCTCTTGGTTTTCCCAGGCTTATTGCCTTGATGAATCAGTTCGACTGCTTACAGTATCTGGTCTATTTTTGGGATGATCTTTATTATTCCTCTGTCTAGAGTGATAGAAGAGAGATACTCTTTAACACACCAAATTCGCCGTTATTCTCGTTCAGTGTGCGCCAATTTGAAGGAATAATTAATATTATTGCCGATTTACTTTGCGGCAAAGGTATTTCCTTAAATGGATTATTTTCCCAATCATCTTTTGTTGTGAATACTTCCTAATATACAATTCTTTCTTTCTTCCTTGTCTACTTTCCCTCCTTGTCCTCCTTGTCTGACTTCCACTAGCATCTTATGTAAAAAACCTACCCTTGTCAGCTCCCCATCTCCCCATCCCTCTCTAGGGAATGTTACCCTATGATTGGCAGGATTGCATCTTCTCTAATCATCCGTAAGATGCCCCAGCCTATTGCAGTTGAATCTTTACCAGGCGAGGAATACTAAGTGGTTGCCACTCCTGAAAAAACGCAACAAGTAACATCTACTGCAACTGAGTTTAATGAGCGAGTTGCTGTCTTGCTGATGGGTTACGGTGAAGTCGAAAGCTATGAAGACTTTGCTAACTACAACGAGCAAGCTTTAAATCTACTTACCGCCAAATTTGCGCCAGTACCCACCTGGGTTTATCCACCTTTGGCGAAAATTTTGGCAATTTTTGACTACCACGAGTGGGGGCATGACCATAATAATTTTATCTCACCCCACAATAAAATCTTTGAACAGCAACGAGCTGGTATTGAAAAACACCTACAAGCTCAGTGGGGCGATCGCATCCAAGTTTTCAAAGCTTTCAACTTCTGTGCTCCTTTCCTACCGGAACAAGTCCTCACAGACATTAAAGCACAAGGCTTCGACAAACTGCTGATTTATCCACTATTAGTAGTTGACTCCATCTTCACCAGTGGTATTGCTGTTGAACAAGTAAATAAAGCTTTGGCTAAGCTGGCTGAAGGTAATGAACATTGGCTTAAGGGACTACGTTATATCCCTTCCTTCTACAATGAGCCGGAATATATCGAGTTGATGGCTCGGATGGTGGAGGAGAAAATTGCTACAGATTTAGCCGCAGCACATTTACCCTCCCAAATTGGCATTGTGCTGATGAACCACGGCTGTCCCCACGAAGCTAAAGGCTTTGTTTCTGGTATTGCCGAGAGTGAGGCGCTCTATGAGCTGGTGCGGGAGAAACTGATGCACAAGTACCCCCTAATTTCCGTGGGTTGGCTCAACCACCAGACACCTCTGATTAAATGGACTCAGCCTCATGCTGAGTTAGCTGCCAAAAACTTGATTGATTTGGGAGCTACAGCGATTGTGTTTATGCCCATTGGCTTTGCTACGGAAAATCATGAAACTCTGCTGGATGTCCATCACATTGTCCATGCTCTGAAGCGACGTAGTCCTCAGGTTACCTATGTTGAGATGTCTTGTGTGAATGATTCCCCAGATTTCTTGCAGATGGCAGCAGCTTGGGCAAATCCTCAAATTGAGGCTTTGGTATCAGAAAATGCTGTTACTGTCAATCCCCAGTTAGCAGCGGTGCAGGCATCTGCTCACCATCATCATCATCATTAAACTAATTAAGTACGGGCGAATGGCCATTCGCCCCTACATCCAATTTTGCTTAATGAATTGGTGCTCTAGAAAACTTCTGGTGAAGCTGTTGAACCGGAATCTGAATAATAAATTCTGTTCCAGTTCCTGGCATCGACACACAGTCTAATTGCCCATTATGGCTAGTGACTACAATCTGATAACTGATGGACAAACCCAACCCAGTACCTTGTCCTACAGGTTTAGTTGTAAAGAAAGGGTCAAAAAGCAACCTTCGCACCCGTTCCTTGATTCCTGGTCCATTGTCCCTAATCCGAATAACTACACTTTGGGAGTTGGGAGTAGTTTCTTGAGTTTCTACAACTTCGGTACAAATCTCAATACGAGGGGATAAATTGGGAGTTTGCTTTTCACTTCCCAATTGCTCAAGGCTCACTCCCTTCCACTCAATAGCATCAACAGCATTGGCCAAGATGTTCATAAATACTTGGTTGAGCTGCCCAGGATAACATTCTACAGGGGGCAGGACACCATAGTTTTTAACTACCTCAATTTCAGCACGTTCCGGTTTCGCCTTCAGCCTATGCTTTAAAATCAGCAGGGTACTTTCAAGGCCATCATGAATATTGACTCGCGTCATCTGGGTCTTATCCATCCGCGAGAAACTTCGCAAAGATATGATAATATCGCGGGTACGCTCAGCTCCAACTTTCATGGAGTCCAGTAGCTTGGGCAGGTCTTTAACAAGGAAATCTAAATCAATAGCATTTGCATACTCATCAACAGCTCGAACAGGTTTTGGGTGGTGCTGTTGGTAGAGCTCAACTAACCCTAACAAGTCTTGGATATACTCCTTAGCTGGGGTAATATTGCCACAAACGAAATTAACTGGATTGTTAATCTCGTGGGCAATACCAGCCACCATCATTCCCAAGCTAGACATTTTTTCATTCTGCACTAGTTGGGATTGAGTTTGCTGAAGTTGAGACTTTGCTTGTTGGCACTCCTTAATTTCAGCTTGCAATCTTTTATTCGCCTGTGCCAATTTTTGCTTTAGTTGAGCTACACTTTGTTCTAAATCTTCATAAACTCTCACCTTAGTTTGCTGATACTCAGTAATTTCCGGTTCCAAGACAAAGCTTGCTGTTTCTAGTTGAATTTCGCTGGTCATTGCCAGCAATTTTGGTTTCAAGAATACCAATCCTAAAACTGTATATAGCGAGACTAGGGCAGTAATCCCTTTAATCACAACTGATACCCAGTAAGCTGGATACCAGATTGTCCAGATATCTAGCAGGTAGCTAGTGCCACAGCAGATAATCAATAACCCAAATAGGAGCCATATCCCTGGGAATGACACATATTGACACCGATGCAGAAAATAGAGTAGCAATAGGGAAATAGAATAACACGATAGAGTAATCAAGAAGTCTGATCCGGCATTTACCCAGACTAATTCTGATTTCCAGAGGTAACAATGCCCTTGAGCCAAAAAATTTCCAGAGAAAAACTGCCTGAAGTGTTCATTCATAGAATTAAACATTTGTCAATGAAAAATAATAAGTCGTATAGAAAAGGGAAAGTAAATTTTTAGAAGCAGGCTGATGCAAGCTAGATCTTTAGTGTAAATGAATACTTATTTGTTGGAATAGAGCAGTTCAAAATAACTAGTAGTGATAGTCCAAGTATTAGAAGAGCAAGCATATACCAATATTGTTGACAATTCCTCTGCGATTTAAATCAGGATAAATACTGAACTTTCAGGGAAAAACAATACTTTCATTACTGGGATGAGGGAACTGATTCCCTAGAATTCTACCGATTTCAAACTGGTGGGTTGTTTTCGCCGCGCTGCACTAGTGCAAGAAGGCAGTCCCGATGAAAAAATTTTTTCACCACCAGGTGATGAAAGTAGACTCTTCCCTGTTCCCTACTTTCAAGTCAGAAGTTGCAGCTGTTAATTTTCTTTCGTCAGATTATATTAACTCACAATTAGATGCAGATTTTCTTTGAGGAAGAGTGCATATAATCGTAAACAAGCAATGTTTAGGGAAAAGAAGGGTCATCTAGTCATAACTGTTCCCTTTTTTACTGGCAGCAAATCAACAGCAATCATGAAATTGTTCAAAAAAAGCCTACTTTCTAAGCTTGTCATCTCCTTTTCTTTCTTATCATTAGTAACTGTAAGCATTGTGGCGGTTACAGCTTACCTTTTAGCTAAAAATGCCCTCAAAGAATCCGTCTTTGCTCGACTCGGTGTTACTGCTTCCCTCAAAGACTATCAGATCAATGAATGGCTCAACAATCAGCGCCAAGACTTGCTTTTATCTGCTCAGTTGCCAGAACTACAGGCTCAGGCAGAAGTAGTGTTGACTCCAAGAAACTCCACAGAGCCATTAGAGGATTATCAACTAGCCTATGAAACCCTTGATGAATACTTTGCTGATTTAGCACAGATAAAACCCAACTTTCGAGAAATTTCCCTTCTCACCCCTGAAGACATAATAGTTTTCTCTACTAATAAAACCTTAGAGGGAACACAGCAGCTTCGGAAGACTACCACCACTGACTCCAGTAAAAAACCAACAAAAGTAAAATTGCTCTTTCATAATTCATCTGTCACTCAAAAGACTGAGCTAGCCTTTGTTACACCAATATATGATCAATCGGGTAATCTCATTGGCACCCTTGCAACTACAGTGGAGTTTCAAGAACTAGATGAGCTACTCAAGGAAGGGACTGGTTTGGGGGAGAGTGGCGAAACCTATCTAGTGGCTAGGCTCGAAGCAAAAAATGCCTTAATATCATCACAGCAGACTGAAACTGAACAATACTCTCAAAGTGTGAGTAGTTTTGGTATTGATGCTGCGATGGAAGGAGACAATGGTTCTGGGCTTTATATTAATCATCAAGGGGTGCCAGTTATCGGTGTCTATCGGTGGCTGGATAAATCCAACCTAGCGTTATTAGCTGAGATTTCTCAGAAAGAGGCTTTTGCTCCTGCTCGCAAGCTAGCCAGGAAGATTTTGTTGATTGGTTTGAGTTCAGCTGAGCTGTTATTGATAGCAGTGTATGTACTCTCCCGCCAGATTACCAAACCAATTTTGGCAATCACTGATACAGCTATTCAGGTAGCCGGTGGTGATTTGAGTCTGAAAGCTCCTGTTTTGAGTGAGGATGAAATTGGTGTTTTAGCTAGAGCTTTTAACACTATGGCGAGCCAGTTGCGCAACTCCTTTACCGCTTTAGCAAAAAACAATGAGAAGCTAGAGATGCGAGTTGAGGAACGCACTGCTGAACTCCAAGAGGCAAAAGAAGTTGCTGACGGAGCCAACCAAGCCAAAAGTGAATTCCTTGCCAACATGAGTCATGAGCTAAGAACACCTCTCAACGGTATTTTGGGTTATACTCAAATCCTGCAACGCTCACAAACCATGACTCAGAAAGAGCTCTATGGTATAGGCATTATTCATCAGTGTGGCTCCCACCTGTTGACTCTGATTAACGATATTCTGGACTTATCTAAAATTGAAGCTAGGAAAATGGAACTCTATCCCATCGATTTTCATTTTCCCTCCTTTCTTCAAGGAGTGGCGGAAATTGCTCGTCTTCGGGCTCAACAAAAGGAAATTTCCTTCATTTATCAACCTATAGGTGAACTTCCTCAAGGTATCCATGCTGATGAAAAACGCTTGAGACAAGTACTGATCAATCTCGTGGGTAATGCCGTTAAGTTTACTGATATTGGAGGAGTAACTTTTCGTGTCAGTGTCCTTAGTCATTCGGTGCAAGAGCCAAGGACAAATGACACACAACAAATGACCAATACCAAAATTCGTTTCCAAATCGAAGATACTGGTATAGGTATTTCTGCTGAACAACTTGACAAGATCTTTTTACCTTTTGAGCAGGTAGGAGATACCTCTCGTCGGAGTCAAGGGACAGGATTGGGATTAGCCATTAGTCAGAAAATTGCTCAGATGATGGGCAGTAGCTTATCGGTGCGGAGTCAACCTGGTCAAGGAAGTGTTTTTTGGTTAGATTTGGAGTTATCAACACTCACAGACTGGTCAAAAACAATTGCAGGAGCTCATAAAAGCAAAATTATTGGCTTCAGAGGGGACAGGCGAAAAATATTAGTGGTGGACGACCGATGGGAAAATCGTTCAGTTATCATTAATTTACTGACACCAATTGGCTTAGAAATGTGTGAAGCCAGTAATGGTCAAGAAGGTTTAGACAAGGTCAAATCGTTTAATCCTGACTTGATCATCACAGACTTGGTAATGCCAGTGATGGATGGCTTTGAGATGATCCGATGCCTGCGAAAGTCACCCCAACTGAAATCGGTGGTGGTGATTGCTTCCTCTGCTAGTGTATTTGAAACGGATCAGCACAAGAGTTTTGATGCTGGAGCTGATGGGTTTGTTCCCAAGCCAGTGCTCTCAGAAAGCTTGCTAGAAATGTTAAGGGTGCATCTGGGACTTGAATGGGTCTATGAGGAAAAGGAGGAAGTCGAAAAGATAAAGGATGAATCTGAGGGTGAGATTGCTCAAGATAAAATTGTACCTCCCTCAGCTGAAGAAGTTGCTCTACTCTATGATTTAGCTAGGAAAGGTTTAGTTAATAAACTCCTACGGGAAGCTGAGAAACTTGAAGAGTTGGATCAAAAATTAGTTCCTTTTATTAGACAACTACAGCAATTAGCCAAAGGATTTCAGCTCAAAAAAATCCAAGAGTTTATTAAGTCATATCTGCAGTAAAAACTGTTGCGAAGATTTAGCGAGTTTTATCTTTAGTTTTTGTTGAACAACACCCAAGGAACAATGACTCAGAGTACCGAATCAAAAATTATTTTAATTGTGGATGATACCCCCACAAATTTACAAGTGCTATCAGAGTCTTTAAGTAATGCGGGCTTTGAAGTAGCAGTGGCAATTGATGGCGAAAGTGCCATCGAGCAAACTGAATATAATCCGCCAGAAATCATTTTATTAGATGTGATGATGCCAGGAATTGACGGCTTTGAAACTTGCCGTCGGTTAAAGGCAAATCCTTTAACTCAGGACATCCCTGTGATTTTTATGACTGCTCTTGCTGATACAGTTGACAAGGTAAAAGGTCTTTCTTTGGGAGCAGTCGATTACATTACCAAGCCGTTTCAGAAAGAGGAAGTTCTAGCTAGGGTCAATGTACATCTAAAACTACGAAATTTGAGTAAGACCCTGGAACAAAAAAATGTCTTACTGCAGCAGTTGACACAAGATTTAGAACAAATGGTAGCTCAGCGAACATCTGAACTCTCTCAATCTCTGCAAGAACTTCAACAATCCCAAGTTAAACTGGTGCAGAGTGAGAAAATGTCTACCCTCGGTCAACTAGTTGCTGGGGTAGCCCATGAAATTAACAACCCAGTTGGCTTTATCTCTGGCAATCTTATCCATGCCGAAACCTACTTTCAAGACCTGAGCAAAATCTTGGAACTTTATCAGCAGTATTATCCTCATCCTTGCTCAGAAATTCGTGAGGAGTTGGAGGCAATTGAACCAGACTTTTTACTTGAAGATTTGCCTAAAGTTCTCCAATCAATGAAAATGGGAACGGAACGCCTGAGTAATATTTCTCTGGCTTTGCGCAATTTCTCCCGCTCAGATCTAGTAGAGAAGATGCCAGTCAATATTCACGAAGGGTTGGATAGTACCCTGTTGATTTTAAAGCATCGCTTACAAGCCAAGAACAAATCTGTTGCCATTGAGGTGGTTAGAGATTATGGTGACTTACCCTTGGTAGAGTGCTATCCTGGACGACTCAATCAGGTGTTTATGAATATCCTGGTAAATGCTATTGATGCTTTGGAATTGGGAACTTCAGAAGAGAAACGAGAAACGAGACAAGATTCTTCTCCAGCAGAACTGGCACTTGCTGTAGCGCAGCAGCAATTTAGGATAGTTCCTGAAGGCATAGAAGATAGACCATCTCAGTATCGGAGTAGTGTACACTATGGTGAGCATTCACATAGTAATGAAACTAGCCAGACAAACAACAAACAACTATTCACCATTCATCAATTCTCCATCCCTACTATTCGGATTCACACACAAGTAATCGAGAGTAATTGGGTAGTTATTCAGATTGCTGACAATGGTCCTGGTTTGACAGAATTAGTTAAGCAACAGCTTTTTGAGCCAATGTTTACAACAAAACCTCCAGGGAAAGGGACGGGGTTAGGTTTGTCGATCGCACGTCAGATTGTCGAGGAGTATCATAAAGGTAGGCTCAGTTGTATGTCAGCACCAGGAGAAGGGACAGAATTTGCGATCGAGATTCCGATAAAATAACTTTTGTTATTGGTTATTAGTCATTGGTCATCGGTCATTGGTCATTAGTCATTTGTATTGAGGGAACTCTAAGAAATAAGGCCAAATTAAAGTTGATTTTCAGTAGCCTCAAACTTATTGATGTTGCCAAAAATAATCTGCTACTTCCTCCCCTGTTTCAGACAGCTCATCAGCCGAAGCCCCAAACAAAACTGAGTGCTGTACTAACTGATGATCCTGAAGTCTTCTTTCTACTCGGCTAGGTATGCCATAGTCATAAACAATGTGACCCCTACCAGCAATTACTACGACTTGGTATTCTGGATTAGCTTGGTAAAATTGGGCAATCTTCTGAGCCATTGTTTCATCCCATAACACTTGTGCGGTGAAAAATCGCTCAAAGCCATCACTGTTACCATGCCCTTGTTGAGCATGGGCTTGGTAGACTTCCTGAATCATCTGACGGTAACTGGCATTATCTGTGTGAATTTCCGACACGGGCGGAATATGTCGATGCTCAGCAGCAGTAAGACTTTCTAAACCTTGACGAGCCACTTTGCGAGTTACCTCAGTAGGAGTATTCAAAGCTAAAACTGGTAGTTGATGAGCTTTCGCAAAGCGGAGGAGGGGAGCATAGTATTCCCAAGGAAAACCCCAGCGCTGCTCATACTGAGTTTGCTCGATTAACTCGACTTCAGTAATTTTACCTGCTAGGTACTGATCAATAATCTCCTGAAAAGGTCGCTGAAACATCTCCATCGCTAGCACAATTTTTTTATTGTGCTGGTAGAGTGCTTGCAGGATTTCCAGTTGGGCTTGATGATCTAGAATGCTGTTGTGAGTTTCCCCCAAATACACTACATCTGCCTTGGCAAGTTCCTCTAATATCCCTTGTTTACTTAGCTGTTTTTGTTCATTCTTGGGAATAGTCTCAGTAGTTTGGGCACAAGCTGGAGTAGAGTACAAACAGAAGATACCTAAAGAAAAAGCAAAGACTTTGGTAATTTGTAGTATTTTCATTTGCGAGTATTTACTCTCGAGAAACTAGCCTGAAGTTGGATTGGCTTCAACAAGTGTAAAGCCAAGGGATTGAGCCCTTCGAGAAAGGTTATTAACCACCCGTGAGCGATATTGTTGTTCATAGTAATCAGCTCCAATATCAGTGTAAGATTGCTTGGTTGTCCATAAGGTATAAAAAATACGAGCAATTTTATGTGCGGTGGCGGTAATCGCTTTAGGAGCCCCAGCGCGAGCTTTAATTCGACGATAAAAAGCACCCAAGGCAGACTGAGAACGACTAACAGCTTGAGCTGCTATTCTAAAAGCAGTAGCGGCTCGATTAGCTACTTGACGGGTTTGAGAACTTTTCCTTTTACCACCAGTAATACGACAACCAGGACATAATCCTAACCATGAGCAGAAATGTTTGACACTTTTAAATTTACTTTTGTCTAATCCCACTTCACTAATAATAGTTTGAACGGTAAGGACATCTAAACCATCAATAAGAGTAAAATCTACCCCTGTAATCCGATACAGGTGAGAATGTAAGTCAAATTGAGGATGATTTGAACGACGATGTTTTTTCTTTTGTGACTTTGGGGGAGTCTCATCGGTATGAGAGGGAAATTTACTGAAACATGACTCTATTTGTTGATCTAGTAACTGTATTTGTTTTTGATAAGTTTCATACAGGCATAATTCTTGGTGAAGAATAAAGACCATTTCTTCCCGGTAATTACCCGTTAAAGCTTTGCGGATCACTTCCGGACTACTTTTTATCCTTTGGTCAGCAAGTTTGGCTAACTTTTTTGGCTCTCTCTCTCCCGAAATAATGGCTCTAATAATGTTTAAACCCGTGACTCCCGTGATGTCGGTAATAACTTTGTGCAACTGTAAGTTCATTTGTGTGAGAGCTTTTTGCATTCTTTGAATGTGAGTTGAGCTATTTTTTATCAAATTTTCTCGTTGTCTTAAATAGCTTCTCAATACAGCAATCTCACCTTCGGGCACAAACGAAGGTGCTAGTAGTCCGTAGCTATGTAGTTGTTGTAACCATTGACAATCCTTGACATCACTTTTTCTCCCTGGTACTGTTTGGACTGCTTTGGCATTAACTAAAAATACCTCAAAATCACGTTCACTTAAGATTTGAAATAAGGGAATCCACTCTACTGATGTTGATTCCATCGCAATACTGCTCACATCACATTCGTCTAACCAATCAGCTAAAGCAACTAAATCTGGTGTGGTGCAGCCAAAAGAACGAATATTGTCCGCTGTACTTGATGCCGGTACACATACCCAATGTTCTCTTGAACCTAAATCAATTCCGGCAGCGTGAGGATTGATGACATTTAAACTTTCATCTTGACTTGGTTTGGGAGATTTCTTGTTGAGACTAGATTTTTTCACTGCTTTGTATTAAAGAGGATGTCTAAAAAGCGAGGAAGTGCTCAAGTGGGGGATGGTATCTGATTCATTCTCTCGAACGGGATAAGGATTAAGATCTCCTTTCACCAATTTAATTGTCCACTGCTCCCCCAACCAAGCTCTTGAACGGGCTAGCTCATCGCACCATTGTCATTCCGGTTTTCTCTGAAACACTTCCGATAACTATAATAAACACTCAAAAAACAAAATAAATTACATATTGATGGAGATGTGTGTGTAATCTATGAATGTCTATCTACTCTGCTAGGGATAGCGTACTAGTTTCTCCCATTCAATTGGGGGCGCAAAGCGCTCCTCAGGAGCTCTTGAGAAACACGAGGCAGGAGGCGAGGAAGGAGGTAGAAGGCGGTAGGAAATATTGTTTCTCCTATTCAATTGGGGGCGCGAAGCGCTCCTTGGGAGCTCTTGCTGAAAAAATAAGCGCCATTCTCCTATCGACTACATTGACCACCCAAACCATTGACAATGGTACAAGTATTACTAGCAATCATGCCTATATATGTCCCAGCTTCACTACCCTCTGCTCCCAAAGCACCTGCCAGTAGTTCTTGTTCAGACAGTTTCACATCCGCCTCACGAGCTACTGTGCCGATGACTTGATCATTTGCACTTACTTCAGCAAAGATAGTAGGTACTTTAGCTATTGTCACCTTTTCTACTAGTGCCTTAACCTGAGCTGCTGTTGGCTGCTCTTCAGTACTTAGACCTTGCAAAGCTTCAGAGTTCTCAAAACCGTAAGCTTGAATATAGTAATTGAAAGCATCATGAGTAGTGACTAAAATTCTCTTTCCTGCAGGAATTGTTGCTACTTGTTGTTTTACCCAAGCATCCAGTTCCTCCAATTGACCTTTGAGTTGCTCGGCATTCTCCGCGTATAGTTGTGCTTGCTCTGGGTTGACCTCCGCTAATTTTTTCTCAATTACCTTAGCGATCGCAATGCCATTTTGGACATTGTGCCAGACGTGAGGGTCTGGTTCAAGTTCTTCAGTGTGTTCTCCTTTCTCCTCTCCTTCATCTTTATGCTCGTCAGCATGTTCTCCTTCGTCATGGTGATGATGTTCTGCCAAAATAGGGTCGGTAACAGCTTCTTCATAGACAGCGACTTTGGGTGCAGGTGTATCCGTTGCTTCCACTAAATCCTCAATCGCTGGGACTAATTGGTAGCCACCATAGAGAATCAAAGCTGCTGTTTCCATTGCTTTGCGATCAGAAGGAGTGGTGTTATAGCTGTGAGGGTCTTGTTCAGGCTCCATTAAACAGTTCAACTCAATGGTATCTTGAGCAATCTGTTGGGTTAAGTCACACAGAATAGTACTCGAAGCAACAACCTCTGGCTTACTTGATGTTGCAGTCGTTTCTGCTGTCTGGTTATTACTAGAGCAGCCAACCACACCTAAAGTCATTGTCATCATAGCACTACAGAGAAAACGATAAGCGTTGAAGCGCTTAAGCTTGAGCATTATCAACTCCTTTAAGTTAAATTCTAATTTTATTGTTAATAATAATCATTCTTGTTGCAATAATTCCTTGGCATCCTTGGAGTTCTTGGAGCAGAACCCCGATGGGAAATCGAATCGATTATCCAAAATCCTGATTCGGTCAAATTAATTGTTGAGGTTGTGTCCACTAATTGGCGTGACGATTATTACAATAAACTTCGAGATTATGTTCGCATAGCGTCTCGAAGAGAAGAAATGGGCATTGAGGAATATTGGATTATTGATTACGCAGCATTGGGAGCAAGAAAATTTATCGGCACAGAATATTTTCAATCTGGCTTTGTAGGAAAGATTCAACCAAACGTGAGTTCTTTTTGATTTCATTGACGAAATATCAGATATCCTACAAGAAATTCACACTCAAACAAACAGAAAAATCGCTAATGAGTAACTTTTGCCCCATTAAGCGATTCGACCACCTTGAGTTTTATGTGGGGAATGCTAAACAAGCAGCACTCTTTTACTCAAAGGGATTCGGATTTACTAATACAGCTTACCGAGGTTTAGAAACAGGCTATCGGAAAGCAACCTCCTACGTAATGGAACAAGGGGATATCTGCTTAGTGTTGAGTTCAGGATTGAGTCCGGAGCATGAGATTTCACACAGCGTACTCAAACACGGCGATGCGATCGCAGTTATTGCTCTGGAGGTAGCAGATGCTGCTAACGCCTACCGGGAGTCAACTGGGCGAGGTGCAGTCGGAGCCATTCCCCCTACTGAAGAAGAAGACAAGTATGGGGTATTGCGCTATTGTGCCATCCATGCTTACGGTGACATCTTAATCAAGTTTGTTGAACGGAGCAATTACTCAGGATCATTTGCTCCTGGCTTCGAGCCTCGGCAAATTTTCCAGGGTAATGGGGTAGGTTTGAAAACAATTGATCATGTGGTTGCCAATGTTGAACCAGGTGCAATGAACCGATGGGTTAAATTTTTCTCTGATACGATGGGCTTTGACCTCTTGGTACATTTTGACGAGCAAACGATCTCCACAAACTACTCCGCGTTGATGTCTAAGGTGATGCATGATAGTACAGGTAAAATCAAGCTGCCGATTAATGAACCGGCTCAAGGAAAACGCCAATCACAGATTGAAGAATACCTCAAATACAACTGCGGACCTGGGATTCAGCACGTTGCCTACACCACCGATAATATTATTGAGACTGTCTCTAAGCTCAGGGCATCAGGCATAGAGTTTCTGCCTATCCCGAAATCCTATTACCAGAACTTAGAGGAGCGGGTAGGAAAGCTCAATGAGCCAGTTGAGAAGCTAGCAGAGTTGGGAATTCTGGTGGATCGAGATCAAGATGGATATTTGCTCCAGATTTTTACTGAACCTGTAGAAGATCGACCAACGCTTTTCTTTGAGGTGATTGAACGGCACAGTTGTCAGGGTTTTGGTGAGGGTAACTTCCAAGCTTTGTTCGAGGCAATTGAGCGCGAGCAGGCACGGCGAGGGAACCTTTAGTGCCTTGAAGGTAGACGCGGGGACGCGGGGACGCGGGGACGCGGGGACGCGGAGAGAGGGATTTTTATGCATGGTGGTGAAATTTTTTTTCATCGGGACTGACTTCTGCCTTCTTGTGCTAACTCAATCAATTGAGCAACTAATTTTGGAAAAGGAATACCTGTTGCTGCCCAAAGCTGGGGGTACATACTGGTGGCGGTGAAACCTGGTAGAGTGTTAATTTCGTTAAGGAAAATTTCCCCGGTAGCTTCTACGTAGAAGAAGTCCACTCGTCCTAAACCAGCAGCATCGACAGCGGCAAATGCTTGAGTTGCCATCTCCTGAATTTGATGAGTAATCTTATCTGGCAGTGGTGCGGGAATTAACAAGTCGGCTCTACCCTCAGTGTATTTAGTTTCGTAGTCATAGAAATCACTTTCATAGGTAATCTCCCCAACTACGGATGCTTTCGGATATTCGTTGCCTAAGACAGCGCATTCGACTTCCCGTGCTACTACCCCAGCTTCTACAATGATTCTACGGTCGTAACTAGCAGCATTATCTAAAGCAGCTTCTAATTCAGAACGCGATCGCACTTTGGCAACCCCGACAGATGAGCCTAAATTGGCTGGTTTGACAAAATAAGGATAATCTAGGGTTGCTTCAATTTGGTCACAAAGTTTAGGGAACACACAAGGACCAGACCAAACTTGTGAGCGTAGAACTTCAACGTATGGTACTTGGGGTAATCCTACTTGGGCAAACGCTGTTTTCATTGCCAGTTTGTCCATACTCACTGCTGAACCGAGTACACCGCTGCCGACAAACGGGACTTGCATTAGAGTAAGTAATCCCTGAATTGTGCCATCTTCTCCATTAGGACCATGAAGAATAGGGAACCAGACATCTACTTCTGTTACTTGGGAAGGAAATAGCCAGAGATTGCCACTAGTTGGAGATTCCAGAGGTTTTCCCGATTCAAGAACTTGTTGAGCAATCTCTCCTGCTTGCCAGATGCCGTCTTTTTGGATATAAACTGGCAGTAGTTCGTACTTTTGAGTATTTTCCTCTACACTCAAAGCCTTAGCGATCGCTTGTGCGGAAATAATCGAGACTTCATGCTCTCCTGAACAACCACCAAACAATAGTCCAACCTTTGATTTTGTCATTACTAATCCCTCTGGCACTCCTCATCGCAGATAGCGTATCATACCAAATCCAGTTTAGTTATATAAGTTACCCGCTTTTCTAAGGCGATTGCTAGAGCCGGGTCATGGCATAATTTTCAATCAAGCAAATAATTGAATTTTATATGCAGGATTGACATTTTCATCCAACAGATATTTGAGAGTCATCAGCTTTATTTTTTGCTTCTCGTTCTAATCTCAACTTCCGTAATCGAAGTGCAGATGGGGAAGGGTTAAGTTGCTGTACTTTCAGTTGTTGGTGACTCCACTCTAACCAGTCAGCAAGATATTGGCTGACAGTTTCTTTGTTGTGTAGATAATAAAGAACAGTAGCGTAGACTTGTTCTAGACTTAGGGATGGATAAGTTTGGGCAATTTCTTCGGGAGTGCGGGCACAATGGATATAATCATAGAGGATAGTTTCTATTCCTATTCTTGTGCCTTTGAGACGAATATCATCAGCATTGAAGAAGTCAAAGTAATCTTCTAGTTGCATTAATTTAATTAGCTCGTCATACAGTAATTTTATCTTCCCTTGATGATGTTGGGGTATGCGATCGGTCAAGATTGCGGCATCTACTGGCGCGAGACAGAACCCCCCGAAAAAGATGCTGAAGCTCCTGATTGGTTTTATGTGCCTGGAGTGCCGCCGCGACTCGATGGTAAGATTCGACGCTGAGTATTAATCAAATTCGTATAGATTGAGGCAAGAAAGATCAGCAGCTCCAAAATGCACACTCAAGGCAACATTGACGTTTTCTAGAGATCTTATTAACCAAGGTACACCATCTCTGTTGGCAGACTCGTAGTGGTTAAACAAAATAGAAAATCGCTTTTCCAAAGAAGGTTTCACCTTACTGCATAGCAACACTAGTTTAAGCAATATACCAGTAGTGGAAGTAGCGCCTAAGTTGGTAATTAAATCAACAAAGATATAGTGATTAGGGCATTGAGCACTCTCTACTACTAAGAAATTCAACAACTGGCTACAGGTTCTAACAATCAAAAATTCGTTGAGCCGCTGGTGATCACTTAGAGTTAGGGTATTTTTAAGCTGCTTATACAGTCGGTTATTAAAATAACGTCTCCCATAGGATGAATCAATCGAACCTGTCAGGTACTCATACAAATCATCCTTAAAGTGTTTATATAAGCTAGTGCGACTACTATGAGTTAGAAAACTCTGAGCTATATCCCGATAGGTATGGCAGCCTTCTACTTTACCGACAAATTCTCTTAAGGCAGCCTTTAACTCATCATCACTCAAAAGAGTGGGGTTTTTCACTGGCTGGATAATTCTTCCTGGTTCTGTTGGAGATTGTCTGCACTCTGCTTGAGCACAACGCACCTGATAGGTTACGTACCCAGCTAAATCAAGTTCAAAGCGCTGCTGAATTCGAGCACGGATTTGCCGAACAGTTTGTTGATGCTCATAACTGCTATCTTCACTTAGCAGGCAATGCTCATATAGATAAGGATATCTTTGAATGAGAGTTCCTAATGCCTGAGAATCTTTGTCTTCCTCTTGTGGAACTTCCTCCATCACCTGAGACAACCGTCGCAGGGTTAGATATTGCTCTGTTTGTATAAAAAGTTGCAGGAGCTGTCGCAGACGCCTTGCTCCCCGAGAGTAAGCCATGCGATAAGCATGGAGATTCTCGAACAAATCGACTAATTCAGGGATTGCCTTGTGTCGGTGAGGCTTCATCTGCCAGCTATTGATCAGGATATGGCAACACCGATTGAGGACAAACTTGAATTCTTCCTCTGCTTGCTTGTCAGTTGCCAGTGTCTCCACAGCAGACCAAATCTGAGAATCAGGGTATCTGGCTCCCTCTAGGAACAGACTTTTAAAGCGCTCAATCATCTGCTCTGGTGACTCGTTCTTTACACACTCCAGTAGATGATCGTACAGCTTTTGCTCTGCCAAGCTAGTTTGTCTAATGTCAGGATGTGTTAATGTATTCACGTTAGATCTTAGCCCTCCTAGGTGCAGAAGCTAGAGCCAAACAAAAATCTATTTTAGATGTATAAAAAGACTTGAGTTTAAATTTGATTTGCACTCTGGGTGGACGTCAAAAATTCTCATGCATGTTCATTAGCTACTCTACCTTAAGGAACAGGTTATAGCAGATAACAACCCCAACTGGGACCAATGATTCTGGTAAAATGATATTTTCTTAGCAAATCTTTACAAATCCTCCGCAGGATTAGTTAAAATTTTAAAAATTTATTGACTAGACAATCCTAACACCCCAAACTAGAGTGTGCAAAATTCTTAGTACCCGAAAACCTAATTTTCTTAACTTGGGCAGATAATCTTATGCCTTGTTGGCTTTCTATAGCTCAATTAGTTGACATTATTGCCGCCAAGCCAGTCCATTTATCTACTGAAGTAGCGGCGTCCCTATGTACCGGCATTACGACTGACACTCGCAACCTCAAGCCAGGTGAAATTTTCTTGGCACTGCGGGGAGAAAAGTATGATGGACATGATTTTTTAGAAGTTGCTGTAGACAAAGGTGCGATCGCAGCAATCACTGACCTTCAAGCAGGTAGTAGGGGCGAATGGCCATTCGCTCCTAATGGAATTCCCCAACTACAGGTAGAGGATACCCTAAAGGCATACCAGCAAATTGCCAGATGGTGGCGCGACCAGTTCAATATACCGGTAATTGCTGTAACTGGCTCTGTTGGTAAAACCACAACTAAGGAGTTAATTACAGCAGTTCTCTCAACTCAGGGAAAGGTTCTCAAAACCCTTTTCAACTACAACAATGAAATTGGTGTACCCAAAACTTTGCTGGAATTAGGTGAAGAGCATGATTATGCTGTGATTGAAATGGCAATGCGCGGTTCTGGACAGATTGCCGAGCTGGCTCAGATAGCACGTCCGACAATTGGCGTGATTACTAATGTGGGAACAGCTCATATTGGGTTACTGGGTTCTGTAGAAGCGATCGCTGAAGCTAAGTGTGAGTTATTAGCCGAAATGCCTAGCACTAGTGTTGCTGTACTTAATCACGACAACCAGCGATTAATCACAACTGCTGCGGGGGTTTGGCAAGGGCAAACTGTGACTTATGGGTTAGAAGGGGGTGATTTGCACGGACAGCTGCTTGATCTCCAAACCTTAGCCATTGAAGGCATACAACTACCTCTGCCTCTCACGGGTCGCCACAATGCGCTTAACTATCTAGCAGCCCTGGCTGTAGCCAAAATTGTCGGTATTGATTGGAGAGTTGTGAGCCAAGGTTTAGCTATTGAATTACCAGCAGGGCGATCGCGACGCTACGAGTTACCCAATGATGTAGTGATTTTGGATGAAACCTACAACGCGGGACTAGAATCTATGGTAGCGGCACTAGAGCTACTGGCACAAACTCCTGGAAAGCGTCATATTGCTGTGTTAGGGGCAATGAAGGAATTGGGAGAAAAATCTCCCCAATTGCACCAGCAAGTAGGCAAGACGGCAGAGCAATTGCAGCTTGATGCTTTGCTAGTTATGGTAGATGATCCAGAAGCCCAAGCCATTGCTGTGGGAGCAGTTACTATGGCAGCTGAGTGTTTTTCCAGCCAAGAGGCTTTGGTAAAACGTTTAGAGGAAATAGTACAACCAGGCGATCGGCTCCTGTTTAAAGCTTCCCGCTCAGTTGGTTTGGATCGGGTTGTCAATCAATTCCTTACAAGGCAACAGGCAATAGGCAACGGGTGAGCTTTCAAAAAGTGTGGGGAGTGTGGGGAGTGTGGGAAGTGTGGGGAGATAGAGATAAAAAGGAGAACTTATGATTTTTTAACACCAAGGCTATAAATGCCACCTCATATTTCGTTCACCTACAGGCAACAGGTAACAGTAAGTCACCGAGGAATTTAAGGAAAAAGACATATACAAATGATGAGACGTGATCTACAGACTTCATTAACACGTAGTCACATAGAACCATCAAAACTCAGTACTTTTCAAAGAATTTTACTGACAACTGATGGCACACTCACTGAAATACTAGAAGCTTATTTGTTTGAACAAATTAAAATGGTGAAGTTGTCTGAGCAATTGATTTCCTTAGAGCAGGATATTCCCCATTTAGAATTAACAAGCGGCAGTGAAGTAATTGCCAGAAAAATCTTGCTACAAGGAAAGATAAGTAGGAAAAACTTTATTTATGCTGAATCAATTATTGTACCAGAGAGGCTAGATGAAAAGTTTAAGAACGAAGTACTAAAGTCTCAAACTCCTCTTGGTAGACTTTGGCTAGAACACAAAATGGAGACATTTAAGGAAATCGTTGATTCAGTAGAAGAAGCAGCTGGTGAATTAGGTGTTTATTTTCAACTTGAAAACGAAGATCGGATACTATCCCGTACTTATCGGGTGTTTTCTAACCGTAAGCCGATTATGATGATTACTGAAAAATTCCCTGAAAGCTACTTTCGGAAAGATTTTTAACAAAAAGCGACGGGGAAGCCAACTTCTTAAAGGGGTTGGAGCAAATATCGCCCCGCCGTTTTGTCATTAGTCATTAGTCATTGGTCATTAGCACACTGCGTACTTTCTGACACTTGACAAATGACGCTAAATCCTAAGTACTTTAGTCCTGGGATGAGCTTAATTTAAGCTAGATAATTTCACATAAGCCAGATAAGATTTGAAAGTAGTTTCTGAGGTTACCATCCATGCCCTTTCCCCGTACCAGTGGCATTCTACTACATCCCACCAGTCTGCCAAGTCGCTATGGAATTGGTGACCTAGGTTTAGAAGCTTACCAATTTGTGGATTTCCTTGCTCGCAGCGCCCAGCAGTTGTGGCAGATTTTGCCCTTAGGCCCCACTGGTTTTGGCAACTCGCCTTATATGAGCTTCTCTGCTATGGCAGGTAATCCCTTGCTAATTAGCCCCGATTTGCTTCAAGAAAATGGTTTTTTGAGCGAAGATGATCTGTCTGATGTGCCAGATTTTCCCTTAGATCAGGTAGACTTTGACCTGGTGATTGAATGGAAGATGCCTCTGCTGCGCAAAGCCTGCCAAAACTTTATTCAGGAAGCTACTCCCATTCAGCAGAAGGAGTTTGAGGGCTTCTGCCGTGGTAAGGCTAGCTGGTTGAATGATTATGCTCTATTTATGGCCCTACTGGATGCTCGGGAAGAACCAGTTTGGACTGAATGGCCCGATAAGCTGCGTCAACGCAAGCCAGAAGTGCTCGAGCAGTGGTGTCGTGATTTAAAGGATGAAATCTTTTTTCAGAAATTTCTCCAGTTTGAGTTTTTCCGGCAGTGGTCCGAACTCAAAGAGTATACTAATACTCAAAACATTCAGATTATCGGTGATATACCCATCTATGTGTCCCACAACAGTGCTGATGTTTGGGCGCACCCAGAACTCTTTCAACTGGATCCGGAAACGGGAGAACCTATTGATGTGGCAGGAGTACCCCCAGATTATTTTTCCGAGACTGGTCAACTTTGGGGCAACCCGCTCTATGATTGGAAATACTTAGAATCGACGCGCTTTGCCTGGTGGGTTGAACGCATCCGTGGAATTTTAGCCTATGTAGACTTAATCCGTATTGACCACTTCCGAGGCTTGGAGTCTTTCTGGTCTATTCCTGCTGATGAAGAGACGGCAATCAATGGGGAATGGGTTAAGGCACCAGGTATGGCTCTATTTAACACGATTCTTAAGGAGTTAGGTAACTTACCGATTATTGCTGAAGATCTAGGAGATATCGATCAAGCGGTAATCGATCTCAGAGATCATTTCGGTTTTCCTGGAATGAATATTCTGCACTTTGCTTTTGGCAGTGATGCGAACAATCCATACTTACCGTTTAATGTTGTCCCTAATAGTGTTATCTACACCGGAACTCACGACAATAACACGACGGTAGGTTGGTACGACGAAGATGCTTCTGATTATGAAAGGGAGCGGCTACACCAATATCTCGGCTGTACAGGTCCTCATGGTGTTGTTTGGGATGTTATCCGCTTGGCATTGAGTTCGGTTGCCAATCAGGCAATTATTCCTCTTCAAGATGTCTTCAGTCTAGGTTCTAATGCCCGCATGAATATTCCGAGTACGGCTGAGAGTAATTGGGATTGGCGCTACCGGGGTGAAGCGTTAACACAGGAGTACAGTGATCGTCTTAAAGAGATGGTGATGATTTATGGTCGTTACAGGGGCTGAAAGCTCACAAAAAGCGACGGAGAAGTCAACTCTTTAACGGAATTTCGTCATAATTTCGGAAAGTGACAGAAGCTGTTCAGGAATGTGATCGCTCCTTATGTATGGAAGAAACCAATCTGTTTTCTTAGGAGAGGGCTATCTTCTCCCCCAGCTTGGTTGAGGGGCGCACGTCGGTGCGCCCCTACCCTTGCAGGCTACATCCCTACAAAATATCAATGAGCTAAAAACTCTTTCTTTTTTATTTTTCAACTTCTCTGTCTGCCTTTTTTCTTTTTTTTCCTTGCATCTAATTCTTCATTTATTTGTTTCATTACATGAAACTTAATTGACGACGATTAACCAGTAGAAAAACATCTTCAATAGCTAGCAAGGGTTGTAAGATAATTAACATATCTTAGCGCCCACACTGAGCAGTACTGATAAAATAAAAAAGTCCTGTTGCACTAGTAGCAAGTTATGGGAAATTTCTTGCAAAGAATCTTGACGATTTTTGCTATTTCAGTGTTGGTGGTTATATTTTTTTTTCCAACCAGCCATCCAGCTTATACAGAAGAAGTAGCTTCAAATACAGTAAACACTGACATAGTTGAGGCAGTCAGTACCTTTGAACCGGTGAATCAACTGAGTCAGGAAGTTAATATACCCACTCAAATTACCTCAGTTGAGCAAATATCCGATGTCCTTCCTAGTGACCCTTACTTCAAAGCTCTAAAAACCCTAATTGATCACTATCAGATGGACATTACTTTGCCAGATGGTAGTTTTCAGGGCAATCAGCCTATAACCAGAGGTGACTTTATCATTTACTTGCGTGATAGTCTGAAAGTAATTAATAGTTTTCAAGAACGGGCTAGTATTTCAAATGTTACTAGTGAGCAAGTAGAAAGAGCAGTAGCTTCAATTACTGATATCAAAGATCAAGCTGATGCTATTTCTCAAAAAGTAGAACAGATTCAGACTAGAATTGAGCGGTTAGAGAAGCAGGTTAAAAAATTAAAACAACCTGTCCTGGTTAAGGAAACTTTAGATGCATCCCTGACAGATAATCAAGCTGATTCAGGAGACAAAGAACTAGAAAAAATCAATTCTGCTACAGGAGATGTTTCCACTACACCAGTTAGCCAACCTCTGCCAGAAATTGATGTCATAACTGAAGTTCAGCTTATTGAGGAGATACCAGATGTCTCTTTGGATAAACCCGATGAAGATGCTTTACCACAGATAGAAAATCTAGACGAGCTCAATTTATCCACAGAAGCTCCTTCCACTACACCAGTTAGCCAACCTTTGCCAGAAATTGATGTCATAACTGAAGTTCAGCTTATTGAGGAGATACCAGATGTCTCTTTGGATAAACCCGATGAAGATGCTTTACCACAGATAGAAAAACTAGACGAACTCAATTTATCCACAGAAAATGTTTCCACTACACCAGTTAGCCAACCTCTGCCAGAAATTGATGTCATAACTGAAGTTCAGCCTATTGAGCAGATACCAGATGTCTCTACTGAGGTTAACCCTATTGAGCAGATATCAGATATCTCTTCAGACGACTCCTATTATGATGCTTTGACAGAGATAGTTGAAAACTATCAACTAGATGTTACTTTGCCAGATGGGACTTTTAAGGGCAATCAACCTATAACTAGGGGTGAAGTTATCATCTACTTGAATGATAGTATTGCTAAACTAGAGGAGTTGATTGCACCTGAAGAGGTGGAAGCACAAAACAGTGAGCTGGAGCTTAGCTTTGATAACTTATTGTCACAGATAGCTCAGGAAAATTTAGACTTTGCTCAAAAGTTGGCACAGATAGAACAGATAGAGGCTCAGCTAGATGAGTTAGAAACTTTGATTGAATAAGCTAATACAGCACATGGGGTGGTCAATAAGGTATACATATCAATTCAAATCTTTGTGGAACAGGCATCTTGCCTGTTCCAATACGCTCATTACTCATTACTTAGCCTCATGCATCTCTTCTATTACCAACGTCGAGACAGAGCCAGTAATTTTGGCGATTCCCTTAACCCTTGGTTATGGCATCAACTACTACCAGGTGTATTCGACGAAGATGAAACTACTACTTTTGTTGGTATAGGTACCTTGCTCAACAACTTACTACCCAGTCGCCTGCCAAAAGCTCGTCGGATAGTAGTATTTAGTTCTGGAGTTGGCTATGAAACAGGTTTACCAACAATCGATAATGCTTGGAATATTTACTGCTTGCGAGGTTTCTTATCAGCTCAAAAGCTAGGTGTTCCAGCTTCCTTAGCCGTAACAGATGGAGCCATCCTCGTCAGACGCTTATTTGAACCTGCTGCTAATAAAACCAATTCCTTTGCTTTCATGCCTCATATTCATCATGCTAATTATGGTAGTGCTACTTGGCAATCGATCTGTTCCGAAATTGGATTTAAGTATATCGATCCTCGTTGGTCTGTAGAGCAAGTTTTAGCTGCGATTAGCCAAACAGAAGTCCTCCTGGCTGAAGCCATGCATGGTGCTATTGTTGCCGACGCGCTGCGAGTACCCTGGATTCCCATCTCTACTAGTGCCAGAATTCTCAACTTTAAATGGCTCGATTGGTGTTCATCGATTAAGGTAAAATATCAACCAAGTTACCTGATGCCTCTTCTGGATATTTACCCCCCAGTAGCTAGGGGAATTCGTTCATCTATGCGAGCCAGTCTTCATTGGCTCAAATGGCTCAAACAAGAGCAGTTTCGCTCTTTGAGCATTATAGGAAAAAAACAACAGCAATCAGTTGCCCTACAACTAAATTGTATTGCTCAAACTGCACGCCCAGTTTTAAGTGATGAGAAGCTGATTGAACAACTTACAGTTGAACTAGAGGAAAGGTTATACCAGTTCAAAGCTGATGTGGTAGCCGGAGAGTTTCCTTGAAAATCTCCTAGGACTTATAAGCTAAAACGCTATTTTCAGATTAGGACTACTGGGGGAACCTCCGTATATAATTTTGATTGACGCCGGGAGCAAGTTAAGCTCCGACAAAAACGTCTATCTAGTGTAGAGTCTATATTAGTTGTCCTTAGTTGATATGTGGTAGGCTGACCTTGCTAGCTGTGCTAAAAACTCTTCGGGAAGTAATTGCGCATTGGTGGTCTGAATTTACGCTCCAGACCAAGTTGATGGCAGCGGCAACGCTAGTCGTCTCTTTAATTATGAGCGGCTTGACCTTTTGGGCAGTAAATACGATTCAACAGGACGCGAGACTAAATGATACCCGCTTTGGTAGTGACCTGGGTCTGTTACTAGCCGCCAATGTAGCCCCTCAAATTGCGGAAAACAATCTAGCGGAAGTTGCTCGCTTTTCCCACCGCTTCTATAGCAGTACTTCCAGTGTGCGTTACATGCTCTACGCTGATGAGGATGGTCAAATATTCTATGGGATTCCTTTCTCTGAATCTGAGGTGCAGAATTCCTTAACAATTCAGCGTCGCATTGAGTTACCAGAGAATTATGCCGAAAACTCAGATTTGCCCATGGTGCGGCAACATCTGACTCCGGATGGAGAGGTGACTGATGTCTTTGTGCCCCTAACCCATGAAGATAATTACTTAGGAGTACTAGCTATTGGTATCAATCCCAATCCGACAGTAGTTGCTTCCTCCAATTTGACAAGAGACGTCACCATTTCTGTCTTTATCTCGATTTGGGTAATGATGATTTTGAGCGGAGTTCTTAACGCCTTAACCATTACCAAGCCAATTAAAGAACTATTAGTAGGGGTTAAAAATATTGCTGCTAAGAATTTCAAGCAGCGGATTGATTTACCTTTGGGAGGAGAACTAGGGGAACTTATTATCAATTTCAATGAAATGGCAGAGCGCTTAGAACGCTATGAGGAGCAAAATATTGAAGAACTCACTGCGGAAAAAGCCAAGCTAGACACATTAGTTTCTACAATTGCTGATGGTGCTGTACTGATTGATCCTAGTCTACAAGTGATGTTGGTTAACCCAGCAGCGCGACGTTTTTTTAGTTGGGAAGAAAGCCTTGATTTGGTAGGAGAAAATCTGCTACATCACTTACCTAAATCAGTAACTAGAGAGCTAACACGTCCCCTATATCAAATTGCAGAAGGCGACACATCAACGAACACAAATCGGGAATATCGTGAAGGAGGAGAGTTCCGTATTACTCTCACAGAGCCGACAGCTCGCACTGTCCGAATTCTCCTAACCAGGGTACTTGATCAGTACCGTGAGAGCATCAAGGGAATTGCCATGACGGTGCAGGATATTACCCGTGAAGCCGAGCTAAACCAGGCAAAGAGCAATTTTATCAGCAATGTTTCCCACGAACTAAGGACGCCTCTATTTAACATTAAATCTTTTATCGAAACTCTCCATGAATACGGCGAAGATCTCAGCGAAAACCAGCGTCAGGAGTTTCTCGAGACTGCTAATCGCGAAACTGACAGACTAACCCGCCTGGTTAATGATGTCCTAGATTTATCACGACTGGAGTCTTGTCGGATTTATCACTTTGAACCAGTAGATCTAGCTCAACCAATAGATCAAACTTTACGTACTTATCAGTTGAATGCTAAGGACAAGGGAATTGAGTTAGGAAAGGATATTGCTCCCGATTTACTCCCTGTTTTAGGTCATTATGATCTGTTACTCCAAGTATTTGATAACTTGGTTGGCAACGCACTGAAATTCACTGAACCAGGTGGACGAGTGATCATTCGTGCATATCAACTAGATAATGAATTCAACCACCAAGATGTAAAAGAGAGAGTGCGAGTGGAAATCTCTGATACAGGAATAGGAATCGATGTAGAAGATCAAGAAGCGATTTTTGAAAGATTTTCCCGTGTAGAAAATCGGGTTCATACCCTGGAAGGCACTGGATTAGGTCTTTCAATTGTCAAAAATATTATCGAGAGACATCATTCTCGGGTATATTTAGTCAGTGAAGTTGGCGTCGGTACTACTTTCTGGTTTGATGTAGAAGTGTTTGAAGAAAAAGACCAATTGGTAGAACCGCTACCATCATTGGACACTGAAGTAATACCAAATCCAGGTTAGGAACAGGTGAGCGAAAAAAAGGCTGATATCATGTCCGCCTAAACAGTTATTATTCCCTTCTAACTTGCAATCTTCCTCCTTCCCTTCTGCCCTCTGCCTTTTGCCTTCTGCCTTCTTGCCACTAATGACTCTACCCAACTGGATCACCTTTTCTCGTCTATTAGCATTACCGTTGCTCTTGTACGGTTTGCATAACCCAACGGAGCAGGCACGGTGGATTTGTTTGGTAATTTTCCTGGTGGCTGCGGGAACCGATTGGTTAGATGGATATCTAGCACGTAAACTTAACCAAATTACTGATTTAGGTAAGTTTCTTGACCCATTAGTTGATAAATTTTTAGTCTTAGCACCACTACTAGTCTTAATTGAGCTAGGTCAAGTCCCGGCTTGGGGAGTGTTTTTGATTTTAGCAAGGGAGTTAGCGATCGCAGGTTGGCGAGTTGACCCCAAGTTATCTGGTAGTAGTACTATTAGCGGAGCCAATATCTGGGGTAAGCTGAAAACTGTGAGTCAAATTTTTGCGATCGCACTGCTGATTGCTCCAACACCGGTAAGTTGGGAACTACCTTCTCTACTAGCTTTTTGGCTGTCTGTAGCTCTGACTTTAATTTCTGGTGCTATCTACTTGTGGCCTCAACTTGCTGCTAATATCTCTTCATCTACAGAAAAATCTACTTCTGCCTGATGCCGTCCTGATGCTAGATAATCATTTTCATAAGAATCTTTCAATCCAGCCAACAAATCATATTCTGGTTGCCAATTTAGTTGGCTTATAGCCTTATTAACATTAGCAAAGAAGTGCTGTACTCGCATCGGAAAGGCTTTGCGTTTACCAAAATCAAACTGCTTGGGTTCATAATGGACAATCTTCAAGTCAGCCGCCGACTTACCCACCGCCGCAGCGCAGGTACGTGCTAAACCGTCAAAAGTAACGTAGCGATCGCCTGATACATTGTAAATTTGTCCTATTGCTTGCTGATTACCCAATACCTGAGAGATGGCACGAGCCAAATCTTGACAATGACCTAGTTGTGTGATATGCATACCATTACCAGGGATAGGGATCGAGCGATCGCGAACAATCCGGTCAAAGAACCAAGCTTCTAAATCGTTGTAGTTCTGGGGACCATAGATGTAAGTAGGACGAATTGCGGTAAAGGGTACACCCTGAGCTGCTAGGTAAGCTTCCGTTTCGTGCTTGCCTTTGTGGCGACTTTTGGGATCAACTGGATCACCTTCAATATGAGGTAGTTGGTCTGATTTGAGATAAACTCCAGCGGAGCTCATGTAGATGAAATGCTCTATCCGGTCTTTAAAGATTTCTACTAGAGGTTGAGTATCACTGAGTTCTCGACCATTATTATCAAAAATAGCATCAAACTCCTGGGAGGATAACTTTTCTTTAAGTAGAGCCGAGTCCTTGCGATCGCCATGAATTTGCTCTACCCCTATCACTGGTACAGGTTTATTACCACGATTGAACAGTACCACATCATGACCTTGTTCCACCAGAATTTTCGTTAAGTAGACCCCAATAAACCGGGTACCACCCATAATTAAAATACGCATACAGCTGTTAGGAGTGAGTTGAGGTTGCTGCAACATATTATCACCACAGCAGCTATTAATTTAGCTATAGTTTGGGCATGGTGGAGGGAGAGTTACACTTTTGGTATTTCCCCCTCACGATTCACCGCTTAATATCATATTTTCCGAAGCAGCTATAAATTTCATTAAATTAAACTGTGAGTAAGTTCGTCCTTAAACCGTTTCAATTTGGCTTGCTATGTCTAGGTGTTGCCTTGATAATTATTTTGATAGTGTCAACACCAAGCCTAAGTGTTTCAACAAATTCTCTACCCATCAGAATTGCTCGCCCTACCTGGGATACTGGTTGGTTTCAGGTAGAAGTTCTGAAATTGTTGCTCGAAGATTTGGGGTATGAGGTAAGAGAACCAGTTACACGAACGATGGAGGACTTCTACCAGGATGCTGCTAGAGGTGATATTGATCTTTGGGCTAATAGTTGGTTTCCCAATGTTAGGCATTATCACGAACAACCAGATATTAAAGGCAAGGTGGAAGCTGTTGGCTTTATCGAAAAAGGCGGAGCTTTACAAGGCTACATGATCGATAGACGTAGTGCTGATTTCTTAGGTATTAAAAGCATAGCGGATTTCAAAGACCCTAACATCGCCAAGGAATTTGATACCGACGGCAATGGTAAAGCTGAGCTAGTCGGTTGTAATGTAGATTGGTCTTGTGCAGCAGCCATTGAGCATCACCTAGAAGCCTATGGGCTAAAAGATACCGTTGAGCAAGTACAGGGGGATTACTCTCCCTTAATGAGCGACGCACTTGCCCAATATCAAGAAGGAAAGCCTATCCTATTTTACAATTGGACTCCTAACTGGACCTTGGGGACATTGCAACCGGGTAAGGATGTAATTTGGTTAGAAGTTCCGTTTTCTAGCTTGTTAGAAAAGCAAGCTCATTTTAAGGGTAGAACAAGTATTGCTAACCTACCTGGATGTGGGTCTGAACCTTGCAATATTGGCTTTCCTACTAATGATATCCGTGTAGTTGCTAATACTGGCTTCTTAAAAGATAAACCAGATGTGAGAAAACTGTTGGATTTATTTGAGATTCCTTTAGCTGATATCACCGCTCAAAATGCTCTTATGGTTGCTGGTGAAGGAGAAAATGCCGATATTATCCGCCATGCTCAAAAATGGATTCAAGATAATCGCTCTCAAGTAACCTTATGGCTCAAGTTAGCTAAAGATGCAGGTATTACTCAAGAAAAGTTACTCCCCCAACAGAAAAATGTCCAGAGCCAAGAAGCAGAAGAGGAAGTTGGCAATGGAACCTCCAATGCTAATGTAATAGAGCGCCAAACCCTCAAGGTTGTGACTCGGCGATTTGAACCATTTGTAACTTATGAACAGCGAGAATATGGGGGATTTAGTATTGAGCTTTGGGAGTTGATTGCCAAGGAAATGGGAGTTGATTACCAAATTTATGGGGTGAACTCCATTGCTAAACTCCTTGATGATATTAAGCGCCAAGAAGCAGATGTAGCGATCGCTGGCATTAGCATTACCTCAGAAAGAGAAGCAGACCTAGATTTTTCCTTACCCTATTATTCTACAGGTTTACAAATTTTAGTTACGGGAAATACCTCTGGAAAAACTCCTAATCTACTGAGCCAGTTCCTTTCCGCTTTTAGATCACCTACGCTCTACTATGGAATAGGTGGTTTTATTCTGATTTTACTGGTGACAGCTCACATTATTTGGTTGACAGAACGTCATCATAATTCTGACTTTCCTCATAGTTATTTCCAAGGGATTTGGGAGGCTTTCTGGTGGGCAGCTGTTACAGTGACTACTGTTGGCTATGGCGATAGAACACCGAAGAGACCTCTGGGTCGCTTTGTTGCTCTAATCTGGATGTGTGCTGGGTACTTTGTCTTTGCCTTTTTTACTGCCAGTGTTACCACTACTTTTACTCTCCAAGAACTTCAGGGTGATATCAACAATTTAGAAGATTTATTCGGTCGGCGTGTGGCGACAGTCACTAGCAGTAGTACAGTTAGTTATTTACAAAATCAAAGAATAGCAGCTATTGAGTATGATACCAAGGAAGAAGCCTTTCTTGCCTTACAATCTGAGGAAGTAGAAGCCATTGTTTATGATGCTCCTATCCTAGAACACTATGCCAACCAAGAGGGCAAAGGACAAACTCAAGTTGTTGGTCCAGTGTTTAATAACTTCTCCTATGGTCTTGCTGTTTCCCTCAACAGTCCTTACCGCAAGAAAATTAATGTAGCTCTTCTCAAACTTATTGAGAATGGAGCTTATGAACAGCTTCGTCACAAGTGGTTTGGTTAATCAAGAAAAAGTACAGGATAAATCTCAAATTTCTAGAATACCGATTCAGTAATAAAAGTTGACGAATTGAAAAATGACCAATCAATACTTTCAGCTGTTCCTATCTCCCCACACTCCCCACACTCCCCACACATTTTTTCTCACCCTTCGATTACTGAATCGACGCTCTAGGGGGTGGAAGAGTTTGATTAACCACAAAGGCACAAAGAACACAAAGGGAAGATAAGGTTTGTAGGTCTATTTCCCTATGTGGTTCCTCTAAGTGAGGGAAAGGGTTACTTCCACTCTCCTTGAAGGGTAAAAGCCGCCCAATCTAATAAGTGATCGCAGCGCAAGTTATCCTTGGAGTGGTCGCCTTGTGTCTAACTTTATCTTCAAAAGAGCCGCACCCATTTAATTTAGATGCGTTTACCCTGTCCTCCAAGCCCTTTAAGAAGTTGGCTTCCCTGTCGCTTTTTGTGATATAAGAATAATTTTCCGGAAATCCATATAAAAATATTGTATCTACTACAGAGTCAGTAATAAAGAGGTTAAATATGCTATTTGTATCCACTTATCCAGGCACTGTTTTAGAAAAAGGCTCTAAGGAAGAAGAAGCAGTTAAAAAATTACAAGAAGAACTTAATGAAAAAGGGTATTTTTGTGATATCGATGGCGATTTTGGCAAGGAAACAGAAAAGCAGGTTAAAGAATTTCAAAAAGATCAGGGTGTGTTATTAGTTGATGGTATTGTTGGACCTCTGACATGGGAAAAACTCTTTAACGAAATTCCACCAGAAGAACCTTCAAAGGCAACCATGAAAGTTTTAGAAACCTTGAGTAGTCGCAAGGATATCTATCACCAGCCAACTTACCAGGACAATACAGGAACAGGAATGCTTGTCTCTAAGGGAAAAAAAGGGAGACTTTCTGAACACATTTATCCACCTTTTGTTCTCGGTCCGCGCAGACAAGTTGACTCTTTAGTCAGACAAATGCAGGTTCTTCTGCCAAACCAAGACACAGCGTTTATCATAACCGACCGACTTGTCCAATATCCTCATGAATATTTACCCTATATTTCAGGAGCTAAGAGTGTTGTTCTCATTGGTTCATTTGTAGGGATTGGTTCAACAGAAGAAGACCTTAAAAAGGCACCTGAAAGACATAAGCGAGAGTTGTGGCAACTAGAGCAATCAATTCGACTCACTCAAGCAATGAAACGCCCTATCCAGTCAGTAATTTTTGCCATGGGAGATTCCCATCGTCCAGAGGCAACACAGGTGCGTACTCAAATGCAAGGTAAACTAGATACTCTCCTTGAGCAATACAACCTCTCCCACCTGAAAAAGCCAATCACTTGGGGAGCTGATGAAACTGTGTTGATGGCATTTGCCCAAACCCTTGATTTTGGCCAATCCCCGAAAAAATTACTGATTCGTATCTCTAACCCAGAGAGCAAACACCGTTACGATGGAGAAAAGCCTGCTAAAGAAATTACAACAGAAAAGCTAGAAGCAATAGGACTAACAAAAGTAAATCAAGGTTGGGATTTTGACTCTAGTTTCCCCACAACCAATACTGACTGGGATTTTGAAGTCGCCATCTTAACCCGCCGTCCGGGGGGTAGCAATAATGAATATAAAGCCAATGATTTAGAACAAGCACAGTTAGACGAGGATTTTTTGAGCCGCTATCGTGCCTATTCCCCAGAACAGCGCAGTAAGTTAGTGATCATTGATGGCAGGCTGTTTAATGGAGCCTGGGATTCTCGTTCTGCTCTCCAAAATTGTGATTTATTAGCATTTGGTTCTTGGGGAACCTTTGGAAATGTCGTCGGAGCAACCTTAGCCATTGCTAAAATCTTATTTTTCGCTCAAAACCCCCTTGCTCAAAAACAACTCTATCTCGAGGCTGTTGCCCACGATATTTTTGCTAATGGCTATGCTGAAGCTCAAAAAGGAGAATTGAAACAGCAAGTAAATAAGATGGGGAGTATTAAGTTTGACCACTATTACGGATACAAGACAGAGAAAGACGTGGCTCAAGTCTTTGCAATCCTTAATAAATTGGTCAGTCAACGCATTAAAGAACATTTTGCAGGCACAAATTGTCTAGAAGGGAAAAACTTACGCTTTACTCCACAACTTTGGAGAACTTTTGAGAGTGAGGTTCATCTGATGCCACCCTTTGAGCCAGAGATTGCTCAAGTGGGAGTATTTCGTAAAGATCTTGATCCAAAAGTATTCCAGCCACCATTGCTAACAAGTTAAAAAGTCTGGAAGATGTCCCCAAAAGGCAGTTAGCCGGAAAAATGGAAAAACTCCCACTACCTTTGCCGGACAATTACTGAGTACTACGGTCGAGGCAAACAGAGACTTAATTAATGAACAAATGCAAGAACTGGCAAGACTTGAGGGTGTATCAATTCAGGAATTAGAAAAACGGTGGAATGAAGAGTAAAACCTACTACGAAATCTCTAAACCAAAAGGAAAATGACCCACACACCAGTAAAACTGACCTTTGAGCAATATCTAGAATATGACGATGGCACAGAAAACCTCTATGAACTATACGATGGGGAGTTGGTAAAAGTGCCACCAGAATCAAAAAGAAATATCTGGATGTCCCTGTGGCTAATGTATGAATTAGCCCAAATGGTTGACCGACGCTTAGTCTTCCCTACTATACGCAAACCTTTCTTTTTTGTCCAAAGTCCAAAGATTTAAGGAACTGAACTTAAAAGTATCTGAAGTATTTGGCAAAGAGTAGAATGGTGAGGGTAAAGGCGATCGCATTTCCCTTTCACCTCACTGGTTGAAAAGCGATCGCAATTACTCCAAGATACCCGACTTCACAGAAGAAGTGGGGTATCTCAACAGCTGTCGGGTATCTCAACAGCCAAAGATGCTATAGTAAAGCGATAGCAGGAGGTGATAGCGCAAGGCAGCTGGTGCAAGCAGATCGCGTTTCTCATCCACCTCACAGATTGAACAGCGATCGCATCCTCCTATGTATGCAACTGTATGCATCTTATTTGTCAATACTATAGAGTAGGAGGCAATCATGATTACTTCAGAGCCAGTTATTTTAAATATAGAAACAATTGGCTTAAGCAATGAGCAATTTTACCAACTCTGCCAAATCAATGAAAATTGGCGACTCGAAGAAACTGCTAAAGGAGAATTACTCATTATGCCTCCAGTCGGTGCAATAAGCGGCAATCGAGAGTCGGATTTAAACGGTTTTCTATGGCTATGGAATCGTCAAACCAAACTCGGCAAAGTCTTTAGTTCATCTACAATTTTTACCCTACCCAATGGTGGAAAACGTTCTCCTGATGTGGCTTGGATTGCTAATGAACGCTGGGAAGCCTTAACTCCAGAAGAACAAGAAAAATTTGCCCCCATCTGTCCTGATTTTGTCATTGAGTTGCGTTCTCGTACTGATTCTTTGAGCCAACTGCAAGAGAAAATGCAGGAATATCTTAATAGTGGTTTACGGTTAGGTTGGTTAATTAATCCCCAAAACCAACAAGTAGAAATCTATCGACAAAATCAAGCGATGGAGATTGTGGAATTACCCACTACTTTATCAGGAGAAGACGTTTTACCCGGATTTGTTTTAGAATTACCTATTTTCTCTTGTTAATAACTAGCGATAGAGCAAGCGTGGCGTTATGAGTAGAACAAATGGCTGAAATTTGAGCATCAGCTTGAGTAATGGGTTGTCCAATTTTTCTTCTTTGGGATGCAATTTTAGCAAAGTTCATCGCGCTGGCGACCAATTTGGGGAAATCGTGCAATTCGTTGAAATATTGAGTCGATACTTCTTAAAAAGTCTTCGGCGCTGGCTAAGCTACTTTTATCAGCTAAATAATCAGCGATTACTTCGATATCCTGGCTGGCACGCGGTGTAATACGGCACAGTCGATTCATGGTTGAGAATAGCGTTTACGTAAGCGTTTTTGCATAGCTTCAATCTCTGTTGATGCATCCAGAAGGATACCACTTTCTGCTTCTTTTGCCCCCAATAAGATGTCTTGGTGTAGTTCTTCAAATCGTCCTTGATACAATTTTTCTTGCTCTGCAAGTGCTTGTAATCCAGCCAAGAGTATTTCGTCTAAAGAACTATATTTACCATTGGCGATTTGTTCATCGGTAAATTGCTGTAAGTGAGGGGGAAGAGTTAAATTGATCACAGCCCAAAATAATATTAAATGAGGTTGCTATTAGTTTAGCTTACTCCCACTGTAAACATCGTTAAATCAGCTATGAATGCTATAGTGACAAACAGCCGAAGCTGGTGCAGTTAGCGAGCACAAACCAACTCTGCAAGCTGATCGCATTTTCTATCCACCTCACTGATTGAATAGCGATCGCGAGCACTCCAAGATACCCGACTTCACAGAAGAAGTCCGGTATCTGGGTATCTCAATATAAATTAACCTCAACTCCCTTGACATGGGGGTAAGTAATTAAATCAGCAGATTTATTTGAGATCGTCTACTATAAAATTAGGTATTAAACTACATGGGATTTTTGTAGTATGCAAATCACTGTTGAAATTCCTGACGACATTGCCCACCAATTCAGGGTAAGAGCATCTCAATCAACCTTGACAAAAGGAATTGAGAACAGTGAGCATATAATCATTACTCATTGCAGCCCGTTTTTGCTTTTGTCTGAGACTGCGCTTGAGAGTTGCTTCCTGGCGCAAAGCATTAAGGGCTAAACGTCGAAGTAAAGCGAAGTTTTGAGGACTTCGACCGGAACGAATGCGACATTGATCTTCGTGAAAAGTGACATCTAGAACCCAATGAACTTGATTTTCAATACCCCAATGTTGACGAATAATCTTGCCTAAAACTTTGGCATCAGCAGGTAAAGAAGAAAGATAAAAGTTAACTTCATGAATCATCTTATTCCAGAGATGGCGAACTCTTTCAACCACAATTATCGTTTGCAATCCAATCCATTGTTCGGATTGATAAAGAGTCACAAAATGGCTTAGGGGAATGGCCCAAATTCGACGTTTTTCGAGGCGATGATGAGCCTTTTCAATTTGTTGCTCGTAGCTGATTTCTTGGAACTCAATATTGGACTGCTGAATTGACTTAAACTGGGCTTCTACTTGTGCGTAAAGTGTCGGATGATTCTTTTTTAAAGCCAAGACATAATCAGCTTTTTGTTCTTGAATTTGTCGGACAATTTCAGTTTTAGTACCCATCGCATCAATGGTGATAATTGCCCCTTGAATATCCAATAATTTTAGCAGTGTAGGAATCGCTGTAATTTCATTAGATTTGTCTTCGACTTTAACTTGCCTTAAAATTAATCGCTGTTGGTTAGCCCAAGCCATTACTAAGTTTAAGGCTTTAATTCCTTGGTCTCGATCATAAGAGCCTCTGAGGCTTTTCCCATCTAGGGAAACAACTTCTCCTACCAAAGAACCGACAAACTG
>JGI12316J15310_10000030_pt3 | contig 87561 bp, 68 predicted proteins | sample MarCyaLeptolynsp_FD_15310 | JGI IMG/M metagenome (IMG submission 15310) | reverse complement strand
ATGCCAGTTTCCACCGGTCTCAGACTATTGAGGAACTGGTGGCAGCAGCAGGTTGTGAACTGTGGTATCTGCCCACCTATTCTCCAGACTTAAATAAGATTGAGCGGTGGTGGTTTGTCCTCAAGAACTGGATGAAGCAACGGTGGGATGAATTTGAGACATTTCGCGATTGTGTCGACGATGCTTTCAAACAATGTCCTAACGTTTATGCGTAGTGCTATACCAATGGGCATTGGAAGAACAAGAACCAGAGCGTCAGTTATTCTTAGCCATCAGTCAAGCCATTTACTTTAAACACTTTCAAAAAAGAATTTTTCAGCTGGCCGTCCAACGCAATAAAATTAACCTATTAGTTTACGAACCCAGTCAGGAGACTATTTCCCAATGGATTGCTCCCTAAACTATGCAGCCCTACTGAAAAAGACAGTGCAAGCGGCAACAATCGCTCAACCCCGATTACAAACAATTCGGCTTTATCCTATTTGCGACATAGAGTCCGGTCACTTCCTGATTGTTGCTACTGGCTGGGACAAACAACGCTGGCTCGATACCATCTTATTTCATGCTCGTTTAGTCAACAATCGAGTCATCATTGAAGAAGATAACTTTGAGGAGGGACTGACTCCCTCACTTGTTGCCGCCGGGATTCAGGCAGAACATATTGCAACCAGCCTCTATCCTGACGATATCCTCAATGAATCAGATACTCAACTGCTCTATAAATAAGAACAACCGATGTAAATTACAATAAAGTACAGTCCTAGAATTCGTCTTTCATGCCTGCCAAAGACATCTATCATGACACGGTTAAGACTGCTCTGGTCAAAGATGGGTGGACGATAACTGACGATCCGCTCAAAATTGAAGTGGGCAAGCGTTCGATTTACATTGATTTGGGAGCCAAACAATTATTTGGCGCTGAGAAGCTGGGACGTAAAATTGCAGTAGAGGTTAAAAGTTTTCTGGCCCCATCTCCTGTGAACGAGTTAGAAAAAGCACTGGGCCAGTATGAACTCTACTCTCTTATTCTGGAAGACGAAGACCCCGATCGCCTACTATACCTGGCTATCAGCGACATCATTTTCGATGAATTTTTTGCAGAAGAAATCGGGCAACGGGTGTTGCAAAAAAAGAATTTGAGAACAATTGTTTTTGACCCTAATCTCCAGGAGATTGTGCAATGGATACCCTAATGTTCTACCAGGATACCGTGGAAAAAATCCTCAAAGACTATGCGGCGATTCCTTATAGCTATGGGAATATCAAACAGTACGTCATTGTCGATCGAGATCGCACCCATTTTCTCCTATTCAGTGAAGGATGGAACGGGAAAAGACGAATCCATGGGGCAGTCTGCCATGTCGAAATCCGCGATCGCAAAATCTGGATTCACTATGATGGGATTGAGGATGGCATCACCGATGAACTCGTTGCCGCAGGAGTGCCCAAGGATCGGATTGTCCTAGCCTTCCATCCTCCTCATGTTCGGGAGCATACGGGGTACGCGATCGCTTAGTCAGGAATTATTTGATGCGTTACGCTATCGCTTTAGCGAAGCCCTAGCGAAGCCATGCCGTCAAGCCATTGCCCGAAGGTCTATACGCATCCTACGATTTATGCAAACTGTTCTCTATCTTTGATACCAATCGCTAAAATCAGAACCAGGTGCTCTGCTCTGAATCTAATGCAAGTGGGAGGCGCGCCGTCCGCCTAAGCGCTCCTGCTGAGCGGGCGGTAAGACATGAACGGAAACTGTCGCATAGGCTCCCATTCCCTGCCCGCCAATCATCAAGCGAATAAAATCTGCTAAGCCCTCCAGCAATCGGGCATTTTGTAATTTGCCGCAATCGATCGGTGCGAACCCAATCTCGCTTGCCAGTTGCATGACGATCGTTCGTGCCTCAGCATCATCGCTGCTAACAAAACATGACACTTCATACTCCTTGAGCGGCGTGGGCGAGAGTTCAAACACTTCCTGAGCCATGGTGTTAAAAGCTTTGACTACACGGGCTTGAGGAACTTGTTCTGCAAGGGTTTCGGCGATCGATCTGGCAATCGGTGGGTAGGCGAAATCTGGTGGAATTTCCTGATTGTTGCAGTCAATCAAGATCTTGTCTGCCAGAACGTCGATTGACGCTAATACCTCCACCGGATCGATGCCGCGAATGGTGTAGAGCAAGACTTCTCCAAAGACTGCGGCTTCGTCGTTGGTGCCGCCTTGAGCAGTTCCGCCAGCCAGGTCAGCCACTGCCTGACCTGCAGCAGCGGTGCGAGCACCGAAGAAGACGTCATGGCCGTGCTCTGACCAGAGAATACCCAGCGATCTGCCCATGTTGCCGCTGCCCAAAATTCCAATTTTCATTATGATGACCTTCTTGCTAGCAATTGACTGCTATTGGGAAATCGGTATATCCCTTGCCGCCCGTTGGACTGTACCAGGTGGACATGTCGGCTTCGGGGCTGAGATCCCAGCCATTGGCGAATCGTTCTACCAGGTCTGGATTGCTGATGAAGGGACGACCGAAGGCAATGAGGTCGGCCTGTCCTGCCGCGATCGCAGCCTCAGCCGTGTCCTGGGTATAGCCGCAGTTGCCCATGAGCGCGCCCTGGAAGACTTGTCGGAAATCGCTCAGTGTCATCGGCTCGCCTAGCTCGTGAAAACCAAAGGCGAGACCGTCCATGACGTGCAGATAGGCCAGACCGAACCGATCGAGCTGGCTGGCCACGAAGGTAAATTGTTCCCGAAAGTCGGGCGATCCCATATCGTTATAGACGCCATTGGGCGAGAGTCGTACGCCAACATGAGGCGCAGTCCACACTTCTATAACCACCTGGATGACTTCATCTAACAAACGATAGCGGTTTTCGATATTGCCGCCGTACCGATCGGTGCGGTGATTGGTTTTCGATTGGAGAAAGGTATCCAGTAAGTAACCGTTAGCTGAGTGGACCTCAACGCCATCAAAGCCCGCCGCCTTGGCTCGTTCCGCTGCACGACGATAGTCTTCAACCAGGCCCGGCATCTCTTCCGTATGCAGGGCGCGTGGGGTCTCATGGGGTTCTTTGCCATTAGGGGTGTGAATGTATCCTTCGTTGATTTTCAGGGCCGATGGAGCGACTGCAAGTTTGCCTCCATGAAAGCTGCTGTGGGATGCACGACCGCAATGCCATAGTTGCAGAAAAATTTTGCCGCCCTGGACATGAACGGCTTCAACGACCTGTCGCCATCCCTCGGCCATTGCCTCTGTGTAGATGCCAGGGGATTGGTTCCAGCCGTTGGCTTGCTCTGAAATCGTTGTTGCCTCAGTAATAATCAGTCCAGCAGACGCCCGCTGAGCATAGTACTCTGCCATGACTGGATTGGGGATGCGCTGCTCGCCTGCTCTGGCACGGGTCATGGGGGCCATTGCAATGCGGTTTTGCAGGGCAAGGTCGTTTAACTTAAACGGTTCAAGCAGTTTTGCTGCGGTGGTCATGACCAGGGGACTCCTTTGCGTTTGCCAGAGGATGAGCGATCGCTATTCTGTAGTTTAAGCCAGGGATCGCGTAACCTGGCAAAATCAATCTGGTGTTGGTCAATCTCAAGCTGGAAAAGTTTTAGATACAGCGTTTCTGCGCGATCGCAAACGCTCAATCGATCGCAGAAATCTCATAGACTCATTCGGAAATTGGAGTGGAAGCCCCCCGGAGGTGGGCTTCCACTCCAGTCCTCGGACAGGTTTACTACATGAGCTGGAAGGATATTTTGAAAGCCGTGCAGAGTGCTTTAAAAATGTTTTCCTGCTACGATCGGGATCATTATTATTATGCCCAGAAGGAGAAATATAGAGTGTCTTGTTTGTGAATTTGTCCTGTATAATTACCGATCTCCCGTAAATTGGCTAGAGCTTGACATTAACGATGCCCAAACAACTCTTGAGCCAGGAAGGTGCATCTTCCCCGAATCCAGTTCGCAGGCGGCGACGCAGACGAGCTTTGAGGACAGCTGCGATTGATGGTAAGGTTTCCCGCGTTGTACCGGGAGCGCGGCGTCGAGCTTGGCGAAAACGACGGCAGCATTCTGCGCCTGGCGAAAGTAGTGAGATGAACAGGCAGAAAAGTGGGTTTTGGTTCTGGTCTTTTTTTGGGTTGAGCGCGATCGCGCTGCTTGGGGGCATGAGTGCAGGGGCTGTCTTTTTGCTAGCCCGAGTTCCTCAGAGTCCAGATTGCCAAACCGTTTCCCCCCTGTCTACTCCCGCTGAGCGCCTTTATTGCGCAGAACAAACAGCCCGATCTGGTGAGTTGGAACCTGTACTCGCAGCGGTTGCCCTGGTTCAGCATTGGACGCCCAAGCATCCGCTCTATCCAGAAGGGCAGCGGTTGTTAGCAGAGTGGTCAGAAAAGCTGCTGGCGATCGCGGATCGAACGCTGAGACAAGGAGATCTCGAAGGCGCAATCGCGATTGCCCAGCAGATTCCTGAGAGCAGCCCCCTTCACCCCCAATTAGAAGCAACGATCGCCAGTTGGGTGCAGAATTGGCAACAAGGTCAGGCTATTTATGACAGTGCCCAGGCTGCGATTAAAGCCCAGGACTGGAAAGCAGCTTCAACTCACATGCAAACCCTTTCCCAGGTTGAGAATATTCACTGGCAACAGCGTTTGACCCAACTCGGACAACAGGTCAACGCTGAACAAGTAGCCTGGAAACGCTTGAGACAGGCTCAAGCTCTGGCTAAAGTCAGAACAATGGATGCCTTAACCCAGGCGATTGCCCTGGCTCAACAGATTGGCATCAAAAGCTACGCCCGTCCTGAGGCACAAGCGGAGATTGTTCGTTGGAGCCGCGCTCTGTTAACGCTCGCCAACAATCGCCTCACCCAAAAGAATCTCAGTAGCGCGATCGCAGCAGCAAGCCAGGTGCCTGCCAATTCCTCCTTGTCTGACGAAGCCCAAGATTTCATCCAATTGGGTCGGGCCCGAGCCGCAACCTGGGAAAATACCCTGCTGGCGTTGGTCGAAGCTCAAGCAATCGCAGACAAAATTTTGCCTGGACGTCCCCTGTATCAACAAGCCCAAAAACTGATTGCGGCCTGGCAATTGGAGCTACAGGATAGAATGCAGTTGCGATTGGCGAAATCAACCGCTAGCTTTGGTCAAATTCCCACCTTCCGTCTTGCCATTGAACAAGCTCAGATGGTCGATCTGGGCAATCCTCAACGGTTGCAGGCCCAAACCTTGATTGCTCAATGGCGCAAAGACATTCAACGGTTGGAGGATCGTCCCTATTTGGTCCGGGCCCGGCAGCTGGCCGAACCTGCCACCCTTGAAACCCTCAGGCTGGCGATCGCAGAAGCCAGCCAGGTTGAGATTGGTCGTCCCCTGCGCATCGAAGCCCAAACCTTAATTGCCCAATGGAACAACCAAATTGAGGTCATCGAAGATCGCCCATTTCTAGAACAGGCCCGCGCTCTGGCTCAGGCAGGCGAACTGATTAACGCCATTCAAACCGCTCAAAACATTCAAGCTGGCCGTGCGCTCTATCCAGAAGCCCAAACCGAGATTCAGGAGTGGACCCGACAATTGCAAATTGCTGCCGATCGCCCCATCCTGCAAGAGGCTGCAGCCCTGGCTCGCAGAGGGCGACTCACCCAGGCCATCCGCAAAGCCAGCAAAATTTCTTCCGGTCGCCCGCTCTATCGAGAAGCTCAGCGTGCGATCGCAACCTGGGCCAGAGAACGAGACGCGATCCTGGCCCGTCGTGCAGCAGCCAGAAAACGCGCTGCTGAAGAACAGAACACAGAGCAAACCCCAAACGAAGACTAGCGCAGTATCACAATTAAAAGTTAGGGTAAATCCCAGAGAGATTTACCCTAACTTCTAGACACGACTTGGAAGGTTATTTTGAAAACCTTGCTTAGCAAGGCTTTCAAAATAACCCATTTTCCGTTCTAGCCCGAAGAAATGAAGGTTAGCGCCCCCTTCGGGGGCGCTAACCTTCCAAGTTGTGTCGGGAATTGGCAGAGCACTGATTATGCCAAAGAACAATTGCGCTGCAATGCCTGAGAAAGCAACGCCTGATACTCTCGATCGTTAACGGTATAAGCCCCAAACCGGGCCAGATGCGGGTTCATGATTTGGGCATCAAATAACAGAAACTGATGCGATCGCAACCGTTCCACCAGCTTCACCAGTGCCACCTTAGACCCTTCTGGAATCTGGTAGAACATCGATTCGCCAATAAAAACACCCCCAATAACAATCCCCAAAATTCCTCCAGCCAGCTGATTGCCGTGCCAGCTTTCAAAACTATGAGCCCAACCCGCCTGATAAAGCCGCCAGTAAAGCTTTTGCAGATCCGGCGAGATCCAGGTTTCCTCGCGAGCTGCACAACCCATCACAACAGCCTGGAAATTTCGATCGATCGCAGTGGTAAATCGCCCTTGATTGATCGCCCGCCTCAGCGATCGCGGATAGCAAAATCGATCGTCCAACGGAATCAATGCCCGCTGATAGCTGGTATACCACCCCAGGCGATTCGCTTCATCAGCCATCAAGAAATAGCCTTGAGCATATCCCTGAATAATGGAAGGAACGTCAAACTCGATCGGTATCACCTCAGGGCTGTTTCATTCTAAAAAGTGCATTTTTGTGTATTGACGAGAATACGCGGTTTCAGGCTTCCCAACAATAGATTTGTGATGGCTGAAAGCGAGTAAATTCGTTGCCTAACTCTTAAACCGATCGCAGCTCAAAGACAAAATTAATACGCACGACTGTCTCTTCTCCAAAACGTTGAGAGGTGGAGCTGTATTTAACCCGACTGCAAGTAGCTATAAGGGGGCATAGCAAGGATTTGTAAAAATGTAGGATATGTTGCTATTATTCGCTTTCTAAAGCTGCAATTGCTGGCAAATTATGCTCTCAGTTGGACAATACCCAAAATAATTTTATGTTAGAGATAGCTGCACTTGACTTGCAAGTTCAAGTATTTCCCAGGCTTAAGCATAAGGGAATATTCTCATGATTGTTCCAGTTCAAGAACAACAGTTTTATACACCAGACGAATATCTGGAACAAGAAATCAACTCAAAGGAACGTCACGAATATGTTGATGGTGAAATCATTCTAATAACTGGCGGTACCCCAAACCATAACAAAATTGCCTTAAATTTCAGTGGTTCCTTGAACTTTTCTTTGCGACGGCAGCCCTATCAAGTGTTCATGACCGATCAACGCTTATGGATCCCCAACCGACGTATTTACACCTATCCAGACATCATGGGTGTTCAAGGGGAAGTGCAACTTCAAACAGGCCGCAGAGATACAATTACCAATCCAATGATAATTGCTGAGGTGCTTTCCGAATCCACCCAGGCATACGATCGAGACAAGAAATTCAAAGCCTATCGCACCATCCCCACATTTCAGGAGTACGTCCTCATTGACCAATCTGCAATGCACGTTGAACAATACTGCAAAACCGAGCCTAAAAAGTGGACGTTTATTGAATATGACGATGAAGACGCAGTTCTATCTTTAAACTCAGTGGCATTCGAAATTTCGCTGGTCGATCTCTATAACAAAGTTGAATTTAATCTAGAAGACTAGCTCTTATCAGAGTTAGAGGATGTTTGAAAAGTCCTAAGACAGGTAGCAAGATAACTCGGATCCCCCTAAATCCCTCTTAAGAAAGGGGACTTTTAATCGCAATCCTCCCCTTTTTCAAGGGGACTAGGAGGGATCCAATACTTTTCAAACATCTTCCAAGGATTGAAGCATAACAAATCGTGTTAAGTTGACAGAAATGCCGTGGTATTAGAATGATATGCACTACGCATTAACCATCTACTGAGAACAACCCTTGCTCCGAAATAGAAACCGAAATTGCAAGTTATTTTAGTTCTCAGCCTATATCTATAACCATACAGCGACTCCTTATGCAATCCATCAAGCAACCCTCCTGGATCCTGAGCGTTTGTTTCCTGGCACTGGGAACGCTGACACAGATAGGCCAGCCTTCCTTCTCGGCTGAAGTTGTTCCCCTTGAGCAACAGGTCAGGGAAGTCACCTCAAGATTGCTGGGCACCCTGGACACATCTGCCCAAGCAAAAGCAAACCCTCAATTTGTTAGTGTTAGAATGACTACATGCAAAATTCAGGTAACAGATAACGCCAGCCGGTTGGCTGGTGCCACCCAATCGGCTGGTGCTACCCCATCTGCTTTTCCCCCAGTTTTTCTTTATCAAGAACAAGCCCTCAGCAAGCGCCTGAGCAGACCCTATCGGCAGCGCTTTATGCAGATTAGCCCCGACAGCGATGGCATGAGCGTCCAGTCACTCTCATTTAAACCCGCAGAGCCTGACCGATGGATTGGCTTCTGCAATCGGCCAGTTGCCGAGCGAATCGTTCCCTTACACATTATTGGAGAGCCAATTTGCAGCGTACGCTTGACTCGCTCCGGCACCACCTATATTGGCAAAACCCCCCCCGAAGGGTGCCCTGCTAATGTCCGAGGAGCCGTGAAGATTACAAATACAATTGTTTTATCTGACGTTGGGATGGACACGTCCGATCGCGGTTTTGATGCGAATGGGAAGCAGGTTTGGGGCGCGGCAGCAAACGAGGTCTATCAGTTCCGTCGGCCTGATTTTTCCCCTTGAGCTGACTCAAGAAATCTGGTGTCAAACGAGCAATTTACCTGTAGTTACACCAGGAATCGAGGCTTGGATATTTCAGGTTGTTTGTACTTGCCCAAAATGATTGAGCAATGATTGAACGCTAACAGGAATGCTGAGGTAAGATTGTGCTGGTTCCAATCCAAGAAGAATATGGAATCGCAACAACTTGACATCATACATCAGGGATGGAAATGAATCTCCAAAAACTATCAGTGTTAAAAGACAAATTGATTACTGCCAAGGATTTTCAGGACCCCTGGAATTACTTCTTTGACCATTTTGGCGAAAATCCAGACTTTTTACAATTAGGGCATCGATCGCACGATCCAGCCTTAAAGACCATTATTGAGGGAATTGGCGAGCAACTATTCAAGAAGAAGGTTAAAGTGAGCAACTTCTTGCTGACTGAAATTGCTGAACATAATTTTTTTCATGGGGCCTGTTTTATTCAAGGTAGAATCGCAACTGTTTTATTTTTCAAGGATATTGATAAAGGCTTACTCGCTATTTCTATGTCTATGGGAAGCAGTGCAGTTTCTCTAGTACGATTTTCGAGTCTTAAAATTGAAAGTAGTCGTTCTCCGAATGGGAAATATAACGGTAAAAATTGAAAGATTGTAGACATTTCCCCTTCCTATAATTTTTCGATATAGGTGGGAGCATCGGAGATTGAAAACTAAAGAAATATGAATAGACTGATTTCATTTTTAGTATTACTGATCCTCTTAAGTAGTTGCGGAAAACTTCTGGAATCCTCTTACTCCAATTACAATGAAGTTGTTGAAGATGATGCGATCCGAAGAGGCTGGATTCCGTTTTTTTTGCCAAAATCAGCCTCTAATATTCGAGAAGTTCACGACTTAGATACTAATGAAGTTTGGCTGGTTTTTAATCTAGATCCCAAAGATGCGGAGGCCATGGCTAAATCGTGCACTAGTATTCCGCTGACAGAGATCGTGTATCCTAGTCAACCCCTGCCATGGTGGCCAGAAAAACTCGATCCAAATTATCAAGGGCAAGCGGACGGCAAACCGGAAGAGACTCCAGCTGAAGGTGAAAAGAAAGAAGAAACTCAAGCTAAAGGCGAAAAGAAAGAAGAAACTCAAGCTAAAGGCGAAAAGAAAGAAGAAACTCAAGCTAAAGACAATAAATCAGAGGAGTTGCCGGATAACAACACTAAGGGAAAAAATGAAAAGCAGCAGGAAGATATTAAATCCAAGAATGATAATGATAAAGATGCCAAAACAGACGAAAATCCCCAGGATTCCGAAACAGAGGATCAAGAACCAGAGATCGATCAGTTTTATCAGTGCGATCGCACTGCACAATACGCCAATGGCCCTTCTAAAATCCCGTCTTATTTAGCAGTGACAGAAGACAAAAAAACTGCCTATTATTGGCGACCTGGTCGCTAAAAGCTGCAGAACAATGCTTCAAAACAAACTCTGGTTGTTTAAAGGATGAATTTAACCCTGATGTACAGCAATCGGATTTGATTTGTAAAATCTAGAAGACTGAAAGCCTTGCCGTCCATGGATCGGCTTTTCACAACTCATTTCATATTGCTGTATTTGGTGTCAAGGTCAAATTCATCTCTCTATAGCGCTAATGCCCCACAACATACACGACTTGGAAAGTTATTTTGAAAGCTTTGCAGAGCAAAGCTTTCAAAATAACCTATAGCAATTCTCAGGCTAGTGAGGTATGAAAATGTGCCCCTGCCTTCGGCAGGGGCACATTTTCGTGTACTTCAGTCGCACAGAAACCGCTATATTTCTTAGAAGATGTTTGAAACATCCTAAGACAAGTAGCAAGACATCCCGGATTCCCCCTAAATCCCCTTTCTAAGGGGGACTTTTGCTCGTAATTTCCCCCTTGCAAAAGAGGACCAGGGGGAACCAACACTTTTCAGCCAACCTCCTTAGTGTTGGCTAGTAAGAAATGGAAATTAGCGCCCATAAGGAGGCGCTAACCTTTCAAGCCGAGAACACAAATACCTGGGTAAAAATAACTCGATAGTTTCGTTTGGCGATCTTTGCCTGATCGGGTGAAAATAAGCTGCAAAAGGAGACTGAGATTAGGATGTGGATACAACATCAGTCTATCCGACACGATTTGGCTTCCATTCACTGGCACTAACCCTATATATTTGGCTTCCATTCACTGGAAATCCCTCGCAATTTCCCCTACACTCTAACCCCCAGACCTCAAATCCTGCCTAACTTTTTGACCTTATTCACCCCTTGAAAATTTTCCCAGATCTTTTTAGAGGGTAGACCCATTAGGGGGAGCGACCCTCCCGATTTCAGCAGCAATTTCTGCAGTTAGAACCCTTCACAAAAATTAATATTATCTATTCTAGTTGAGTTTTCAAGCGATCGCCAAGTAAGCCCTGCATTGAATCTGGCAGTTCAGGTTAGCCTCGAACACAGTCCGGGCGGGACCATCTGCTAGAATTGGCAGACCAAAGTTTCCCAGTATCTCTATCAGCGGTGACATCTCAGCTTAGGAGACTGGCCCAATCAGTTGACAGATATGAGTTGTAGCAGGTCTAGGCCATACCAGAGAGGGTTAGAGAATGCATAAAGATAGATCGAATGATTTGGGTCAGACGTAAAAGTACCTACTGGGTGTGAGCAATAAGTTGGTAGTTTTCGGGAGGTTCTGAGTGTCTGAACCAGTATTAGCTGGCGATTCGCGGTCAGCCCAAAATGATATCGCCTTTGGCCTGGGTACCAGGGTGACACCAGATAAGCTGAACAAACGTTCAGTTTCTCGCTCTTCGCGTACAGCACGTAAACAACAGTCTTGTGTTGAGGAGCCAGACTGCAGGCAAGCTTGGGAACAGGAGCGGCAAATGCTTCTGGCGGAGCTTGCTGAGGCACAATCGATAAACCGCAAACGCGAAGAACGGGTTGGCCAACTCGAAAAAGCCCTCGATCAGTTGCTGGTTTCCTTGAGCGATATGAAGTTACAGGTTAGAGATCAGCAATTGCTTGAGGAGCAACTTGCTGCCACCGAAGCAACTGCGAATATGCAGCAGCAGGCGATTGCAGCACTTAAATCGCAAGTCTCTAGGAAGCAGAACCTGTCTGATGACCGACCAGAATTGGCAGCTCAATTTCAGCAGAGTCAGGAATTTGTGACACAAAACGAGGTAACTATTGCCCAGCTCACGCAGGATCTGGTGACTGCCCGTACCAAAATCGATGCTTTAGAGGAACAAGGAAAAGAACAGGCGATGGTCAGAGCATTATTGCAACAGACCTGTGGTGAATTAGAGGCAGAACGCGATCGCAAAAACTTGCGCCTTGAGAGATTGGAACAAGAAGCTCCAGTAATGCAAGAACAGATTCTCCAGCAAGCACAGCAGGCTAGCGAATACGAAGCTGCCGTGCAGTACTGGCGAGACCGCTATACAGGAAGTCAACGGTATGCCTCTCAGTTGAAAAAGGTATTGGAACGGGTACTTCCAGAACGTCCTGCCAATTTGGCCGATGTGCTGACCACCCTGCACCTTGCTCCTAATGGAATCTCCCCCTCTGTCATTGCGGAACAGGCACTCTCTCCCTCTGCTGGCAAGCCTCTTAAAGTTGATTTACCCGATTTTATTGCCCGCCGCCGCTACACCATGAGCCCGTAGATATGCAATCCTGGATCGTGTCTTAGACATTTTAGACCTTTCACACAGATAGGACCGCAATCGATGCATGACAAGCTGATGTTGATGATTCCTGGCCCCACACCTGTGCCAGAAACTGCCCTCCTTGCTTTGGCCAAGCACCCGATTGGCCATCGCAGCGGCGATTTTTCCAAGATTGTGGCCGAAGTGAATCAGAACCTCCAATGGCTGCACCAAACCCAGAATGATGTCCTGGTGTTGACTGCAAGCGGTACAGGTGCTATGGAAGCTGGCATCATTAACTTTCTCAGTGCTGGCGATCGGGTTTTAGTGGGGTGCAACGGTAAATTTGGCAATCGTTGGGCGGAAGTCTGTCAGGCATATGGTCTGGCAACTGAGACCATCACCGCCGAATGGGGACATCCTCTCGATCCAGAGCAATTTCGGAAACATCTGGAAGCGGATACCGAAAAACAAATCAAAGCTGTTATCTTGACCCACAGCGAGACTTCAACCGGTGTTCTGAACGATCTGGAAACCATTAATCGTTATGTCAAGGCCCATGGTGAGGCACTGATAATTGTGGACGCAGTGACCAGTCTAGGAGCTGTGAATCTCCCTGTTGATGACTGGGGCCTGGATGTGGTTGCCTCTGGTTCCCAGAAGGGATATATGATTCCTCCTGGTCTGGGTTTTGTTGCTGTGAGTCCAAAAGCATGGGACGCCTACAAAACGGCAAACCTGCCGCGTTACTATCTGGATTTAGGCAAATACCGCAAAGCCACAGCAAAAAACAGTACCCCCTTTACCCCTGCGATTAATTTAATGTTTGCGCTACAAGCGACGCTCAGAATGATGCAGGCGGAAGGGTTAGAGCAAATCTTTGCCCGTCATCAGCGCTTGATGACGGCAACCCGCGCCGGGGTTAAAGCGCTTGGGTTGCCTTTGTTGGCTCCTGACACGGCGGCAAGCCCAGCAGCAACTGCTGTATTGCCTGCACAAGTGGATGCAGAGCAAATTCGAGCAATTCTTAAAAAGCAGTTCGATATTGCAGTTGCTGGGGGACAAGACCATCTCAAGGGTAAACTGTTTCGCCTTGGTCACCTGGGTTTTGTGAGCGATCGGGATGTTCTGAGTGCAATCGCGGCACTTGAGGCAGCTTTGCAAGCATTAGGCTATGAAAGCTATTCTCCTGGAGCAGGCACAATTGCCGCTGCTAAAGTATTTGCAACTGCTGAATAAACAGGCAAACAGCATGCATACAGGCCATCACCGAAAAGTTTACAGATGGACATAGCCTAGATAAAACAACTTGGAACGTTATTGCCCCTACTGGGGGCAATAACGTTTGACTTTTGGATTGGCTACAAATGGAGCTATGTTGAAAGTCTTGCTCTGCAAGGCTTTCAACATGATTTTCTCAGCCGTATTAGAATTCAAGCCAGTCAAAACGCGATCGCAGGTTGATTTCTGCTATTGTTTGGTCTATCATCCAAAATAGCGTTGCCAACGGTAATTTCCATAGCTCGGACGCTATATCTAGCAAAACTGAACCCAGATTGAAATGCAGGCCAATACAAACTAGCGACCTCACACTGTTAATTGACTGTATTCAGTGATGCAGGCATTGCTCCACCCAATCAAGAGAATCATGGGGGTAAAGCACCATTTTAGGCATGTTAGACCGCTAGAGTAGTTTGCATAATCACCCAACAAGCGAGTGAAACAGCATTTACGCTCTTTCAAGCCAGTCAAAAATTTGTTCCAACTGTTCTATGGTTACCAGTCCATACTGCCAAAGAATCATGGGCAAAGGACCTGGGTCGTGCTCAATATGCCTCAGCGCGATCGCAATGGAAGAGGTAGAAATGGCGAGATCTTCCTCAAGAAATTGAATCAGCTGCGAGTAAGTTGTAGGTGCCATATTCCTTTCCCCTCTTCCTTAAAATCCCATTTAAAACTGAATTTTGTATTAAAAACGATGTTATCTCGCCCCAGGGTAGACACTCTTTCGATTGTCAAGGCATGGTGCTTGCGATCAGAATGCCATTAGGATTCATAGATTCAGTTGTTATGCAATCGAGCAGAAAACAAAAGCTTGATATCTGTTACCTGCAGATAGCATCAAGCAATGTCCTGAACCTAATTTTCCTCTTTGTCCTGAATGGATCCACGCCCCCGAAGGCAAATTTCGGATTCCCCCTACGCCTCTCTCACACCAACACTGAAATCGCATAAAGTCTAGCACCCGAAAGGGGCAATAGATAGTGTTGCCATGGGGAAAAACAAACCAGCATCTCCAAGCGAGCGCTCGTATTGCTGCGACTCAAGCCAAGTATTCTACTTGTATTAGAGAATGTTTAGAAAATCTAAGGTAGATCGCTAAGCACTCTATATTTCCCTAAATCCCCCATCTCGAGGATGCCTTCGACTCTATTGCTCCCCTTCGTTAGATGAGGATTAGGGAGAATCTACTGCTTTTCAAACAACCTCACACAAGCTTAATATACAAAGCTAGGTCACTTCTATGCAAAAAGAAGCCAAAACCTTGTGCTATATTCCAAAGTTTAGAAAAAGATTACCCTAGCTGAGTACCCGTAGGAATAACAGCCTACCAGATCCTTTCTTCAACTGTATAGATATAATGCAACTATTTTGATTTAGATTTGAAAAGTTTTGTAAGCGACTTTAATGCCAGATTCATTAGACTCATCCGGGAACTGGAGTGGAAGCCCCTCTCCAGGGGGCTTCCACTCCAGTTCTGGGACAGATATTTAGCCTTCCCGATTGGGCTGCAAAAAGCGAACTTCAATCCGATCGCCAACCTGAATACCGAGATCCTTTGTGAGTCCTCCCCTCAATTCAATGACCTGATCGATCGGGACTTCAGGCCCATACGTCTGACAAGGCAGTGCTTTACAAGGAGGGACATTCCTTGCAATCCATTCCACTGTGCCAGCCCGTAAGAAGATCATATCTAGCGAGATCTGAACATTTTTCATCCAGAAACCCACTTGACGGGGTGGCTGAAACGGAAACAGCATCCCCCGATCATCGGCCAAATGCGAACGGTACATCAGACCTTTTGCTTGTTGATCGGGGGTGCGAGCAACCTCCAATTGGATCGTTGTATTCCCGATCGTTGCTTCAGCCGAAATTTGCAATGATTGGCCCAAGGTTTCAGGTGTCGTTTCGACAGATGTAGAAAATTGAGAAGGCTCGACCTGCGACGAAGGACGATCGGGTGAGGTAGCTGGGACTGGCGAGGAACAGGCCATTAGAAAGATCGTTAACCCTATTGTCAGGCACAGACTTGGAAAATGAATACAGCGTTTTCGGTCTTGATATTGGATACTTCCCATGGAATTGTCAGACCTCACTCTTAAGTTTCCCGTAGGACATAGCCCACCCCTCGCACAGTATGAATTAAACGTTTCTCTCCTTCATTTTCAATCTTAAGGCGCAGATAGCGGATATAGACCTCAATCACATTCGATTCGCCCATAAAGTCATATCCCCAAACATTTCCCAGGATTTGTTCGCGAGTTAGCACTTCTCGGGGAGACTCCATTAGATATTTCAGCAATTCAAATTCCTTCATCGTCAAACCAATGGTGCGTCCATTGCGGCTAGCTCGCCGTGTAGCAAGATCTAAAGCCAGGTCGCTAAATTGCAATTGTTCAGCCTTGATCGCATCAGGTTGTAAATAGAGACGGACAAGCTGTAAAAATGCTTCAGTGCGATAAGGTTTGAGAAAATAATCGTCTGCTCCTGCTTCTAAACAGGCGATGCGATCGTCTATAGTATCGCGAGCCATTAATAAAATTAGAGGCATTTGTGCACCAACAGTTCTGAGGCGGCTGCACAATCCCAACCCAGAGTCCTTGGCGAGTACTTGGTCTATCACAATCAGCGAAGGTTGAAGCATTTGTGCTTGATAGAGTCCATCAGTTGCATCCGCAGCAACGACAGTGTTATAGCCCAGTTCTTGCAAATCTACACTGACATTTTGAGCTAGAGTCTCATCCGTTGCGATCGCTAAAATGCAAGAGCTGCAGCCAGAAGAATGATTTGTCATCGGTTTAAATCAAATGGCAGTAATTAGCAGTGAGTGGTTAGCCATTAGCCGTTAGCCCTTAAGCAATACACCATGAAGCATCAGCAATGTAATGATGAACAGCGATTGTCAGTTAGCAATTAGCAATGAACTATGAACCACGAACAGCAATTAGCACTCTTTTTTACCATGTCTTTGCCTTTCTATCTATTAACGCCATCATCAGGGAAGTTCAACAGAAGTGGGTTTCGCAATATGGGGGAGACCCCAACCCAGCTTTTCTCGCAAAATCTTGAAAAACTCAGGCGGCTGCAATCGAATAAAGCGGGCTGAATACGGCGAACGCACGATTCTAAGTCTGTCCTCTGGCAAGATATAGCAGCCTGCATTGCCATCCACAACCATCACGAGGCGATTAGGTTGCGTCGGAAAAATGGTCACAGGTTCGCTATCGGCAAATACCAAAGCACGAGAGGCAAGAGAATGAGGGCAGATTGGGACCAGTTGGAGCACAGGTACCCCAGGAGTCACGACAGGCCCTCCAGCACTCAAAGAGTAGGCAGTTGAACCTGTTGGAGTTGAGAGAATCACCCCATCTGCAGCAATATCTACAGGTGCATGATGACCAATTGCAACTTCAAAATGGCACATGCTTGTCAGTGGCTCTCGATGTAAAACCATCTCATTCAAACATAAGGCTTCCCAAATTAAGCTGGCATCTCGAAATACCTGCACTGCAAGCATTGCACGTTCTTCGATGTCATAATGATGTGCCAGCAAAGCCTCCATTGCCTGAGACAACTGATTCAGGTAGACTTCAGTTAAAAAGCCCATATGCCCTGTGTTAATCGTCATCAGTGGAATACTAGAAGGAGCAACCTGACGAAAAGCAGATAGAACAGTGCCATCTCCCCCAAGCACGATCGCAAAGGTCATTTCCTGGTCAAACCCTGGGGGGATAAGACAATCGATAGGCGTGTGGCATACAGGACTGTCAGGACTTGCATAGCCAAGCAGCCCTCCTACTCCTGTGGCAAGGCAAACCTCCCAGCCAAGAGAAGTTAGCTTGTCTTGCAACTCAAGGGCAATGCGACAAGCAATGGGTTTAACATCGTTGTAAATAATGCCAGCTTTAGGCACGCTTGGAATCCAGCTATCAGAATAGTATTAGCTAAGCAGAGCTTCAAAATTACAGTACTTCAATTTCATCACTTAATTATCAACAGCTTGCAAAACTGTAGATTTTCTCGTCACAGAATTCCAGCTTTCCAGGGTGCCAAACTTTAAGAGGCTTCTCGAAAAATATATTTTTGCTTAGCAGGCACTTTGCGCAATCCCCCTTAGCCCCCTTAATCCCATACCGCTCCATAATTGAAAATATTATTTGCCCTCATCTACTTATCCACTTGCTTTTCACTTACGCAATCTACCACCGGAAGGGGAGTAAAAAAGAGGGAATTACGGTTGAAAGTCCTCCTTAAGGGGAAGTTAGGGGTACCCAGAGTGTTTTGCCACTTTCCCCAGGACTTCTCAAACATCCTCTCAGTTAATCAATCAGTGAATCAATGGGCAACTATCTTCGAACGTAGGAATCTTGTAAACAAGGCCAAACATCGGCCAGACGCCAAAAAGTTAACCCTATTCATCGAAATAATTTCTTGGATTTTGACTTTTCCTGTGACCTGGTGCGTTCGTAATCCAGGGCTTTCAATTTTTTGATAATACGGCTGAAATACTCTCCCATATAAGTTTCCAGTGTGGTCGTCTCCTGATAATCTAAACCAAAGACAGCATAAACTTCTTCCATAGGAGCAGTGAGAGGTTTCCCAGTTGCAATGACCTCTGCAAATGCTAACCGATCGGCAATGTTCCACAACCATTGAAATGCTCTCATTGTTCGACGAACAACACGCAACCAGCCCAATGGAACCCGTGTTATTTTGGCTTCTTTATTTGATAGTTCCTCGCAGAGCTGGATAATTTCATCTGCCCCCCAGGCTCGAGGCCCAACCACTGGAAACGTTTTTTGCTCAGTTTCTGGCACAGAAAGGGCACGAATCGCAAATTTAGCAATATCTTGGGTATCCATGTAAGCAACAGGCGAACTTTCCCCAGTAACCCAAACTGATTGACGTTCCAAAATTGGGATGGCGTATTGTCCGATCAATCCTTGCATAAAACCGCAGAGTTGTAACACTGTGTAATTTAGGTCTGCTTCAGCCAGAAAACACTCGGTACAACGTTTGATCTCCATCAATGGCACATTTGGATATTGCTCGGCATTGAGAATGGAAAAGAAGATGAAACGCTCAATTCCTGATGCTTTAACGGCTTGAATCAGAGAGACTTTACCCTCCCAGTCAACCTGCCTGATGCTCTGAGAATCATTTGGACGGGCTGTCGCGGCATCGATAACTGCTGTGATTCCTTCAAGCACTGGGGGCAAAGTATCGGGTTGACACAGATCTGCTCCCACCAATTCAGCTCCCCACTCTCTCAGAAAAGCAGCTTTTTTGAAACTTCGTACCAGGCATCGGACCTGGTATCCCTCATCTAGAGCGCGGCGAGTCACTTGCCTTCCTAATGTACCAGTGGCACCTACAACTAATAAGGTCATGAGGGATAAATTTAGAATCGTTAACTTTTTATAAGATATTATCAGAAATCATCCTACACTTCATTTTGGAAAAATCTATCAGGTAGAAAATCTATACTACAAAATTTGGAAAATTATTGTGCAAGCCTTGCTCCGGAAGGCTTGCACAATAACCCGATTTGGACCTGAGCGCGAAAAATTAAGGTTTACCTCCCAAGTCGCGTACAGCCCTTTCAGTTTTCCTGGTTACTTTCAGCGAGTAGCAGGAAACAAATACCATTCGCTCCACCAATGGGGAGTCGCATTATAAAAGCCTTCTATAGCGACGGCCAGCATTGTTTAGGAAGACCAGTTAAGAGGCGAGCGATGTTTCCCACTATTGGTACTAATGAGGATCGGGAAGCAATAGAACTCCGGGAATTTTCTGGTCAAAGCTAGACAGCGCATTTACCTTGAACTAAAGTTCCCGGTCTTGATTGGTTCTCGTCCCTAAGCGATATGACTATTGGGTCGGGGTAAACAAGTAATGATTTTTGAGCGTGCGGGTGGAACCCGCACGCTCAAAAATCATTACACCTATAGGTCTACCGACTATTGCTGTCATCGACATTGCTGAACAGGAGGATGAAAGAAATTTGGGGCCTGAAGACATTGGGTTCAGTGTGTTGCTGAAAATACCAATGCTTTCAATCTGGATGAAGCGTTGACAGGGTGATTGCTAATTTTTCAGCAATGCCTGCGATCCAGTTTTCGTCTTGCCTGGTATAACTGCGAGGTGCATTTGCTGCTAGAATTAACACTCCCTGTTCCCCTAAAGGTTGGCAGATAACACCCTGGCTGTTTGTTGGTAAGTAGTCAAACTCAATGCGACCAGGATAGAGCTTTAAGTCGACAAGATAGATTGGCTTTTGCTTCTCGAGTACCTGTTGCAAAATTGCCCCTGGTTTTACTTCGGACTGAGCAGCTAAAATACCTCGTCGCAATAGCACTCTCCCTTGATAGAAAACAATGAGCGATCGCGTTGCTGTGTTGGTCAGCAATAACTGAGAAGCCCAGGCTAGTTCTATTTTTATAGAATCGGATAGATCGGGCAGCAATTCAAAGCCTTCTTCTCCAATCAGGGTGACAGCTTCAGGAATTCTGGGTTGCACCCGCTGCCACAATAACCCTGTGAGGATGAGCACTGCACTTGACATCACTCCAATGGCATCTGCCCGTGCCTGAGACTCCGTCAATGTCACGGTTAATAGACGGTTGAGCAACAAGACTGTGCCTGCCAGACTTCCCACTACAAGAGGCAGCAATCGCAAAATCCGGTTTGGGTCTTTGGTCATAGCTAACTGTTTTAGCGTTCATGGTTCATGGTTCATGGCAATAAACAATGAGCCAACAACAATGAGCAATGAACACAGTTACTCTTCACCTGGTTCGATAATCCTTTGAAACAGATAACCTGTTCCTCTGGCGGTGAGGATCAGTTCTGGGTTGCTAGGGTCGTCTTCTAACTTTGCTCGAAGTCGGGAGATGTGGACATCTACAACGCGGGTATCGACATGGCGTTCAGGGGTGTAGCCCCAGACCTCTTGCAGAATTTCGGAACGGGAGAAGGGTTCGCCAGATCGGCTCACCAGCAGCTCTAGCAAACTGAACTCCATGCCTGTAAGCCGAATCCGTTCGTCTCCTTTATAGACCTGACGTTTGTTGGTATCGATCTTGAGGTTCGTGACGTGAATGACCCCAGAACTGGGAATCCCTGGTGCGCCTGTTTTTTCAACGCGGCGCAGGACGGAGCGGATACGGGCTTCTAATTCTTTGGGTGAAAAGGGTTTGACTACATAATCATCGGCCCCTAATTCTAGCCCTGTAATGCGGTCTGCGACATCCCCCAAGGCCGTGAGCATGATGATGGGCACGTCGGATTCTTTGCGTAGTTCCTGGCAGACACCATAGCCATCCAGTTTTGGCATCATTACATCTAACACCACCAGATCGGGGCCTGTATGGCGAAAGGTCTCAAGGGCTTCTTCTCCATCGGCAGCGGTGACAACATCGTAACCGATCATGGACAGACGGGTTTCAAGAATACGGCGAATGCTGGCTTCGTCATCGACTACCAGGATTTTCTCTTTATGGCTTTCCAAACTACCTAACGCTCCCTAAGCGAACTTTCTGATAGTTAATTTTTAGTACATTATCGTTTAAGATATTACCTTAATTTGTGCTTTTGACCAGCCTAAAATTCTGACTGTGACTCTATTTCAAGCTTTTTTTAAGATTTATTTTTTTACTTTAAAGAACTTAACTTTTTCAGGTAAAAAATGCCGAAGCCGCGAACTTATTATGTGTGCGACCAGTGCGGAGCGGAATCTTCGCAATATTTTGGTAAATGTCCATCCTGCAATAGTTGGAATTCGTTGGTGGAACAGGTGCAACAGCCTGCACCAGCGAATCCAACAGCTGCAAGTGTGACGGTTGCTTCGAAAGTTGGGGGCAAGCGCGGCGCGCGCGCGGCTGGTAGCAAGTCTGCTGGCCCTGTGGTTTCTCTGACGCTGGCTCAGATTTCGGATCGGGACCAGGTGCGTCTTTCTTCGAGCTATGCTGAGCTGGATCGGGTGCTGGGGGGAGGCATTGTATCGGGTTCTCTCATTTTATTGGGTGGCGATCCGGGGATTGGCAAGTCAACCTTGTTGCTTCAGGTGGCCAATCGTTTGGCGGGTCGATATCGAACCCTTTATGTTTGTGCCGAAGAGTCGGGGCAGCAGGTGAAGTTGCGCTGGCAGCGGTTGGCAGCTGGGTTTGGTCTGACTGGGTCGGAAGAGACTGGCGAAATGAATGTTGTGGCTGGATTAGAGGGGCGTACTTTAGAGGGACGAGATCGCACCAGCCCCAACAATCTTGTCGTCGCAGAGTCGGCAAGTCCAACTCCCACTACCCTGGTTGAGGGACAGGGGAAGGAGCCATCAACGGCGGAAGATGGAGAGTTTTATCTACTGCCGGAAACAGATTTAGAAGTTATTCTGCGGGAGCTGGCGGCCCTGAAACCTGCAGTCGCGGTGATTGATAGCATTCAGGCACTTTATTTTGCCTCTTTGACATCGGCACCGGGGTCTGTGTCTCAGGTGCGAGAGTGTACGTCGGCTCTGATGCGGGTGGCGAAACGGGAAAATGTGACGCTATTTATTGTGGGTCATGTGACCAAGGAGGGTGCGATCGCAGGCCCCAAGGTTCTGGAGCATCTGGTGGACACGGTGCTCTACTTTGAGGGCGACCGCTTTGCCAGCCATCGCTTGCTGCGATCGGTGAAGAATCGGTTTGGGGCTACTCACGAGATTGGCGTATTTGAGATGGCCGATCGGGGCTTGCGAGAAGTGCCCAATCCTTCGAAACTATTCCTGGGGGACGAGGAGGAGATGGCCCCTGGTACTGCCATTGTGGTCGCGTGTGAGGGAACGCGACCCATTGTGGTGGAGTTGCAGGCGCTGGTCAGTCCGACGAGCTACGCCTCGCCGCGTCGTTCGACGACGGGTATTGGTCACAATCGCCTGTTGCAAATTCTGGCGGTACTGGAAAAGCGGGTGGGGATTCCCTTGTCCAAGCTAGATGCCTATGTGTCTACGTCGGGGGGATTGAGCGTGGAGGAACCGGCGGCAGATTTGGGGGTGGCGATCGCGGTGGCGGCGAGTTTTCGCGATCGCATCGTCGATCGGCAAACAGTATTGATTGGTGAAGTGGGTCTAGGGGGACAGGTGCGTTCAGTGTCCCAAACGGAATTGCGGTTGAAGGAAGCGGCGAAGCTGGGCTTTAAGCGAGCCATCGTCCCTAAAGGACAAAGCTTTCCGGATCTGGGATTGGAGATTATTCCGACGTCGCGGGTAGTGGATGCGATCGCGTTTGCGCTGTCTGGTCCCAAAGACAATCGATAGTAGAATGTAAGAGGATGTTTGAAAAGTATTGGATCCGAATGTAAGAGGATGTTTGAAAAGTATTGGATCCCCCCTAGCCCGCTTGAAAAAGGGAGGAACACCGGTCAAAAGTCCCCCCTTTTTAAGGGGGATTTAGGGGGATCGAGAGCGTTTTGCTACCGATCTTAGACCTTTTCAAACATCCTCTAAGAAGAATAGAGGCTAACTCCAGAAATGCCTCGTTCATTAGACTCATTTGGAAATTGGAGTGGAAGCCCCCCGAGGGGGGGCTTCCACTCCAATTCTCGGACAGGTCTATTGTTTTGGAAAGAGCGAGTCAAAACATGCCTTCCACATCCTATAAAAATCTAGGAATGGTTATTAAAGCCTTTGGTTTGACCTATCAAGAAATAGATGCCAGGGCTGAATCTACATTGCCCTTGAACGATTACTTCAAAGAACGGTTCCAAATCGTGTTAAGAGAAGGAGTGGTTGACAACTCAGAATCCGCAATTTGTGAAAATTTGATCGCACCGATTTTAACTGAAATCTGGTACAGTTACCGCAAAGATTTTTTGCTCTGGAGCCATCAAACTTTATTTTATAACGAGGACTTATCAGGGGTTCCCGACTATCTTCTGGTTCAGAAATCTCCTTTGGGTAAAGTTGTGTTTGACAAGCCTTTTTGTGTTGCCATCGAGGCGAAAAAAGATGACTTTACTGCCGGTTGGGGACAGTGTGGCGCAGAAATGGTTGCCTGTCAAAAGCTCAACCAAACTGACGAGCCAGTTGAGGGGAACAACAACCCACCCCGCACTATCTTTGGCATTGTTTCTAATGGCAAAATGTGGGAGTTTGCCAAGCTGAGCGATCGGACTTTTAGCAAAAATCTTAAACCTTACAGAGTTTACGATTTGGAGGAATTATTTGCAGCGGTTAATTATATTTTTCAGCAATGCCAGTTGGAGTTGAGATCCCAAACGAAACACTAGCACAATCGGTACAGCGTTCTCAATGTCCCTAATGTAGATGAGGCTGACACTAGGGGTGTAAGATATACATTTCATGTGTTACGCTAGCGCCTTAGCGGAACCATACCCGAAGGGCTACACACAGACTACGATTGATACAAGCCTTAACCGTGCAGAAGATAACTTGCAGAGGATAAGAGGACAAAGTATAGCGGTTTGCAATGAAATTCAGTACCCGGTTTCGGTAGGGGCTTGGCATTGCCAAGCCCAACCAAGTTTTCTGTGCTTAACCAGACTGCAAATTGCCATATCGATGGCTCCTGAAAATTTCTCAGTGTATTTGCAGTCAAGATCTGTTCTTAAACAACCAGGGGTGACTCAAGATTGTTTAAGAGAACGAGCGTGTTGCGGAACAATGCTTTATGCTCAATAAAGGTCTAATCAAGAACTCTTAACCTGCTATGAACCTGCGTCACGTCTGGATTCTGCCATTGCTCTGTTTAATCGCTTGCCAGCCAACTGGAACAGGCCCCAAATCCACTGCGTCGCCACCGATTGAAGGCTGTCCGGAGAGACTACGATTTGCGGTTACTGACATTCCAGGAGCAGAACGTTTGGAGAAAGAGTTTGGAACGTTTCAAACGGCATTAGGTGATGTTTTGGGTATTCCGATTGAGTTGTTCCCGGTGAGCAGCCATGTTGCGGCCACGCCCGCGTTGATGTTCGATCGGGTTGACCTCGCCCTGGCCGGGCCATCGGAATATGTGTTGATGAACGCGAAAGCAGATGCCATTCCCCTCGTTGGCATTACTCGTCCGGGATATTATACCGTGATTTTGACCAGCGCCGAGAGCAATATCGATAGCCTGGAGGCACTGCGAGGGAAAACCCTGGGGATTCGCGAGGAGGGATCGACTGCCGGACATTTAGGGGCGCTGCAGTTGTTGATGGAAACTGGCCTGCAACCCATAACAGATTTTGAGATAGAGATTATTGGTGATGATAGCGGTTTGCTGGAGCTGAAGGCGGGGAGGCTGGATGCCTGGGCAGATGCCAGTACGCGCTATCTGCGGGTATTGGAGGAAAATCAGTTGAGCGAAGCTGACTTTTCGGCGATCGCGCAGGGAGAACAGTTGCCGAACGATATTGTGGTGGCGAATCCTTCTCTAGATGAAGCGTGCATTGAAGGGGTGCGATCGCGCCTTATCGAGAACGAAAAAAATCTGATGGGGGCTATCCTGGCATCACCTGCCAACAGCAAGTATCAAGAATCTAAGCTGGTTCCCGCCAGGGATGAAGACTACGACATGATTCGTGAAGGTTATAAAGCCATTGGAGAAGAAGATTACCTCTAGGTAAAAGTGCCCATATGTCAGTCAAATAACGTACCGGAATCAATCAAATGACCGAATTAGAATCAAATGACGAGACGTTTGAAGAGTATCACCATACAATAGCACTCAGGAAGATAAATCTCAACAAGATCTGTTCTCTGCCCGAGAAAAATTGACAGATCCCCAAAGAGGGCAGTTATGGAAAATTGGTTAGCCCCAAGAGAAGTCTGGGGATCGCTCAGGGGTGCTTTCAAAGGACTAAGCATTACCCGAAAAATCGGTTGTGCCAATGCTCTGGCAATTGGCATCTCAATTTCGGGTACTCTCCTGGGATTGTTCGTTGGCGACTATTATCAAGCACAGGCCAGGATAAAGCTAGCAACCGCCACCCAGAAAGAAATGTTGCTTCATACATTAGATACCTGCATCTTAAAAATTCGCGCTCATCCACAAAAACTGGTCGCCACCATTGAAGAACCACTCTGGTTTCGCTACGAAGTCGGGGAGTTTCAGAACAATGTGGCAAATTTCAAAGCTTTATTGTCAGACATAGATACAGTTGCCGACCAGACTGGAAGATCGGCCAAACTGCTCAAAAAACTGGCTCAAGACTATACAATCGCGGTCGATGGCTATACCCAACGCTTCGAGACTATTTGGCCGCAAGTAAATCCACTGAACCTTCCTGCAGAACAGCGGTCGGTAGCTCAAATGCAGGTGCTTGCCTCCCTGCTTGAAGAAGAAGGCAGAAAAATCGACCGAGAGTTCGAGAAATTAGCTAGCCAACTGGAAACGTTTCGCCAAAGTGCTACCGAAAGACAAAAATTAGCCAATCGTCAGGTAGAAGAGGCCAGTCGCCTACGAGTACGCATTATTGTCGCCAGTATATTGTTTTCTATCGGCATTGCCATCGTCCTCTCTATGTATACTGGACGGGCAATCGTCAGTCCGCTGAAGGCGGTCATGCAAACTGCACAACAAGTCACTCAACACTCTAACTACAATCTTCAAGTTCCCATCGAAACGGGCGATGAAGTGGGACTGTTAGCCAACTCACTGAACCAACTGATTGCTAAAGTTAAGCAGCAGGTGCAACAACTGGCAGCAGGAAAATATGCTTTGGAAGAACAAACCCAGGAATTGCAAACCACGTTGAAAACGCTTCAGGACATGCAAACTCAACTGATTCAAAGCGAAAAAATGTCTAGTTTGGGAGAAATGGTGGCTGGCATTGCCCACGAGATCAATAATCCCGTCAACTTTATCCACGGCAACGTCACCCATGCCCAGGACTATCTCAGGACGCTGTTCGATGTACTAGCCCTCTACCAGCATCAGTATCCAACCCCCGCCACCAAGCTACAAGAAAAGATCGACGAGATCGAACTTGACTTCATTCAGTCAGACTTCTCTGATATCCTTGCCTCCATGCAGATGGGAACGCGACGCATTCAGAAGATTGTGACTTCGTTGCGAACCTTTTCGCGATTGGACGAATCTGAGGTGAAAGATATCAATCTCCATGAGGGGATTGAGAGTACGCTGCTAATCCTGAAACATCGGATTGGCAAACAGGTTGAAATTATTAAAGACTATGGGGATGTACCGAGAATCTGTTGCTATCCTGCCCAACTCAATCAGGTTTTCCTCAATCTAATTGTGAATAGTATTGATGCGCTTGTCGATTGCGACGTTCAGCCTAAGACAATTACCATTTCCACTGACAAAACAGCAGAGAATTGCATCCAGGTCAGGATACAAGATAATGGGCCGGGAATTCCACCCGGAATTAGAGAGAAGATCTTCAATCCTTTCTTTACAACCAAGCCCATCGGCAAAGGAACAGGGTTGGGTCTGGCTATCTGTTATCGTATTATTGAGACTCACAGGGGCAAAATAGAGGTCATTTCAACTGTTGGCAAAGGAACAGACTTTAGAATTACCCTGCCTCTTCAACCTAGCAACCTGCTTACGACTGCTTGACAGGATGGATGTCTGCTGGATGTCCGCGCTGTTGGCGCTTTCAACGTCCTAAGAACGACAGCCTGGGACTCTGAAGAATTACCCTGGTTTTGGTTAGAGAAACTAAAAATATTTACAAATTTTGACAGTAAAGGACTTGAAAATGGCCGAATAGCACTAACATACACAACTTGGAAGGTTAGCGCCCCCAAAGGGGGCGCTAACCCCCATTTCCTCGGGCCAGCACTCAAAAATAAGTTATTTTGAAAGCCCCGCAGCACGAGGCTTTCAAAATAACCTTCCAAGTCGTGGGCAAACAAGTTCGGCTGTTTGAGCGCGCAGGCTTCATCTGCATGCTCAAACAGCCGGATCTTTGGAGGATTACCCCAAATACCAGGATGACGGCAGTTATAAAATCTATCAAATGCCGGATTGGAACCCGCGCTTACGGTAAAAAAATGTTGATGGTTCCAGGTTCATCTTCTCCTCTGGTTGGCGCGATCGCAGTTTCAGTCTTCATCTTCAATTGAGGGACGCGATCGCAGTGCCCAAAAATTACCGATAGAATCAGTTCGCAAAAGGTTTAAAAAGTGTCACAAAATACGAGCGTCTGCAAGATCGACCTTATCGAAACAAGGTCATCTTGAAATTGTCTGGTGGGACGTTTGCAAACTATCGCCATACAATAAGCACAGGGAAGATAAACATTGACAAGTCTTATTCTTTGCCCAGGGCAAGTCAATAGTTTCCACAATGGGTACGGTTTAAGGAGTATGAAGAGCCGCTTCGCCCCAGGGAAAATCTGGGCTTCGATTAAAGATGCGTTCAAGGAATTGAGCATTACCCAAAAAATTGGTTATGCCAATGCCCTGGCGATTGGCCTCTCTATTTCTGGCACATTAGTGGGTTTATTCGTGGGCGACCATTATCAATCCCAAGCCCAGGAAAAACTAGCCGCTGCTACCCAGAAAGAAACCCTGCTGCATACCTTAGATACCTGTATCTTAAAAATTCGCGCCCATCCACAAAAGTTGGTTGCCACCATCGAAGAGCCACTCTGGTTCCGCTACGAAGTGGGAGAGTTTCAAAACAATGTAGCAACTTTCAACGCTTTACTCTCAGACATTAATACCGCTGCCGACCAGCCTGAGAAATCTGACAGATCGCTCAAACAACTGGCTCAAGACTATCAAGCCACCGTTGACGGCTACACCCAGCGCTTTGAAACCATTTGGCCGCAAGTGAATCCGCTGAATCTCCCCTCTGACCAACGATCGGCAGCGCAAATGCAGGTGCTAACGTCTCTGCTGGAAGAAGAAGGTAGAAACATCGATCGAGAGTTTGAGAAATTAGCCGGCCAGTTGCAAACATTTCGTCAAACCGCCACCGAAAGACAAAAATTAGCCAATCGTCAGTTAGAAGCAGCAAATCGCTTGCGAGGATACATCATTGTCGCCAGCCTATTGTTGTCCATTGGCACTGCAATTGTCCTCTCCCTGTATACCGGAAGAGCCATCACCAGACCGCTTAAAGCCGTGACACAAACTGCACAGCAAGTCACCCAGCACTCCAACTACGACCTGCAAGCTCCCATCGAAACTGGCGATGAAGTCGGCATACTCGCCAATTCTCTGAACCAACTGATTGCCAAGGTCAAACAGCAGATACAGCAACTGGCAGAAGGACAACGTTTTCTGGAAGAACGAGTGGAAGACCGTACCCGAGAGTTGCAAACCACCTTGAAAACGCTTCAGGATATGCAAACTCAATTGATTCAGAGCGAAAAAATGTCCAGTTTAGGAGAAATGGTCGCAGGCATTGCCCACGAAATTAATAATCCAGTCAACTTTATCCATGGCAACGTCACCCATGCCCAGGACTATCTCAACGCCCTATTCGAGTTAATCGCGCTCTATCAGACACTGTATCCCATACCTGCAACCAGGATTCAAGCAAAGATCGAGGAAATGGAATTAGATTTTATTCAATCCGACTTTGTCAATATCCTCGCATCCATGCAGATGGGAACGCAACGTATTCAAGAGATTGTCACTTCGTTGCGAACCTTTTCGCGCTTGGACGAATCTGAGGTGAAAGACATCAACCTCCATGAGGGGATTGATAGCACGCTGCTGATCCTGAAACATCGAATTGGCAAACAAGTTGAAATTATTAAGCACTATGGAGATTTACCGAGAATCTATTGCTATCCGGCCCAACTCAATCAGGTTTTTCTTAATCTAATTGTCAATAGCATTGATGCGCTTGTCGATTGCGACGTTCAGCCCAAGACAATTACCATTTCCACTAGACCTGTCCGAGAACTGGAGTGGAAGCCCCCCTCAGTTGGGCTTCCATTCCAATCTCCGGATGAGTCTACTGACAAAGCAGCAGAGGACTGCATTCAGATCAGCATCCAAGATAATGGGCCAGGAATTCCACCTGACATTAGAAAGAAGATTTTCAATCCTTTTTTTACCACTAAACCCACTGGTCGAGGAACAGGATTAGGGCTGGCCATCTGTTATCGTATTATTGAGACTCACAGGGGTAAAATAGAAGTGAGGTCAACCCTTGGGAAAGGCACAGAATTTAGAATTACCCTGCCTCTGCACCTGAGCAGTCTGCTTACGACTGTTTCAACAGCATATAGTTAAATTCATTCCCATCGTCAAACGCTAGTGGTAAACAGGTCAGGAGTTTGCCACTCGCACGTCCCAAAGTCCTGATTGGGTTTACCACTCCCCCTACATGAGAATGGCGCTGACTTAAGGAAAACAGGTTGATGGGGAATGGTATGACATGCCTAAAATTGTGCAAATTCGTAGTCAGCACTTTAGTGCTACCAGAGTCTACTGGGTGAGAACTACAGCTTTTTTTCACAACCCAAATCGATTGCAATAAATTACCTATGTCAGACCAGTAGGGTAGGCATTTCCTATACGACTTGGAAGGTTAGCATTCCTACTAAACCCTTGTCGCTTCGTATCTGATGCCAAAAAATAGGTTATTTTGAAAGACCCACGCTGCAGATCTTTCAAAATAACCTTCCAAGTCGTGCAGAGAAGCAATCTGGGATTAGCGAACTGGCATCTCAAGAAAACGAATTATTTTTGGTTAAAAATACTAAAAAACATGTTTTAGCGATAAGGAGCTTCTACAACATTGAGGGACATGACTAGATGCTCAATCCTGTTATTTTTGAAGCGTGCTAAAGCAAAGATTGTATAGTACCAAAGCATTATTTCGGACATTATGCTTTGGCTTAAAGGGAACAAGCGAGGGAGGATAGGGAGCAGTAAAACGTCTTAAACTATAGCTGTAGTGTTATAGGATCGCGAATTAAATAATTTCATAAACAACAAATCTTTAGGGACACGGCAATGCCGTGTCCCTACGAGAGCATTGGTACTTTATTCAATTCTTGTTCCATAGGCTGTAGATCTCGATTATGAGATCTAGGCTATCTGCCCATAAATCGCTATATTAAATTTGAGATTAATCTTAAATTTCAAAATTTATCTTGTCTATTTTTGGTGTTTTTCACTATAATAAAAATCGGTGAATCTTAATTGCCTCGGTGCCAAAATACGGCGGAATGGGGTTTTCTGCATTCGTCCGATTGGTGTTGGGATGCTAAAGCGCTGACGACAAGCTCTGTACTATTCAGAGGTGTCATATTCAGGTCGTCTGTTTGCTGTGCCGATTTTAAGGAGGTTGTTATGGACAATCTTATGTTGATGATTGCCCCAGAAGATTGCAGTCTGTTGACAGATCTTTACCAGCTGACGATGGCTGCTTGTTATGTTGGAGAAGGATTGGAACAGTCTCGTGCTAGCTTTGAGCTGTTTGCCCGTCGATTGCCCGATCGCTTTGGATATTTGGTTGCCATGGGGCTGGCCCAGGCACTGGACTATCTGGAACACTTCTGCTTTACCTCAGCACAGATTGAATGGTTGCAAGCGACTGGAATTTTCTTGAAGGCACCTGCAGAATTCTGGTCATTGCTGGCAGGATCTCGGTTCAGTGGTGATGTTTGGGCGGTGCCGGAGGGAACGGCCGTTTTTGCCAATGAGCCACTTTTACGGGTGGAAGCGCCCTTGTGGCAGGCTCAGATTGTGGAAACGTATTTGCTCAATACGCTGAATTATCAAACGTTGATTGCAACGCGAGCGGCGCGTTTGCGGGATGTGGCGGGGCCGGGTGCACAGTTGCTGGAGTTTGGTACGCGTCGGGCGTTTAGTCCCCAAGCATCGCTGTGGGCGGCGCGAGCTGCTCTTGCTGCGGGGTTGGATGCAACGTCCAATGTCCTGGCAGCGCAGAAACTGGGGCGCAATCCTGCAGGGACGATGGCTCATGCGTTGGTGATGGCGCTGGCTGCAGTTGAGGGAAACGAGTCTGAAGCATTTGCAGCCTTTCACCGCTATTTCCCAGGCGCGCCGCTATTGATTGATACCTACGACACAGTGGCAGCGGCTGAGGGGCTGGCGGAACAGGTAAAATCAGGAGAGATAGAGCTGGCAGGGGTGCGGCTGGATTCTGGGGATCTGGTTGATCTGTCTCAGCGGGTGCGATCGCATCTCCCACAGGTTCCTATTTTTGCCAGTGGCGATCTGGATGAGTGGGAAATTGCTAGACTGTTGGCGGCTGGAGCCTGCATTGATGGCTACGGATTGGGAACGCGATTGGTGACCGGGCCGCCAGTCAATGGCGTTTACAAATTGGTCGAAATTGATGGTATGCCAGTGATGAAACAGTCGAGCGGTAAGACAACTTATCCCGGTCGCAAGCAGATTTTTCGCCGTTGCGATCGCGGTCAAATCCAGGCAGATCGGTTGGGCCTGGCAGGTGAGTCCCCTAAAGGTGAAGAGTCTCTTCTGCAGTTAGTCTTTCAACACGGTCAGCGTCTGCAATCTGCTGAACCGCTGGAAAAGATTGCGAAACGTACTGCTGCTGCCGTTGCCAGTCTTCCTACAGAAACTCGCCATCTTCATCAACCTGTTTCGCCTGAAATAACAGTTTCCAAGACACTAGCGACCCTGACCGAACAAACCCGACTGGGAAGGAGCAGGGGGATCGATGGAGGCGGGGGAATCTAGGGAAGGGATGCCTCAGAAGCATGGAGGGAGGAAGTGGGAGGAAGGGTAAAGGGTAAAGATTGTGGGGAAAGTCTTTACTTTCTAACCTTTAAACATTCTAACCTTCTAATCTGAAACCTGGAATCTGAAACCTGAAACCTATGCAAAAAATTGCTTTATTTGGAACGAGTGCCGATCCGCCAACTGTGGGACATCAAACTATCCTCAGCTGGCTCGCTTGCCAGTTCGATCGGGTCGCAACCTGGGTCTCGAACAACCCATTTAAGTCACACCAGGCAACATTGGAACAACGGGGAGAAATGTTGCAACTGATGATTGCAGAGATCGATCCGCCTCAACCTAATATAGAATGGCAGCCGGAGTTAGGCCACCCCAAAACTTTGATTGTTGTGCAACGGGCGCGCGAACGTTGGGGGCAGGAGGTGGAACTGACGCTGGTGATTGGAGCCGATCTACTTCACCAGCTCCCTAGCTGGTATCAGATTGAACATTTATTGCAGCAAGTTAAATTATTGATCGTACCCCGGCCTAAATATCGTTTGCCATCCCCCGACCTGGAAGTCCTGAAGCACATGGGCGCTGCGATCGCGATCGCACCACTGGTCGGGCCAGCGGTTTCCTCCACCGCCTACCGCGAGCAAGGAGACACAACCGTCATTATCCCTAAAATTGAAGCTTACATCCGTCGAGAGCAACTGTACGCATGCCAGAACGCGGCACCAAGATAAAACAAAACGCAGCTAAAGGTAAGACCGATCGCTGTTTACCAGACCAATCCCTCGCTGACTTCAAGGTTGGAGTCGATAATGTCATCTTTTCTGTAGATACCAGCCAAAACCGTCTGTTAGTCTTGCTTGTGATGCGCCAACAAGAACCTTTTTTGGGTCAGTGGTGCCTGCCAGGAACGTTGGTGCGCCAGGGAGAATCTTTGGAATCGGCTGCCGATCGTATCCTGGCTGAAAAAATCCGAGTTAACAACTTGTACTTAGAACAGTTGTATACATTTGGTGGCCCTGGCCGAGATCCTCGCGAAGCTTCAGATAGCTATGGAATGCGCTATCTCTCAGTCAGTTATTTTGCCCTGGTACGATTTGATGAGGCCGAATTGATTGCTGAGGGTGTCAGCGGTATTGCCTGGTATCCTTACGAGCAGGTGCCCTCTCTGGCATTCGATCATAACCAGATTCTAGAGTATGGCTATCGTCGGCTGCGCAATAAACTGGAGTACAGTCCAATTGCATTCGACGTTCTTCCTGATGTCTTCACCCTCAATGACCTCTACCAACTTTATACCACTGTTTTAGGAGAAGGATTTTCCGATTATTCCAATTTTCGCTCTCGCTTGCTGAAGCTTGGATTTCTATACGATACTGGCGTCAAAGTTTCCCGGGGAGCAGGGCGTCCTGCGAGTCTCTACCGCTTTGATGCTGAAGCATTTGCGCCGTTCCGGGACAAACCATTGGTGTTTATTTAAGATAATTCCCTCTTGCCAGGGTTTGCCACGCTGTTACTCCCACATTATCCCGTTTGCGATCGCATCTTTATCCCCATTTGACTTGATATCAATTTGAATTAGAGATGCAATTGATGAAATTGGCGAAATGACTGCCCAAATGGGACGCTTGCTCAGTCAATCTTTCTGCCAGCCAAAATCGCCAATCTAGAATCTAAAATGGTATTAACGACTATGAAATCATTATCGCAGAACTTTCTCCTGGGCCTTGCTCAACTGAACCCGACGATTGGCGACCTCAATGGCAATGCCAAACAGATATTGACGGCAGCACGTCAGGCAGCAATCCACAGCGCACAATTGTTGCTGACACCAGAGCTCTCGCTCTGCGGCTATCCGCCGCGAGATCTGTTACTCAATGCCAGTTTTGTTGCATCAATGGAGACAGCCTTACAACAACTGGCACGAGATTTGCCCCCACAACTGTCAGTCCTGGTCGGGACGGTGAAACCCAACGAGCAAGCGCAAGAATTGGGCGGTCAACCCCTGTTCAACAGTATTGTGTTGCTCGCCGCAGGAAAAGTTCAAACCGTCTTCTATAAGCGTTTGCTGCCGACCTACGACGTCTTCGATGAAGATCGTTACTTCGAACCCGGACTGCAAAGCAACGCCTTTACCCTTACCCTTGAGCCAGAGAAACCTCCACATTCAGAAAGACAGGAATCCAAAATCCAAAATCCAAAATCCAAAATCAATATTGGTGTGACGATTTGCGAAGACCTTTGGAACGATGAAGAATTTTGGGGAAAGCGCAACTACCCAGAGAATCCGATTGGCGAGCTGGTGGCTCAAAACGTCAATCTGATCGTCAACCTATCTGCCTCGCCCTACACTGTTGGCAAACAAAGATTGAGAGAATCGATGTTGCAGCATAGTATCGGCAAACATCATCTCCCGATTATTTATGCCAATCAAGTGGGGGGGAACGACGATCTAATTTTTGATGGCAGCAGCGTTGCCCTGAACCGCAAAGGCGAGATTATCGCTCGTGCCTGTCCCTTTGAAACCGACTTGTTGCTGCTGGAATTCGATGCTGAAAAACAAGATCTACGCGGGATTGCCCTCCCTACAAAAACGACAGACAAAGCCACCAAACAAGAACAGACATTGCCCTCCTCATTGACCGTCTCCCCATTCCCCGTTCCCCGTTCCCCCTTCCCTGTTCGCCCTTCCCCCATTGCTCCCTTACCTGAAAGCGAAGAAGCAGAAATTTGGTTTGCCCTGGTCCTGGGTGTCCGGGACTATGCCCGCAAGTGCGGTTTTTCTAAAGTCGTCATCGGTCTCAGTGGCGGCATTGATTCAGCATTAGTGGCCGCGATCGCAACTGCTGCCCTTGGCCCCGAAAATGTCCTGGGAATTCTCATGCCTTCTCCCTACAGCTCCGACCATTCCGTTCAGGATGCCCTGGCCCTGGCCAATAATTTGGGCATCACCACCCAAATCTTGCCCATTGGCGATCTAATGCAGGGTTACGATCGTACCCTCAAAGAGCTTTTTACCGGAACTGCCTCCGGTGTCGCTGAGGAGAACATCCAGTCCCGCATTCGGGGCAATTTGTTAATGGCGATTGCGAACAAATTTGGCCATCTGCTGCTCTCAACCGGCAACAAATCTGAAATGGCCGTCGGCTACTGTACCCTCTATGGCGATATGAACGGCGGACTGGCTGCGATCGCAGACGTACCCAAAACCCGCGTCTACACCCTCTGCCATTGGCTCAACACCCAGAGCCAGGCCCTAACCGATCGCCAGACAACCACTGCTATCCCTGTTATCCCTCCCAACATCCTCACCAAACCCCCCAGCGCTGAACTCAAACCTGACCAGGTTGACCAGGATTCCCTCCCCCCCTATGACATCCTCGACAATATTTTGTATCGATTGATCGAGCAACACCAATCCCCTGCACAAATTGTCACGGCTGGCCACGAGCCTGTCCTGGTCGAAAAAGTGGCACGTCTGGTATCCCGATCTGAATTTAAGCGGCGGCAAGCTCCACCCGGTCTAAAAATCACCGATCGAGCTTTTGGTACCGGCTGGCGCATGCCCATTGCTTGCAAAGGATTGCGATCGCCTTAGAAACATGCCATCGATCGTTATGAGTCAGATCGAATAGCCCCTCACATCGTCCCGACGACAGCAGAACACCCCTTGTGGGTGCCCCTACTCATCAACTCGAATCGATTTATCCACACACGACTGGGGAGGTTATTTTGAAAGCCTTGTTCCGCAAGGCTTTCAAAATAACCCATTTTTCCATTCTGTCACGAAGCAATGGGGGTTAGCGCCCTCTTAGGGGACGCTAACCTTCCAAGTCATGTATCCACAAGTCCATCTCCCCGCCAACAGTTGAAATCTCTAGCTCACAGAATCACTTTTTCGCAGCATCGCATGACGCCAATGAAAAATATTTTTCTCTTGCAAAAATAAGCGAACCGACTGTCATTACCGCTGAAAGAACTACCCCTCTATCTATTGCCCGACCGCAACTTCTAGCGATCGATTGCAGTACATTGTTTCTGCTAATCTGTAACTGATTGAATGCAATGGAAATATAGATGAATAGCACTGACAGAAAAGCACTGCAATCCTGGGTCGAGAGAGAACTTGCTTTCCAACCCTTGTGTGTCAACCTTAATCAGATGACAGCTGGGAAATACTTGCCAACCCAGACTATGGCTAGTCAGCATTGCTCATCCCGATCGGGGGGAGAAAACCTTGAATGCTTAAGCACAATGCCCACCCACCCCCAAATATCCGCTTATTTTCAGTGCTATTTCACTATAAATTGAGCGCATTAGCACATTAAACTCATTTGCCTATTAGCCGGAACCGATCGCCAATGGACTCTCAAATAATGGAAAATTTATTCATAATCAGCTGTTTTATCTTATTAGTACTGACCTGTTTTTACGTTTTCTTCACCTACAGATTGCTGAATGAAGCCAAGCAGGCAAACGAGATCAGCAGAGAATTGCTAGAAAAGCAATTGAGATTGGCCAATTTTCCCTATCTCTATTGCGACTTGCAACATGACATTCATGCCGGTCAAACCATTTTGACCATCTACAATATTGGCAATGTACCCACCTACGACATTCACGTTAGTGCCATCGGTGTTTATACCGAAGAAGGCATGGATATTCCCACATTTCTGCGCACCTTCGTACACCCAAAATACAGAAAATATCCCTTAAGTGCCGACAAAGTCGGCTACTACGGCGTCCGCAACAGTGCCAGATGTTCTATCCTACCGTTCCAGAAAAGCTTATCGATTGCCTTCGCCTTCCCTACGCGCCCGATTGATGTCTATATCTTGCTGCAATATCGCGACATCCTTAGCAAAAACTACCAGCAGGAATACTGCTTCTCTGACTTTGAAGACAAAGGCGATTACCGCGCCAACATTCTGGAAGCAGCAGAGTTTGAACCAATCGAGCGCTTCCATCTCTATCATCTTGACGACGCCAAATACCCCGAATCGGGCGAACCTGTTCCCTACCACATCAGCGACTTCATCGAACTCTGGAACCACTCCATCTCTTATCGATTCACCACCGTTTATTCCGAAGAAGGCGACCCCCCCCAGGAAGTTGCGGAGATTTGAAAGCAGGAGACGAAAAGCAGAGGGCAGAAAGAGACACAACAAAGAATACTTGTCTCTGATCGATCTAGACACAACTTGGAAGGTTAGCGCCCCTAAGGGGGCACTAACCCCTATTTTTCGTACTAGAACAGAAAAAAAAGGTTATTTTGAAAGCCTTGCTGAGCAAGGCTTTCAAAATAACCTTCCAAGTCGTGTCTAGAACTGTACAAAGTTCGTAGTTGGCACTTTATTGCTGCCAAACTCTCTTAGCGTTAAGGATGGATGTCTTTGCTCACCACTTCCTCTATTCTTGTCGCAACCTCCATTCTTTCAAAGAGGAAGAGGAAAATTCAAGCTGTATGAGGAGTTCTGCCTGATTGTAGCGCCCTTGCACGCAGTATAAACCCGCCAATTTAATTGGCACCTAATAAGCATTTTATGGGTTAATCGATGGAAGATGAACAATCGGGAGGCAACATTGTCTTGGCACATTTTTTGCCCTTTTTGGGAGACAACTCAATGCTCTGGCGCAACCGGACGCGATCGCAACTCCTCTTTGGCTCTGTCCTGGGGATGTTTGGGTTTCATTTCGCACTCTGGGCCTGGATTGTTGCCACCAGCGACACCACCTGGCTGTCCCTGCTGAACCATTGGGATGCCAACTTCTACAGCCTGATCGTTCGCGAAGGTTATCAGGGCGACTATTGGGCTTTTTTGCCTTTCTATCCCCTCTGTGTCAAAATATTTGCAGCGCTTACTGGACTCTCCGCCTATGCGCACATCGCCGGGACGCTATTCTCTTCTCTGGTATTCTTGGGTTGGACAGGAATCATTGCTCTTTTGATAGCGCGTTTCTCCCATGCCGCTCCGGGCACTCGATCTTCTTCTCTCTTATCCATTAGACTCATTCGTAAATTGGAGTGGAAGCCCCCCTCCGAGGGACTTCCACTCCAGTTCTCGGACAGGTCTATTGGATTTCGCAGACTCCAACCAGCATCGCTTCCTTATCTGTTGCCGCAAACCTGGCTAGGCTGGTTCTGTTTTGTCTATTCTCCAGGGTCGTTTGTCTTCCACTCCCATCACACCGAATCTTTATTTTTGCTGCTATCGTTCCTGGCCTTTCTGACTGCTGCAACGGGTCGTTGGCGATGGGCCGCATTGCTAGCCGGACTGTGCGTCGCTACGCGTAACCAGGGCATCTTCGTTATTTTTACCGTTGCTCTGCTTTCCGCTTCATTCTTGCCCAGTTGGCTGGGAAAGCTCCGTCGTTTCCTCTGGAGTCATGCGATTAGCCTGCCCTTTCTTTTGGCCTGGATGGGCTATCAGTGGGCTGAAATTGGCAATCCGCTGTTCTCTTTCCAGGTGCAAAAAAATTGGGCCCATGCCACTTCCCTCTTCTCAGTCGTACAGACCTTCTGGTTTGGCAATGCCTGGCAAAATACCAACCTGGGTTCAATTCTGCATCATATTGTCTTTTTCTTGCTCCTGTTGGCGGCAATCTGGCTCTGGCAGTACTCTCGTATCTTTTCCCTCTACGTTGTACTTTCGCTAACTGTTATGCCGCTACAAGGGGAATTGGTCAATTCGTTCCGCTTCGGTAGTGTCTTGTTCCCTGCCTGGTTTCTTTTGGGCGACCGCCTATCTCGCTGTCCCCTCTGGCTGAAACTGGGGCTTCTGACCTGTCTGATCTTCCTCAACTTCATGGTGGCTCGCAATTATGCCATCAACCATTGGGCTTATTAGAACCAGCGAAAATTGGTAGTGGTAAACAAGTAATGATTTTTGAGCGTGCAGGTGGAACCTGCGCGCTCAAAAATCATTACCTCTATAGGACTACCCGAAAATTCAGGTTATGGCTTAATTAAACGCGGCTTCAACTTGAGGTAGTTTGACATTACCTTTGCATTCTGCCCGTAGAGCCGAGATAGCAGAGTAAACAGGGGAATGCCTGTTGCTAATAATGCGATCGCGAGCCACCAGTTGAAAAATCCTTCGAGTAACCCAATCCCTACAAAAATACCCAGGAAGGAGGTCAATATCGATATATACCCTTCAGTTGACAGCATTCCCTCTATCATGCCCCAGTAATCTTCCAAGTCTAATTTACCGAATTGGTGTCTGGCGACATACCCTGCTGCTGTTGCGGCAATGATGCCGATGAGAACACCGAACATCTGATGGAAGACCGAATACGGTACGGTATTGGTCGCCTCCATCATTATTACGACGATACCTCGAGCGATTAACCCCAGAACGACTCCAGCCCCAAGAGAATACTTAAAAAGATCCATTGCCCCAAATGCCATTGCAGTGCCGCTCACAAACCCAGGTACCATGCCAAAAAATAAGCTAATGTAACTTACACTCGATAAAGCCTCCATATCAGCACATAACAATCCCCCAAAACAGCCTGCAACGATAGAAATGAGCAAAACGATAACCAGAGCAACGATCGGCGGATCCTTCACTGTCAAAGGAGCGGTTTGTACTTTCAAGCTTACGGTATGATTGTTCTCGGCAGTATTGGCGTTCAAGACCAGGTCACGCATGTAGGTACAGTCAGCCAGGAGTTTTCGAGTATCAATAGTAATCTCACATTCAACCTGATTTTGTTGAAACCGTGCTGGTTTGAAGGAAATCCAGGTTGAGATCCCAGACCGACTATGGGATTCGCTGGAATGAGGGGCAATGCTCCATTGCCCTTGCAGCAGGGTGTCAGGGATGGGGTTTGTAACAACGATTGTTTCGCTCAGCTTTTCGCCGTACTCTGTTGCCGTCAGTTCGAGAGTATCGGGCCTCAAGATTGCTTCTGGGGCGCGTGTTACCTCCAGTTGATTCAGTGCTTCCAACGCTGCCGCCGCATTGGGAAACCGCTGCTTGGGATAAGGCCGGGTCATTCTACTGAGCCATTCAACCAGTTGGAAGCTGATATCATTGGAAACCTTGTTTCTGATGCTCAGTTCGCCAGACTGGCTGTTCAGGGTTTGAACATCGGCTGTTGAGGTTTGGGTTAAGAGACAAGCCAGGGTCATCCCAGCAGCAAAGAGATCGGTTGCTTCGGTCAGGCCACCGCGATCGCGAGATTGTTCCCGAGGCATGAAACCTGCTGTCCCAGCCACAGAAGTTTTGATCGTATTACGCCCGCTTCCCAGATAATCAAAGCCAAAATCAACCAAATAAATCGTTTTTTGCTCGTCTATCAGCACATTTTCCGGTTTGATGTTGCGATGAATCACAGGTGGATTCTGATTCTGCAAATAAACCAGGATTTCCAATAATGCCATCGCAATCTGCTGAATTTGGGCAGGTTCAACCTCCTCTAGCTCGCTTAAAGGGCGCGCCTGCTTATATTGCTGTACAGTGCAGAACCCGTTCTCAATAGGGAATGCTGTGAGATAGCGGGGGACGCCTGGATGGTTGAGCTTCATTAGCCCCTGCACTTCCGCTTTATAGGCTTCGCAGCCTGCCCAATTCGCACCAATCTTTGAAAACTGAAATTGTTTAATGATAACAGGCTGTTGGGTGGCTTTATCTTTAGCCAGGTGGGTGACCCGATCTTTTGTCGGATCTTGCCCAAGTTCGCGAACGACTTGATAGCGCTGTTGGGGATGACTCATTGCCTCAGTTTGTCTCTGTTGTATTCTTTGTCTATTAGACCTGTCCGAGAACTGGAGTGAAAGCCCCCCTCCGGGGGGCTTTCACTCCAATTTCCGGATGCATCTATTGTTTAACGACTTCTTGCGTTGGAAGGGAAAGTTTTTTAAAAAAAAATTAGATTTGTATGGAGTTGCGGTTACTTCTGTCAAGAGGGATTCTACCCCTGGTTCTGAATCTTGCTCTACTACAATGATTAATCTTCAAACTTGTAAGATGGCTCCCTCTAATTGCAGGTAGCTATCTGGGCGCGATGCCTGCTCGGATTAACAGAAACTGCAATTTTCTCACTTGAACGTTGAACTTTCCACTCCTGAATGACAATTTTACTGTTCAGACCATCGACTTTCAAGTGTTGAAGCCGATATTCCACACATGAATCCTAAAACTTCACACATAAATTCCAGAATTTCACACATGTAACTGCAAATTTCTTGCTTTATCCTTCAAGGATCTCATTTAACGCTTCAAAAAACTCACTTGGATATAACTCATATCATGTCTGGTTGATTTCGAACGATAAAATAGGGCCATTAATAGGTTGGGTTGAGTCCGCGAAACCTAATATCAGAGGACTTTGGGTTGGATTTCCGCTGTTGCTACAACTCAACCCAATACCGTTTGGTTTAAGCTGTAGGATGGGCAAAGCGAAGCGTGCCCATCTATATTCTGTGATGAGCACGGGTGCTTGCCCTTTGCCCATCCTACGGGACTGTTGTTAGGACTTTGTTCTTGTAGCTGCAATTCGAGTCGCCATTTTTTAACTGAACAGTATTGCAACCCAACCTACTGGACTGACATAGCTAATTTGGTGCAATAGAATTAGGCTGTCGAAGAGGCTATAATCCTTACTCGATAGACCTCGGCAGCACTAAAGTGCCAACTACGAATTATTTACACAATTTTAGGTGTGTCACACCCCTATAAATCGATCTCAATCTCGCTGGCATGATATTAGGATGTTATTCAATATCATTCGGTTACACGACTTGGAAGGTCAGGTTGAAAGCCTTGCTGAGCAAGGCTTTCAACCTGACCCATTTTTCCGTTCTGGCACGAAGAAATGGAGGTTAGCTTCCTCTCCGGGGGAGCTAACCTTCCAGGTTGTGTCGGTTAAGGATATCAGTCTATTATTCGGCGATTTCAGGGTTGAATCAAGCGCTGCTGTGATTTCAGATACGCGGCCATCACTTTTGCGTTCTGTTTGTGCAAAACAAGCAACAGGACAATTAAGGGAATTCCTGTTATGAGCAACACGGGGACGATCCAGCGATTGAACAATCCCTCTTTTAACCCAATGCCCATAGCAATGCCCAGAATTGCCGTTAGTGTGGAGATATATCCTTCGTTGGATAACATTCCCTCCAACATCCCCCAGAAATGTTTCAGCTTTGGCTTACCGAAGTGGTATCGGGTCACATACCCTGCCGATAAAGCCGCAATGAAACCGATGATGTAACCGACGAGCGTATGAACCCCTGTATAGTAGGGGAATATGAAATTCAGGAATACAAGGATTATTGCAACTCCTACAGTATATTTAATACTTTGCATCGCTCCAAATGCCATCGCGCTCCCGCCGACAAACCCAGGCAGCATGCCAAGACACAAGGCAATGTAAGCAGGGGCTGCTGCAGTTCCCATATCACCGCAAAACAACCCGCCAAAGCGTCCTACAGCAATGGAAATTAGCCATACTATTCCTAGAGGCACCATTGGCATATTTTGGATTTTCCGCGCAACAGTTTGCACTTGCAAGTCGACTGTATGGTGTTTTGTGGCAGTATTGGCCTTCAGGATCAGCTGTCGTTCGTAGGTGCGGTTACCGACCAATTTGCTGGTGTTAACGGTAATCTGACACTCAATCTGATTTTGTTGAAAGCTTGACGGTTCAAAGGAAATCCAGGTTGAAAACCCATATTGGCCGAGGGGCTCGCTGGGATGGGGGGCAATGCTCCATTGTCCTTCCAGCAAGGTGTCAGGGGTAGAGTTGACAACGACGATCGTCTCAGTCAGTTTTTCGCTGTGTGTTGTTGCGGTCAATTCAAGTCTGTCGGGCCTCAAGATCGCCTTGGGGACGCATGTCGCGTCCAGATGATGGAGTGATTCCAGGGCAGCAGCAGCATTGGGGAACCGTTGTATGGGATAAGGTCGGGTCATTGTGTTCAACCATTCGATCCACTGCAAGCTGATGACTTTGGACACTTTGTTGGCGATGTTAAGTTCGCCAGATTGGCTGTTCAAAGTTTCGACGTCAGTTGTTGGGGTCTGGGTTAAGAGGCAGGACAGGGTCATCCCGACTGCAAATAGATCGGTGGCTTCGCTCAAGCTGTCGCGATCGCGCAATTGCTCCTGAGGCATGAAACCCGCTGTCCCGGCAACAGAGGTCTTGACTTCCCCCTCGCGACCCAAATAATCAAAGCCAAAATCCATTAAATAGACCGCATATTGCCCGTCAACCTGGACATTTTCCGGTTTGATGTTGCGATGAATCACGGGTGGATTCTGATTCTGCAAATAAACCAGAATCTCCAACAACGCCACCGCAATCTGCTTAATTTGCGCCGGTTCAATCGCATTTAATTCGCTCAACGGTTGCGTTTGCTTGTATTCCTGGACTGTGCACAGGCCATCCTCAATCGGGAATGCTGCAAGATAACGAGGGATGCCGGGATGCTGGAGCTTCATCAACCCCTTCACTGCTGTTGTATAGGCTTCGCAACCGGCCCACTGAGCGTCGATCTTCGCGAAGGGAAATTCTTTGATGATGACCATTTGTTGCGTGACGCTGTCCTGGGCCAGATAGGCGATCCGTCCTTCTGGCTGGGCTTGCCCAAGTTTGCGAACAATTTGGTAGCGCTGCTGGGGGTGACTCATGGTCTCATACCATTTTGGATTTTAGATTGCCGATTTTGGCTTGAAGAAAGGCTCCTTGGGCAAGCGTCCCATTTGGGCAGTCATTCTGCCAATTTCATCAGTTGCATCTCCGAAGTAAATTGGTATCAGTTTGCCTTTTTCTATTTTCTGCCTGATTGCTTAACGGCTGCCTGCCTTTTGGCCTGAATCGTTCAATTTTGTTTGCGATCGCATTATGCCTCAATCCCCGACAGGATGAGCGCGATCGCAGCCTGAGTATGTTTCTCGACCGCTTCTGGTCCCAAGCGATCCACCTCCGGCACCAGATGTTTCCAGTTTTCATGGATGTTGAAATAGAAAATGCAAACGCCCAGGATATGAACTGTTTCGAGTGCCGGATCGAATTGCCGGAAACTGCCATCCGCCATCCCCCGCTCCAGAATCCCGGTCAAGGAGGAAAACGTATCAGCCCAGCTCTCCGTACTGAGCTTGAAATACTCGCCCTGGTTTTGCTGTGCTTCCTGAAACCACAACATCCCTCGATAAGGATGTTTGGCTTCGTAGGCAATGGCAGCCCGAATAAAAACCCTCAATGCTTCTGCAGACGATAGTTGAGGTAGATTGAGGCTGGCCATGATGTCGCGGAATTCAGTGGCAGGACGTTGCAACACTGCCTTGTATAAGCCTTCCTTGTTATCGAAGTAATAGTGAATCATCGCAGTCGTGACCCCGGCACCGCGTGCGATCGCATCAACCCGCGCCCCCTTCAGCCCATGCCGGGAAAACTCTGCTTCCGCTGCATCCAAAATGCGCCGCTTCGTCGCCTCCGCATCTCTCCCTGAGCGATGACCTGGGGAAGAGTGTTTTGCCTGTGCCGATCGATTGCCCACAACCTATGTCCCACAACTATGCCAGAATTGCCACCTAACGTTGCCTTCCCAGCCTAGATCGCATTGGCTCAGACAACACCCTCAGGATCGCAAATTAAATCACTTCACAAACAATAAATCTATAGGGACATGACTTGGAAGATTATTTTGCAAGCGTTGCTGAGCAAGGCTTGCAAAATAACCCATTTTTCTGTTCTGGCGCGAAGCAATGGGGGTTAGCGCCCTCCTAGGGGGCATCACCTGATGTCGCTCGACACATTGCCGTGTCCCTATACGAGAATGAGTACTTTATAGCAATTAGACTCATCCGAGAACTGGAGAGGGGCTTCCACTCCAGTTCTCGGACAGTCTGGTTAAGTACAGAAAACTTAGGTGGGCTTGGCAGTGCCAAGCCCCTACCGAAACCAGGTACTGAATTTCATTGCAAACCGCTATATTCAACTCCCGTGCCCCAATAGAAACTAACTAATTTTTTAATTAGGAGTTGACTCGGTCAATCGCAAGCTAATAAACTAACTAAAAAATTAATTAGTTAGGAGGATGATTGCATGTCTATGCTCGCGGGTGCGCCCTGGTTATTAGCGCACAAATCAACGATCGAGATCGACCAGCCCCAGAACGTTTCCATCTCTGGTCAGGATTATGTCCTTTGGAAAGATCGATCCGGCCAGGTTAGCGCTCTGCCGAACATCTGTCCCCATATGGGAGCGATGTTGTCTGCAGGTTGGTGCCAACCCCAAAAAGATGGCAGCAGTACGATTGTCTGTCCCTTTCACGCTCTGGAGTTTGACCATGAAGGATGTACCACCTTGCCCGGATCTGCTCGAAAAACGCTACCGCAACTCCAACCTCTGGACTTAATCGTGCAGGGAGACTTCATTTGGACCTACGGCCCCCACACTCCCAAGGCACCGATTCCGACGATTTTGAATGAAATTGCCTCAAGCTACGAATTCATTGGCTATACCGCAGATACCAGCGTCAAGACCGATCTGTTAACCCTGCTGCTCAACATGCACGACTACAATCACCAAAACGGCACCCATCGAGATCTCTTTCAGATTACCGAAGTGCAGTTCGAGCGCTTTATCGACAATGGCCACCAATCCCATGCCTTTTACGACAATCTCACCGCCCCCACCACCTTGTGGGAGAAACTCAAGAATCCTGGTCTATTTTTGCTCCCAGACGTTATCAAGGCCCATCTAGAAAATCACTTTCCCTCCCTCGTTATCTTTCATGGAGAGAGCGGGCTGGGCAAGGTCGCTCAATGTCATCTCTTTATACCAGAATCCGAAACGAGCACCCGCACCTACATTTTGCTATACGGTCTGGCCAAAAATCCTGCCTTCCAGTTGTTCAAAAAACAGTTCCTTACGTTTGCCAAAGTTATCGTCGAGCAAGACGCTAGCATTCTTGGTAAGCTTTATGCCAATGCACCCCAGAAAATTAAGCTGAACAATGAGATAGGAATGGATTGGGTACGGCGCAACTTTGAAAGTTTCCCTGATGTCGTAGAACCCAACCTTTCAAGATCGATGGCACTGAAATAAACAGCAATTTCGCGTAATGGGCTGACACAACCAATTTGACACAACAGAGTTCAGTTTTAGAGAGAGCTGTAATATTTACCCAGAAAATCTTGCAGCTCTAAAGTGAACTACAAACTCCGCACAATTTTAGCTAGATCGTGACAGAACGATTGCCCTCAACTTTGACCAAAAGATGGAACAGGTATTGGCTGTCTTACAAGTTTTGTCAGTAGTCCTCCAGGGGTAAGGATTTTTGAGCGCGCGGGTGGAACCTGCGCGCTCAAAAATCCTTACTTGTTTACTACTAACTTTTTGTCTTGTACTTAGCAAATTTGTCCTGGTAGTGGTCTGACACAGGCAATTTCGTGTAATGGAACTGGATCGTAGAAAAAGCGGTAAAGCTTACTCTATAAACTCTAATGAGCATTAATGCACTTGACTAATATAATGTCATTAAATGCTTTTTGGGGGAAGGATTACAGCATTCTACATCAAATTTCGGTTATATCTTTTTTGCGACCATCCTGATGGAAAAACATAACCAGTAAGATAAGAATTCTCATAAATTCTTCCTGCTGCATTATCCAGCGTGATATCTTACGAGAAACTGAGAAATTATCCCAAAATGGTTACTTTTGTCCAGTTGCAAGATAGCCAACATCCTGACTTTCCAGCCGTTATCGATCTTTACGAGGGGGCCTTTCCCCCAAGCACAAAAATTGCCACCCCCTTGGCGATTGCAAGAATCGAACGCAATATCTATCAACTTTTTGTTGGCTATGAAGCCTCTCAAGTTGTTTTTATGGCAATGTTCTACTCCTTGCGCGACAGCGAGTTTGTGTTGCTCGCTTATATTGCCACCCATCCAGCCTATCGAGGACAGGGGATTGGATCAACTTTTTTGCGGCAGACGGTGGATCGCTTGCAACGCGATTCTAAGTATTTGTTGCTTGAGGTGAAAAACCCGGACTTCGGAGACGATAAAGCTTTAAGACAACGACGGGTGAATTTTTATCGCCGGATTGGAGCCAGGATGATGAAAGGGGTAAGATTCGTTCCGCCTATCTTGAGTAGCGATCCGCCTGCAGAATTAATCTTAATGATTGCTCCGACGTATCGAGAAAGCGTTCTTCCAGGTCGTTTAGTCGCTCAATTGATCGCTCAACTCTATATAGAGGGTTACGAAGGCAATTTGGAAGCATTGCAGCAGCAATCCTTTTTTCGCACTATCGGTGACGTTGTAGAACTGATCTAGGATTTTTCTCCCCCCGTATCGATCGGTACAATACAGCTTAATTTGAATGCTTAAGCTATAATCAACCCGTTTTGTTTTGTGTTTCGGAGTTGTATCGCTCTTGTTTTGAGGCTATTGGGACCATGAACGCACTGACAGATCCGTTGGCTCATAACGTTCATAAGGTTGTGATTGTGGGGGGTGGGTTTGGAGGATTGTACACTGCCAAAGCGCTCGGTCATGCCCCGGTCCAGGTGACGCTGATTGATAAACGCAACTTCCACCTCTTTCAGCCCCTGCTGTATCAGGTGGCGACGGGTGTACTCTCTCCGGCAGACATTGCTTCTCCTATCCGCGCTGTCGTTAGCCGTAACCAGAATACTCAGGTATTGTTAGATGAGGTCATTGATATTGACCCAGCTCAGAAAACTGTTCGCTTGCGCAATAGCGAATTGCCCTATGATACGTTAATTGTGGCAACAGGAGTCAGCCACCATTATTTTGGTAACGATCAGTGGCAGCCGATGGCTCCTGGGTTGAAAACGGTGGAAGATGCCCTGGAAATGCGGCGGCGGATCTTTGTGGCGTTTGAGGCGGCGGAGAAGGAACCCGATCCTGAAAAACGTCGGGCCTGGTTGACCTTTGCTATCGTGGGTGGTGGTCCTACTGGAGTAGAGTTGGCGGGTGCGATCGCAGAAATTGCCCACGGTTCGCTAAAAAAAGACTTTCGCAATATTGATACGACGAAAACCCAAATTCTGTTGTTTGAAGGTCTGGATCGCATCCTGCCGCCTTATCCACCAGAACTCTCGGCGAAAGCAGCGGCGGCGCTCGAGCGTTTAGGTGTAACAGTGAAGACAAATACGAGAGTGACGGGCATTACTGCAGATGCGATCGCAATTCGGCAAGGCGATCGAGAGAGCGAAATTCCTGCCCGCACCGTACTCTGGGCTGCAGGTGTCAAAGCGTCTGCAATGGGACAAGTGCTGGCAAAACGCGCCGGAGCAAACCTGGATCGGGCGGGGCGGGTGATGGTGGAACCCGATTTGAGCATCCCCGGCCATGACAACATTTTTGCCATTGGCGATCTGGCCAATTTCCCCCATCAGGATGAAAAGCCGCTCCCTGGCATTGCCCCCGTCGCCATGCAGCAGGGTGAGTACGTTGCTAAAACGATTGTCCGCCGGTTGAAAGGACAATTCTCTCCTCCCTTTCGTTATCAAGACGCAGGCAGTCTGGCGGTCATTGGCCAGAATGCAGCTGTCGTAAATCTCAAATTTGCCAGGTTTTCTGGCTTCCTGGCCTGGCTGATCTGGGTCTTTGCCCACATCTACTACTTGATCGAATTTGACAACAAACTGGTTGTCATGGTGCAGTGGGGCTGGAACTACGTGACGCGAGGACGCGGAGCGCGTTTGATTACGAGGGATGTGGAATAAGCAATTTTTGGATATTCCTCTAGATGTAAGGATTTTTGAATTTTGAGTTGATAATTTTGGATGCGAACACAGTGGAATGACGATCCCTAAATCAGCCCAATTCAAGCGTGCGTTTTTCCTGGCACTCCTGGCTGCGACCCATCCGCCCAGTCATCGTATTGAACAGGATGAATGGAACGCTCGCGTCCTGCCCCATACTGCGATTGAGTCGCTAGCAGACAATCTCTGGCATGTGACAGGTGTTTTGGACAAGCGGCTGCCACCACGGGAAATGGTACTTTATCGTTTGCCGGATACGACACTGTTGATTCATAGCGCGATCGCGCTCAATCCAGCCGCCATGGACCGGCTGGAATCCCTCGGTAGGCCAAAAATTCTAATCGTACCCAACCGCATTCATCGTCTGGATGCCGCCCTCTACAAGCAACGCTATCCCACTCTGCAAGTCATTTGTCCAGCTGCTGCCCGGTCTTTTGTGGAAGCAGTCGTTCCCGTAGATGGTATTGCAGAAGAGATTTTGCCCCGTTATGGCATCGTCTGTCACTCCCCTGCAGGCATCTACGAGCAGGAGCTGGCTTACGAACTACCGTTACCCTCTGGTAGAGCGCTGGTCTTTACTGACATTCTGTTCAATCTCACCGCGATGCCTACCTGGACAAACACATTCCCCAGCGCGGCTCTGTGTTTAGCTGGCTGGGTGCAAGCGGTTACTTTGGCCTTACCCGCTTTGGTCGCTGGTTCTTTTTGCGCGATCGCACCGCTTATCGCCAGTGGTTGGAGAACTTAGCCAAAAGTCTGCCCGACTTGGAAGTCATCAGCGTTGCTCACGGAGAACCCATCGCCAACAATTGCTCTCAGCGATTGTACGCAGCCGCAAGACGCTTGTTGTAACATAGCGAATCAATCAATCTCAAGAGTTGCATTAGCCCGCAATCTGATTCGGGTAAAAAGACTGCAGTGCCTGGAGAATGGCAGCTGTTGTTTGGAAATACTCATCAACATCGTCAAAGGTTTGAGCAGCTTCATCTAGCTTCGCTTCCAAAACGGCAGGAGTTTCGCAAGCGAAGAACAGCTGCTGCAACAAGTCATCCAGTTGATGAGCGTGCAGATCTAACCAATCCTGTTTGCTGAAAGCAAAGGGATGGTACAAAACCGCAAAGGCCAGAATTTTTACTCTGAGGGGATTGGCATATCGGATTGCCTCCAACCTGATATCGAAAAGGTCGAGGTCGTACTCCAGGGAAGGCGGTTGTGGAGTTACTTCAGGAGCAGATGGAGCCGGGGACACAGAAGATCGGCCTGTTTCAGCTAGCGGGAAGGAAGAAAGTGCAACCGATGGACTCATGGGTGCAGCCGATTGCGTGGATGCGGTCAGTGGTGGTTCATCATTCAGAATAACTTCAGTGGAACTGAAGTCGTCAGGATACAGTCTCTCCAACCGATCGAGAATGTCGTCGGCAATCAAGCTATATTCTGTTTGCTTATTCAGCGTACTGACCACTTTGGAGAGCGTTGTATACAGATCGTGGAGCGTCGGATTTAACTCGTGTAACGTTTGAACCAGGGTAGAGAGTTGAAAACCGTCGACCTTGCGAATATCATTTTCCCAGAGATGTCCGCAAGCAGAAAAAATCAGCTTCTTCATCCGCTCTGAATTCTCATCCTGCTCTAAATCTTGAGCGATATCGCGATAGAGTTGCGCCACATAAACTTGCTCGTCGTCCTCAAATTGTTTAGCTTCAGGATAAAGCGGCTTCACTGTTTCAAGGATGATATTGGCAACGAGAGTATATTCTGCCGTTTTGTTGACTGTTCTAACCACACCCGTCAGGGACTGTTTAAGCTGTTCCAGGGTCGGATGTAATGAAACCAACTCCTGGATCAAAGGGCCAAGCGCAAGACTGTCTAAATAGGTTGGGTCATTTTCCCATGTCTTCCTACAAGCGCAGATCGTTAATTTCTTGATCCGCATTAAATTAGGATGTTGCTCTAAGTCTTGCATCACTCGATCGAGGAGAAAGACGGTTTCCATAGTTGCTCCTCAAGACAATACTCCGTTCGCGATCGCATCCAGCCGATCGAATCTCAGCCAACCAGCATCCAGCCAGACGACAGAAACCGATCGCGCCTACCCAGAGACATTGTAACCGTATCGAACAAGACGCGCTCAAGGTTCCCAACAAATTTTGCAATTCTATGGAAGTGTTAGTGTGAAGTGCTAACCTTTAGCTCCTCGTACAGGAGCTGACTTTTCCCGCTATCCTTTGGCAGTACAGATTTGGTCTGTCTTTAGCATGCTGAAAGCGTCTAAATGCGTTAGTTGTTCTCAATAACTGAAGGCTATTGAGAACAGCACTAAGCTCTGAAACCCTTGCTAAAAGAAGCTTGCAGGACTTAGAAGGAAAAGTCAGGTACTGGAGCTATATGAACAAAGCATGTTGAAAGCTCCAAAGCAAAGCTCTCAACATACTCTTCCGAGCAGCGTGCTAAACCTGGAGCACTAGGATTGCACTTGATCGAGTTGGCTCATACGCTGCCACCAACGATTAAGCGGATAATAAATTGCTGGTGCCCACAAGCTGCTAAGGATTGCTGAGCTAAGGGCAATCCGTTGGTGGTAAGTCCAGATTTCTGCCAAATTCCGATTCGTTTGGAAACTGAATTGAATTGCTGTGACCGTTTCCGAAATCACTGCCATACCAAACACAATCAGAGCAATGGAAATAAAATCTTCTTGGATATATCGTTGTTTCTGGATGCGAGCAGTCAAAATGCCAACAATAGCAAGACCCAGCATATGGGTTGGATTGGGGGCTGTCATTCCATCTTGAATCAGGCCCAACACTAACCCTGCGATCGCACCCTGAAGCATTGTTCGCTTGACACTCCAGGCAACAACCCAAATCAATAACCAATTCGGCCCCACCCCCAATAATTCCATTCCTGGCAATCGTGTAGGCAAAACAAGCAAACAAACAACTACCGAGAAAACTGTTACAGTCCAATTGAGCAGCCAACGTGCCCAAATATATTCATCAAGGAGCTTTTTCTTCAAAGGTCAATACCCCCGATGCAAGATCGCCAAACTGAATTAGAGGCACCTTCATGTTCAAGGTATATCTTCAGGAACAAGCGACTTATGTGGAGACACTGTCACCCACTCTAACCGATTAATTGGAGCAGAAAACTCAATAACAGCTTCAGGGGCAGGACTCTTGTTGAGATTCACAGCCTCTACCCGCCCAACTGGTATCCCAGGAGGGAACAACTTGCTAAACGGAGAAGTCGCAACTAAATCTCCTATCTGCACATCCGGCACTTTATCATAGAATTCCATCACTGCCCGATCGGCTGACAATCCACGCATGTAACCCATGTAACGACTGCGGCTAATCGTAACACCAACCCGGCTGCTCGGATCGCTAATCAATAATACGCGACTCGTATGAGCAGTCACGCTAGTAACCCGTCCGACTAAACCACCTGGAGCCGATACCATAAAACCACGCTCAATCCCTGCCTGTTTCCCTTTTCCCAAAGTAATCTGTTGCCACCAGTGGTCTGCACCGCGCCCAATCACAGCAGCATGATTGCTTTTTCCCAGATAGAGAGTCGGTTGCCCCAAGAGTTTCTTAAGCTGGCGATTTTGGCTCTCTAACTCCAAAAGCTTTCCTTCCATTTCTTGGGTAAAAGCATTCTGTAATTGCTCTTCCTTTGTCGGCTGACTCATAAAAGGACGAGCAAGAGATTGATAAACCTCAAACAACAAGGCTCCTTGTGTTTGCTGAACTAGCCAGGCTACACCAACGACTGCTCCCCCTAACAAAATTTTCAGACCCAGCCGATCCCACCAACGACGTAGTATATACATCTAAAAAATTAAAAGCTTTTTGCAACTCGGATTGATTGCCTAACAATCCATCCACCAAAATGTATGGCTATAGATTGCAACAGTACAATAATCTTAACAATTAGAAAAGGCAGTGCCCGAATAAGCATCCCTAAAAGCAACTACCTTTTCGCTCAAACCATCTTTGAATTTCTCCCTGCAACCTAAAAAGTAACCTCCTATAAGTTGCGAGAACGTCCAGTAAAAACCCGTGCCAACTGTTTGAAGTTTTCGAGTACGCGACCTGTACCTAAGACAACGCAACTCAGCGGATCGGCAGCAACATGCACTAAAATTCCTGTTTCATGGCTGATGAGTGTATCCAACCCCTTCAGCAAAGCCCCACCCCCCGCTAGCATAATCCCTCGGTCAATAATATCAGCAGCGAGTTCGGGAGGTGTTCGTTCCAAAGTCCGCTTCACCGCGTCCACAATAACAGACAAGGGTTCAGACATGCTCTCGCGAACTTCTGGACTTTTAACAGTCACCGTTCGAGGCAACCCAGACAACAAGTGCAACCCACGCACTTCCATCGTCGCCTCATCATCGTGAGTTGGATAAGCCGATCCAATATGAATTTTAATCTCTTCCGCAGTTCTTTCCCCAATGACCAGATTATGCACCTTCTTCATATATTGCGTAATCGCCTCGCTCAGTTCGTCTCCAGCTACCCGAACCGATTCGCTCAAAACTGTCCCTTGCAAACTCAGAACTGCAACTTCAGTGGTCCCCCCTCCGATGTCAATAATCATATTGCCGGTCGGTTCTGCCACAGGTAAACCCGCTCCAATTGCAGCAGCAACCGGCTCATCAATCAAATAAACATCTCGTGCTCCTGCCTGCGAAGCTGCATCCATAACTGCACGACGCTCTACACCGGTTACGCCACTGGGAATGCCAATCACAATTCTGGGGGACACTAATGCTCTGCCTTCATGTACCTGCCGAATAAAATGCTTCAGCATTAATTCAGCAGTATCGAAGTCAGCGATAACGCCATCTCGAAGCGGACGGAGGGCAACCACATTGCCAGGAGTACGACCCAGCATCTTTTTGGCATCTTCTCCAACTGCTAGAGGCATCCTTGCTTCCTGGTCAATAGCAACCACCGATGGTTCCTGAAGAACGATCCCTTTCCCGGATACGTAAACCAGGGTATTCGCGGTTCCTAGATCGATGCCCATGTCCCGCGAAAAAGAAAAGCGACTGAAGAAACCCACTAGCCTTGACTCCCCAAAGTTAAATTCTTGTGACGTTACGAGGTATATGGTGCTGGATTCTATTACGTTTTTTATCCTGCGTCTAGTCAAATGGAAGAATTTTCTCTAAAAGCAGGATCGCTTTAGATTGAATACAGCAGATAGGAAAAGCAATCGGGATAAAAGGCTTTATATAAAATTGACCGCAGCTGCAAGCAGATCGCATTTGATTGCAAACGGCGCATTTTCAACAGTTCCCGATCGAATAATTCACTTATAGCCTGCAATAAATTTCAACATCGAGCAAAATTTATCTTTATATTAGATCGGGTAGTGCGTTTGTCAGCCAGAGTGCAGAAAGAAAGTTCAAAGCTTTAGCCTCTGAACATTTTTTTGGAGAGCTTGAATTGTGCAGGTCTGTAGCAAGCACCTCATTGTTCCTTCAGCTCTAGCATTTCTATACTGCATATTGTACAGAACGAGGAATAAAATTATTGCTCTAATACATCTCTTTATTGGTAGGCTGGATTTGTGATTGGGAACAGATGTGGGAAAAGTATATCTGTATTAGCATAAATATCCAATGCTCTATTAACAGTAGGGTGACATACAGATAGCTAGGTGAAGGAAGAATGAGTTTAAATGTAGTGACTCTTGTTGGCCGTGCGGGTATAGACCCGGACGTTAAGTATTTTGAGTCTGGCAGCGTTAAGTGTCGGCTAACGCTGGCAGTCAGGCGTCCTTCTCGCAACGCCGATCAACCAGACTGGTTTACCCTGGAGTTATGGGACAAAACTGCTGAGATCGCTGCGAATTATGTCCGCAAGGGCAGTTTAATCGGGGTGAGCGGTTCGCTGAAATTTGACTATTGGCAAGACCGGAATACAGGTGCAAACCGTTCTGCTCCCCTGATCCGAGTCGGGCGCTTGCATTTACTTGGCTCCAAACAAGACAATGCTAGCCCCATGACAGCTGGTTATGAGGATGAGTTTTAGCGTTCAAGGTTTCTCACCCTATACAGTTTAGCTGTAGAGTGGAATCATGAGCTGAATCCTGACTTTTACCAACGACTGCAAACGATTGTCGGCTTAGCTTCTCTCAAGACTCCTGACAACTTCCTCTCAGATGGGCGAGAGTTTTGTTTATTTAGGGCTGGATATAAATTCATGCTCTCTCTGGAACGAAAATCTATCAGAAATCTTGACACATTCCCTGGTTGCTATCCCCCTAGCTCCCCTGTGTCGCCTATGGTGGCTGCAGTTCAAGTTTTAGGGGGCGTGTTTTGTTTATCCTCCTCCGTCTAGCAGTTCTGATGCATAAGCAGCTGCATCGCATTCCCAGCGATAGCAACACTACCGCTATGAAATTGTTCTAGGAAATCCATTTCATGATTTCGTTCAAGGGATGAAGTTTTCAGCTTTGTAAAGAATGTAAAGTAGAGAGAATGATTTCAGCAGGTCCAATGACTGATGCAACTGACTGGGCGATTCCCTTCACCCTAATCTCTACAGCTTTCCCCTCTATTAACATTCCTCCGCTTCTCGCAAATACAACCGCCGCAGAAAATGGCCCCCTCATTCTGGCGGGGGTATTGTTAAGCCTGGTTGTCATTTACCTTGCAAGCAAAATTGGCGGGGAGATCTGTGCCCGGCTCGATCTACCGCCCGTTTTGGGCGAACTCGTTGGAGGAGTAGTAATTGGTATCTCTGCCCTCAACTTACTCGTTTTCCCAGAAAGTGGAGCAGATAGTAGCAGCTCGCTCATCATGAGTTTTCTCCAGGCTACCAGTGGTGTCAGTGCCGATGCAATGAACACCATCTTCGAAACGCAGAGCGAAGTCATTGCCATTTTATCTGAGCTAGGCGTTATTATTCTCCTCTTTGAGATCGGGTTAGAGTCGGATCTAAAAGAACTCATTCGAGTTGGTCCGCAAGCAGCCGTGGTTGCAGTTGTTGGAGTGATTGTGCCTTTTGTATCAGGCATGTTAGGCCTGATTTACTTGTTTGGGGTTCCAACGGTTCCAGCAATTTTTGCTGGGGCTGCCCTGACTGCAACCAGCATTGGTATCACAGCCAAGGTATTGGCAGAAATTCAACGTCTTAGTTCCAAAGAAGGACAAATCATTATCGGTGCTGCCGTACTAGATGACATCCTCGGTATCATCATTCTGGCAGTGGTTGCTAGTCTCGCAAAAACAGGTGAAATCGAAATTACCAATATCGTTTACCTGATTCTCAGCTCCGCTGCGCTCTTAATTGGGACAATTGTAGTCGGGCGCTTTCTGAGCCCTTATTTTGTTGCCCTGGTCAATGAACTGAGGACTCGAGGACAACTTTTACTGGCAGCTCTAATTTTCGCCTTTATCCTTTCCTATGTCGCTGCAGCAATTCAACTTGAAGCGATTCTAGGCGCATTTGTTGCTGGGTTAGTTCTGGCCGAGACAGAGAAGCGTAAGGAACTTGAAGAGCAGGTAATTCCTATTGCCGACATGTTAGTCCCAGTCTTCTTCGTAACTGTTGGTGCTAAAACCGACCTGGGTGTTTTGAACCCTGCTGTCCCGAGCAATCGAGAGGGACTGATTGTCGCTATATTTTTAATCGCTATCGCCATCGTGGGTAAAATGACTAGCGGACTGGCTGTTTTTGGCAAAGATCGGGTCAATCGCCTAGCTATTGGTGTAGGAATGATTCCCCGTGGCGAGGTTGGGTTGGTTTTTGTAGGGGTTGGCTCGGCTAGTGGTGTCTTATCATCATCTCTGGAAGCAGCAATTATCATGATGGTTATTCTTACAACCTTTGTGGCTCCTCCTCTGTTAAGGATTGCATTCCGAGAACCAAAACCAGATATTGCTGAAACAGGGCAAACGGTGCTGGAAAGAGAAACTTCAGAGCCTGTACAAGCACTCCTGGATAACCAGAAAATCATAGACTTCGAAGCACAACAGCCAGAACAACAAGGCGCAGAAATTGCCCAGGAGCCAAAACAAGATTAGGAAATGTTGCCATTTCTTTGGTTGATGCGATCTGATGGCCGTTAAAAAATGTTGCTATTCCTTTAGGTGATGCAACCTGATGGCTGTTAAAAGACGAAGTAAGGTGATAGTTGAACATCTGGCGTGCCCCTGAAAAACGTTTACCAGTTTACTTAAACGCTGTTTTCTTCCTGAACACAAGGCACTGAATGCAAAGTAATAGTAGAGTGGATGATTGCCAGCTCGTTGATGCAACACTAACTCATCAGCCATCCGAATCGTTTTGGTTCTCCTAATCCGAACAGGTGGCCTGCAGACTCTATATCCATTTGAGTATCTATTTTCTCGCCATCAGGAAATTTACGAATTCCAAAATCAAAATGGAATAAGAGTTAGATGGGGGGTTGCGGTATTTTTCAACCCAGTTTAGGATTTTAAGCTCATTAGTATTTGACTGACGGCATGTAGTTTGAAGCTTTAGTCTGTTACCTTAGCATTGCGATCGACATTGGAGTAGTCGGCTGCTTCGCTACCCTAAGAGGAGACCCTACTGTGAGATTCCACTGGTTACTACCCAGTTTTCTGAGCATTTTCCTATTAGCATTGCCTGCTGAGGCAGCTCGGTTGCTGACCTGGCGCTTTAATGCCAGCCGGAACCAGCTTGCTTTTACCACTGACGAAGGCGTTCAACCCAGAGCGCAACTGATCTTTAATCCCACTCGTGTGGTCATCGATCTACCTGGTACAACTTTGGGCCGTTCAACTGCAACTCAACCGATTGGAGGAGCAATTCGTTCCTTAAGAGTAGGACAGTTCAACCCTCAAACCACTCGTCTGGTGATTGAGTTAAGCCCTGGTTATACTCTGGATCCAGAACAGGTAAAGTTTCGTGGCATTGCCCCCAACCAGTGGACAGTTCAGCTGCCCACGCCTCAGCGACTGGATCAGGCTCCACCGCCAAGATTATTGGACCGAACGCCTCAGCCTTCTCCTCCTAGCAGACCAGCGCCAAATCCCCCTATTCCTCAACGTCAGGCTGCCAACAATTCAGGTGAAGTTGCACAAATTGAAAATGTCCGTTTGACTGAAGATGGCATTTTTATCCGAACCACTGGCAATGTTTCGGAATTAGAAGTTAAGCGACGCAAACGCAGAAGGGTTGAAATCGATCTCCAAAATGTCACCCTTTCGCCTCAGCTCAGGGAACTGGAAAAACCGATCAATCGTTACGGCATCAGCACGCTTGAATTGGACCAACGGCGAGGATCGCCGCCAGTGGTTCGGGTGAGATTGAATATTGACAAAAATAGCCCCGACTGGCAGGCCAGTATTAGCGATTTTGGTGGAGTGGTTTTGTTGCCGGATCGACGGACAATTGGGGCAACTGATCGTTCTCCTACAAATGGCGCAACACCTTCCCCTGCGTCCTCGCCTGCGCCATCTGTTCGCCCTGTTGCTCCTCCAACGGTTACAGCACCACCGCCAACAGCTACATCACCGACTCCGACTCGCATTCCGCCACCGCCACAATCGCGACAACCCTCAGTGCCCCGGCCTGCACCGTCTCCAGTTAGAACTAATAGGCTTGCGACCATTCGGTCAGTTCAATTAGGAGGCAATGATACGCGGTTGCTTGTGGCTTCCGATCGTCCGATTACCTCTCGCGAAAGCTGGCAAGGCAATATCTATCGGATTACTATCCCCTCTGCCCAACTGGCCGATCAGGTTAAGGGGCCAGAGCTGAGCGCTACCAGTTCTGTAAAACGGGTCAGGCTGCAACAGCAAAATGAAAATACGGTTGTCATTTTGGTTGAACCGGCAGTTGGGGCACGTTTGGGGCGGATCAGTCAGCCCAATCCGCGGTTGCTCTCTCTGGAAATCCGTCCTCCCAGAAGACTTATCGTAGTTGACCCTCCGAACCGTACACCGATACGAACTCCAGATCCAATCATTGGCCGTCCTAATCCGCCTCGCAACGGGCGCCTGCTTGTCATGTTGGATCCTGGTCATGGTGGGAAAGATCCTGGGGCGATTGGGATTCGAGGTCTGCGGGAAAAGGATGTTATTTTACCTATTGCCCTGAGAGTCGCAACGCTGCTGCAGCAGCAGGGCGTACAACCGGTTTTGACACGAAACAACGATCGGTTTGTCACGCTGGATGGGCGGGTACAGATGGCTGCGCGTTACAGAGCGACGTTGTTCGTGAGCATTCATGCCAATGCCATTAATCTCAGCCGCCCGGATGTGAATGGGTTGGAAACTTATTATTACTCCAGCGGTGCGGGGCTGGCGCAAACAATTCATAATAGCGTTTTGCGTAGCGTGAATATTCGCAACAGAGGCATTCGACGGGCCCGGTTTTACGTTTTGAGGAAAACGTCAATGCCTGCTGTACTTGTTGAGGTTGGTTTTGTAACAGGTGCGGAAGATGCACCTAAGTTGGCTAATGCTCAGCACCGAGAACGCCTGGCAGTTGCGATCGCGAATGGTATCTTGCAATACCTGAGACGGAACTACTAGGTACGGGATGACTGGCTATGGCCATGACGAACAGAATTCCTCAACGCCAATAACGGCCCTTGCAACCCAAGCAACAGGTCACAATCAATAATAATGTATCAGTAGAACTACCACTCTTGTAACTGTTACAAAAGAGCGCTCTCTGCAATTAAATATTTGCTGGTTGGTAAATCACCAAACCTATGAGTTAGACGAACGATTGGCCCGCGATCCTTCTGGTCGACGCCATATTCCCGATCGTCGTGCCAACATGAGCAGCAGATAGATAGCAAGTAAATAACCTGTTGCGAGAATGGGAATAATCAAAGGCATATCAGTGTAATTCATAGTGTGAGTAGACGATAGAGCGAAAGCCAGGATTCCGATGACACAAAAAGCCCAGAAAACAAATAATTAACCCCAAAGCAGCAAGCACAACCACCTTGCCTGAAAGCACATCAGCTCAATGCCAATGACAGCAAGTTTCCCCACAAACATGCAGTTGAGCACAACAAGCAGCTCAACTTCCCCTGCGATCGCACCATCTCTCCCAAGAGAGCTGAAGTGCCTGCAAGGAATGAGTATTGCCTGGTCCGAAGTCAGGCTCAACTTCCAGTCTGAGTTCCAACTACCGATCTTTACCAGTTACCAAAAGTTGCAACTATATAGATCGTTGTTGCGAAATCAGAAAACAATCCAAACAGAGTCAGTCCGTAACCCTATCAGGACCCTCACTTAGAACCTACCTTTCTCGTTTTACGGTTACCCGCTTAGAGAGAACGGCTGACGCAAAAAGCTGCCTTAACAATTCGCAACCAAATCAGCCGATCGCAGCTACTCTAAGGATTGTTCTCTGTGTAAGTATTCAGTTTGTGAAAGCTCTTCGACTTCTATACTCAAGATAACACAAGACTTCCAGCCTCTGGAACTGATTTGATGAGATGATTTACAAAAATACACATTCCCAAGGACTTATGGTTAGTCACTCTCCAGAAGCGAGATCGATTCAGAACCATTGCAAAAACAGTTCGGTTTGTCAAATTTGGACATAGCTTACAGGTTATACATCCGTTTATTCCTGTAGACGCGAACCACTTACTTAGAAGGTTAGCTGTCCCTTTTAGAGGCGCTAACCCTTGCTTCTTCGTGCTGAGACTTAAATAGAGTTATTTAAGTCGTGGGAAAAAGGCAATTTGTAGTTACACAGTCAGCCTTTCTGGTTTCCCAGTAGGTATTGCAATGGCCAGCAGGTATTGCTTAGTGGAGGAATGATAAACCATCCTGCATGTCCTAATGTCACCAGAAAGGGTCAACAAGTCATGATTTTTGGGTATACAAGTACTGCAGTGCGCCCCAAAATCCTTATCAATTGAGGTCTATCAGGGAACCTCATGCCTTCTCAAAGGACAATCCTAATGTCCAATCCCATATTTAAATCTCGTTTAAATATTTCATTGCGAAAAGCTTCGCTTAAAATAGGAACAGAATATGTAAAATTTCGTAAACTAACGTCTGAGTCAGCCTATCCATGACCTTAGCTACCTCCCTTTTCGCTCCTGTTGAAACAGATTTATGCATCCTGGCAGAAAATTTGAAAAAGCTTGTTGGTGCTCGTCACCCTATATTGGGGGCTGCTGCAGAACATTTGTTTGGGGCTGAGGGGAAACGGATAAGACCAGCGATTGTTCTGTTAATCTCGCGTGCCACAATGCCAGATGGAGATATCACTGCTCGACATTGTCGACTGGCAGAAATCACCGAAATGATTCACACTGCCAGCTTAGTTCATGATGATGTTGTAGATGAATCAGAAGTGCGCCGCGGTATTCCAACTGTGCATAGCTGTTTTGGTAATCGAGTTGCGATTCTTGCAGGGGATTTCCTGTTTGCCCAATCTTCCTGGTATCTTGCCAATCTGGATAACCTGGCAGTGGTGAAGTTGTTATCCGAAGTGATTATGGATTTAGCTGAAGGAGAAATCCAGCAAGGCTTAAATCGTTTTGATACTAGTTTGTCCATCAACGCTTATTTAGAGAAGAGTTACTATAAAACAGCTTCTCTTATTGCTAATAGTGCCAAGGCTGCGGGTTTGTTAAGTGGTGTTTCTCCAGAGGTTGCTGAGAATTTGTATAATTACGGACGTAGTATTGGTCTAGCCTTTCAGATTGTAGACGATATTTTAGATTTCACAAGCTCTGAAGAAACGCTGGGTAAACCTGTAGGCTCCGACCTCAAAAGTGGAAATCTCACTGCCCCGGTCTTATTTGCCCTGGAAGAGAATTCCTATTTGGAGGTACTTATAGAACGAGAGTTCAGCCAACCTAATGATTTAGAACAGGCGCTAACTCTAGTTCGAGAGAGCGATGGTCTCGATCGATCTCGCGATCTGGCAGACTATCATGCAAAAGCGGCTGTGCAATCTATTAAACTTCTGCCCCATTCAGATGCTCATCAGGCTCTCATGGCTTTAGCAGATTATGTGTTGGGTCGTTTATATTAGTATCTACTGCTTATTTAGGTGTTAGCTGATTAATCTTGGGGAGAGGAAAAACTTACGTAAATGTAAGGTTGACAACTGAGTCAAATTCTAATGAAATTTGATCGGTACGGGCGATCTGATAAAGGGTATCATTCTGCTTAAGGATCGTTTTCCCTGCAGGGAGTTCAAGCATTTACCTGCATTTTTATTGATATGCGATCGCCGTCGAAATTGTTGGGAAAGTTCATTTGCTGTCTGTGCGATATTACTTCAAGGAAACATTTTCCATTTCTTGCCTTTAAGATGAAGGAACGCAGGGTGTTTCTGCATTTACATGACCATCACTTGAGGCACTTGTACTGCCGTCAAAATATGCTTCTGCTTGCACGCTTTTAGGAAAACGTATTGACAAATATGTCACTTCAAGCATGTAGCTGAGATATTCAGGCAATGTCAGGGGGAAGTTCATCTGATTGAGAATCCAGTAAAGATGGGTTTTGTCGTAACTGGATATCAATTAAGTTTTGCAGATCGGCACGGCGAACCTCTGTTCCAGACGTCGGATCTCCTGGAGTTTCAAAAAAAACAGTGCTATCAATTGCCTCTATTGCCATCATTTGAAACAGGATGTGAGTCACCGGGATGGCTAAAGCAATCAGGTGCGGATCTTGAAAAGAATAGGGGCCTGATGCAATATCCTGAAAAGTTGGAAATGCATAAACAACTTTTTTCTCAAGTGTGGGTTGAGTGCGGTTGCGCAAAGTCGTCATCACCCAATTTCCGTCAGTGGTTTGCACAACATAATATTGGGAATGCTTTAATTGTGTTGCTAAGAGCTTTAGAGCAGGTTCGATCGCTTTTACTACTTTTGGCATCAAACCATCTTGAGGGGCACTATCAATAAGTAGTTGAATCTGCTGATTTAAATCCATACTAGACATTTGAAGTGTTTAAATATACTACAATTGATCTATTGCTTGGCGGGTGTTTAGTTTTTACCTGTCTTGAAGGTTCTCATCTTTGATTGTGTTAGGGTCAGTGGGAGTTGTCTAAATTTATGGGGGAAGTCTGCCAAGACGTGGAGGCAATCTTTCAGCTATTGCTTAAGGATTTAAAGCAGGCCACTCGTGCAAGCGAGCGGAACTGCCAGGATGTTGCAGAACGATTAGCTCAAGAGGTCATGCGGATTTGCACAGAAAGCAAGAGAATTCAAGCCTCTGGCGAAATTGAAACTTGGGCAACAATGTTAGCTCGCCATCGTCTAAATCAGTGCCTCAGCTATTATAAACTGGGGTCTAGTCGAGGACGGATAGAACTTCACAGTACCCTAAGTGCAATTGTTTATCGCTACATTACACCTTCTCAAATTCAATCGAGTTACCAGGCACGACTGATTTTAATTGAAGATTTTCTTCAGGGGTTCTATTTAGAAGCCCTGAACGCATTCAGGCGGGAAGCTCAACTCCCAGCAACTTATCAGCCTAATGCGCTTCTGGAGTTGGCAGAATATATGGCGTTTACTGAGCGTTACGGCAAACGCCGCATCCCTTTACCTGGCCATCGCAACCAACAATTAATTATTCTGAGAGCACAGACTTTTTCGCAGCAGCATCCTCCAGAAACCTCTATTGATATGGAGCAAGCAGCAGAAGGAGGAACGTCTGACTCAGACCATACCTGGGATGATGCTTCAGTACAACAGGTCAGAGATCGAATTGTGGCTCAAGAAACAGAACCCATGGAGGACTCGCTGCGTCAAGCGGTTGTTTCAGAGTTAATGACCTACCTGGAAGAACGAAACCAAGGGGATTGTGCGGATTATTTTGCATTACGTCTTAAAGATTTGCCTGCTAGAGAAATTGAGGCTATTTTAGGCTTAACGCCCCGTCAGCGAGATTATTTACAACAACGCTTCAAGTATCATCTAGTTCGTTTCGCCTTGTCACATCGCTGGGAATTAGTACATGAGTGGTTAGAGGCCGATTTGGAACGTAACCTTGGCCTGACTCCTCAGCAGTGGCAGACGTTTCAGAACCAAATTGGTCAGCAGCAGACGGAGTTATTGAAACTGAAACAGAAAGATTTGCCTGATGCAGCGATTGCACAGGCATTAAATTGTACCGTAACCCAGGTGCAAAAGCGATGGTTTAAGCTTTTGGAACAAGCTTGGGAAGTTCGTAATCGTATAGCTTCCGGAACAGGGATCTCGAATGATGAATAAAGACCCAGGAACCCCAGAGGATAGATTATTTGCCTGGCTCATGCCAGATCCGTCCCTTACTTCTCCTTCTGCACAGGAAAAATCTGCTCGTTTAGACTCTGATTTGGATAAAAGGGAAGCGAATAATCTAGAGGTAACCGCATTAGATCCGATCGAGTCAGAGGCAGTCAACGAGTTATCCTCTGCTCTAGGAAGATTAGAGGGTTCCAATCCACCATTCAAACTGGGAGAGATACCTGCCGTGCAAGACCGCTTCCACGCATTACTTAAACGTCGGCTGCAAGCTGAAATCCAACGTCATCCCCCTTTGTTCCCTTGGGAAACCGAGGTTGCTGATTACTCTAACAGTCTAGAATCTTCTCTGGTGGGGTTGTTCTCAGGTCATATATGGGGGACTCAGCTGCGTAATTTAAATTTGCCTGTTCCCTTGCCTGAGAAAATTCTGGCCCATTTGTTGGCTGAATGTCAGGTTGTTATGCAATCTTCATTGCAGCAAGGGGCAAAATTGGTGCAGGCTGTTGAGTCGTTATTCCCAGAGCAATCTCAATCCCTCAATCAGTTAGCAGGTTTGGTGTTGATGTCTCCCAGTCGATCTCCTCAAGGGCAACAGCTGGTTTTTGCTCCGGAGACTGAGTTCCCTAGTAGTTATGATGCTGCAACACCAAATCAACAGATGCTACTTTCCCTTTTAGCGGCCCAGGAAATTATGGGTTCGCTGACGTTGATAGTATCTCCCCAAAAGCCTTTGGTAGAGAGACAGTGGCTGACTGCTGCTGGCCTTTTGAATTTGAAAGTTCAATATCAGCCACAGGAGCAGTCTGTACTCAAGGTTCAAGGTGAATTGCCTTGTGAAGGCAATTTAAGACTCACCGGGGGAGGGATTATGGTCGCTGCTCAGTGTCCAAGTGCAGGGCAGTTGAGTGTTGAGATCTCTAATTTTTTGTCTGAGCAACGCTATTCGCTGGAAGTGGGACTCCAGCAGTCTGACCAGCCGCCGCTTGTGTTTGCTATCCATCCCACACAATGATAATTATTTTGGCAGAGCGGTTGTTAGTATGTTTGTCTGCAGGGCGTTTGTATTATCCAGATCTTAAGTTTAGTAGGGATGAGAGGGGCGAAGCAGCAATTGTGGATGCAAAAAAATTTGTAGGATCGAGAATTAAATAACTGCGGAAAAGCAAACCGGCTAGGGACATAGCAGCACTATGTCCCTATACAAGAGATCCGGTATTAAGCTATTCGCGATCCGCAATCAAATTTCAAGTCTAAAAGTTCGGATAACAGTAATGGGCTGGAAGCCTTTGTCTATAGATTGATTGACGGTTGTCCACCCTGAACGTTTAGTCTTGAGAAAAATGGTAGTTCGAAACTTCACGATTGCGTTCTGATGTTTGCTCTTACGAGGGTGCGGGTTCAGTGAAATGAAAGTTTTCCTAAGTTTATAATTGTTGGGTTCGTTAAAGTCAGTTAGTTGGAAGTTGCGTTGTTTGGGGAATGTGAAAGCGCCACTCAAGCTTTTAACCCGTTAAACTGTTCGATAGGACATAGGGTGGATTAGATCCATTGCACCAGATTTTCGATACTTTTCATCTGTCCCTATAGGGCAGACGTGACTTCAACTTTGAAACTTACTAACGGCTCAAAGATATGCGAGTTATAAGGCGTACGCCTATTCTAAGTTCATGGTGGCAACGAATTAAGGCAATGCCGTTGCCTGTGACAGAGGAGTCCATACCGTTACGGATATTGGTGCAATCATTGGCGGTTGCGGGAATTATCGCGATGGATGTAGCGGCGGCTGACGTAACGGATGTGACACCAATGAGCTATTGGGCTGTGCCGCTTAGCATTACTGGAGCGATTGTAAGCTGGTATCGTAGGCGATATCGAAACATCCCAATTAAATTCTGCATTGCCCTTGGTATGTTGTTGACTTTGGGGGCTTTTTTGGGACGGTTGGTTACTGAGTCTTATGATACGCGGCTGGCACTGGCAGGGTTGCTGGTACAGCTACAAGTTCTTCACAGTTTCGATCTTCCTCGTCGCAAAGATTTAGGATATTCGATGGTCATTGGTCTGATTCTTCTGGGAGTCGCGGCGACAGTGAGTCAGACGTTTAGTTTTGCTCCATTGTTAATTGTGTTTTTGATCATTGCATTGCCTACTCTGGTCATGGATTACCGCTCGCGTTTGGGATTTCAGCAAAGCAAATTGGCTAAACGCCATTTGAAGCCTTGGTTTGGGCCTGAGTTATCTTTTAAACGTTTTAGTTTATTCCTGGCGATTGTTTTGGGTTTTGGGTTGGCGATCTTTGCTTTTCTGCCTCGGTTTCCTGGCTATCAGTTGCGTAATTTTCCAATTAGCGCCCCGATCGAGTTCCAGGGGAAGTTTGACGGCAGCCAGGTCAACAATCCTGGTTATGGAATTGGCGAGGATGGTGAAGGGAGTGGGGCTGGAGTGGGGCAGGGGGTTGTTAGCGGCCCAGGTCAAGTCGATGAGACGTTTTACTATGGCTTCAATACGACCATTAATCAAAATTTGAGAGGGGAGATGCGCTCTCAGGTGGTGTTGCGAGTTCGTTCTCAGGCTGCAGGCTTTTGGCGGGTTATGGCGTTCGATCGTTACACTGGACAGGGATGGGAGGTTTCTCGGAATGATGAAGCTCGTACGTTATATCGACATCCCTGGTCGTATCAGTTCATTCTCCCAAGGGCGAGAACAGCTAGTGAGACTAGGGATATTGTTCAGACTTATACGGTAATGTCGTTGTTGCCTAGTTTGATTCCGGCTCTGGCACATCCGAGGGAGCTGTATTTCCCGCTGAAACAAATTGCGATTGATTCGGAGAGTAGTTTGCGATCGCCGATTGAGTTGCTAGAGGGGTTGACCTATACTGTGATTTCGGAAGTTCCTTATCGCGATCGCACCCAGCTCAAGCAAGCACCAACCACCTATCCGCAAGACGTCCAGGATTACTATCTACAAATTCCAGAGCCGATTGCAGCGAAGGTGCGTCAAAAAACCCAGGAGATTCTTGATCAGGCAGAGACGCCAATAACTGCGCCCTCCGAGCAAGTTCTTTATCTGGCTCAATATTTAAAACAAAACTATGCGATGCAGCCAGATCTGCCATTCTTTGATGAAGATGAGGATCTGGTGGAAGCCTTTCTGTTTCGCTATCAAGGCGGATATCCAGATCATTTCTCGACAACTCTCACCATGATGCTGCGGTCGATTGGCATTCCTGCCCGTCTGGTTGCTGGCTTCGCACCGGGAGACTTTAATCCTTTTACCGGTCTCTACGTTGTCCGCAATACAGATGCCTACGCCATCACAGAAGTCTATTTCCCAGATCATGGCTGGTTTGCATTCGATCCGATTCCTGGCCACGAATTAATCCCACCTTCCATTGAGGAAAACCAGACCTTCACGGTCTTGCGACAGTTCTGGAATTGGGTCGCGGGTTGGTTACCGTCTCCGGTGACGGGTTTTTTCAATCGCATTGGTCAAGCCATTGTCTGGGGCTTGGCTTGGGCAATCAGTCTCTTTTCGCGAGGGTGGTTTGGTGTACTGAGCGGTCTGCTATTGCTAACGAGTATAGGATTTGCAGGTTGGTTGACCTGGAGCGGCTGGCGAAACTGGCGCTACTATCGTTGGCTCAAGCGATTACCCCCGATGGAGGGGCTTTATCAACAGATGCTGGACTGGTTGGCCGGTCGGGGCTACCGCAAAGGTGCGGCGCAAACGCCTTTGGAGTATGCTCTGCAAGTTGGGGAACATCACCCACCTCGTTATGCTGAAACGATCGAAGACATTTCTCAGGCGTATGTTCGCTGGCGCTATGGGGGCGAGCAGGTTAGCTATTCTTCCCTGCAGCAGCGGTTTCAGTACTTAAAACAACGATCTGCTAGAAAAGCCTTCAAGTTGCCCCTGAAGAAGACAAAGCCATAACCAGTTTAAATCGGGCAGCGAGCTGGCTACTTGCAGAGGGTTAGTTCTCCAGAAATAAGGATTTTTGAGCGCGCAGGTTTCATCTGCATGTTCAAAATCACCTTCCAAGTTGTGACAATGAAGCGATCGTCCTCAAAATCCTCAATCATGGTCAGCGAGTCCTCGACCAATCAACTCATAATGCGCTGAGCCACGGCTTCAATGACTTGCGTGAAGGGATGATCGGGATACTGGACGCAGAAGATGCCGCTACTGGCCAGTTCCATCATTTCTTCAGAATAGAGCAATGTTCCCACGACGGGAGTCTGATAGGTTTCTTCTGCTTTTTGCTTTAAGTCGTCTAGATCGAAGCTGGGCAGGACTTTATTGAGTAGGAGAAACATATCGGGGACTTCTAGCTTGCGGGCGACTTCGACGGTGACTGCTGTGCCTTGAAAATCCTGTCGGTCGGGTCGCAGAATAATCAACAGCACATCAGAAATGGTTAAGGAAAGCAAGGTTTCTTCATTGAGGCCGGGATGGGTATCAATGAAAAGGTATTCCAAATTCAGGGTTTCCATCAATTGCTGAAAGCCATCGCGCAGCAGCACAAAGTCAAATCCTTCCCGCAAGATCTTGGCAATATCTCCGGCTTTGATGCTGGAGGGAATGAGATAAATCTTACTGTTTGATTTTGCCTTTGTTGGCAAAAGATCGCTGACATCGTAGGCAGTGTCTTCAATTAAGCATCGTCCCCAGAGGTAGTCGTTGAGGGAGTATTGGAGTCGTTTCTCATCAAACCCAAAGAGAACATGGATACCAGGAGATTGAATGTCTGTGTCTACAATTCCCACTCGATGTCCATGCCGGGCAACGGTTGCAGCGAGGTTGGCAGTAGAATTCGATTTGCCAGTTCCACCGCGAAATGAATGAATAGACACAATTTTAGTCATATCAACTTCGTCCTTTTTGGAACATGTAGTTTTTTCGGCGGCAAAACTCCAAGTCCTAAAATGGACAGGGTTTAGCATCACCTTGATCCCGATCGCACTGCTTTAAAGGCAAGCAACTTGAGCAACTGGGTACAGGATACAATACTCTAAAACAGTTGGCATGATTGACTCGGTTTGCAAGGGAAAATAGCAAGGAAACACCCATGAAGGGGTTCAGAGGATTCGGGACAAGATCGCACCATTGGAACGGGCCGCCGCTGGCGTGGCGCAACATCATTCGTGCCAAAGCGCGACTGATTGTTGCGGTTGCTGCTATTAGCTTTTCGGTCGTGCTGATTTTCATGCAATTGGGCTTGCTCACTGCTGTCCTGAAAGCAGCCGTCTTGCTTTACGACAGTCTCAACTTTGACATTGCCCTCGTCTCGCCCAAATCCCCCGAATTGCTCTCGCCTCAACCGTTTCCCCGGCAGCGATTGTATCAGGCAGCGGGGATCGATGGCGTGGCTGCAGTCATGCCCATTTACATCACCTTTCGGGAATGGCGCAATCCCGAAACCAGAAAGTTGCGTTCAATTCTCTTGGTGGGATTTCACCCTGGAGATAATGCTTTTCGTTTATCAGATGTGGATCGGCAACGGGCCTTGCTCCGCCAGCAGGATGTTGTTTTGATGAGCAGCCTTTCTCGTCCCGAATTTGGCCCCAGAACGATTGGGCTGAAAACGGAACTCAACGAACGCGAGGTCAAAATTGGCGGTCTGGTGGAAGTGAGCAATACCATTCGGTCGGATGGGACGGTTATTCTCAGCACTGAAAATTTCCTCCGTTATGCTGAGGGTGCCCGTGCCGATGACGTTTATCTGGGGCTGATTACCCTCGCCCCCGACCAGAATGTCGATGCCATCGTCGAACGTTTGCGCCAGATCTTGCCTGACGATGTGAATGTGCTTAGCCGCCAGCAGGTCAATCGCCGGGATCAACGCTTCTGGATTGCGTCCTCTTCTATGGGATTAATTGTAGGGGTTGCCTGCGTTACGGCCTTCGTCGTCGGCTCGGTGGTGGTCTACCAGATTCTGAATGCAGATGTGTCTGAACATTTGCCAGAGTATGCCACACTGAAGGCAATGGGGTACAGCAATCGGCGTCTGGCTAAGGTGGTTTTGCAACAATCGATTATCCTGGCTATATTGGGATTCATTCCTGCAGCTGTTTTGGGATTCGGCATGTATCGCTTAATTTTCATCGCCACGAGATTGCCCATTACCATGACTGTGGGTCGGTTGGGATTTGTCTTCCTCTTAACTCTGATTATGTGCAGTGCTTCTGGTATGCTGGCTCTACGTAAACTGTTTGCCACCGATCCGGCTGAAATTTTCTAATGATGGGTAGTAATAAACAAGTCAGGATTTTTGAGCAGTGTATGAGTTTCACCCGCTCGCTCAAAAATCCTTACCCCTGGAGGACTACCTGACGATGAACCGAGTTTGGCTGTTCAAAACCTCGCTGGCCTGGCGCAACTTAATTCGCAATCGCAAACGGTTTGTGGCTGCGATCGCAGCCGTAACTTTTGCCGTTTTTCTGATGTTTTCACAACTCGGCTTTCAGAACGCCTTTCTCGATAGCAGTGTCGCCTATCTGCAAATCCTTGATGCTGACCTGATTGTCTCCAGCCAGCGTCGCAACGTTGCCATCGTCGCGCAAACCTTCGACCGCAGCAAGCTCTATCCTTTAGAGGGCATCCCAGGTGTTGCCACGACTACCCCGTTTTATATCACCATCGGCAACTGGAAAAACAAACAAACCCGCAAAGGTGTTCCCATTCGAGTAGTCGCCTTTAATCCTTCCCGTCCGGCCCTGCAGCTAGACTCTGTGCAATCCACTGCAACTGCCCTGCAGGAAGAAGATACCTTGCTGATCGATCGCCGGTCCCGCGACGAATATGGATTCCAACGCCTCAAAACAGGAGACTTTGGCGAACTCTCCAACCGTCAGTTCCAAATTGTGGGGGAATTTGAAATTGGCTCTGACTTCGTCTCTTTTGGCAACATTATCATGAGCGATCTCAACTTTTTGAGAACCTTTGCCAACACCCCTTCCGGCTCTAAAAACGAACTGCGTTCCACCTTAGAAGATGTGGATCTTGGTTTAATTAAAGTCACTCCAGGGGCAGACATCGATCGCGTCGTCGCCCAACTCAAAACCATATTGCCCATCGACCTCAGCCTGCACACCAAGAAAGCATTCGTTCAACGGGAAAAAGATTTTTTCAACAACTCATCTCCCATTGGCTTTATCTTTTCCCTGGGTACGCTGATTGGTTTTGTCGTGGGTGTCGTCGTTGTTTACAACATTATCTACACCGATATTCAAGATAATTTACCCCAATATGCCACCCTGAGAGCCATGGGCTACTCAAGCTTCTATCTACTGAAAACTATCTTCTTACAATCCGTTATCATTGCCCTGGTGGGTTTCTTCCCTGGCATTATCTCCAGCGTCCTGGCGTACAAATTGATCTCGAACGCCACAGGTCTGCTGCTGCAAATGAAACTCAACGTCAGCATTGTTGTGTTTGCCTTAACCGTGGGGATGTGCGTCGTCTCTGGTTTTATTGCCTCCAGAAGATTGCTCAAACTCGATCCCGCCGAAATTTATTAACAGCAAAATGATGACAATTGACGCTTGAAACCCTTGAAGGCGGTTGTCACTGTGGACAACCGCCATAGACTAGCGGCGACTTACCAGACTTTGCCTTTACGATTTGCAGGTGGATTGACCTGTATCAGCATTGACTGAGAATGCCTGACCCGTCACTGAGTCAATTGTCCAAAATGGATTAATAATTCCTGGGACTAGCGGCTGAGACAAAGAAATACCTGTGAAGGCTCCACCACAGTTTGTTTTTTCGAACAGAGCAATTGCCTGCTTGTAGTCAATGTTGTAGTTGTCAATCACCACAATACCAAGGGGACAAGGGATCTCAACTGGTTTGCTCATTCCTATTAAGGGAGGATTAGCAGCATAATAGGTCATGCAAGAGTCATCCCTACCAAGAACAATGTAGTTAAATCCAACTACCTGCTCTGCTGAGCTTGCTTCAGGTACACTCAGCACGCCTGTCTTGCTCAAGAGCGGGGTTGTTGTCGCTGCACTTGCTGCAGGAACGAAAGCTGCGATCGCAACGAACAAAGCCAGCAGTACACCTAAAAATTTCTTCATTTTTGTCTCCAAATCAAACCGTAACTTCAGAATGCGCTTGCTGCAATAGAGGGGTAGGCAACCCAGACCCGCCCAATACACCAAGACTCTTCAGGCGAGCAAGCATCTCATTTAGTTGGAGTAAATGAGATGCTCGGTTCTATAAATAAGACGAAGATCGAAGGCAATTTTGGAATTTTTTGAGTTAGAGGCTTTTTTTCTCGCTCAATGCCTTGCTCAAAATGCGAAAGTCCTTTGCACCAGAGCTTTCAACGAGAGGAGGACTGCTAATGGACGTTTTCAACGGTTAGCTATTTGCTCAGCACAAACATCTAGACAAGACTCTATAACCATTCTCTGGTGCGGTTCTGTGGAGACGTCGGTCCGGGTAGACTGACCTCTGGCCAGTACTGAGTCTATGCAGCATGCGTGCTGCCTGAGCGTTAGGTCGCGCAACCATTCCACCCAAGCGACAAATTGAGTCGATTTCACTGACTTGATATGAGCGCTCTGGAAACTAACATCACCAACCCATATACTCAAAACAACTGACAATCTCTTTTCTGTTTTCTGCCTTTACTTTCTGCCTTCTGCCTTGCCAAAAAATGACACAACCTAATGTAGCTCTCAAACCTGTTATCTGCGTTCAAAATATCAACCACTATTACGGTGCAGGCGAGCTGCGCCGACAGATTTTGTTTGACATTTCCCTGGACATTCAACCGGGCGAAATTGTCATTCTGACCGGACCATCTGGATCGGGGAAAACGACCCTGCTCACCCTCATGGGCGGGCTGCGTTCGGTGCAAGAGGGTAGCCTGACAATCCTGGGTCAGGAGTTGAATCGGGCGAGCGATCGCAAACTGGAGCAGGTGCGCCAAAAAATTGGTTTCATTTTCCAGGCTCACAACCTGTTGACTTCTCTCACGGCCAGCGAAAATGTCCAGATGGCGGCGGTGCTGCATCAAAATGCGTCCATGACAGAGGTAGTGCGCAAATCTCACGAGGTGCTGGACTCGGTAGGGCTTGGCCATCGCATCCATGCCTACCCCGATCGACTATCTGGCGGCCAGAAACAACGGGTGGCCATTGCCCGGGCGCTGATCAACCAACCGAAAATCATCCTGGCGGACGAACCGACAGCGGCGCTGGATAAGGCTACAGGTCGTAGTGTCGTAGAACTGATGCAGCACCTGGCTAAGCAGCAGGGCTGTGCCATTGTGCTGGTGACCCACGATAATCGTATTCTGGATATTGCCGATCGCATCATCAGTTTGGAAGATGGTCGTCTGTCATCGTCCAAGGGTAAATTGTTGCTGGATATTAGCAACCTGGTGTCTGCGATCGCAGGCACCACCGCCGACGAGATCAAAGCCCTGATCGATCCCCTCTCCATCGAACAATTCTCAGAATTCCTCAACCAACTCAACACCGAATTCGGTCAGATCCTGACCGCCATGAACCTGCTCAACGACCACTCCCTCAGCAACAAATTGAACCTCACCATTCGCTCCATCTCCCTGAAAATCGCCCAGATCCTCGACGCCGAACAAGTCACCTTCTTTGTCGTCGATCCAGAAAGCCAGCGCCTCTGGTCCAAAAACGCCATCGGCCCTGGCAGACAGCCCATCGCCCTCGACATTCCCCTCGGTGCTGGCATCGCTGGCCACGTCGTCAAAACCGGAGAAAGCGTCAACATCCCCGATCCCTACAACGACGACCGTTTCAATCCCCAGATCGACCGCGACACCGGTTTCCGAACGCGCAACCTGATCTGTCTGCCCATTTTCAACTCCCAAAACCAGCTCTTTGCCGTCGTGCAAGCCCTGAACAAAACTGGCGACTCCCCCTTCAGCGCCGAAGACGAGAAAAAATTCTTCGACTTAACCCAATCCCTGGGCGTCATCCTCGAAACCAGCATTTTGTACATGCAAGAAAGCCGCCACAAGCAACTGCCCATTCCCGGCGTCACCAAGCTACTCAAACGCAAAGACAGCACCAAAGAGCTGCCGCTGGATCTACCCAAGAAACAGCCAGAGACCAAATGAGGGCAGACGGCAGAGACCAAATGAGGGCAGACGGCAGACGGCAGACGGCAAGGAAGAAAAGGTTTATCTCTATCTTTGAGTGCAATGGCGCTGAGATAAGCAACGATTTTGTCCAGGGTGGGCAGCGATCTTGAGGTTTCAAGCGTTCTGATCTATGAGAAGATCGCAGGCAGACTAATACACAAAACCGATGACACGGACGCCGTTTGATGAATTCTCCAAACAATACCTGAAAACCTTCCTCTCGTCCTGGGGCACCCTGACCCGCAACCAGGAAGTCTCTGGAGAATCGACTTATATTGACATCATGTTCGTTCCGGCATTACCCCCCAAAGCCAACGCTGCCTCGCTCGGTAATGCCTCTCTTGGTCTACTGGGACGCTTCGCTGCCACCCCTTGTCTGCTGGAACCGTTTCGCCATCCCCCTACCAGCGAGCAGGTATGCAGCTGCCTGTACAAACTCTTGCATGTTCGGGCAGACTACCAGCGTCAAGCCAAGCGAGAAGATCGCACCTTGACCGACACCGAGCAACCGCGTCTGTGGATTCTTTCGCCTTCAGCCCCTCCACGGCTGCTGAGCGGGTTTAACTTGACCGCAGATCCGCAACAGTGGGGTGCCGGGATCTACTTCTGGGGGCCGTTGGAGCGCGCGGCAATTGTTGCCATTAATCAATTGCCCGTCACGCCAGCAACCCTCTGGGTGAGACTGTTGGGCAAGGGCAAAACCCAGGAGCAAGCGGTTACCGAAGTGCTAGCGCTGCCAAAAAGCAGCCCCCTTCGGGCCAATGCCCTGAAACTATTGACCCTCTGGAAGATTAGTATAGAAATAGATGCAGATGCAAACGAAGAGGAACGAAAATTTGCCATGACCTTATCGCAAGCCTATTTAGAGTGGGAACAGAAAACTGAACAACGCGGCATTCAGAAAGGGGTTCAACAGGGTATTCAGAAAGGGGTTCAACAGGGCATTCAACAAGGCATTCAACAAGGCATTCAACAAGGTGCTCAGCAAAAGCAACTGGATACAGTACAAACTGCGCTGAAAGTGCGGTTTGGGGCGCTGGACGAGCAACTTTCGGCCATTGTTCAGCCCTTTGCTCAGCTGCCTTCAGAGGAGTATACCCGTTTGCTGTTGCAGCTTCAGGCGCTGTCTCGCGAGGAGCTGCTAGCAAAATTTGGCCACTCGGGTTGAACGGGGACAGAAGATTTGCCATGACTTTCTCTCAGGCCCGTTTATTGTATCTAGAGCTGTAGGAAACTATCTTTCAACGAGAATTTCAAAAAGGTTTCCAACAAGGGTTTCAACAAGAGGTTCAGCGGGATTGCATGAACATAGTACGAACTGTATTGAAAATGCGGTTTGGCTCGCTGGACGAGCAGCTGGCAGCCATTGTCCAGCCCTTTGCTCAGCTCCCTTCAGAGGAGTATGCCCGTTTGCTGTTGCAGTTTCATGCGCTGTCTCGCGAGGAACTGCTGGCAAAATTTGGCCACTCGGGTTGAATGAGGATGCCTGCGATTGAAGCCACTGAAATATTTGTTATCCCGTTGTTGGACATTGTTTCCAGCTGACTGCTTGCAGTGGGACAATCTCATTGAAATTGAGTAACCTTATTCCTCCTGCCTTCTGCCTCCTGCCTTCTGCCTTCTTCTACACAGCCTCTTCTCCTCCTCAATGAAGTTGCTGTCTTAACTTTTTTGCTCGACATCGCCCAGGGTAAAGTTTCCCTGGACGCCGACTTCAACGTCCACCAGGGCTTGCTGCTGGCTGCTCTCGGCGGCGATGCCCTCTCGAATCTGCGTCACCTGTCCGAACTGGGCCCGTCCCTGAATGTTGACGTTTTTGAGCAGGATTTGCTGTACGGCGTCGTCCAAAAAACGACAGCCAAACCCTCCCCCCACTTCCCACTATGCCCAAAATTGCCAGAATACTTAAGCCAACCCCGATCCCGACCTCACCTCCAGCCGCGATCGCAATAGCCCATTGCCCAAACCCTTCAAGACAGACCAGCTTCACCTTTGTGCCCTTTGTACCTTCGTGGTTCAAAAGGAGTTCAACCCAAACCATTTCCTTGCTAGAAAAGATACGCCCATTTATAAATGAGAGAGAAACAACACCCCCAACCACCCAATTCAACCCCCACCAGCCCAAACACTACCCTGGAACTCGCTCCCCCTCAACCTGACACCTAACACCTAACACCTGACACCTGACACCTGACACCTGACCCATGCCCGACCGCCCCCTCCTCCCCTTCAATGCCGCCCGCCCAGAGCGCCCGCCCCTGCCCGCCCAGATCCAGACACTGCTGGACAACATTCGTACCGGCGGCGACCTCACCACCGGCGACCTCACCCAAATTATCAGCTACTTTCCCCCCAGCCGCCGTCAGCCCCCCATCTGCCCCCAACAGATTCCCCCCGCCAGCCAGAACTTTGTTGGCCGCCAGTCCGAACTGGTCACCCTGCACCAGCAGCTGCAACACCACCGCAGCGTCGCCATCACTGCCATCGCCGACATGGGCGGCATCGGCAAAAGCGAACTGGCTCTGCAATACGCCGTCCGCTACGCCCGCGACTACCCCGGCGGCATGCTCTGGCTCGACGCCCGTCAGGCCAACTTCGCCGAAATTCTGATCCGCTTCGCCGACACCTACTTGCTGGAAATCCCCGAACCCCTGCGCGCCGAAACGCCTCTCGATTTCCAACTACAGTACTGCCTGCAACACTGGAACGCCTGCGGCCCCACCCTACTCATCCTCGACGACGTCAACCGCCAGCCCCCCTACCCAACCCTGCTGCAAACACTGCCGCCCCAATTCCGCGTCCTCCTGACCACCCGCTGCCGGGACCTGGATCCCAGCTTCGCCAAGATCCGCTTAGAGCAGCTGCCCCTGGAGCAGGGCCTGGAACTGTTAGAGAGACTACTCGGCAGCGACCGCCTCCACCAAGAAGGCGACGACGCCCGCCAACTCTACCACTGGGTGGACGGCCTGCCCCTGGGCCTGGAACTGCTCGGTCGCTACCTGGCCGCACAGCCCTTCTTGCCCATCGCCACCCTGCTGGAACGCCTCAGCCTGGAAGACGCAGCCCTGCAACGGAGCCAGGGACCCCAGATGATGACGGCAGAACGGGGCATCGTCGCCGCCTTCGAAGTCAGCTGGCAGGCCCTCTCCGCCGTCACCCAGCCCGTCGCCTGCATCCTGGGGCTGGTCGGCTTCGAAGCCTTCCCTTGGGAACTGGTCGCCGCCATCGCCACCGGAGCGGGTATGGAAGAAGCCGCCATCGACCCGGCTCGGGACGAACTGTTTCGCCAGTCCTGGCTGCAGACCCCCGTTCGACAGATCTTTCGCCTGCACCCGTTGATTTTTGCCTTCCTCCAGAGCAAGCTGTCCCAGTCCGAGCAGGACAGCACCATTCGCCAAGCCTTCGCCGCCGCCCTCATCGCCCAGGCTAAAGAGATCCCCCAAACGATTACCCGCGATCGAGTCGCTCAGGTGGAACCCTGGATTCCCTACTTGCAGCAGCTGGCCCAGCACCACCTGGACTGGCTGGAACCAGAAGAGTGGTTCTGGGTCTTTGTGGCATTGGGGCACTTCTATCAAGGTCAGGGTCTGTACAGTCTGGCTGAACCCTGGTATCGGCAGTGCGTGAAGGCGGTGGGGCAGCAATTGGGAGAAGACCATCCCGACTATGCCGCCAGCCTGCATCATTTAGGGCGGTTATACAATCTCCAGGGGCGCTATAGGGAAGCCGAACCCCTCTTCCAGAAAGACCTCGCCATCACCCGCCAGCGACTCGGGGAAGATCATCCCGACTATGCTACTAGCCTGAATAATTTAGCGGGGTTATACCATTCCCAGGGGCGCTATGGGGAAGCCGAATCCCTTTGCCAGCAAGCGATCGCGATCAAACGCCAGCAATTGGGGCCAGGCCATCCCTCCTATGTCCTCAGTCTGCATAATTTAGCCACTTTATACGCCACTCGCTCCCTCAATCCCTGGAAACGTCTGCAGGTTTATCCGCTGCTGATTCAAGCGCTGCGAATCCAATGCAAAACATCAGGGTGGAACCATCCTCATACCCAGGCAATGGTATCCAGCTTATTTTGGGCGGTGGTGGTCGATCTGTGGTTGCTCTGGATGACGGTGGAGGCCCTTTACCAGGCCATCAGCCGCGCCAGCATTTGGCCCCTGCTGCGACTGGCGATGACGCTGCTGCTGCTTTTCCTGCTGCTGCGGTGGTGGTCTGTCTTAGCGGGACTGGGGGGAAGAATCCGCTATCAGGTTTGCCGCTGGTTCCGTCGTCGATGAGGAGAATGGCGGGCAGGGGGAGTGGCGGGGGCGGAGGCGGCAGGGGATTCGGCGGTGTCCCCTAGGGGTCGGTCTTGTGCCGACCCTGCCTCTATCGGCTCAATCGATGTGACGTATGTGGACAGGCTGCGCGTTAAGATGTACGAGGCCGATCGTCATGACAGCGATTATATTGGTTGTTTTTATTTCGAGCGGGGTGACACGGAAGTTGAAGGCTATAAATACTTGGAGGAGGAGAAAAAGCACGCCAACTACCGCCTCTACTACCGAGTCATCGACAAGCCGATCCAAACCCTGCGGGTCTTCGGCGTTTACTGTGAGGAGGACTCAAAGGGCTGTAACGTAGATGCTGTGGAAACGGTTTTTGCAGTCGCTGAAAAGGCCTCTGAAGAAGCCAGCGATTTACTCAAAAAAAGCCCCCGTCCCCGGGATCGAAGTGCCGCTAAAGCCTTCGAGAAGGCATCAGAGAGGATGGAAGACATTGCCAATTTCGTCATCTGGCTGGCGGATACCCTTGAAGGCAAGGATAAAGTTTACCTGCAACACGTGGATGAAGACACCCACGAAGTTCAGGGAGGGGGCTTCTGGCCCCAGGGATCTCTAGGGTATTACCAAATGGAAAAGGGTGATGAAGTCTACTTTACCTCGGACAATGAGGGCGACAATGTCCCCTACTATCGTTTCCCGATGGATCGGGGGGCGGTAACCATCCAACTCCGGGAAGAGGATCCAATTACCAGCGACGCCAATATCGGCGCTTTCACCTTCAACGAGTCCTACTATAACGAGTTCGCCGATCAGGGATCTCAGGTTTTGGTTTGCGACGAGTATTTCGGCCACAGCGGCCAGGGCGCGCTTTACTATATTTGCGCTAGTGTCGGTATGGAAAACTGGGCATTGCCACCCACCCTTGAAGCCCAGGAGGAATCCTTCCCGGAGGAAATACCCGATCCCGATCCCGAAACACCGGATCCAGACCCCGAAATACCGGAAACTGGGACTATAGGACCATGTAGCGGTCCATATAGCCTTGTCGAAGGCGATACATACAACGGTCTTTTAATAGCTGTACCCGAGAATTACTCGGTTTTAACAGCCAGAGCTTCTGATGGAGAAGGATATCGTCGACTCGCAATTTTCACGGACGATGGCCACAGCTACAAAAATGAAAACGACAATCTGTTGCAATCGGAGGTTACAGTAAACAATCCAACTCCTGGACCATGGCTTTTCTCTCTTGAAGCACCTGGTCCAGGAGGTTACCATGCTGTACTTGTTTCTGCACATATCACGGAAAAATAGCAGCGATCGAATGATCTTGTCGGTTGGGTTGAGTGGCGCAAGCCTTTTAGTGCAAAACTCGTGCTCTATGTTCCATTCAACCCAACATCCACTTCTGGTTTGTACAGAAAGGTTACCGTTTTTTTCCTGAGTATAGTGCCATCAGGATTGCCGTAGCGATCGAACGATCTTGTAGTTCAGTAGGATGCGTTAGCGACGTGGTATGACACGCCTAGAATTGTGCAAGAGTTGGCAACGGATTTGAACGGATGTAGCGGATGGCTATCCCGTTGAGACTCATAAAGTACACATCTGTTACATCCGGTTTCATCCGCTGCCGACTTGAGTCTGAATGCACCAAATTAGCCGTGCCAGTAGTTGGCAACGGATTTGAACGGATGTAGCGGATGGCTATCCCGTTGAGACTCATAAAGTGCACATCTGTTACATCCGGTTTCATCTGCGGCCAAGTTGAGTCTTACTGCACCAAATGAGCTGTGCCAGTCCAGGAGGATACGTTAGCGACAGCATAACGCATCACAGGATTACCTCATATTATCCTTAACTTTCTCCCTGTCTGACCAGGGTGCTGCACCGGACAGTTTGGCAATCGTTGGCTTCTGATCCAACACATCCATAGCTGCTAGCGATCGCCACTGCGATTGCTCAGAGTAAACTGTAGGAGCAATATTGAACTTGAGGGCAAACCAATAGCAGTCCGCCAACGACGTTATCGCAAAGAAGAGTAGCCCAACGCGGGCAAGAACTCTATGATGTTGCTATCCGGCAGCAAGTCGAAGCAGGAAATGCAGGCAAGATTGTGGCCATCGACGGCAATCGACATCGAAACCGGAGATTTTGAGGTCGGTGAAACAGTCATCGCTACGACCAATCGACTATTTGAACGCCATCCCGATGCTCAACCTTGGAGGATTTGGGTTGGGCAAGGCGCTGTTTATCATTTTGGGTCGCGGAGTCTGAAACAGAATCAATGATTTACGGGGTTGTGAATTTGCGTTGTGAAGCAACACTCCCCCTTGGGGTTGGAAACTCATCTGCACAGACAGTCTACCCATCCCGTTGCACGCATCCTCTCCAGCAAGGTTCGAATGAAAGCCCGTGACGAGGATTGAACTCGTGACCTCACCCTTACCAAGGGTGTGCTCTACCACTGAGCTACACGGGCAAAGAGAATTCAAAAGAATGAGCACAAAATCCAAAATGCCTCATTCTGAATTTTGTGTTAATTGTGGTGGGCCGGGTTGGATTCGAACCAACGTAGGTGATAACCAGTGGATTTACAGTCCACCCCCATTAACCACTCGGGCACCGACCCATCTGAGCCACGAATACAGATAGTAGCATAAGAGCGAGATAGATCCCAAATATTTTTAGATGTTGTTGATTGATCGGGATGAAAATCCTTGTTGAGAGTGTTGATTTCTGTTTGCAAACCTTTATGACTAGAACTGGGAATGGTTTGGGACTGCGATCGCAAATTATCCCGGAATGGATCGACGTCTGGGTTGCGAGCAAGTTTATTTTGGATGGATGCTATTTGAAATCGCAATAAACTCATTCGGAAATTGTAGTGGAAGCCCCCGGAGGGGGGCTTCCACTACAGTTCTCGGACAGGTCTAATGGGTTGCAATGGATTTGCGCGAGCTGGCAGATCGCTCTCATCATAAATTTCTCCCACTAGCTCTTCCAGAATGTCTTCCAGAGTGACTAATCCTACCGTGCCGCCATATTCATCTACAATGATAGACATATGCAGGCGTTGTTTTAGCATCTCTTTTAACAAGCTGGAAACCCGTTTGGTCTCGGGCACGAATGTTGGCGGATCCATGGTGTCAATGACGCAGCCATCATTTTTGCCATTCTGACGCAGCTGAGAGAGGTGCTGTAATGCTCGCTTGAAATAAATCACACCAACAATTTCGTCTTTTGACTCTCCCTGGACTGGGATGCGAGAATAACCCGTTTTTAAACACAGGTCTACCATTTCTTGCAACGTGGCTTGATGAGAGATAGTCTGCATTTCGATTCGGGGTTTGACTACTTCTCGGGCGCTCAATTGGTCTAGCATTAGAGCCTTGTTTAAAAGGCGGTGTTTTTGCCAGTCGAGTTTGCCTTTGCCGCCTAAGACTTCGATCATAAGCTGCAGTTCTTTCAAGGATTCTCCTTCTTGCACGACCCGAGTCTGAAACAGACGAATGGCGACCTGGGCGATTGTTTCTAAAAAAGGGATAATGCCTAGATAGGTTAGCACCCTGGAGAGCCAGTAAATTGGGCGGACGGAGAACATAAAAAATGGAATGACGTTGTTAATGGCGAGAGATTTGGGTGTGATTTCTCCAAAAATGAGGATGAGAAAGGTGATGATGCCGGTGGCAATGCCTAAGCCTGCATTGCCGAGCCAGATGGCAAATAGGTTACTGGTCAAAATGGCGGAGAAGCTATTGATCAGGGTGTTCCCGACCAGGAGAGTGGTGATGAAGCGGGTGCGTTTTTTGAGTACTCGCTGAAAGATGTGTTTGGAGTGGCCTTGCTCCTGAATGAGCGCTCTGAGTTTGAGATTGTCGAGGGCAGTGATGGCTGTTTCAGCGCCAGAGAAGAAGGCAGATAATAGCAGCATGAGGAGCAAAACGACAATATCTAGCCAGATATGCCCGAGTAGAGAACCGGGATTAGTACTGGCCAGTAAGAAATGCTGAACCTCAGGAAGAATCACTGATAGCCGCCAGGTCTAGGTAGAATGCGATCGCGCAAAAGCAGAAGCTGATATGCAACCTTTTGTCAAGATAGTGAAGATGATAGCGTGGCTGCTCAATTCCGGGTACAGGAGAGTGGCCGATAAAATATAACCCATATTGTGAGCTATTCGTTAAGAAGGCGACAGCTTTAGACTTGAGACAGATGCTAGTATGAAAAACTTAAATCATTTACTTTATCTCAGTGACTAGCAGTCTTGGTTACAAAGATAATGTCTACCTGTGCGGATTGAAAAAAAAATCAACACTTTTGAAACCTGTCTGTGCAGGTTTTGCTCCGATCGCTGCAGTTATCCTGCGGACAACTGCAAAGCGTCTATAAGCGCCAGGATCTTGGAGGTGCAAGATCTCAGCCAGGAAATCCAGCAATTTGAATTGCTGTATCCGTGTTTTGTCATCAGGGCAACTGCAGTAGCGATTGTCGCGTCACTATGGACTTGCTAGAATACCAGGCCAAAGAATTATTTCGTCAGGTGGGAATTCCTGTGTTGCCTTCGCAATGTATTGCACGGCTACAGGATCTCAAGGGTCTCGCAATTCCCTATCCCATTGTGCTGAAGTCACAGGTACCGATCGGGGGGCGGCGCAGGGCTGGGGGCATCCGGTTTGTTGAAAACACGATTGATGCTGTGGCCGCTGCCCAGACGATTTTTAACCTGCCCATTTTTGGGAAATATCCTGAGTTATTGCTGGCAGAAGCAAAATACGATACAGAGAAAGAATTCTATTTGGCGATTGTCCTTGATTATGCGGCCCGGTGTCCAGTGTTGCTCGGGTCTCAGAAAGGAGAAGGAGATGTGCGATTGAGGGTGGAGAACATCCAGCAAGTTGTTGTAGATCAGGATTTTTCGCCGTTTTATGCGCGTCGACTGGCGCTGAAAATGGGCTTGCAAGGTGAGTTGATTGGAACGATCGGTGGGATTGTCGAAAAAATGTATTGTCTTTTTTCCCGCTGGGATTTGGATCTGGTGGAAATTACTCCCCTTGGGATTCGTGCCGATCGCGAAGTGATGGCATTGGATGGCAAGGTGACGATTAACGATCGCGCCCTTGGACGACAGGTCAATTCGGCTTTTCCTTTCGTGCAGAGTCTCAAAGATTTCCGGTATCAGGGGAAAAAGACTGGGTTGAACTTGCTTAAGGGTATAGAACCTGACGGCAAGATTGGGTTGGTTTGCAATGGTATCGGGTTGATGGTTGCTACTGCGGATTTGATTTACCAGCAAGGTGGCAGACCTGCCTGCTGTTTAAATCTAAGTGAAGATAATGATATTAAGTTTCAGAATGGGGATTTGAATGGAATCGATCCTGTTGTAGTTGGATCGACTCATAGTATAAATAATGCTTTTGGGGCTGATGTGTCACGGACTGATGTGTCACGGACTGATGTATCACAGATTGATGCGTCACGGACTGATGTATCACAGATTGATGCGTCACAGATTGATGTGTCACAGGCTGATGTATTGCAGAATGGCTCGTTTCATGCAGAATGGCAGAGTCATGTGTTTTGCGATCGCCTTCGGCAGGGGTTCGATCGAACTCTGGAGAATCGGAATATCAAAGCCATCTTAATTAATATCCTGGGCAGCATTGTACCCTGCGATCGCATCGCTTTAGCAATTGCAGACTATCTGAAGCAGCATTCCTACCAGTTTTCCCATTCCTCCAAATCTAATGGGTCGATGTTGCGGAGCGTAACCCGACAACCCACGACCCGCGCCATTGTCAGACAAGCAGCGATGACATCGCGCTCTCACTCAGTCGATTTCCAGCAGTCGCACCCTATCAGACCCGATCGTCTCTCCACAGCCACACAGCCTTCATCCTCCCTGAATGACTTTCCTCCAGTAGTGGTTCGTCTGGTAGGAGAAAACGTAGAGCTGGCAAAACAGCATCTGGCAGTACTGAATATTCCTTTATTGGAAAGTCTGGATGAAGCAGTTGCCAGGGTTGTTGCGCTGGCAAAATCAGCGCCATCCAGCTAGAAATGTTCCGTTAAAACCGTACCCTCACATTCGCCAACCGTCGATTGCGAGCAATCGTCAGCACCGCAGTTGTTGGGCGCCGGTTCAGAAACGTCTGCACCTGACGGACGCTCCGTAGCCGCCGACCGTTAATGGCGAGCAAACGATCGCCTGTTCTCAAGCCGACCCGTTGCGCTAGGGAGCCGTGCTGCACTTGCTGAATGACTAACGTTTGAGCATCTACCGTTACGCCCAAACGATATCCCGATGGTCGTGAATTGCGGCGGGCGATCGTGCGATCGCGATCGGAGTTGCTGCGCGGATTGCTGCTGGTATTATTGCGGTTGCGCTCGATAAAATCCCTCGCTACCAGAGCACTGGTGGCCAACCCAATGCCTGGAACGCCCCGCCGATTGCCCACCAAAATGGCTTTGTTGACCCCAATCAATTCACCGCGAGAATTCAGCAGCGGGCCGCCAGAGTTCCCCGGATTGAGTGTCGCATCCGTTTGCAAATCGCCATCCTCACCAATGCGGCTGAGAATTCCCGTCGTCAACGTGCCAGACAATCCAAATGGGCTGCCGATCGCATACACCTGCTGCCCAACCTGGATGCCATTGCGATTAGCAAGTTCTAAACTGGGGAAACGATCGCTGGTTTGCAGCCGCACCAGCGCCAGGTCGTAATGGCGGTTGGTGGCAATCACCTGCCCGCTGTAGCGCTTCTTGTTTGCAGCTGTCACTGTGACTTGCCCGCGTCTGGCACTGCGAACAACATGTTCGTTTGTCAGCACCAAACCATCCGAACTGACCAAACTCCCGGATCCAGAACTGCGTCCTGCTTGAATCGAAACGACAGCAGGACTGGCCAGACGATAGAGGTCAATGTTAGTTTGCTCTTCGCTGCCAAAGCGGAGAGGAGCACTTTGGGCAGGTGCGATCGCAATCGTCGCAGGGGCCGCGATCGTACAAGCGGCAAGAGCATATAGAAGCCAGCGATCGGGTCTCATGGGTGTTGACCTTGCTAGAGTAGAGTGCTATTTTTCAAGACTGCCATTCCTGTGTGAAGTTCCCGCAGCCCTTCATACCAATTGAATGGGAAAACGCGAGCGGTAGACTGACGGAACGCCTGTCCAACAAGGCTTCTCCCAAGCCAAAATCGCCAGGCTCAAAATGGTCTCACTCAACGATCAGCCAGCCCACATATTCAGATGCCTTAAAATAGCAGAGGCCATGAAACGCAAAATACATCGTCCCATCCCGGTCTGCGTAAGCGCGATCGCAACGTTGAGTCAGCTCCCCATACAATATCTTCATCTCACCGCGAAACCGCTGGCTGCAAAAATGGGCTGCATCAAACCAGCCCCTCCCCACGGCCAGATTCGCTCCATACTTGTCCGTCAGCTTCTCCGCCGCGTCCCTGGCCTCAGCACATTGAGTCGCTTCCGCTAGCGGTTCGCCGCTTGCTTGCGGAAAGGCAGCAGGCCGCCCCACCCATAAACTGGCACTGAACGTCGTCAACACCACCAAAAACAGCCATTGCTTTTTCAGATTCATCGGCCTCTTCATGTTTTCTTTACAATGCAATGCTCTCCCAGCAGAACCCCTAACCCAGCAGTCCCAAAGCGCATCCTCTGTTACAGTTGTCGCCTTCCCTGCCACCCTGGTTCCTGGGCAATAGCCCCGAGTCAGAGGATAGGCTGAACGCAATACATGAATCTACGTCCATCGATTACCCCGATCCGCACGAGACATTTGTCGCTTTTTAGTCGCTTTTAGGAGACTGCAAGTTTAATGGAGACCACCACCTGGCAGATTATTTTGAAAGTCTTGCTCCGCAAGACTTTCAAAATAATCCATTTTCCCGTTCTAGTACAAAAGAATGGAAGGTTATCGCCCAATACTGTTCGGTTAAACAATGGCGACTCGAGTCGCAGCGACGAAAACAAAGTCCTAACAGTCCCGTAGGCTGGGCAAAGGGCAAGCGCCCGTGCCCATCACAGGATATAGATAGATAGATGTGTACGCTTCGCTTTGCCCAGCCTACTGCTTAAACTGAACAGTATTGGGTTAGCGCTCCCAAAGGGGGGGCTAACCTTCCAACTAGTGGAGAGACTAATAGTCTCAACGCTTGAATGTTGAAAGTCTGCGAAAATCGAAGTTGTTCTTCAGCCTTTGCAGAACAACTTTCAAGTCAGCAAATTTGCGATCGCTGCTAGCCGATCCAGCTTCACTCCCAACTGAATGTTTTACAGAACGTCTGCCTCGCTGTCATCTTCCCCATCAGCGTCCGTCTCGGTCTCCAATTCAGCAGCAGAGTCTGGAGCAGGGGCATCAGGAACGATCGTCTCCCCAAGGAAGCGACCGAAGAACTGATGGACCCCCTGAGTCAACGTCTGAATCACTCCCGTTTTCGATGCCTCTATCGGGGCAGACTCTGGAGTAGCGACATCTTCTTCAATCGGAGCCGCTCCCCTTTCAGGAACAGCAGTTTCCTCTATCAGAGCAGACTCTGGAGTAGCGACATCTTCTTCAACCGGAGCCGCTCCCCTTCCAGGAACAGCAGTTTCCTCCTGTTCAACAGTTGCGTCTTTTCCCCCGCCCAGGAAGCGACCCAAAAACTGATGGACTCCCTGAGTCAACGTCTGAATCACTCCCGTTTTCGATGCCTCTATCGGGGCAGACTCTGGAACCGCGACATCTTCTTCAATTGGAGCCGCTTCCTTGTCAGGAACAGCGGTTTCCTCTTGTTCAACCGCTTCAGGAAGTTCATCGGTTGAAATCGGTACTTCCTCCACTGGCAAAGGCTCTGATTCTGGGATCGACTCCTCCGGTGCAGTGAACTGAGGGAATTCATCGGTTGAAATCGGTACTTCCTCCACTGGCAAAGGCTCTGGTTCTGGGATCGACTCCCCTGGTGCAGTGAACTGAGGGAATTCATC
>JGI12316J15310_10000012_pt28 | contig 88114 bp, 67 predicted proteins | sample MarCyaLeptolynsp_FD_15310 | JGI IMG/M metagenome (IMG submission 15310) | reverse complement strand
GGCCGTAGGCCGATGCCGATGCCGATGCCGATGCCGACGCCGATGCCGATGCCGATGCCGATGCCGGGGCCGTATGCCGGTGCCGGGGCCGATGTCGATGCCGGGGCCGATGTCGATGCCGGGGCCGATGCCGGTGCCGTTTGCCATTGCCGTAGGCCGTTGCCGGTGCCGGTGCCGGTGCCGGTGCCGGTACCGGAGGGGCCGGCCCGGCTACCATCGCTCCTCCTTGCCAGGCCCATGTGTTACCCATGATCCCGGCAATAGGTGTCACCTATGTGCCCGGCCCCGGCCCCGGCCCCGGCCCCGGCGAACGGCCCCGGCAAACGGCAACGGCCCCGGCCTCGGCTAACGGCCCCGGCTCCGGCCCCGGCCCCGGCCCCGGCGAACGGCCTCGGCCCCGGCCCCGGCAAACGGCAACGGCCCCGGCCTCGGCTAACGGCCCCGGCCCCGCCGAACGGCCCCGGCCCCGGCCCCGGCGAACGGCCCCGGCCCCGGCGAACGGCCCCGGCCCCGGCCCCGGCGAACGGCCCCGGCCCCGGCGAACGGCCCCGGCTCCGGCCCCGGCGAACGGCCCCGGAGCAACGCTCAAAGACGCAAAAAGCCGGCTGCCCCATGCGGGACAACCGGCCTGAAACTCGCGCTACGCGGTCCGGTCTAGCGGAGCGCCGCCGCCAGCCGGCGCTGCATGTAGCGTCGCCGCGGGTCCTCGGGCTGGCCAAAAGGAAGCGCCTTCAGCGTCAGGTACCCAACCACGCTGCCAGCAGCCAGGAAGAGGAAGGGCTCGGCGGAGATCGCGGCCGTCGTCAGGCTCGTGGTCATGGCGGCAATGTATGCGAAGGTCAGCGACACCAGGATGCTTCCCAGAAGCGCGACCAGGATGAACGAACGAATCTTGCTGGTAATCGGTTTCATGGGAGGTGCTCCTATCGGCAGTTGCTGACACAGAGCCTGAGCAAGGCCTGTGCCAAAACACGGCGTGAGCACTACCTCTATGAAATCATTGGGATGGTCGAAAAATAGAACATCCGGGCAGCAGCGCCACGACGGCTATCTGCGTACCCGGATTCCCAATGTTTGCGTAAACCGCTTCCCACTCAGCCGCGGCGGCGCACCACCACGAGCAGGAACATCGCCAGCGCCACCGGCCAGAAGTCGACCGGGCTGCCGCCGCTGCAGGCCACCGGGCCCGAGCCGCTGAGGATGAACGGGTAGTCGTCGTCGGCGTCCAGCGGGTTGCCCGACGACGGGCCCTGCTGGTCGATCACTTCGTCGCCGTCACCCACACCGCCACCATCGGTGTCGAGGAGGTTCGGGTCGGACTCGGTGGCGTCCACGTTGCCGTCGTTGTTCATGTCCTCGCCAGCAATGCAGTTGGCGTCCTGCGGCTTGAGCGAGCCGTCGCACAGGCGGTCACCATCGGAATCGGGGTTGTTCGGGTCGGTCGTCGAGGTGGTGTCGGCGTCCGGGACGAACACGTTCTCGTCGGTGCCGTCACCTGCCGTCCGGACGCCCAACTCGGTACCGTCCTGGATACCGTCGCCATCCGAGTCCGGGTTGTTCGGGTTGGTCAGGTGGGTGTAGTACTCGTCGCCGTCGCTGAGGCCATCGTCGTCGCTGTCCGCGTCGAACTTGTCGGTGCCCAGCTCGCCCTCCTTCAGGTCGCTGAGGCCGTCGCCGTCGCAGTCGGTTCCGGTGACGCACTGGTCGTCGGCCGGGTCCAGCGGGTCGGTACCGTTGTCGAGGACCTCGACGCCATCGGGCACGCCGCCGTCATCGGTGTCCGGGTCGGTCGGGTCGGTCTCGCCCGGGTCGACCTGACCGTTGACGTTCTTGTCCTCACCGTTCTGGCAGACGCCGTCGACGAACGTGTTGCCGTCGCACAGGCCGTCACCATCGGTATCCGGGTTGTTCGGGTCGGTCTCGCCGGCGTCCACCGAGCCGTTGCCGTTGGCGTCCTCGATCGCGTCCGAGATGCCGTCCTTGTCCTCGTCGTGGGCCACGTTGACCGGCTTGTTGGTCTCGTTGCTCACGTTGCCCAGGCTGTCGGCGGCCGACGCGCCAATGGTGTGCTGCCCGTCGGTCCAGCAGTCACCCTCGGGCACCTGGTACTCGTACTTGCCGTCTTCGTCGGCCACCACGGTCGCGACGATCTGACCGTCCACTGTGATGGTGACGGTCGCGCCGGCCTCGGTCTCACCCGAAATCAGCGGCTCGCAGTCGTTCACGTCGATGCCGGGCGTGTCGATGGTCGGATCCGGTGGCGGGGTGGTGTCCACCGTGAACTCCCACTGCCCCGCGCAGGTCGGGTCATTGGTGGTGGAGTCGCTGTCGGTGTTGCCCGCCGAGTCCGTGGCGTAGGCGATGAGCACGAACGTCGCGTCACTCACGCTCCAGGTCGTCCCGTCGTTGCAGGGATCCTCGGTCTCTTTGAGCTCCAGCGTGCCATCGGGACGTTTCCAATACATCTCGCAGACGTAGGTGCAGTCCTCGGTGTCAGGCTCACACTCCAGGTCGAACTGAAGTCCGCTGTTCTGGCTGCCGAGCTCGGCAGGACCGGACGCGATGCAGGTCTCCGGTGGCGATGTGTCGCGCTTGAACACGCACAAGGCGGGGGAGGGATCGGCGTTACCGCCACTGTCAGCAGCGGTCACCGCGATCTCGTAGTCACCGTCCTCGGTGGTGTTGAAGGTCACCGGACTGGTGCAGTTATTGACCGTCTGGATGACCTGTCCGTCGCGGGTCAGGGTGCAGGTGAAGTCACAGTTGCCGTCGGGGCAGCTGAACTCGAGGCTGATGGAGTTGCTGTTGGTGAAGCCCTGGGGGCAGCCGGCGTTGATGTCGGTCTGCGGAGCGGAGGTGTCGATCGTCCATGAGTACGTCGACACGGTGTCGTTGTTGGGGTCGGTGTCGGCATTGCCCGAGGCGTCGGTCGCCAGCACCGTGAACGTGTAGTTGCCATCGCCAGGCATGTTGAAGCTGGTGCCCGAGACGCAGGCGTCGTCGAAGATGACGGTGCCCGAGCCGTTGGTGATGGTGCACTGGAACGTGCAGTTGGGCTCGTCGCAGATGAAGTCGAACACCGCCGAGGTGCTGTTGGTCACCGGCGCGGGGTTGCTCGTAATCTCGGTGTCCGGCGGGTCGCTGTCCGGCGGGTCGACCTCGAAGACCCAGGTCTGGGTGCTGCTCGTGTTGCCGACTCGGTCCCGACCGTAGACCTCGAAGCGATAGTTGCCCTTGGGAAGGTCCGTGTACGTGTGGGATCCGAACTCACTCGTGCTCAGCAGCTGGTTGCCGTCGCACTTCTGGGCAGCCGAGATCACGGCGCCGGAGTCGTTGTCGAACAGGGCGCACCACAGTTCGCAGTAGGGGTCGTAGTTCACGCTGCCGAAGTCGTAGTCGTAGCTGTCTTCGTCGCAGGTCAGCTGGAAATTGGCCGTGGTGGACGGGTTGGCCGAGGTCGTGCTGGGACCGTCGGCGATCGCCACCGTCGGATCGACGTCGTCGAACCAGAACCAGCGCCACAGCGTGAACGAATACGGTCCAGGGTTGGTGGAGCTGTCACGGCAGTAGGCCGCGTAGGCGTAGCGATGGCCGCCCTGAAGGTCCGGCGCCGGCACGTCGTAGCTGTAGTTCACCGTCGTCGGGTCGCTGTTGGCGACGCCGCAATCGGCATCCACCAGGAGCAGATCGTTACCCGAGTTCAGGTTGCCGAGGGTGAAGTCGTACACCCGGCAGCGCTGCTCGAGCGGAAACTCGTCGCTCTCGTCGTCGCACGACCACTGCCAGTCGCGAAGCAGGTCGCCGTTGGTGTGGACATAGATGGGGGCGTTGGTGGTCGAGTCGGCCCAGGACACGCCCGGGTACTCGGCGTGGGCGATCATCGTGGAGCCCACGAGCAACGCAAGGGTGATGACCAATACGGCGGACAGTCGGGTGATGCGCTTCGTCATAGCCCTCCCATGGTACAAGACGTTCCGGGCTCAACGCCAATAGGTGAATGTGACTGACAATTCTCTTCCGAAACTGCTGCTCGTTGCCCACGGTTCCCGCTCCCGATCCTGGGTGCAGGCGGTCCACGGACTGGTGGCCCAGATGGCGGACGTGGCGGCCGATGGCGGCACCTTCGGCACGGTCGGCGGTGCGTTTCTGGAAAACGCCGAACCCTCGATCCCAGCCGCCCTGTCGGATCTCGATGCCGACGCCGATGACGTCGAGGCCCTCGTACTGCCTTTGTTCCTGACCCGATCCGGCCATCTACGCGAGGACGTCCCCGAGGAGGTCGCCGGTCGCGCCAGGATCCTTCCACCGCTCGACCCGAGCCGCTGGCTGACCGACAACCTGATGCGGCGGCTTCAGCGGCAGACCGACGCGGCCCCCTCGCGATCCGGCGTCGTGCTGGTGGCGTATGGCTCGGGGCCGTTCCGCAATCAGTGGGACGCCATGCTCCAGCGCACCTGTCAGGTTCTCAAGGACCGCGGGGTCGCTGACGCAGCGTTCGCCTACGTCGGCCACCTCGTCGGCATGTCGCCGGAGCCGACGGCGCAAGCGCTTCGGATCGTGGCGCAGCGAACGCCTGGGCTCGAACGCCTCCACGTCCTTCCAGTGCTTTTTGGCATCGGCATGCTTCAGACCGGCCCCATCACAGAGGCGGTTGCGTCGGCGCGGGAAGGCCTCGGCCTGGAGATCTGTTATTCCACCGACGCCATCCTCCCCGATCCGGAGTTGGCTCGGGCACTTGTCGAGCACGCCACAGGCTTGACCCGCGACTGAGGACCAACGCACAGTGAGCGCCATGCGACCCCACCTCCATACGAGAATCCTCTCAACGGTCACCGTCTCTCTGGCAGCCCTGGTTGCTCTGTCCGGCTGTCCGGACAAAGAGGAGAAGAAGAAGGCCGAGGACGAGCGCCGCGAAGCCAAGATGACCGCGGTCGAGATCAAGGGCGACACCGAGATCGAGAAGTACGATCTCGACGGCGACGGCAAGGAAGACGTCTGGAAGTACTACGTCCGCGTCGGCGACGAGAAGACGCCCAAGAAAGAGCGCACGCGGCTGCTGGCCAAGAAGGAGCTGGACCTCAACCACGATGGCACCGTGGACATGTCCATCCACTACAACAAGTTTGGCGAGGTGGTCCGGGAGGTCATGGACCACGACTTCGACGGCAAGACCGATGCCGTCGACTACTACCTCGACGGCAAGCAGTACAAACGCGAGGTCAAGCTCAACTTCAAGCAGCAGACGTCGATCTGGCGCTTCTACGAGAACGACAAGCTGGTCCGTAAAGAGAAGGACACGACCGGCAACGGGAAACCCGACCTGTTCGAGTACTATGAGAAAGAAAAGCTCATCCGGATCGGGTACGACAAGAACGGTGACGGCAAACCTGACTACTACGACGAGGTCGGGGGCAAGTGAGCTCCCGGCACCTCTGACCGAGACCGCCAGCCGATGAACTCCGTCTCCCGAAAGCTGCATCTGCTCGCGATCCGACCCGAAGCCCTGCGGGTGCACTTCGACCTCGGGATGCGCTGCTGGGAAGCTCGGGACCTGTATGGGGTTGCCCGTCATCGCGCCGCTGTGGGGCTGCTGCCCGAGGGCGGGGTCGAGTCCACCGAGTTCATGCTGCTGCGGTGGCGCGAGTTGTGGCTTGAGGGAGAGCAGGATGGAGCTGTCGACGTCGCTCGGATGGCCGCAGACCGCTTCCCGGACGACATCGACACCACGCTCGATCTGTGTGATCTGCTCAGTCAGCTGGGGCGCTACACCGAGTCGCTCGACGTGCTCCTGAAGTCGGTCGAGCGGCACCGCGACGACCCGGACCTCTGGTACGAGCTGGCGCTCTGCGCGGAGGCTCTGCAGCAATGGGACGCCCGACGGGAAGCGTTCCAGCAGGTGTGGGACCTGGAGCACGACCGCGAGCCGCAGCCCAGGCTGTATGTCTCCGAGGAGGCCTTCGAGCAGTTTGCCCACGAGGCGATAGCCAGCCTCCCGCCCACGATTCAGCAGGCGATTGGCAACGTGGCCATCCTCATCGAGGACTACCCCGAGCGTTGGGTGGTCGAAGGCGACATCGCTGATCCCCGTGTATTGGGGGTGTTCTCGGGCTCGGAGCGCTACGCCAACCAGGCGGGGGCGGACTGTGTCGCCGATTCGCCGTCGCGTATCCACCTCTTCCGCTGGAACATCGAGCGGACCTGCGGTTCACCGGAGGACGTCGCGGAGCAGGTGGCACGCACCATTCGTCACGAGGTCGGCGCCTACCTCGGCCTCGAAGAGGACGACCTTAGCTACATGGGCCTGGGCTAGCTGGTCGCGGATCAGTGCGGCGATAGCCGTGCTGATCTGCCGGAGCCCGAAGGGCGATACATCTGAACGATTCCAGGCGCTTTGATCAAGGGGGCGGCGAATGCCGACCTCTTGGTCATGTTGCGTCGGATCGTCCGGAGCTGGTGCCGCTGTCAGGTAGTGGAGCCGAAGGAGCCTGCTACTGGGTTTCCACGACGATGACCCGGTCGACGAACCAGCCGGCGCCCCCGTTGTCGCCGCCGTCGACGCTGTCGAACCTGAACCGCACCGTGTACTCCCCCGGTTGAGGGACCGCCAGCTTCACCTGCACCGGCAGCCACAGTTTTGGGGAGGTCTTCTCGAGCTCGACCTCGTCGACCACCGTGGCGGTACTGTCGACCAGGGCGACGAAGCGCTTGTCGACGGTGGCGTCGAGCTGGGTGTCCCACCACTCCCAGAAGCGGACTGTGAGATTGGCATCCCCGGGGGGCTGGGAGCCGACCGCGGAGAAGGGAGGGCTCGTGGCGATGGCCGCCGTGACAGCGTCCCCAAAGGACTTGAAGTCGACCCCGTTGTTGAGGTTCAGCGAGCAGGCGTCGTCGAGGGGAGGCGGCGGGTTGGCGGATGTGTCGTCCACAGCGAAGCCAACATCTCCGCTGAGGGTCTCCATGCTCCAGCCTGGTCCCATCATCGCGGGGAGCGGCATGTCGGGTAGGGGGCAGCTGAAGACGGCCTCGAGCAGGATCGCCCCCTCGCTGCAAAGCGGCACCTGGGTCGACTGACAGCTTCCACTCGTCACCGAACACGCAGACTCGGCACAGACATCGGGGGTCAGCGGGCAGGTCACCGGCTCCACGCCGCATGCCCCGGTCGACGGCTCGCAGGTATCGACGGTGCAGGGGTCGCCGTCGTCGCACTTGGGGGCCCCCGGGACGCAGCTGCCCTGCTCACATGTGGAGGCCGCCGTGCACGCCGTCGAGTCGGCACATACCGTGCCCTCGGGAGCCAGGGCGTCGACCTCACAGGCGCCGGTGTTGGGGTTGCACAGGCGCGTATCGCAGGGCCCATCCTCACAGGTGATGGGCTGTCCTCCTTGGCAGATGCCCGCCTGGCAGGTGGCGCCAGTGATGCAGGCGTCGTTCGTTTCGCACTCGCTGCCGTCCGGAGCCGGGGTGGACACGCAGCCGAGTTCGGCGTCGCAGTCGTCGAGCGTGCAGGGGTCGCCATCGCCACAGGGAATGGGAAGGGTCTGGCACTGACCGTCCTCACACTCCCCTTCTTGGGTGCAGGCGTCGCCGTCATCGCACGGCGTGAGCTCCTCCACCGGCGGGAAGAGGCAGCCGATGCCCTCCTCGCACAGGTCCTCGGTGCACGGATTGTCGTCGTCGCAGACCAGCGGCTCACCGCCGACGCAGGCGCCTGCCTGGCAGGTGCCCCCGGCGGTGCATGCCTCGGCCGCCGCGCAGGGGGTGTCGTCGGGCGCGACGATGTGCTCGCAGGCCCCCGACTCCGGCTCGCACAGGTCGATCGTGCAGGGATCGCCGTCGTCGCACAGCACGGTCTCGGCCACGCAGTCGCCCGTCTGGCAGAAATCTCCAAGCGTGCAGGGATCGCCATCGTCGCAGGGGACGTCGCCGATCACGGGGGAGTGATAGCAGCCTGCCGAAGGCTCGCAGAAGTCATCGGTACACGGGTTGTCATCGTCGCAAGGGACGACCACCGCTTCGGGTTCGCAGCTGCCCTGGCTGCACAGTCCGTCTGGTGCACACGCATCGCCTGTCGCGCAGGGCGTGCCATCGGGCACCGCCACCAGGCCGCATAGGCCCGACTGCGGGTCACATACCGACGATGAGCAGGGTTCGTCCTCAGGAGGGGGGGCGCACGTCTTGGCGGCGGAGCTGTCGGGTACGCAGGCTCCGTCCGAGCACACCAGTGGGCCCTGACACAGGTTGTAGGTGGCGCCTTGTAGGGGGGCGCAGTCCTCGTCGGTGGCGCATTCGCACTGGCCGCTCACGCCTTTGCACGCGCCGAGGCTACAGGCGTCCTCGGTGGTGCATGGATTCAGGTCATCGCAGGTGGTTCCATCCACGGCGATGCTCGCCAGACACGTCCCGGTCGCGGCGATGCACACCGAGGAAACGCATGGCCCCCCCGGGTCGCAGGTGATGACGGTCTCCGGATCGACCTGACAACGGCCCGAAACGCAGTGAAGCGTCCCGTTGCACTTGTCGTTGTCCTCGAACGCCTCGCAGTCATCGTCGGAGGCGCAGGTGCAGGTAGCCAGCGGGGTGCCTTCGCAAAGGCCGTCGGTGCAGGCGTCGCCCTCGGTGCACGGGTCGCCGTCATCGCATGCCCCCGCGGCCGGATCGGGCGCGTAGATGCAGCCCGCCAGCGGGTCGCAGCTGGGGAGCGTGCAGGGCCCAGCGTCGGGGCATTCGAGCGCCGCGCCCGGTGCGCAGATACCGGCCTGACAGGAGTCGCTGGTCGTGCACCGGTCGTCGTCGTCGCAGGGGCTGAAGTCGGGCGCCGGCGCGTCGACGCAGACCCCGTCCTGACACTGTGGGACCAGGCAGTCCCCGGGCGTGTCGGGGCAGTCCGAGGTCACCGCGCACTCGCCCGGAGGTCCGGTGTCGCTGTCGACGTCGGCGGCGACGCTGTCCGGACCGGTGGGAGTGTCCGGAAGGGCGTCGCTGGAGCTGCCCGTCGTGTCGGAACACGCGGTCACCATGGCCATGATGACAACCGTGACGAACGCTCTGCCGTGATGTCGCGAGAAAACGCGCATGTGCCGAGTGTCCGCGAGGGATCCAGTCAGATCAAGGAAACCACCCGGTCATCCGATACCGGGTGTGCGTCTGTCAGCGAACAGGCACGAGCACCGTGGAGTACCCGGACTGCCGGTCGAACTTTCGCTGAAAGCGCCCGGCGGCCTTGGCGTCCGGGAACTGGCCCACTTCCACCCGGTAGACCGTGGCTCCGCCGGCGCCCGCGACGCTGCGGACGCGGGCCTGGTGACCCGAAGACGACAGCTGCGCAGCGACCGTCTTGGCGGGGCTCTCCGTGGAGAACGCGGCGACCTGCAGGCAGTAGCCGGTGGGGCCCCCATCCACGGGTTTGGCGTGGAGCGCAGCGCGCTCTTTGTCCGGGTTGCGGTTCACCATCGTCAGCGCCTTGGCGGCTGGGGCCGGCTCACCGGTGAGCGGCCCGACGGCGACCGGGCCCAGGGAGCGGGCCACGCCGCGGCGGGCGGCGGCGATCTGTCGGTGTGTCTCGATGCGCGCGGCGGACGATGGGGAGCTCGGGGCCAGGCGATGCGGCGCCCCCGCGAGCTCACTGTGGATGTTGGCCGTGGACGGCTCCACCGAAGCCAACCACTTGCTGCGGTTGCGGTGCTCTTTGGCGTCGTCGAGGACGAGGCTGGCGTCCGCGCCGGCGATGGCGCCGATGCTGGCGGGCACCGCGTCGGCCATCTTCTTCCCCACGACCACGCCACCGGCAAAGGTGCCGATACTCACCACGACGAAGCCGAAGATGGCCATTCCGACCCCTCGGTTGTCGAGTCGGATGACGACTTTCTCTTTGATGCGGTCCATATCGCGCATGGCGGTCGTTCTCACAGGTGGGCTTGGGTGTCAGCGGGCCAGGGTTCTCAAAGAAGCCAAGTGTAAGGAGCGGATTTCGCAATGAAATCCGCAGAGCTGCGACCGCCCGGTGGTGTCGGGGAGGATGGGTCGGGTCGGCCGCAGCTCCACAAAAGCGGTAACAAGGCGAGGAAGGCGCGCCCGAGCGGTGCTCGGTGCGCGGAGCCCCACTGCGGGGGCGCCGAGGCCTCAGCCCTGTCGGGTGTGTTCGCGGCGCCTCGGCGGGCGCCACAACGTCAGGTCGACGGGGGCAGGGGAAGCGGGCTGTCCCGACATCTCGCGCTCGAGACCGTCGTCAGCCAGGTCCAGGTCCCGTTCGCCGTAACCAAGTCCGTGCTGGGCGACTGCAGCGGCGCGCCCTTTGCGATAGGCGCTGCCCCAGCGGCGGTCGCTGGCCAGACGAAGGCTGTGGTATTCAGAAGGCGAACTCGGACGCATCGGGCCCTGCTCCATATTGAAAACTGTATGAATTCCAGTGCGTTGCCGGTCTGAGCTGCCGACACCCGGAAGCGTATGGCCAGTGTCCGGCGTTGGCCAAAAAATAGTCCCGACTTCAACAACGAGAGGTGCCTGAATGGCTCACGAGATTGTCTCCACCGACCAGGCTCCAGCGGCTATCGGCCCGTATTCACAGGCGATTCGTGCCGGCGGTATGACCTTCTTCAGCGGGCAGGTGGCCCTGGACCCGAGCTCGGGCGCGCTGGTGGGCGAGGGCGATGTCGAGGCCCAGACCCGTCGGGTAATGGCAAACCTGATCGCCGTCGTAACCGCTGCCGGCCACGCCACCAGCGACATCGTGAAGTGCACGATCTTTCTCAAGGACATGAATGATTTTGGGAAGGTGAACGCGATCTACGCGGACGCGCTGGGGGGCCACAAGCCGGCGCGGGCGACCGTCGAGGTGTCGCGATTGCCCAAGGACGTGCTCGTCGAGATCGACGCGATCGCGGTCACCGCTTAAGCTCCCGCCCGTTATGTCGTCCCGCATCAAAGCTACCTTCGAGCGCCTTCGGCAGAATCGCCGAACTGCGCTTATTCCCTATGTCACCGCTGGCGATCCGAGTCTCTACGCCACGCGCTACATCCTCGACGAGCTCGCTGCGGCCGGCGCCGATGTGATCGAGCTGGGGATACCGTTCTCCGATCCGATGGCCGATGGGCCTGACATCTGCGCGGCGATGGAGCGGGCGTTGGAGGACGGCACCACGTTCGCCAAGGTGCTGGAGCTGGTGGAGGACTTTCGCAAGCGTCACGACCAACCGATCGTGCTCTTCGGCTACATGAACCCGCTGTACCAATACGGCCTGGAGAAGGCGGCCGCGGACGCAGCCGCCGCTGGAGCGGACGGCTTCCTGGTGGTGGACCTCCCCCCCGAAGAAGCGGGGGAACTGACGGCATTCACCAAGCCTCAGGGACTCGACTTCATCGGGCTCTTCACGCCCACGTCGGACGAGCAGCGGATCGCGGCGATCGCGGAGCACTGCAGCGGCTTTGCCTACTACGTCTCGATGCTCGGGGTCACTGGCGGCGTCGTCGACGATCTGCGGCCCGTGGAAGAGGGAGCCAACCGCGTCCGCGAGTTGACCGGGCTGCCCACGGCGGTCGGGTTCGGGATCCGAAGCCCACATCGGGCCTTCGAAATCGGCCGCTTCGCCGATGGTGTCGTCATTGGTAGTGCGCTGATCCGAGCGATGGCTGCCGTACAGCCCGTGGAAGCGCCGACCATCGCCGCTGGCTTCCTACGCAACTATCGCGAGGCGCTTGATCAGGAGCACCCGGACGCTGGAGAGCGGCTCTCGAGTTCCGATGACGAGATGGCCCACGTGGAGCCTTACAAAGTTGCAACGGGGCCGTCCGACTAAGTGCGATTGACGGGGTCACCCCCGCGTGCTAGCTCGCTTTTCCAGTCATTTCCGCTTCACGCCAAGGAGTTCCAGGCGATGGGTTCCCCTGCTGAGATTTTCACCGAGATCGATACCCGCATCAAAGGCGACGCCGACAACATCAAGAGCGAGGTCGACGGCACCTTCAAGTTCATCCTCAACGGCGACGGCGGCGGCAGCTGGATCGTCAACTGCAAGGATGACGTGGGCGTCACCGAGAGCGAGGACGGCGCCGACTGCGAGCTGACCATGGACGCCGACGTCTTCGTGCAGATCTACGACGGCAGCATGGACGGCATGCAGGCTTTCATGATGGGCCAGATCACCCTGAGCGACGACAGCGACATGGGCCTGGCGATGAAGCTGCAGACGGTGCTCGAGAACGACGGCTGAGCCAGCCGCCATTCGGCACATGCGCGGATGCGTCACACGCATCCGGCACACGCGACAAGGCGAGCTCTCGGGCTCGCCTTTGTTGTTTTGGGATAGGGATACCGAAAGGAACGAGGAGGAGGGGATATGACCGCCACGCTGCCGCTATCGGGACTGCGCGTCATCGACTTGAGCCGGTTGCTCCCGGGGCCGTACGCGACCCTGGTACTGGCCGACATGGGCGCCGAGGTGATCAAGCTCGAGGCCCCGCGGGGTGGCGATTACCTTCGGGCGTTCCCGCCCTCACTCGAGGGGAGCAAGTACGGTGCGCGCTTTGGGGCGCTCAACACCGACAAGAAGTCCATCGCGGTGGACCTCAAGAAGCCCGAGGGCGTGGCGGTGGCGCGTAAACTCATCCTGTCGGCGGACATTGTGGTGGAGTCCTTCCGCCCAGGGGTGATGGACCGGCTCGGGCTGGGGTACGAGGCCCTGAAGGCCGAGCATCCGGGCCTCATCTTCTGCGCGATCAGTGGGTACGGCCAGGATGGGCCCTACACCCACCGCGCGGGACACGATCTCAACTACGTGGGGATGGCCGGGGTCATGGCGTTTGCGGGTCCTGCGGACGGGCCTCCGCAGCTGCCAGCGGTGCAGGTGGCGGACATCGGGGCCGGCGCGCTGTGGCCGCTCATCGGTATTCTCTCCGCCCTGCACGCGCGTCACTCGACCGGTCAGGGGGCCTTGATCGACGCGTCGATGACCGACGGGAGCCTGGGTTTCCTGCAGATGGAGCTGGCCGAGTTCCTCACCAAAGGAACGGTTCCGCCTCGGGGCGAGAACATGCTGACCGGTGGGCAGTCCTGCTATGGCGTCTACGAGACCAGCGACGGCGGTTATATGACCGTTGGCGCCCTGGAGCCCAAGTTCTGGGCCGCCTTCTGCAAGGCGGTGGAGCGCCCCGACCTGATGGCGCGCCATTTGGGGACCATCGAGAAGACGACAGCCACCCGTGGAATCCTCGAGGAGCTGTTCAAGACGAAGACCCGCGCCGAGTGGGAGGCCGTCTTCGCCACGGTCGAGGCCTGTGTCGAGCCGGTCTTGATGCCCGATGAGCTGGTCGATCACCCGCTTCACGTGGCGCGAAAGAACGTGATCGAGGACGATAGGGGCATGAGGCGGATCAGGACCCCGATGCGGCCGAGGGATGCGGCCGCGCCAAAACGAGCGCCCGAGCTCGGCGAGCACACCCGCGCGCTACTGGCCGAGGCCGGCTACGACGATGCCGCCATCGACACCCTCTACGCGGGCAAAGTGGTGGCCGGATAGTGTTTTTACTGCGCGTTATCGCTCGATCTCTGCAGCTGACCGTCCTGCTGTGGTGGATGTTCTTCGTGTGGCTGTTCGCCCGGCTCGGGCTGCGCTGGCTGTGGGCCAAGGTGAGGGGCAAGAAGTACCGTCCGCTGAAGAACGAGCGGCTGGTTCGGCGGATGTTCGAGATCCTCGGACCCACCTTCATCAAGCTGGGTCAGGTCGTGGCGTCCAGCCCAGGGCTGTTCCCCAAGCGCTACAGCGACGAGTTTCAGAAGTGCCTCGATCGGGTGCCGCCCTTCGAGGTGGAGAAGGTCAAGGCGCTCATCGCCGAGGACCTCGGCAAGCCGTGTGAGGAGCTGTTCGCCTCGTTCGAGGATGAGCCGCTGGGTTCGGCCTCCATCGCGCAGGTCCATGGGGCCGTGCTCAAGGATGGCACCCAGGTCGTCGTGAAATGCCAGCGGCCCGGCATCCAGGGCATGGTGGAGGCCGACATCTGGTGGATGCGCCGGGGCGCCTGGGTCACCGAACTGCTCTTCAAGGGGGCACGGCTGGCCAACATGACCGGCGTCATCGACGACTTCAACCGGACCATCCACGAGGAGATCGACTTCACCAAGGAGGCCGCCAACCTCCGCGAGTTCAACCAGATCATGGACGAGCACACCATCGTCGATGTGATGGCGCCGACCCCGGTCGACGAGATGGTGACCACGCGGGTCCTGGTGATGGGCCGCTTCGAGGGGCTCAAGGCCGACGACGCCAAGGGCATCGAGGACAGCGGCATGGACGCGTCCATGTACCTTCGCAAGGGGCTCAAGGCGTGGCTGCTCACGGTCGCGCTGCACGGCTTCTTTCACGGCGACGCCCACGCCGGCAACCTCATGCTGATGCCCGACGCGGGCCCGGATGGCGGTCCGGCGGTCGGGTTCCTGGACTTCGGCATCATCGGCCGGTTCAGCGACCACCAGCGGCAGCAGGTGATGAAGTACGTGCTGGCGTTCTCGGCTCAGGACTACGCCGCGCTCGCGGAGATCATGGCGGAGATGGGGTCGGTCGACACCAAGAACATGGACAAGGAGAAGTTCGTCGGGGACCTGCAGCGGACGTACTCCCCGCTGGTCGAGAAGAAGATCAGCGACATCAAGTACGAAGAGATTCTCCCCGAGGTGACGACCATTGCTTACAAGTGGGGCATCAAGCTGCCCAGCGAGTTCCTGCTGATCCTCAAGCAGCTGTTGTTTTTCGACCGTTACGCCAAGATCGCCGCACCCGACCTGAACGTCTTCAGCGACTTCTACCTGGTGGACTTCATGTTCACCCCGAGAGCGATGAAGGCCGGTCTGGACTTCAATCAGTTGATGCCGCTGCTGCAGCAGATCCAGCAGCGCAACATGCAGAAGCAGGCCGAAGCGGCCAAGGGATAGGAAAGCGGGGCCCTGCCAGGCCCGCTACCTGCGCTCTCGACGGATGATGAGCGGTAGCAGCACCGCCAGGAACCATGCCCAGGGCGCGCCGGTCGAAGGGAGAGCGTTGCAGCCCGACGCGTCGGATACGGGCGGCGTCGTCGAAGGAACGTTGGGCCCCGGCGTCGCGCTGACGTCGCTCTCGGGCATCGGCTCGGGCTCTGGCTCCGGCTCCGGCTCCGGCATGGGCTCGGGCTCCGGCTCCGGCTCCGGCTCCGGCATGGGCTCCGGCTCCGGCTCCGGCTCGGGCTCGGGCTCGGGCTCCGGCTGCGGCTGCGGCTCCGGCTGCGGCTCCGGCTGCGGCTGCGGCTCCGGCTCCGGCATGGGCTCGGGCTCGGGCTCCGGCTCCGGCTGCGGCTCCGGCTCTGGCTCTGGCTCCGGCTCCGGCTCCGGCTCCGGCTCCGGCTCCGGCTCCGGCTGCGGCTCCGGCATGGGCTCGGGCTGCGGCTCCGGCATGGGCTCGGGCTGCGGCTCAGGCATGGGCTCCGGCGGCTGGTCCGGTGCCTGCTCGGGCTGTGGTTCCGGTTCCGGTTCTGGCTGCGCACAGTTCGTCGAGCAGACGCCCTGGAGAAGGCAGAAGCCCGTGTCGAAGACGTTGCATTGATGCAGGTCGTCATCACAGGTCGTCGTGCAGAACAGCCCATCGTCCTGGCAGGGGTCGCCGCCGTCCTCGCACTGCCCATCCTGGCACGCCTCGGAACCGTTGCACCACAGACCGTCGTCGCAACTCCCGCAGCTCCCGCCGCAGCCGTCGTCGCCACACACCTTGTTGGTGCAATCCGGGACGCAGGCTACGCAGGCCCCACCAGAGCACGTCTCGCCGTCCGGACACTCCGGGCATGCGCCTCCGCATCCATCACTGCCGCACCCGCACACGGGCGTGCAGGGACCGGTCTGCAGCATCAGCACCGCGCCGACCACGTGGCCCCGGCCATCACCGTCCATGTCGACCAGGCTCAACGTCCATGCCCCATCAGCCGCCGCGCCCTGAAAGGCCGACAGCGCCCCAGGGAGATGCTCCCTCCCGATGAACCCGCTGAAATTCGCGTAGCCCGAAGGGAGGGCAAAGGTCGCCACCGTGCCCGTGGGGGACGTCAGCATGACCTCGAGGTCATCCACGGCCGCGCCGCCGGGGCCCGAGTCGTACGGGTGCGTCACCTCGAGCCACATCCACGCCCCGCTGACGGTACCGCCACCGCTATCCACTGAGATCATCATCTCCAGGGGCTCGGAACCCGCGCTTGGAATCAGCCCCTCGGGTGACTCCTTCAGCGAGTAGATGAAGGTCTCTTCCACGTCCCAGGTAGGTGTTTCGAGCAGGCTCAGCCGTCTGAACGTCGTCCCGTCCCATGGCTGTCCGCGTGTGGCCCACAGAAGCCTCCGGTGGGCCGCCTGCGGTGCCTCGGGTACCCCCTGCAGGGCCAGCTGTTCACCCTGGAGCAGTGCCAGCGCTCCGGCCGCCATGGGCGCTGCGTAAGACGTTCCCCACCCGCCCGGCACGGCCACTCCCGGCGCGACCAGATCAACCGCGCCGTTGAGGTTCGAAAAGCACGCCAGCTGCCCCTCCAGCGTAGCCGTCTGAATGCATCCTCCACCGCCGGTATCCAAGGTCCCCAGCTCGGAGTCCCAGTTCGCGCCCACGGACACAGCGGCGGTGTAGCACGCTGGCCGATTCAGCCAGCCGCCGTAGCCTTCGTTGCCCGTGGCGGCGAACGTCAGGATGCCGTGGTCGTTCCACAACGCGGCGATAGGATCGAAGTAGTAGGCCTGCTCGTTGCACGGGCTGGATGCTTTGCGGATCGAGCCGAAGCTCATGTTGACCGCGACGATGTCCGGGTAGTTGGCCGCCTCGGCCACGACCCAGGCAAGCGCATCGACGATGGCGACCAGGCTCAGGCTGTAGCCGCCGTTGCCCAGGGTAGCGGCATTGAGTGCGATGATGCGGGCCTCGGGCGCGACCGCGTGGACGATGCGCGCGAGCGTGGTGCCGTGGTTGCTGCCCTGTGCGACCGTGGTGTAGTCGCCCAGGCCACTGCCGTTGAAGTTGCCGATGGCACCGATGGCGCAGTCTTCGGGGGGCGGATCGACCCAGGCGCCCTCGTCGGGGCAGTTGCCGAAGTCCGCCTCCCAATACCGGACGGCGGTGTCGAGGATCACGACCCAGGTGCCGGCGCCGTTCAAGCCAGCGTTCTGCAGGTCGCTGACCTGGATGAAGGGGAGGGCGCTCCCGAGGGCCAATGGGACGGTCCGGTCGGGGGTCACGGAGGCGACCTGCGGCAGCTTCTGGAGCGTCGACAGCTGTGCCTCATCGGCCTGCACCGCCATCAGGCCCAGCCCTGGCCAACGGTGCGCCACCCTCAACGGAGCTCCCGTCTGCTGCGCGTAGGCCGCTTCGAGGGCACGTTTGCGCAGCGCAAGGTGGCGATGTCGGCCGGCGCTGGTATCGATGCCGGAAGCGGCTTGGGCGCGACGCGCGTCCGCGAGCGTCACGATCACCAGCGGGTCATCAGTGCCACGAAGTGGTGCTGATGAGCAGTCTTTAGGAGCCCGAAGGGCGATACTTCTAATAGTTGAAGGATGATAGGGGGCTTGGTCGGCGCTAGCCGAGCAAGCGCCCGTGTCATCCGGGTCCGCCTCTGGCGCGGCCGCATGCGTCGTTGGTGAGAGCATCGCGAGCGCAGCCAGGAGTGGGGCGACGGCTGGCCTGCATGACTTGCGGGGATGGGTCATGCAGGGAGTCTCAGGGTTCGTTCACCCTCTTGTCGAGCGGCTCAGCCCGCCAGGTCGCCGTCGTCGTCGTCCAGGTAGTGGACCCTCGGCGACTCGTCGTTGTCATCCAGCGGTTTCTTCTCCGAGAAGATGCTGCCGTCGTCGACGCGGTCACTTTCGGGCTCGAGCTCCGGCATCGCGCCGGGTGACCAGGACCCGCCGGCGTTGCTGAAGCCGTCACCATCCACGTCGGTGGACGGGTCGGCGGGCGCGGGGCTCTCGCCTGCGAACATGTCGTCGCTCTGGTCCGGCGCACCGGTGGCTTTGTCCGAGGCCAACTCACCGCCCCGGTTCTCCGCACCCTCCGACGGTGCGTCGATGCCGCCGCCATAGCTGGGCTTCTCGGGGTGCGGCGTGGGGTTCGCGACGCACCCTGTGGCGGACAGGGCCAGCAGGCTGGCCGCGGCGAGGGTGCGGACCACGCCGGCGATGAGTCCGGCGCGGGGAGTATGGGGCGGGTGGGAACTATTTTCACACATTGTTGTGTTTCTCCACGTGGGAGCCACGCCCGCGACGGGGAGCGGGCGTGGGAATCTGCGCGTTTCATGCAATTGCGCCGATATGTTCAGCAGGAACCATGCCAACGCTGGACAGCGCGTTCAGAATCCCACCACGTCATCGATGGACGCCGCGTCGGTCAGGAGCATGACGACACGGTCCATCCCCACAGCAATGCCTGCTGATGGAGGCATCCCTTCCGCCAGAGCGTCCAGGAACTCCTCGTCCAGGGGGTACTCCCGCTTCCCCAGCTGGCGCCGGGTGGCGTTCTCGCTCTCGCAGCGTTCGCGCTGAACGGCTGCGTCGGTCAGCTCGCTGAACCCGTTGCCGAGCTCGAGGCCGCCGACGAACAGCTCCACACGCTCGGCCACGGTCGGGTCGTCGGGCTTGGGACGGGCCAGCGACGCCATGCTGATGGGGTACTCGATGAGAAACTCGGGGCATTCTGCCCCAAGCGTCGGCTCAACCCGATCCATCAACACCCGCTCCTGCTCATCCGGACTCAGGGCGTCGGGGTCCGCCACGCCGCCGCGTTCCCGGAGGGCCTCCCGAAACGTGAGCCGCCGCCAGGGTGGCGTCAGGTCGAGCTGCCGTCCCCGGTAGGTCAGCGAGGTCGTCCCAGCCAACTCGAGTAACCACGCCTCACAGTCGGCCATCAGCGCGTGGTAGTCGGCGAACGGTCGGTACCACTCCAACATGGTGAACTCGGGTCGGTGTCGCACGCCCCGCTCCCCGTCACGCCACACCTTGCACAGTTGGTAGATGGCGGGCGCGCCGGCCGCCAGCAGCCGCTTCATGTGGTACTCGGGGCTGGTGACGAGGTAGCGGTCCTCTCCGAACAGTTGGGCCTCCACCGGGTCCAGATGAACCTCGGTGCCGGCGGACGGGACGACGGCCGGCGTCTCCACCTCGAGGAAGCCAGCACCATTGAAGAACGCCCGGGTCTCGGACATCACCCGGGCGCGTCGGCGAAGCTTCGTCCAGCGGTCGCCCTGCATCAGCCGCAATGCATCCGAGCCGCTGGGCGGCCACTCGCCGGTGGGATGTGCCCAGACCCGCTGAGGGCCGTCGGGCGTCAGGCGTACGGCGTCGCCCGGACGAAAGCGTTGGGCGTCGGCGCAGGCCACGGTCGTGGTGGCGCCGGCGATCAACAGCACGATCTGCCCAGAGGATGGGTCGGTCGCCAGGACCCGCCCGCCGCCGCTACTTGCTGACGCGACCGGCGTACTCACGGGTACGGGTGTCGACCTTGATGATCTCGCCTTCCTTGAGGAACAGCGGGACCTGCACCTTGCCACCGGTGGAGATCTCGGCCTCCTTGGTGGTGTTGGTGGCGGTATCACCCTTGACGGCGGGCTCCGTGTAGATGATCTCCACCTCGATGAAGTTCGGCAGGTCCACGTCAATGACGCGGCCCTCGTAGAAGAGCACGTCGCACTTCATGTTCTCGAGCAGGAAGTCGGCCCGCTTGCCGAGCACCTCGGGCTGAATCGGGGTCTGCTCGTAGGTGTCAGAGTCCATGAACACGTAGGCTTCGCCGTCGTTGTAGAGCATCTCCATGGTCTTGGAGACCACGTCCACGGGCTCCAGCGTGTCGCCGGTCCGGATGTTCTTTTCGACGATCTGCCCGGTGATGAGGTTCTTGAACTTCGTCCGGGTGAACGCCGTGCCCTTGCCGGGCTTGACGAACTGGAACTCGACAACGGTCCAGGGGGCGTTGTCCATCTTGACCTTGAGGCCTTTGCGAATGTCGCTGGTCTGGTATGCCATGGTCGGTGTCTCTGATTGCCTTTCGTGGTTCGGGGGCGCCGTATATCAGATGGCCCACTCTTGGCAAAGGACGACATGACTCCGGCACAGCGCAGACTGGCTCGGCTCCGCGAACTCTGGCAGCAGGAGCGGGCCACGACGCGGGAGCGGTTCGCCGAGCAGCGGCGCGGCGTGTCGCTCAAGCAGCGCGTGGCGCGCGGGCTGGCGCTGACCGACCTGGCCGTCGACGAGACCGATGCGGCGCCCGGCGGACGTACCCTACTGTGGGTGTTCTCGAGGTCCTCGGGCGCCAGTGGGATGCAGGACGTGCGCCTTCGGGTGGGCGATCCGGTTCGGTTGTGGTGGGACGATCCCGATGGCAACGACGTGACGCTGGCCATCGCCGGGCGGCGCAAGGGCGACCGCCTGGCCCTGACGGTCGACGGCGACGTGCCGGACCGGCTCTACGATGGCGGGTTTCGACTGGACGTCGATGACCCGGATGCCACCTTCGAGCGTGGGCTGCGCGCCCTCTCCGCATTCGAACAGGCGCCGCCCAAGCATCGTGAGAAGACCCTGCGCGAGGTGCTGCTGGGCGAGGTGGAACCAGCATTCGACGCCCTCGAAGCGGTCGACGACCCGCGTTTGAACGAACCGCAGCAACGCGCAGTGTCGAAGGCGCTGGCTGCGCGTGACGTGGCACTCATCCACGGGCCCCCCGGGACCGGCAAGACCACGACCCTGGCGGCCTTTGTGCAGGCGGCGGCGAGTCGCGGGGAGTCGGTGCTGGCCACCGCGGCCAGCAACATGGCGGTGGACAACCTGGCCGAAAAGCTGGTCCAGCGCGGGCTGACGGTGGTTCGTCTGGGCCACCCGGCGCGGGTGTCGGGGCCGGTGCTGGAGCACACGCTGGATGCGCAACTGGAGCGGACCGAAGAGGTGAAGCTGGCGCGCAAGTGGATCGCCGAGGCGCAGGCGATTCGCCGCCGCGTCCACGCCAGGCGTGACCGTGGGTCGCGCAACTGGGGCGAGCACCGGGAGATGTTTGCCGAGGCCAATCGGCTGTTTCGTGACGCGCGGCGGCAGTTGCGCGGCGCCGAGCAGCGGATCCTCGAGCGGGCGGCGGTGGTGTGTGCGACCGCGGCGGGGGCCGACAGTCGGGTCCTGGGCAGCAAGCGGTTCGACGTGGTGGTGCTGGACGAGGCGACCCAGGCTCCAGACCCGATCGCGCTGGTGGCGCTGGGACGGGCGCAGCGGTGCGTCCTCGCCGGTGATCCCTGCCAGCTCCCACCCACGGTCATTGACGATAAGGCCGGTCGAGCCGGGCTCGCCGAGACGATGTTCGAACGGCTGGCCGAGCGGCTCGGCGACGACGCCTGCACGCTTCTGACCGTGCAGTATCGGATGCACCACGCCTTGATGGCATACCCGTCCGAGAGCATGTACGGCGGGCAGCTGGAAGCCCACGCGAGCGTCGCGGGACATGTGCTGGAGGACCTGGAGGCGATCGAGGGGCCGGACGACCAGAGGCCCGGCCCGTTGGTGTTCATCGACACGGCGGGGAAGGGCTGGGACGAGAAGCGGGACGACGCCAGTGACGACCCAAGCACGTCGAACCCCGGCCAGGCGCAGCGGATGGTGGGGGAGGTGCGTCGGTGCCTGCGGCGTGGACTGGCTCCCGACCAGGTGGCGGTGATTACGCCGTACTACGCACAGCGACGGCTGCTGACGGAGCTGCTGGCGGACGAGGTGGCCCTGGGGCTCGAGGTGGGCACCGTCGACAGCTTCCAGGGGCGCGAAAAGGAAGCCGTGTTCGTGGACCTGGTTCGGTCCAATGGCGACGGTCAGCTGGGCTTTCTCAAGGATATTCGACGGATGAACGTCGCCATCACGCGGGCCAGGCGGTTCCTGCTGGTGCTGGGAGACAGCGCCACCCTCGGCGGGCACCCCTACTACGCGGGGTTCATGGAGGCCGCGGAGGGCCAGGGGGCGTATCTATCGGCTTGGAGCGATGAGCCGTAGGCGTTTGCCTTAAGATCTTAACGTGTTGCACGACATCGGCTTCGAGTGAGGTCGGCCGGTGCTGGGGGGAGGGCTCCGGCTCTACAGCTTGCCCAGCCAGTAGAACGCGTTGATCGCGAACTCCAGGTTGTCCTGATGGTTCAGCGCGATGGCGCCACCGGCCACCCCATGGCTGTCGGTTCGGTCACTGAAGATGGCGCTGTCGGCCATGGCGATGATGCGACCGGCGCCCCACTCGGACGCCAGGGCGATCGCTCCGGTGGTCGGGTCGGTGGGGTTGAGCGGCCAGACCAGCGGCGTCGCGGCTCCGTTGGCGGCTGACCCGATCGTGGTCCCCACGTACATCCCCAGCGAGTCCACCGTCCCACCAGGCCCGCTGAGCACCGGGTGTCCGTCCGCGTTGACGAACGCGGCCACCTCGTTGGCCTGTGCATCCAACTCCTGGGCCGCGTTGTAGTCGACGAGCTCGAACCAGAAGCCCAGGGGGTTCTGGGTCAGCCCACCGGTGCTCCAGGAGATAAGCATGTCGTTGAGCGCCTTTACGGCGTCCACGTCGTTGTTGTCGCGGTCGGCGCCCTCGTGGTTGGCGATCATCATCAGCCCCCCGCCGGCCTGGACGAACGCCGCAATGGCGTCCCTCTCGGCGTTGCTGTACGCGCTCGACGGCTCCGGCAGCACCAACACGTCGAACCGGCTCAAGTCGTACAGTCCGTCGTCGTTCCAGGTCAGCGTCTTTCCTCGGGGGAGACTGGCGGTCACGAAGGTGTTCCGCTTGACCAGGGTCAGCCCCAGGAAGCTGTACTTGCCGGCCCAGTCAGTCTCCAGGTCGGGGTTGGAAGGCCGAGGGAACGGCACTGCCGTGTCCACCAGCCAGTCGGCGCCGCCGGCGTATTGGCCGTGGGAGCCGTCGAACAGGACGCGCACGCGGCCGCCCTTGCCGCAGGGCGACTTGGGCGCAAGCAGACAGTCCAGATCGTCGCAGTCCACCTTCCCGTCGCCGTCATTGTCCTGCAGGTCGCCGCAGCTCCCCGAGCCATAGCCTTCCGGCGGCGCGCTTGGACAGACGTCGCCCAGGTAGGGGTTCTTGCTGCAGTCGGGGTCGTCGCAGTCGATCAACCCATCGGGCTCGGGAAAGCCTCCCAGTGGCGCCTCGGCGTTGTCGATTCCGTCGCTGCACGTGTCGGGGCCGTTCTCCAGGGTCCCGCACAGCCACACGTAAGGGTGGTCGGTGCAGTTACGGTCGTTGCAGTCGGTGTAGCCGTTGTCGTCGTCGTCGATGCCGTTGTCACAGCTGGCGGCGCTCCCTTCCTCCCAGGAAGCCACGCTCCAGGGGGTCGGCACCTGGGCGACCGCGTCCGGAGGTGGCGGGATGTCGAGGGGGATGTCGGGGCCGGTGTCCTCGACGGTGGCGTCCGGGGCCGTGCCGTCGGGCGCGGACGCATCCGGCGTGGTGTCCGCTCCGGCGTCGCCGGTGACATCGGCCGAGACGTCCGGGGCGGGGGCAGGCGTCGTCGTGCCATTGTCCGGGCAGGCCGGAAGGGTCGCGAAAACAGCGGCGATAAGGAGCGGACGGAGGGAAAGCATGACGGACAGGACTACTCGACGGGGCCCCTCCGAGCAAACTCAATCGGCCGCGGGAGGTTGCATGGCGTCTCGGGACCAACTCTGATACCGACGGGACATGGCGCACAATCCCTTGCAGAAGCCTCTCGACGTGGTGCCGATCCAGGCCCCCGCCCCTGAACACCGCCGCCGGCGCACGCCCGTGGAGACCCCCGAGGGGGAGAAGCGCACGCGGTATTCGCTGCCGACTGGGCTGAACTCCAGCTCGCCGGTGGGATTTCGGACGCGCGTCCCGCTGACGCTGAAAGAGGCGGCCGAAGCGGTCCAGCTGCTGAGCCTGGAGCGCCCCACGGCGTTCGCCCCCGGATCCGCGCCGCCCGACGAGCAGGCGCTGTTCGAGGAACTGTCCATGGGGGTGCTCAGCGCGCGGCAGAGCACCAACTTCCGGGGTCATAGAGTGACCGTCGTGGACGCCGCGGATGCGGCTCGCGTGGCCACGCTCATGGCTGGCCTGGACGGCTGTGAAGGTCCCGTCGATGGTGCCCCCGGTTATGCACAGCTGGTGCTGTGTCGGCCGTACCGCACGCCGTTCACGATGCTGCTCACGCTCCTGGGCCACAAGCCGTACTGGAGTCTTCCCCAGACCATCTTGCGCGCGGCGCGCAAGCGGCTGCTTTTCGAGGATGACATCCCGACCATCGGCTACCTCACCGACCTGCACATCGGGATCCTGGCGGATGCCATCGAGCGTGCCGCGGTCGTCGCGTCCTCCGGTTCCCGACGAGCCATGGTCTTCAGCGCCCCCTTCGTGGGGCTCAACGCGCGCCGAAACCGGGACGCCATCCGGCAGCTCGAACAGCTGGCGGGCCTCTCCCTGGCCGATCGTGCGTTGGGCTGGCGACTCGGTCTGGTGGCGCTCGAGGGGGACGCCATCGACGCCGAGAAGATCCCCATGCGCCCGACCACCGCGCGCAAGCTGGGCGCCAACTTCATGGCCTTCCGCAGCGAGCGGATCCAGCCGGGCGTCAATCACGAGCCCAGCGCGCCGCCGGAGTACCACGAGCGTCAGCCGATGAGCGTCCCCGAAGCGCTGACCGTCCAAGCGGGCAGGGCGGCGTACAACGCCTTTGACCACTGGACCGGGTGCAGCCGCGACAAGGGCAAGAAGCTGCTGCTACTGGACCGGATCGATGTGTTGACGCCCGACGGGAAGGAGCGACTCCGGGCCCTGCGGCAGGAGCTGGCGGATGTCAGCGAGCAGATCATCGACGCCATCCCAGCCTGGGCGGACGTACCCACCGCCCGCGCCTTCACGCGCAACGCGGCCCGGGGTAAGAAAGCGTTCGCCCTGGCAGGGCAGCGCATCTACATCTCGGGACTGGATCGCGAGGCCATCGAGAGCGAGGGCATCGACTGGACGGTCGCGGTGCGTGCCGTCGGAGCGGCGGCCGCCCGCAGCGCGTTGTACGCCGAGCTGATGGGGGTGACCGGGCTGCCCGAGGATTGTGACCTGCTGGGCGGGATCTGCTTGATGGCCGGACCCGTCAACCAGAACGACATCGGCAAGCAGTTCTTCGGCTACGACGACCTGCTGGCGAACACCTACCCGAACGCCACCGACCCCACCTCACTGCTGGTGTGGACGCTCAAGGCGAAGACGGTCGGCGACCCCATCGGCAACGAAGAGCAGCTGATGAGTGAAGCCCGCAAGGGGGCGCTGGTGGACCTGCGGCCTGGGCCCCACGAGGTCGTGAAGGTGCTTCGCCACGGTCGGCTGGAGCCCTTCCGCAAAGAGGGTGATCGGGTGAGCCGAGAGCGTGCTTTCGGGGAGCTGAACAACTTCGTGACCAACGCGGCAGGCGAGCATATCCCGGGCAACCCCGGCGAGTCCTGGGAGTCGAACTAGTCGAACCAGGCGACCCATTCGCCGACCACGCGCTTGAGGAGGTCTGCCTCGAGCGCGTAGACCCGCTCGCGCCCCCGGCGTGACACGCTGATCAGGCCTGCCTCACGCAGCACGTTGAGGTGTCGGGTGGTGGTCGGCCAGCTGCAGCCGAACCGGTCCGCGATGGCTCCGGCGGTCATGCGTCCGCCGTCAGTTCAGCTTTTGGCTACGTGATGCGGCTGTGCTGTCCCGGTGGGTTTGAGGCGACACGTTGCGGTGGTAGCCTCGCAACGACGCAACCCAGGAGAGAGTGGATGACCTTGTGGCGACCCCGAGGCCTGTTGGTGCCATTGGCGGCGATAGCCGTTGTCGCAGGATGCGGTGGTGAGAAGCCATTGACCGACCTCTTCCGGATGAAGACGCCCTCGCTGGTGGGGCCGATCAAGAAGGTCGCCCTGGGGGGCGACGTCGCCGCCGTCAGGGAGTCCCACAAGACGCTCATGCAGAAGGGCGGCTTTCGCGACGACACCTGGGGTGGTGCGGGGGGCATCAAGTTCGAGGGCTTCGCCGACCCCACGGATCGTTTGCTGCAAACGGTGAAGCTGTCCTTTGCCCCCGAGCACAAGAATCTGGAGAAGACCCTTCTCAAGGTCTGGGGGGACCCGGTCAAGGCGCAGCTGTGGGCGGGGCGTACCCAGGACGCCAAGGGCAAGACCCAGAAGGTGGAGGCGTCGTTTTGGTTCGACCCCGCCAACCAGCTGCGGGCGGCGTACTTCCTGGACCCGGCCCGGGGGAACAAGCGCACCATCGAGTACACCCACTACATGCCGCTGGAGGCGATGTGGGGTTCCAAGCCCGGCCGCCCGGCTTGGATGGTCAAGCCGCTGTTGGGCTCCACCATGGAGGAACTGCAGGCAGCCTACCCGGGGCTGGTGAAGGAGAACGAACGGCGCGCCAAGATTCACCTTCCAGCGACGGAGTGGGCGCCGTTCCACACCGTCGTCATCGTGTCCTTCGACCCGGAGGACAAGAAGTGTTCGGTCTGGGAGATTCGGCACGAGTTCCAGCCCAAGCCGGAGGCTGAGGCGGCCCTGGTGAAGACGTTGTCGGCCATCTACGGCGGGGGCAAGCCGCCGTCGAAGATCGAGCGCGACAAGAAGCCGTGGGAAGCCAAGGCGGACCACTGGGCCTTCCAGAAGGAGCCCCAACCGCTGACCGTCACGCTGGTGGACTACGGGACGCTGTCGAGCCTGACTGTGCGCAAGACGCCGCCGCCGCCGCCGCTGGAGCCTTGCCCGGAGGACGTCACATGCCCGCCTCCGTGTGAAAAAGCAGACAAGAAGGAGTGTCCCGAGGCGCCTCCATGCTGCTCCTACGTGCCTCCCAAGGAAGGGGAGGGCACCGACGGCGCCAAGCCCTCAGAGAAGGGCAAGGGTGCCGAGGGCGCCAAGCCAGGGGAGGGCGCCAAGCCAGGGGAGGGCGCCAAGCCAGCGAGCGACGGCGCAACACCCGGTGAGCCCGCAAAACCAGACGCGGCTGCACCGGCTGCCAAGCCTGGGGACGCCAAGCCGCCCAGCGAGGGCACCAACAAGCCTTGACCACAGACTTCAGTGAAGGGCTCCCCCAGACCGGAGAGCTCATCGGCGGCAAGTGGCGCGTCGGTGAGCACGTCGGCGAGGGGGGGATGGGCGTGGTGTATCGCGCTCAGCACGACACCCTCGGCCGCACGGTGGCCCTGAAGTTTCTGCGTCCGGGAGAGCTCGAAGACCCCGAGAGCATCGCGCGCTTCCTGCGCGAGGCGAAGGTGGCCGGCGTGGCGGACCACCCGGGCATCGCGCGGGTCATCGACTTCGCCCATACGGCCGAGGGCGTGCCCTACCTGGTCATGGAGTTTCTTGAGGGGGAGTCGCTGCAGTCGCTGCTGCGCACGCGTGAGACCCTGACCCTGGCGACCGGGCTCGAAATCCTCATCTCGGTGCTGGAGACGCTGCAGTTCATCCATGACCGCGACATCGTCCATCGCGACCTCAAGCCGGCCAACATCTTCTGTCGCCGCGATGGGGACCGCATGCAGACGAAGATCTTCGACTTCGGCATCGCGCGCTCGACGAGTCCCGGCGACGCTTTGCCGCACCTCACCGACCGACGCGTCGTCGTGGGGACGCCGTACTATTCCAGCCCCGAGCAGGCGCAGGGCCACGATGTCGGTGCCGCCGCGGACCTGTGGTCGGTAGGCGTGATTCTCTACTACATGGCCACGGGCAAGCTCCCCTTTGTGGGCAAGACCGGTATGGAGGTCTACGCCAAGGTCATCATGCAGCAGCCGCCGCCGCCGAGCACCGTCAACACCGACCTGCCACCCTCCATCGACGCGCTCGTCGCCAAGGCGTTGGCCAAACCACCTTTGCATCGGTTCGCCTCGGCCACGGTCATGGCAGAGGCCCTGCGGTCGCTGGCTGCGGAGGTCGCCGAGTCGCATCTGCTCGTCACGTCGCGGCGCCACAGCTCGGAGGTGCCCAACCCCTTGGCCCTCGAGACCGTCCGCGGTGCGCCACCTCAGCTACTGCGGGAGAGCGAGGGCCCTTCGGTGGTGCCACCCGAGCACCCTGACGAGCCTCCCCCCGCCGCCAAGCCCAAGACCGTTCGCAACGTCGTGGTGGCGGTGCTGGCGCTCGTGCTTGCGGTGGTGGCCGGGGCCCTGGCGACAAGCGGCGGCGAAGACGGCGGAAAGCGCAATGTCCCCGAGGCCTCCACGGGGTCTGGGACCTCCCAGCCCGCGCTCGAGGGGGGCTCCGGCAACACCGGCAAACCCAAGGCGCTCTCCCCCGTGAAGACCTCGGGCGAGCCGCTGACCATGGTCTGGACGCCATACAGCGACCGCGCTCGGTTGCTGCAGGAGGCTCGCTGGGTCGTTGAAGAGTTCGAGCGTGCGACCCGCCGACCGGTCAAGCTCGTGGTGCCGACGTCCTACGACGAAGCCATCAGTCAGCTACTGCGCGGCGACGCTGAGTTCGCCAGCCTGGCCCCCAACTCCTACGTCATGGCCAAAGCACGCAGCCCACACCTGGCCATGCTGGCGCGCCACCTGATCGATGGCGGTCCCTCCTACCAGAGCCTGTGCGTCGCGATGCAGGCCAGCGGCTTCAAGAGTCTGGGAGAGCTGGTGGGCAAGAAGGTCTGCTTCGTCGACCCGGCGTCCACCTCGGGCTTCCTGTACCCCAAGGTCCTGTTCTCCAAGGCCGGCGTCGACATCGGCACCCAGTTGGGCAAGCGCATCTTTGCCGGTGACCATGCCTCCGCCCTGCAACGCATGAAGAAGGGCGACTGCGCCACCGCGTGCGTGGCGTCCAGCGAGCTGCAGATGTGGTCCACCAAGAGCAAGGTGCGCATGGGCGCATTGCGCATCCTGGCCACGAGCGCGCCGATCCCCGGGGACGCCATCGTGATGCGACACGACCTGCCCGACGCCCTCAAGCGGGCGCTTCGCCGCGGCGCCCAGCAGCTCATCCGTCGCTCGGAGGCCAATGAGGTGCCCAGCGAGATGCTGATTACCGGGTTCGTGGCCGGAACGGACGCCGATTACGACAGCGTCCGCACCATCCAGAAGGCACGCGCCAAGACGCCATCGCCCTGAACCATGTTCAGACGCAACATGACCATGATCATCAGTGACACGAAGTGGCGCTGATGAGCAGTCTTTAGGAGCCCGAAGGGCGATACATCTAATAGTTGAAGGATGATAGAGCACTTGGTCGGCGCTAGCCGAGCAAGTGCTCGTGTCATCCCGTTCAGCGCCGGGGTTTTCTGCCGGGTGTGCACCAGGGGGCTTTGACCCCGTGCGTGCAGGTGGCGTCCTTGAGCTGATTGACCGTGAAGCCGCCCACCGAGGCTTTGCCAGCCTTGTGCGCCGCCACCGCAAGATAGGCGCAGCCGGGGCCGTGCTTGAGCCGGCAGCTTTTCGCCAGGGCCTCGAAGCCGCGGTCCTGGTCGGCCTTGCCCAGGAGGCCGCGCACCCAGGCCAGGCCCAGGTGATGGCAGGCCGAGCCGTTCTTGAGTTTGCAGCCACGCTCCAACAGGACGCGCGCCCGCTTGGGTTGTTTCGCCGCCCCGTAGCCGATGGCATATCGGGTCCCCGCAGCACCGCAGCACTCGCCGCTGGCCAGGGCGCAGCCCTTCTCCAGCAGGCGCGTGGCCGCCGGAGCGCCCTTGGACGTCTTACCTAGCCGTTTCTCGAGGAGCATGGCTTGCGTCGAGCACGCGTCGCCGCGCTTGAGCCGACAGGCTTTGGCTGCTGTGTCTTCGGCCGCTTTGGCGTCCTTGGGGCCCCCCAGCCCGTCACGATGCAGGACCGCCAGGTTGTGGCAGCCCAGCGGGTGGTCCAGCTTACAGGCACTCGTGAAGAGCTTGCGCGCTTCCTTGGGGTCGGTCTTCACCAGCACCATCCCAAGCTCGCTACACGACAACGCATCCTCCAGGGTGCAGCCGAGGCCGAAGGCGGACCGCATCCGCTTGGTGTCGGGCGCGCTGTCGCGGATGAGCATCCCCGCCTTTCGACACGAGCGCCCGTCGCCCAGCGAGCAGGCCTTCTCGTAGTAGCCGAGAGCCTCCTCCACCACGGCGGCGGACGGCTTGGGGTGTTTGGCCTGCAGCTTCTTGGCGGCGGCCACGCAGGCCCTGGCGGTCTTGCAGGAGGGCTTGGCCAGGACGGATGGGGCCATCCAGGTGATCGTGGCGGCGACGATGAGGAGACGCGACATCATTCCGGCACCATACCGCGGCGCGCCGAGCGGCGGTATGCGCAGAACACAGCGTTGAGGCCGAAATCGTTGCGGGCCACCTGAAACGGGGGCAGGCTCGCCACCATGAACCCGTTCGAAGACGATGACTCCCAGGAGACCCGCCCACGCCGTCGCGAGCAGCGGCTGCTGGCGTTCTTCCCCAGCTTCTACACCGTGGATGGGGGGCGTCGACGCAGCGCGTTGTGCATCGATATGAGCGTTTCGGGCCTGCGGCTGGCGACCCACACCGAGCTCGAGGTGGGCCGCTCGGTATCGGTGCAGGTCTTCGTGGGCGACAACTCCGGCGACATCTGGACCTTCGAAGGTACCGTGGCCCGGGTCGAGGGCCGACAGGGCGCCAAGTACTGGCCCTACCAGGCGGGTATCAAGTTCCTCACGCCGGCGTTGGACCGGGAAGCGTGGATCAACTCCCTGGCCAGTGAGTTCCCAACGGTCTCACAGACCTAGTCAATCCGAATCTCGGCTTGTAAGTTTCTGATTTTCTTCGGTTTGAGGTTGGGGCGGCAGCTGGGTTGGTCCGGTCCCCCGGGCTGGCGACACTGCAGCGCTGAGTTCGGTCCGCGGCCACAAAGGTACGTCTGTCCTTCAACTTCGCCGCGCGTTTATCCGCAGTCCGACCCCGTCGGACGCCCCGGAGCGACGTAGGGAGCTTGCGACCGGAGGAGCGTAGTGGGCGCCGCGCACGGCAAGGAAGCCCCCAGCGGGGGTTTGGGGGCGAATGAAATCGTCCTACGATGTGACGGACCTCACGTGGCCCTGCCATCGAAGTCCTACGCCTCCATCACCAGCTGTTCCAGCCTGGTGATAGGGACGTCTTCCTCGAAGCCGGCCAGCAGCGCGTCCAGCCACTGATAGACCTCCTCGGTGTCCGACGGACGCTTGGTGGGGTCGGCCAGCAGCAGGGCGTTGGTGACCGCGCGCGTGCCTCGCGAGATCGACCCGCGCTGGTTGCGCGCCGGGAGGGGGAGGGCCTTGCCGATGAGCTTGGCCCGCAGCAACTCACGCGTCGTGCGGTACTCGTAGGGCGGACTGTCGGCCACCGACAGGTAGAGCAACACGCCAAGGGCATAGAGATCCGCGGCCTTGCTCGGAGGCTGGCCCCGTATCTGCTCGGGGGCCATGTAGCGCGGTGTGCCGAAGATGTAGTCGGTGGGCAGCAGATGGAGGTCCTTCAGATCCATCCCGTAGTTGGCCACCTTTACGACCTCGCCGGCCCCCGGGCAGGGCTCCAGCCAGACGGCGCCAGGCTTGAGGTTGCGGTGCACGATGTTCTTGCTGTGGGCTTCCACCAGGGTGCCGGCGACCCGGCTGATGATGGCCAGCGCCTCGACCTCGGGCAGTGAGCCCTCGCGTTTGAGCCGACTCTCCAGCGACTCCCCGTCCACGATCTCCCGAGCGACGTAGGGCAGGTCCTCGGCGTCGTAGCCGAAGTCGATGACGTGCACCTGGTTGGGGTGGTCCAGTCGGCTCGCTGCCTGCGCCTCGACCCGGAACAAGGTAAACCAGTCCGGCTCGCTGAAGCCCTTGGGCGGGTTGTGGTTCAGCATCTTCAGCGCGACCCGCCGGTCCAGCGACCGCTGGAAGGCCTCGTACACGCGTGAGGTACCCCCAGCGCCCAGCATGTGGGAGATGTCGTAGCTCGACTCCAGACGCCCACGCAGCGTGGTCCCGGCCGCTCCGGCGGGGCCGGCGATCCCGGCCATGTCGCCTTCTTGTCGATCCTCAACTCCGACCCACTGTCGAGACGGACTGCGGTCGGCCATACCGCCGGCGACCCGCAGAGCGTCGGCCATGGCCCTGGCATTGGGAAAGCGGTCTTGCGGGTCCCGCTTCAGCGCCCGCTCCAACACCATGTAGAGCAGCGGGCTCATGCTTTCAGGTTGCTGCAACCCTTCTCGCACCGCCCGTTTGCGGTCCTGGATCTGGGCGGGAAGGTCAGGTCCCTGGCCCACGAACGGCACGCGACCGGTGGCGGCCTCCCAGAGCATGCAGCCGATGGAGAACAGATCCGACCGCGCCCCCACGGGTTTGCACGCCATCTGCTCGGGGCTGCAGTAGTTGAGAGAGCCGACGAACAAGCCGTCGCCGCCGCCCTCTTCCTCATGAGCGTCGTGGTCTTCGGTCCAGACCCCCAGGTCGGCGATCTTGATCTTGAAGCGGCGCTCGCCCGGATGGCGCTTGGCGAAGAGGTTCGACGGCTTCAGGTCCCGGTGGACGATGCGGTAGAAATGCATGATTTCCGTCGCTTCCAGGATCGCCAGGCCCAGCCGCACGACCGTGTCCGTCGGCAGCGGCGGCCGCTCGGTCTGGTACAGGCCCTTGAGCGTCGGCCAGGCGACGTACTCCATGACCAGGTAGGGGTCCCCCGAGGACTCGTGGGCCAGCACCTTCACGAACAGCTCGGTACGGCCCAGCAGCGTGGCCACGCCCGACTCGTGCTCGAACATCTCCCGCAGCTTGTCGCGGAAGGCCTCGCCTCCCACTTTCTGGACCAGCTTGACCGCCAGTGGCGGAGGCTGTTCGCCGCGCTTGCGGCGCCGCTTGCTGTCACGGGCCAGGTACACCGCTCCCATGGCGCCGCGACCCAGGAGTCGGTAGCACTCGTAGCGGCCGGCGATGTCGAAGGGCATGCGTAGCCAGTCGCCGTCCCGATAGTCCCCACCGCAGGAAGGGCAGTGGTCTCCAGGCGGTTGCTCGAACACCGAAAAGCAGATGCGGCACGCGACGCCGGGCTGGTCCGTCAGTATGTCGGCGGCGTACTCGGCCGGCTCCTTCCCACGGACCGTCAGGTCGTCCTGGGTCTCGTGGGGCCCTGGGGGGACCTTCTGATCGAGGCCCTCTTCATAGATCGCGGTCTGTCGGCCGTCGCTCATGGCTGCGTCACCATCCCAGGCACTATCCCAGGCGCTCCAGGGTCTGGCGAAGCCGCTCTGCCAACACTGCGATGGCGCCCCTCGCCAGACTTGGTGATACGTCCAGCAGCGCGCTGAAGTCTACTCGAGCCAGCACCAGGCAATCGGTATCGGTGACCGCCCGAGCGGTCGTATTCCTGACCGCATCGCCGGCGATGGCCAGCTCGCCGAAGGCCTGGCGCTTGCCGAAGGAGACAACCCGTTGGCGGTCGCGCAGAATTTCCACCTCGCCCCGCTCGATGAGATAGAGCTTTTCGGCCGCATCGCCAGGTTTGAAGATCACTTCGCCGGCGGCGTACGCCACGGGCTGGCAGACCTCCGCCAGTAGCAACAGCTCCTGGGCAGGTGTGTCGGCAAACAGTGAGATCCGGCTGAGCAGCAGCACACGGTCCATGCCGTGATTGAACCCCACATCGTCAAGGACGTCATCGCCCGGGTCGGTCAGCGCCCAGGCGTGCATCCGAGCCATCAGGGGATCGATGATCTCGAGGCTCGCCCGTAGGTCCCCCGGGGGCTGAAGTCGCGCATCGTTGCGAGTGAAGGCGAGGCCGCCGTGGTGTTCGGTCGACTCGATGTAGGGCACCAGCGCTCGCAGGGACGTGTCACCCACGGTCGCGTCGAGGAGCTCGATGGCGTTGGAGCGGCTTCGCTGGAAGTCGCTGCGATAGGTCTTGAAGGCGCGGTCGATGGCCTCGCGCCCGTACCTGAGCCCAAGGAGGCGGAACACCTGTTGCTCCGTGTCGGTGCGCCGCAGGGCGAGCTGGTGCCTGAGAAACCCGGGGCGCGAGTCCCGATCCGTGTCCGCCAGGCCTCGATCGACCCGGCCCAGCAAAATCAGGGTCGCGACCTCGCGTCGCGCGAGCGCTTCGACGGCATCCAGCGACACCGTCGCGGTGATTCCCCGGCGATGAAGGCGCCACAGGGCCTCCACGGCCCGATGGCGTAGCGCCGGGTCGGCCTGCTCGAGGGCGGGGAGGATGGCATCGGCCTGCAGGAGCTGCTCAGCCAGGTGCAGAAGGCGGGTTCGCTCTGACAGGCTGCGCGTGGCCTGTTCGAGGCGAGGGCCGATGTGGGTTCCCACCACATCCGGGGACAGACGGTGCAGCGCCATGATGGCCGTTGGCGCCAGCCGCGCCGATGACATCGCGTCGAGCAGCGACGGGATCAAAGCGTCTGAACGAAGGGCGGTCACGGTCAGAGCGGCGTCGATGACGGTTCGTCGGGTCGGGCGCATGCTCTCGCTGAGCACGCTCTGCAGGACCTGTTCGAAGGAGTCGGCGTAGTACTCGGGCGGGTCACCGTGCAGCGCGCACGCCAGCGAGCGGACCAGGGAGTCGCGGTGGTTCCGCAAGGGCACCGCGGCCTCGGCGAGCGAATCGTGATCTTCCGCGCCCATCTGGGTGGCCACCAGCAAGGCGGCACGGAGCCGGCTCACGGTGGTCTTGGGGGAAAGGCTCGGCAGCAACAGTCTCGGAGGAACGTCGCCCCCGACCTGGGCGACTGTTCGCAGCGTAAGGGTGGCCAGCTGACCATGCACATCGTCCAGCAGGCGCTCGAGCAGGTCTTCGGGAGGCGCCAGCTCCAGCATCTCGCACCGGCGCAGGCCTTCGACGATGTCTTGCAGGTCGTCGCTCATCAGCAGGTCGCGCAGCCCCTCAGTGGCCTCGCTCTCGGTCCAGCGCTTGACCGCCACGGCGTCGATGGTGCCCAGCTGCTCCTTCTGCAAACCGGCCACCAGCGCTTGGCGATAGGCGCGGTCGACACTGCGGACCCGGACCAGGGCCACCGCGGCGGCGATGGCGATGGCGGGGGCGAGGCCGGACCAGCCCTCCAGGTCGACGCCCAGCGCGATGACGACGATACCCGTCGCCACCGTGGCCCCCCGTACCAAGACGCCCTCGATGAGGAAGCGCGCCCGCTCGGCCTCCCGCGCGTCCACCGGTGTCATGGCGGCTCCGAACGCCTGACGAGCAGCCCCGAAGGTGACGACCCGCTCCCCCAGCGACGTCAGGATGACGAACCACAACGCCGCGGCCTCGGCCCCGGTGAAGCCCATGGTGGCCACGAGGATGGCGCCGATGAGCAGGGGCCAGGCGTGCAGGGCGGCCACCGAGCCCAGTCCGATGCGTCGGGTGAGCCGTTCGGCGCCGAGCAGCGATAGCCCCAGGGTCAGCCCGTTGGAGGCGGCGTAGTAGAGCCCGAAGAACGCCGCCAGCTCGGTGCCGTCGAAGCTGGACTTGGCGGCAGCGGACAGCTGCACGTCGAGCAGCAGCGAGCCCACCTGTAGTGCCACCGCCAGCCACGCCAGTTGACGAAGCAGTGGCGTGCTCTTCAAAGAACGCCACGCTCCCACCAGCCCGCCCGTCGAGCCGGTGCTGAACAGAGGGCGGGTTTCGTCACGGGTGTCGGGGCCCAGCTTCGCTTCGGCCAGGCGCTGAGATGCCCAGCCCACAATGACGAGGGCAAAGGCCAACAGCATGGCGGACAGGTAGAGCAGGGTGTCGGGCGCAATAGCTGCCGACAGTGCGCCCCCTGCCATGGCGCCAGCGGTGGCCGCGGCCGCCAGCAGGGGGAAGAGATGCCGCGCCTGTCGGATGGGGAGCAGCCACACCGAGTAGCTCCACATCTGCATCACCAGCAGCCGGGACATCCCAGCGGTCCAGGCAAACAGCAGCATGGCTATCGCCACCGGGGATGTCCTCGCGGCCAGGCCCAGGCCGACGAAGCTGACGGCGGCCAGGCCGAGCAGGGCCCGGAAGCGGGAGGTCAGCTCCCAACGCTTCATCAGCGGCAGATACCCGATGGTGCACAACGCTGTGAAGACCGCAGCCATGACGTACATCCACGGCAGGTCGGCGTGGGGGCGGTGCTCCAGAAACAGCGCTCTGGCATACGTCAGCGCCATAATGGTGCTGGCGGTGATGAGCGCGAACAGCGGGGCCAGGGTGGCGACGACCGGACGGTCGGCGCGCTGAACGACGAGCGACTGCACCGCGGCAGTGTGCGCTCTGAGGCGGCGCCTGTCATGGTAGCGTTGGCGGGTGCATGCCGCACCGACCAACGCTCAGTCGCCAAACCCGGAGGACCCTTGACCTACGCCGCGGATCTGCGCGCTGCGTTCCTGGCCGAAGCCGACCCCGCCGAGGCCATGGCGATGGCGCGCTATATGCGCGATCAGTTTCCCTTCTTCGGCCTCAAGAAAGGGCCGCGTGAAGCGATTCAGAAGCAGTTCTTCAAGGATCGGGGGCTTCCTTCGGCGGAGGCTGTTGGCGACGTCGTGCGCGAGCTGTGGCGCTGCCCCGAGCGCGAGTGTCACTATGCGGGTTTGGCGATCCTCAGCAAGATGGTGAGGCGTAAGAACACCGCGCTCGTGCCGTCGGAGATCATGCCGGTGCTGGACAAGCTCATCACCCACAAGTCGTGGTGGGACACCGTCGACCTGATCGCGTCGCGTCTGGTGGGCTGGGCCTTGCGCGAGGACCTCCAGCTGCGGTCCGATACGATCGGGCGGTGGCGGGGCTCCGACGACTTCTGGCTGCGGCGCTCCGCCATCCTGTTTCAGCTGAAATACAAGGATGCGACCGACTCCACGCTGCTGTTTTCGCTTTGCGCCGACCAGCTCGGCGACACGGAGTTCTTCATTCGCAAGGCCATCGGATGGGCGCTGCGGGAGTACTCGAAGACCGACCGGACAGCGGTGGTGGCGTTCGTGGACGAACACCCCGAGATGAGCGGCTTGAGCCGTCGCGAGGCCCTCAAATGGCTCCAGAGTCACCCCGAAACGAGCCACTGACTGCCGACGACCCGCGGGTGACCACCCTGGTCCAGCACTACCGGGACCTTCTGCGCAAGGTATACGGCGGCCAGCGCTGGATCCTCGCGTCCGAAGCCATGGCACAGCTCACTGGTCCGGTCGGCGAGTTGCGCGACCTGGGGGCCCACGAGGCGATGTGCATCGCCGCCAGTCGGGGAGCAGGCCGCTTACCGGACCCGTCGTTTGCGCCCGTTCAGTTGGAGATCGGGGGGCTCCAGGCGCCGACCATGATGGCGTCAGTGCGCCTGGCGCTGGCTCAGCTGGAGCAGGTGCCGGGCCACATTCAGCGGGCGGTCGACGATTTCGACCCGTTCAAGAGCTGTCCGGTCATCGGCCCGTTCTTCGGGCCGGGGACGCCAATCGCGGAACGAAGGGTGTGGGCAAGCCGGCCTCAGGCGTGGCGGGACCTGGAGGACAAGACGCGGATCGACGCCTTCTGGGAAAGTCTGGGGATCCCCCACGAGCCGAGCACCGTCGTGCGTGCCAATGACCTGGAGGCGCTTTTGCACGAGAGCGGCCAGCTGGACCGATATGGCGACGGGGTCGTGTGGGTCGGTGACAACCGCGAGGGGTTCCACGGTGGCGGTGAGTACCTGCGCAGGATTGCCAACCGTGAAGAGGGCAGTGCCGCCCTCGACTTCTTCGTTCAGCACTGTGACCACGTGCGGGTCATGCCGTTTCTGGAGGGGATTCCGTGCAGCGTGCACGGCATCGTCTTCGCCGACGACCAGATCGCCCTGAGGCCCTGCGAAATGGTGGTGCTGCGAAAGGCTGGGAGCACTGGCTTCCACTACGCGGGCACGGCGACCTTCTGGGACCCTCCGGAGGCCGACCGACAGGAGATGCGCGGGCTGGCCTTGCGGGTTGGGGCCGAGTTGCGCGAGCGAGTGGGCTATCGCGGGGTGTTCACGCTGGATGGTGTGATGACCCGCCGCGGGTTTCGACCCACGGAGCTGAACCCGCGCTATGGCGGCGCCATCGGGCAGCTGGTCCGGCGGGTGCCGGAGTTACCGCTGCTGCTATTGCACTACGCCATCATCGAGCGGGACGAGCTGGACTATCGGCCCAGGGACCTGGAGGGGCTGCTGCTGGACCTCGGGGACCGCTTCCGGGCGGGTATCGCGATGGCCATGGTGGACAAGGCCGTCACTGAGCAGCTGGAGTACGGACTCAGCATGAGCTCGGGGACACCGACCATCCTGGAAGACGCCGACGACCCCCGGTCGGAGTGGACCGTGTCCTTGGGGCCCGCCATGACGGGGGGCTTCCTGGCGGCCGTTCCGGACTTCGACAAAGTCCCCAAGGGGCCAGCATTCGCGCCTCAGGCCGCCCTGGTGCTGAACTACCTGGATGCGGCGTGGGGGCTTGGCCTGGGACAGCTGCAGGCAGCCACCGACGTGCGTCAGTAGCGTCGGGTCATGGCGCACTTCTGACGCCTCAGGGCGCCGTCGGCGTCTTTGACCATCCGGGCGCACTCGACCATGCAGGTGGAGCTGTCGGCGGTGTTGGCGACGTGGATCTCGTATTCCACGTCGGCGGCGACCCTGAACTTGATGCCGCCGCTGCAGCGATTGACGTTGCGCATCTTGACGCTGCGGGCCTTCGTCTTGCCCAGGCCGAAGACCTTGCGGACCTTGCCGACCGTGCGCTCGGCGCTGAGCAGCTTGACCCGCATGGTGTGGGCACCGGGGCTGACGTTGAAGCGCCCCTTGGCCAGGATTTCCTGGTCCACGTCCCGGCTATCGATGGCGAGCTCCGCCTCGAGGTAGTTGCCGCTGGCGCTGGTCAGCAGCAGTCTGAGCACCGCGTGGGGGTCGGTGTCCAGCGGCGGCGAGTACGCACAGCCTCCACCCAGCGAGAGGGCAAGCAGGGACATGACGACGGTGACGAGCAGCGAACGCATGCCCGCATTCTTACCACTTCACCCGGTCAATAGCACCTTGCCCGCGCGACCCGGTCGCTCGGCGTGTTGGGCGGCCGCAACGACGTCTTCCAGGTCGTAGGTCGCCTCGATCGGGGGCGAGAGCTTACCGGATGCGAAGTGGCCCATCAGCGTCTGCAGGCTGCGCTGCACATGCTCGGGCGGACGCTGCTGGAACCACGTCGTCAGCCAGAACCCCTTGACCGTGAGCCCCTTGAAGAGGAGCTCGCCCACGTTGAGTGGCAGCGGACGGAGGCCGAGCCAGCCATAGAGCAGCACAGACGCTCCTGGCTGCAGGCAGGAGATGGCGATCTTGCCCGTCTGGCCGCCTACCGCCTCGATGGCCCCAGCGACGCCGCCGCCGGTGAGCGTGCCGATGGCGTGGTCGAGGTTGGGCGTGGTCGTGGCGAAGGCGGCATCGGCTCCGAGGGCCAGCAATTCGTCCACCTGCTCTGGGCGGCGGACCAGATTCACCGTGCGGATGCCGAGCATCGGGGCCAGCTGGAGGACCAGGCGCCCGAGGGTCGAGCCAGCGGCGGTCTGGAGGAGCCAGTCGCCCTCACCAAGCCCGAGCTCGTCGACGATCATGGCCCAGGCGGTGACCGGGTTGACGACAAACTGGGCGGCGGCCTCATCGGGGACAGCGTCTGGGACCGGGAGGAGCTGCTGTGCGCCGCATACCACCACCTCGGACCAGGTGCCGCGAGCACCGAGGGGGATCACCCGCTGGCCGATCGCCAGCCCGCTCACTCCATCGCCCAGAGCACTGATGGTGCCCATCGCCTCCAGACCGGGCGTCGCGGGAGGGGAGGGCAGGCGCCCGTAGGTGCCGCGGACCACGGCGAGGTCGGACGGATTGATGGGACGATGGGTCAGGCGGAGGGCGACCTCACCGGGGCCTGGTTCTGGCGCGGGGACGTCTCGAATGGCCAGGACTTCGCGGGGTTCACCGAACTTCTCGAATCGAACGCTGCGCACGGGTTACCTCGGTGGGCGACGGATGGGACGGGAGCGTGCGGGCATGGTGTACCATCAGGGGCATGAGAGCGCTGCCCCCCCTGTTCGCGATGCTCCTTGTGACGGTACCGATGACCCTCATGGCGTCTGGGTGTGCCGACGAAGGCATCACCGTCCCCGATTGCAACGACGAGACCGAGCCGATGGTGTGCCAGGTCTTCACGCTGGTGAATCAGGAGCGGGTTGCCGCCGGCGTTTCACCCTACCGTTGGAGCAAGCATCTGGCGGTGGCAGCCGAGCGACACGCGCTGGATATGTTCGAGAACGGGTACTTCAACCACGCGTCGCAGGATGGACGGTCGTTCGGCGACCGGGCCGACCAGGCGGGATATCCCGGCTTCGCGTCCGGTGAAAACATCGCCCAGGGGCAGCAGACGGCCGAGCGGGTGATGCAGAGCTGGATGAACTCCAGCGGTCACCGCGCCAACATCCTGTCGGGCGGGTCCGACGACATCGGGATCGGCTACCAGGGCGGAAGCACCTGGGTGCAGGTGTTCGGCCGCTCGGATTGACAGCGAGCCCTCCCGCGTCTGCTCCGCGGTGGACGGCTCCCATCTCGCTCGGAGCTACTCGTCTCCCCAGGTGAGCGTATAGGACGAACAGGTGTAGTCCTCGGCCGCAAACGCTCGGACCCGGATGTAGATATCGCCGGTGTCGTCGTCGGGTAGGATTCCGCCGTTCTTGCAGTTGGTCTGGAACGTGATCGACTCCGACTGGGATCCGGTGTTGTCCGAACAGCAGCCCGGGTGATTGTTGAAGGTCCAGCTCGAGCCGTTGCAGTTCTTGGCTTCCTCGCCGTTCCCCGGGTCGTCGCAGTCGAGGTACACGCACAGCTCGTAGTCGGAACCCGAAGGGATGGATGACAAGTCGACCCGCACGTCGGGCTCCCCGTCGGTGTTGGTGTTGTCGTTCATCTTGAACTTGTACCAGTCGACGTCACCGGGCCCAAACAGCGTGGCGTTGGTCGACGAAGCCTGGTTCCAGCTCGAGTTGTCGTTCTTGGCCTGCAGCGTGCTGGCGAACGAGGCGTTGTCGTTGTCTTCATAGCCGTCGCCAATAGGCGTGCCGACGCACACACCGCCGTTGCAGGTGTCGCCGCTGGTGCAGCTCTGCCCGTCGTTGCAGCTGCCCGTTTTGGGCGACCATTGGCTTGGATACAGGTCGTTGCACTGCTGACAGCTGTTGGAGGGGTTGGTGCCGTTGTCCTGATAGCAGCTGCCGCCGATCTGGCACCAGCCGTTGGCGATCTCGTGGTCGCAGGACCCGGGTGAGCCGTTGCAGATGTCGATGGTGCACGGGAGCCCGTCATTGCAACTGTAAGAGGTGCCCACGCAGGCTCCGCCGACGCACTGGTCCGAATACGTGCAGGGGTCGCCGTCGTTGCAGGGGTTGCCGCCCTTGGGTGACCACGTCGTGGTGGAGATGCCCACGTTGCAGATCTGGCAGGTGTTGGAGGGGTTCTCGGTCCCGTCGGTGTAGCAGCCGCCATCGATGTGACAGGCCGTCGTGGCGGTGTGCACGCATCCGCCGCTGCCGTCGCAGTCGTCCTGGGTGCACCACTTGCCGTCGTCGCAGCTCTGACCCTCGCCCACGCAGATGGCGGAGTCGTTGCAGACGTCATTGGTGGTGCAGCCCTGGTCGTCGGTGCAGGCCGTGCCCGGCGCCTGGGGCAACCAGTCGGTGGGGTTGAGCTGGGCGTCGCAGCGCAGGCAGCTGTTGCCCGGTTGTCCGTCGCCATGGTCGTAGCAGGCGAAGTCGATGGCGCACTTGCCCGGGATGGGCGGGAACAGGCAGCCACCGTCGCCGTCGCAGTTGTCGGTCGTGCAGGGGAGGCCGTCGACGCAGGCGTAGGGGACGCCCTGACACAGGCCCGCCCCACACTGGTCGCTGTGGGTGCAGGCGTTGCCGTCATCACACGGGCTGCCGACCTCAGCGACCGTCCAGGCGATGTTGTTGACCAAGGCGTCGCAGACCTGGCACGGAGACCCTGGTCGGACCGTGCCATCGGCGTAGCAGGCACCTTGGATGGTGCAGGTGGTGGTCGCCGGAATGTGGTCGCACGTCCCGTCGCCCAGGCACTGATCGTCGGTGCACGAGTTCCCATCGTCGCAGGAGTACGCGGTTCCCGTGCAGGTGATGCCGGCACAGTTGTCCGACTCGGTGCACGGGTCGCCGTCATCGCAGGCCCCACCGTCGTTGGGGAACCAGTTCTTCGGGCTCTGCGTAGGAGAGCAGAAGAAGCACGACCCGTCGGGCTTGAGCGAGCCGCCGGTCACGCAGGCACCGTCGATGAGGCAGAAGTCGCCGGTCAGCTCCTGCAAACAGTCGCCTTCACCGTCACACAGGTCGGCCGTACAGTTGAGGCCGTCGTTGCACACGTAGGGCGTGCCCGAGCAGGTGCCGCCGGCACATTTGTCGTTCCAGGTGCAGGCCTCACCATCGTTGCACGAAGCCCCGTCGGCATCGGCCCAACCGGTCTGGGTGATGCCCGGCTGGCACCGCTCGCAGGGGTCGGCGGGGTTGCTGACGCCACCGGGGACACAGGCGCCGTCGATCTGGCACCAGCCCGCGATCAGCGTGTGGATGCAGGTGCCGTCGGGGCTGCAGCTATCGGCGGTGCACTCCAGGCCGTCGCTGCAGGTGCCCTCATCGGTGTCGCCGTCGCAATCGTCATCGATCGTGTTGCAGACCTCGGCCTGGGCCTCGTCACCGACGCACTCCTCGACGCCTCCGACGTTGCACTGGAGCAGACCTGGGCAGCTGCCCAGGGCGTTGGTGACGGCGCAGCTGACCTCCACGAGGTTGTCGGTGGCACCGTCGCAGTCGTCGTCGATGTCGTTGCAGATCTCGGGGCCCGGGATGGTGCCCTCGCACGAACCGAGGCCGTTGGCGCCACAGCCGCGGATGCCGGGGCAGGAGCCGAAGTCGTTGTCGATCGAACAGGTGGTGCTGTAGCCGAGGGCCGACCAGGTGGGCCGGCAGCCGCACTCGCCGCTGGTGGGCTGGCAGAGCTGAGCGGTGATGCCGCCTTCGAGCTCTTGGGTGACGCAGGCGAAGTCATCCGGGCAGGCCAGCCCACCGGCGCAGGAGGTGGCGCAGAAGCTGCCATCGGCGGGGTTGGCAGCGGGTACGCACACGCCAAGCTGGGTCTCTACCAGGTCATTGACGCACTCAGCGTTGGTCTGGCACGGGCGGCACAGGGTCAGGTGCTGAGGCACGCATACCGAGACAGGGTCTGGGCCCAACCCGCCCGTGGTCACGCACGAGTAGCCGTCGTCGCACTCCTCGATGCACGTTTTGGTGCACATCAGCCCGTCGGGTCCTTCGATGCAGTAGCCCGAGTTGCAGTCGACGTTCTCACTACACGGGCAACCGAACGCGCCAGGGTCCGACTCACACTCGGGGCCGGCGATAATCAGGTCCACCGTGACGTCGGGAGGCCCAGGATCAGGGCCGGAATCGGTCGCCGCAACGTCTGGCGTGCGGGTGTCCGTATCGGGCGCGGCCACGTCAACGCCGATGTCGCCGCTGGTACTCCCTTCGTCGGAGAACTCGGTACACCCGACGGCAGTGACCATCATGACGGCGGCGACGCACGCTGCAGAGCGGCTTGCGCCGCGGCTTAGAATTTGGCTGACGACGCCAGTCATCCTTGACTCCTGCCTGGCCGCTGGTGGCCGACAGAGTAGCCGACTGCCACTGTCGGCTGCAAAAGAGACGGCGAGGGGAAGCCTGCAGGGGACCGGTCGCGATCTCCGGTTTCTGTCGGATCAGGTAGTGACCACGCCGTCGATCGGCATTCCGGGAGTGGCTCGTTCGAGCGCGACCGGGACTGCGGCAACCGGTGCTGATCCCCGCAGCGTGGGGCTCCGTGGCGTGTTTGCTGGGGGGCGGTTGACGAGCCGTCGCTCTTACTCCATAACCGACAGGCCTGTCGTTTCGGGAGGTTGGGTGGCTCAGCGGGGATGCGCGCCACCTAGTAGGCCCCACCGTGGAGACCCCATGACGAAGTCACAGCTGATCGAAGCCGTTGTTGCCAAGTCGGGCTTTCCGCGAAAAGTGGTCGAAGTGGCTGTCAACAGTATCTTTGACGCGATGGTCGACACGCTGCAGAGCGGCGAGCGGATCGAGATCCGCGGCTTCGGCAATTTCACCGTGCGCGAGTACAAGGCCTACACGGGCCGGAACCCCAAGACGGGGGCGCCGGTCGAGGTGCCTGCCAAGCGCATGCCGTTCTTCAAGGTCGGCAAAGACCTGCGCGAGCGTATCAACGAGAGCTGAGCCGTTGCTCTCCGGGGGGCCGGAGGACAGGCTGCCTACGCTTCGGCGCTCTTGCGGCCGATTCGCTCGAGCATCGTCACGGCCACAGCTCCAATCAGGCACAGCACGACCGTCACGATAACGGTGGTGTCGAAGGTCGACGGCAGTACGTTCTCGACGGTCCCGTCGCTCTTGGTCTGGAAGAAGGGCCAGAGTTTCCGCAGCGAGCCCACCATGATGCCGGCCAACGCCGCCATGGTGGCGTCGTGGTAGTGCTTGAGTAACCAGTTGAGGAAGCGTGAGAAGATCAGGATGCCACTGATCATCCCGAGGCTGAAGATGCCCACCACCACGAACGCCTCGGCCTCGCGGTCGTACACCGCAGACCGCATGCTGTAGGTCACGAAGTGGTAGAGCCCGAAGACCAGCAGCAGGAAGCTGCCGCTGATGCCGGGCAGCACCATCGCCGAGATGGCGATGAAGCCGGCGATGAACAGGAACCACAGCTCGGGGTTGACGCCACCAGTGGTGGCATTGGGGTTACTGACGACCACACCCTCCGGCAGGGTCTTTCCCTTTGCGACGACCAGAGCGTTGGATTGGAGGTTGGCCACCTCGCCCTTCATCCGCGCCTTCACCGGCACCTCGAAGCTGATGGTTCCGGCGGGGACGGTGATGTCCGCGGTGGGGGCAAACACGACCTCCCGCTTTTCGTTGTCGCCGCCGTGTGACGCCGTCATGAACAGCGTCGACTGGGAGGCGAGCTCGACCGGGGCATCCGTCGTCTTGCTGAAGGTCAGCTGCACGGTGCCGGTGGCGTGGCCGGTCTGGCTGACCTGCAGTCCCACGACGAAGAAGGTGGCCACTGCGAACACCGCGGTCAGACCCACATACAGCGGGTGGGTGACGCGGTGCTTGTCGCCTTGCATGTGCCTGTAGGGGATCACCACCGAGGCCGCCACGAGGCCCAGAAACAGGCCCTTCATCTGAGCGGGGTAGCGGTCGAGGAGGTCGGGGATGAATCGGGCGCCGATGAGCACGGCGGTGAAGATGCCGGCCGCCAGGAACGCCAGAAACAGGACATGGCCTGCAAGGGTCCCGACTCTGTCGTCCCCCTGGTCTCCCGGATTCTTGAGCCCCTTGGCGAAGCGACTCCAGAACTCTTTGGTGAAGACCGCCTTGAGCAGGTCGATGCCCACCGCGCTGATGGCGGCGATGAATCGCTCGTAGATGCCCAGGATGAGGGCGAGCGTGCCGCCGGAGACCCCGGGGATGATGTCGGCGACGCCCATGCAGACGCCCCGTGCCGTATGTTTGAGCCACTGTCGCAAGGCGCGATCTCCCGTTTCCGTGCCCACCACGCCGGCGGTGGCGCGGGGGCGGCGGAACCTAACAACGCTGGCGCTCCATCGCAACGGTGCTTATGGTCCGGCGGCACCAATCCTCATCTGGAGCGACCTTCTTGCCGATTCTCATGCTTTTCGTTGCGGGCCTGCTGGCCGAGACCTGGCTTCTCATCGAAGTCGGCGGGGTCATCGGTGGCCTCGCCACGATCGCCATCTGCGTGGCCACCGGCTTCATCGGTGGGAGCCTGGCCCGACGGCAGGGGATGAACGCGCTGCAGCGTGCGACCCAGCAGATGCAACAGGGGGCGCTCCCCACCCGCGAGATGGTCGACGGTGTCCTGATTCTCATCGCGGGAGTCGTCTTGCTGACCCCGGGGTACCTCAGCGACGCCTTGGGCTTCCTGTTGCTGACCCCGCCGGTGCGAGCCCTCATCCGGCCCGGTCTCCTGAAGTGGGCCAAGAACAAGGTCAAGGTGGCTCAGGGCGGCCAGATGGGCGGCGGCTGGGTCCGCTATGGCGACCCGCAGGATTGGGGTGCCGGGCCCTTTGGGTACGGTTCCCGAGCTGACGGTGACAGCGCAGACATAGAGGGCGAGGTGGAGCTTCTGCCTCCACAGCAGCGCCCGCGACCGATGTCGGAGCGTCGCGGTCCGGTGAAGATCATCGACCCTTGAGGTAGGCGCTCCCTCTCGCCAGCAGCAGCCATTTTGCCGAGAGGTCGTCCCGCGGTAACGTGCCGGTCTGTCCCCAACGAACAGTGGGAGGTGAGGGATGGACACGGCACCTTGGGTACGTTGGATGGCGCTGGTAGCGGTTACGGCAGTAGTCGGCCTGCTGGGATGCGAAGACCCTGGCCCCAACGCCATCGCTCCGGACACGGGGCTGCTGGACATCCCCACGATCAATACGGACGGCTCGTCCTCGCCTGACGGCACCAGCACTCCCGATGGGACCGTGGGCAATGACGCGGTGGCCGACGGTGCCCAGCCTGACCTGCCCGGGCCAGACGGCACGGTGACGCCGGACGCGGGACCGGACGCCGGGCCCCCTGACGCGGTGACCCAGCCGGATGTGATCGGCACGCCCGATGGCGGCGGCCCGGTAACGACCTACTACGGGGGAATCCTGCTGGCGGAGGTGGACTCGGAGTTCGTCAATACGGCGGTGGCGGGAGCGCGATTCACCACGGTGCCGCTGCCCGAGCCGGAGCAGGACTTCGGCGAGTGTGGTGTCAGCTACGTCAACCCCGACAGTCCAGCGCCCCCGGCGTTCGGCTTCGACGCCGGGACCATCACCATTCCCGCGACAGTGCCGCCGGTGGTGCTGACCCCGGTGAACGAGGGCGCGGCGGGCACCGGCTACAGCTCCAGTCTCTCCGACAGCCAGGAGGACCTCCTCCCGACGGTAGCGGCGCTGCTGACGTTCAGCGGGGCAGGCGGAGCGGACATCGGGGCCTTTTCCCTGGTGGTGCAAGTGCCCGAGCCCATCAGCATCACCTCGCCCAACGTGACGGGGCTGGGGACCAACGTTTCCAAGTCCTCGCCGCTGACGGTGACCTGGCCTGCCCTCAATGGCGACCAGGTACTGATCTCGCTGAGCCCCCTGACCAGCGACCTCATTCCGGAGCCCACCGATGGCCAGACCATGGCGTGTGTGCTGGAAGGGGACAGCGGTTCGTTCACCATCCCGGTGAACGCTCTGGCGGCCATGGGCGGTGGTAACCACGCCATCGCCATCACCCGGCTGAAGTCGAACACCGGTACAGACAGCGGCGGCGCCTCCGTGAGCGCAACGGTGACGCGGAGCTCGGTCGGGATTGTCATCCTGGACTAGCGAATCGACTGGCCGAGGCGAGTCTCGCCGCGGGCGGAGGTCAGCGCTTGAGTTTCTTCGTGAATGAGCGCGTGGTGTGGGGCGAGGACTAGTGCAGCCACTTGGGCGGCTCGTCGTCGTCGTCCCGGCCCCAGGTCTCTTTGCCGCCGTCGATGACCTTCAGGTGGGGCGCGCGCTTCGTGGCGGGCTTGCGCTTGCCGCGCCGCACCCGCCACAGGCGGAAGCGCTCGCGGGCCACCTTGGGGCGCCAGTTGCCGGTCATCAGGAGCCAGCCACTGAGCACACCGCCCAGGTGGGTCTGCACGGCGACGTCGCTGGCGCCGCCGCTGATCCACATCAGCAGGTCGATGGCCACGACCACCGGCAGAACGTACTTCGCTTTGACAGCAACCGTGAAGAACATCCCCAGGACCTGGTCCTTGAGCGTCCATGACAGCGCCCCAACGAGCGCCATCACCGCGCCGGAGTAACCGACGATGGGGACGCCGAAGGTCCCGGTCGCGATGTGCCCCACGATCACCGAGAACAGGCCCGCGCCCAGCGCGCTCCAGAACATGAAGAAGAAGAAGTCTTTGCCGCCCCAGCGGCGGGCGAACATGTTGCCCAGCAACCACAGCCCGAACACGTTGGCGACGATGTGCCCGAGGCTGCTGATGTCGTGCAGCCACATGTAGGTGAACAGCTGCCAGACCTTCAGCCCGGCGATCGCTTCGGTGGGCTCGAGCCGAAGGGCCAGGTAGACGTCGACGGCCCAGGACTGCTCGAACACCGTGATGGCCAGCACGAAGAAGGCCCAGATGGCGCCCATGGCAATCATCAGCCGGGCGACCACGGGCTCGGGCTTGAGGGAGCCCAGGAATCCCGCGCCTTGAGTCACCACAGGGGCGCCGGAGGTCCGCTCGTTGTAGTCGTAGCGTGGGCCGATCTGAAGCCGCTGCAGGTTCTCGATGAAGATGAGGATGGCCACCACCACCAGGAGGGTCGAGCGGGTGGCGGACGCGTAGAAGAAGCCCACGACCGCCAGGGCCATCCCCAGGAAGTGTGTGTATTTGTGCGCTTCGGTGGGCGCCCACTTCTTGTAGGCGAAAATCTGGAACAGCTGACCGCCGTCGAGCGGATAGATGGGCAGCAGGTTGATGAGGCTCCAGTAGATGTTCCACATGATCAGGTCATCCAGGAACACCCACAGATAGGGCAGGTCAGCGCCCCAGTTGGCTCCCATCATCCCGTCGAGCAGCGCCGTGACGCCCCAGATGAGGACCCCGAAGATGAGCCCGGCGCCGGGCCCGGAGAGGATGATCAAGGTGTCGTCGCGGGCGCTTCGCGGCGAGGAGTGGGCGCACAGGCCCCCCCAGCCGTGGAGTAAGACCACGGGGCGAAGCCGAAATGCTCTCGCCACCAAGGCGTGCCCGAACTCGTGCACGATGAGGCTGATGAGGATGACCGCCGCAGCGATGAGCCCCAGCAATACCCCGCTCAGCGGGCCCACCGTCGTGACCCGGGCGGCGACGTATGCCACCAGGACGATGAACCAGATGCTGAAGTAAACCGGGATGCCCCGGAAGCTGAAGACCTTGAAACCGTTCACGTCTATTCGAGCAGCGTCAACTCGTAGGGGGTCTGGGCCTCAGCGCCGTTTTTGTCCTGGGCCCACATCTGAACCCGGTAGACCCCCGGCTGCAGGTAGTGGGTGAACGTCGCCTCGGCGGCCAATCGTTTCTTCAGCGTAATCACCGAACCGTCGTCCTTGTAGAGCCCGGCTTCGAGCACCAGCCCCGGCGGAGCCTTCACCTTGAAGGTGGCGATGCGGCCCTCGGTGGCCTTGCTCAGGTCGACCGTCCAGAAGTCGCGGTCCCCGGCGGGGTAGATCCAGCCCTTCAGCGCCTTGCCGGGCTGCAGAGGTTTGAGCCGACCGACAACAGTGTTGTTCGGCTCGGATTCGCTGAGGGTGCCGTCTGCGAAGTCCAAGGTCAGCGCGTACATGGCCTTGGCGTTGGCCTTGCCCCTCTGCCGCCGCACGAGCAGTCGCCAGGTTCCCGGTGTCAGCCCCACGCCCCGCATGACTTCGTTCTGGCCGGCTTTGGCACGTTTGGCACTCAGCGCGGTGTCTCCTGGACCGCGCAGGTCGAAGGCGTAGTCGGCCTCCAGGGGCGGGGTGAGCAGGGCTCCGAGGCTCATCGGCGCCTTGACCTCGATCCGGTAAATGTCCACGTCCCTTCGATGGTCCAGGAAGCCGTAGTACAGCACCTGACCAGCACCGCCGGCGGGTAGCTCCACCAGGGTCCCGGTCCCGAGATCGTCGTTGGGCTCGTTTTCGACCTTGCCCCCCTCGGGGATGGCAACCTCGGGGGATACTCGCACGGTGTATCCGCTCTCCACCGATGCCCCGTCGCGGGCGCCGACCCGCACGAACACGGGCGTCGACCCCTTGGCCTCGCCACCGTCAACGGCCGCCGGGAGGGGCACAGTGATGTTTCGAAGCACCAGGCCATGGCCCTCTTCAGCAATGGCGGTCTTGCCGTAGTTCCCCTTTTCGCCGACGCGCACCGCCGCGGTCATCTTCACGCCGGGGATGGGGGTGATGGTCGCTCTGACCCGTCCCCCGGCCTTGTCCGTTGGGACCTCCACGCGCCATGGGTCGCGGTCGCCCATATGCCCGATGAGTCCGTCCCCGGACGCGTCGAACGCGACCGACAAGGCCTTGGGATCGCGGTCATTCGGCTCGGCGTCGACGCCTTCTTGCCAGGAACGCAGGCTGACCGTCAGGGTGTAGGGCTTGGCGCTCCCCGTCCGCTTCTTGGCCCGATACCACGCCTCGCGAACGCGAAAGTAGTGCTTGCCCGGGTCGAGCTTGAGCGCCGGTAAGACCTCGTCGCCAGGCTTCTTCACCTGCACGTCGGCCTGCACGATGGCTCGGTACTTACCACCGCGTCGTTTCTTGGGGTGGGCGTACTCCAGCACCACGTCGATGTCGTCGGCGCCGGTCAGTGCTGCCCTGGCAAGCATGGGCGCAGTGCCGGGGACGGTCAGCACGTACCAGTCCTGGTCTCCCTTGCGCTTGCGCTTGTCCTTGGGGGGCTCGATGACCCCTTTGGCCGGCTGCCCCGAGGTCAGCGGCAGCGCCTCTTCGGGGCCATCGTTCGGCTCTTGCTCGAGGTCTTCAGCCCGTGGCTCCACGGGCTTGGCGTCCGCCGACTCATAGACCGACACGTCGACCTGGGCGGTCGTCGGTGGCTTCTTCTTTTTGACGATAGGCGGCGGCTTCTCCGGCGCCGGTTTGTCGCCAAAGCACGCGACCTGCCAGGTCGTCGTAAGCAGGAGGGCGCCCAGGCCAAGCCTGGTCCACCCGCGGAGGCCGGTATCAGCCAGCATCCATCTTCGCGAGGATGGCCTTGGTGATGTCGTACGCCGGCTTGGCGAAGACCACCCCGTGCTGGCTACGCGTCAGCAGCAGGTCGTAGCCACCCGCCTTGGCAAAGTCGGTCAGAACCTTCTCGAGCTTCTTGAGCAACGGCTTCATCAGCTCGACCTCCTTTTTGGCCAGGCTCTGCTGATGCTTGACGAAGTTCTCCTGCAGCTGGAGCACGCCCTGCTGGTAGGTGATGAGCATCTTCTTGCGCTTCTCGGGCGTGGTCACGCCGCTGGGGTTCTCCAGCTGCTTCTTGAGCGCCAGGAGCTCTTCCTGCTTCTTGTTCAGCTCTTTCTGCTTCTTGTTGAAGATGCGCTTGAGCTTCTTCTTGGCGCTCTGGCCCTTCTTCGACTTGAGGATGATGTACTCGACGTCGACCACCCCGATCTTCAGCGTGCCGGCCGAAGCGGTGACCGGAATGGACAGCAGGAGCGCCAGTGTCAGCAGCGCGAGCAGAGTCTTTTTCATGGTGGTCTGGAGCACGGGAGTCTCTCTTTCGTCGTCTCTTAGAGGTCAGCGCCGAGCGATTAGCCCCGGGGCCGTGTGGGTGTCAAGGATGAAAACTGGCCGTTCGGCGCTGCCATTCCCCGTCCAACCGGCGGTGAATGGACGCCCTTTGCCGGTCGTCAGAACGAGTTTCCGATGGTGAACTCGAACACGATCGGGTCTTCGCCTTCCCGCGGGTCCAGTGGGATGCCCCACTCGAATCGGAGCGGCCCCACCGGGGACTGCCAGCGGAAGCCAAAGCCGACGGCGGTCCGCATGTCGAGCGGGTTGAGGTCCTCGTCGATGTCCCAGGCGTTGCCTGCGTCGAAGAACAGCACCGCGCGGATACCGACCTCGGCGAAGATCGGGATCTCCAGCTCGGCGTTGAAGATCAGCTCCTTGACGCCGCCCACGTTGAATCGGCCCGGGGTGCTGTCGGGGAACGACGCCACCGGCACTCCCGGTCCCAACGAGTTTCGCTGGAAGCCACGCACGGTGAAGATGCCGCCGACAAAGAAGCGCTCGAACAGTGGGACGGGGTTGTCGCCCAGGCTGGCCACCCAGCCCGCCGTCAGGTTGACCTTGAAGATCATGTTCAGCGGCAGGCCGAAGTACCAACGGGTCCGCCCGATGAGCCGGAAGAACTCGTTTTCGCTGCCGGTGTATTCGTGGGCGACCTCGGCGCTTAGCGTCGTGAACGTACCTTCGGAGGGGAACAGCCGGTTGTTCCGGGTGTCGACCGCCGCCGTCAGTCGCAGGGAGCTGGTGAGACCCGCCGAGGGGTAGCCCTTGAACTCGATGTCGCTGGACCGCAGCGTCGCCTCGACGTCTTCCAGCGTGTAGGTCAGCGACAGCGAGATGTCGTCGGTCAACCGGTAGCCGAACGAGATGTTGCCGCCGCGCCGGGTTCGGGTGAAGCCAACGAAGTCCTCGTCGAAGTTGAACGCGTCGAAGGCGAACGTCAGCGGCGTGTCGAAGAAGTACGGCTCGAAGAAGCTCAGGCTGATGAGCTGTCGGATGGCCGACAAGGTGGCGTTCAGGCTGACGCGCTGGCCCCGCCCCAGGAAGTTGTCCTTGGCGATCTGGGCGGTGACGATGAACGACTCGAGGCTGGAGAAACCGGCGCCCACCTGGAACGTTCCGGTCTGCTTCTCCTTGACGTCCACGACCAGGTCCATCCGATCAGGGCGGTCTGTGGGCTGGGGCTTGATGTCGACCTTGTCGAAGAAGCCCAGCACACCGACCCGGCGCTTGGAGCGGCGAATCCCGGTCGCGCTGTAGAGGTCACCCTCGGAGACCTTCAGCTCGCGCCGGATGACCTTGTCGCGGGTGCTCTTGTTGCCGCGGATGTTGATGCGGCGGAAGTAGACCAGGTCGCCTTTTTGCACCTTGAAGGTGATGTCGACGATGCGGGTCGTCGGGTCCACCTGCGGCACGAAGTTGACGACGCTGTTGGCGTAGCCCTTGTCGCGGAACATGTCGCCGATACGGCCGACGTCCTCCTGCAGGGTCTTGTAGTCGAACCAGGCCTTCTTCTCGAGGCGGACCTTCTTGAGCAGCCGCTCTTTCGGAATCAGCCACGAGTCCGACACGGGCTTGCCATCAGGGCCGGGGATCTCCGCCATCTCGACGTCGATGTCGCCGACCTTGAAGCGCGGTCCTTCCTTGATGTTGACCGTGATGGTCATCCACTTCTTGTCCGGCGACAGGGTCACCACCGGCTCGCCGGGCTGCGCCTGGATGAAGCCCTTGGTGAGGTACAGCAGCTGGATGCGCTTGATGTCCTCCTTGAAGAACTGCTTCTTGAACTGACCGAACTTGGTCAGAAACGAGAAGTAGCCGGTCTCCTTGGTGGCCATCACCCCCTTGATCTCGCTCGCCGACACCGCGTGGTTGCCGGTGATGTAGACGTGGCGGACCTCGACCTTCTTCCCCTCGTCGACGTGAAGCGTGACGATGACGCCGCCAGGGACCTCCTGCAGGGAGTAGCGGGTCTGCGCCAGGAAGTGGCCCTCGTCGATGTAGAGGTCCTCGATCTTGGACAGGTTGTAGCGGATGGACGCCTCGTCGAGGATGCCGAACCGCTTGAGGTCGACGACCTTCTTGATGTCCTCCATGTCGACGGCGTCGCCTTCGACGTCGTACTTGATGGCCATGATCGCCGGCCGCTCGGTGATGTGGAACACCAGCGTGACGCCGCCCTCGGGGTGGGGCTTGATCCCCACCTGGACGTCGTCGAAGAAGTTCATCTTGAAGATGCGCTTGATGTCCTCGCTGACCCGCACCCGGTTCAGCGGCTTACCGATCTGGCTGTAGATCTTCTGGCGAACGCTGGTCTTGTCGATCTGCTTGAGGCCCGAGACCTCGATCTTGCGGACCACCGGCGACGGCGCCGCCGACCAGCTCGGTCCACCCGTGGCAGCGAGCATGAGCAGCGCCATCGTCACACCGACGATGCGACGTAGCCCCATGGCCCTGATGGTCTTGGTGGACCCGTTGCTCACGCCATGCCTCCCCGGGACTCCTCGCGTTTGGGCAGGAACCCTTCGGGAGCCTCATCATCACGGAGTTCGCGGATCACTCCGCCCTCCAGTAGCAGGTGGCGTTTCATCAACCAGGCAAGTCGTACGTTGTGGGTGACCACGACAAAGGCCGTGTTCGTTTCCTCATTAAGTCGGACGAGCAGTGCATGTATCTCTTCTGAGGTCGCCGTGTCCAGGTTCCCGGTAGGCTCGTCGGCAAAGACGATGTCGGGCTGCATCACCAGCGCCCTGGCAAACGCTACCCGCTGCTGCTCGCCGCCACTGAGTTCGCCGGGGCGGTGGGTCAGGCGATGGGACAGGCCCACCTGTTCCAGCAGCGGCTCCGCGCGCTTGGCTGCCTCCTTGGGACTCAAGCCTGCGATGAGCCCGGGAAGCATGACGTTCTGGAGGGCGGAGAACTCCGCCAGCAGGTGATGGAACTGAAACACGAAGCCGATGTTGTGGTTGCGGAAGCTGGCCAGCGCGCCCTCGCTCATCGAGAACACGTCGGTCCCGCGGTACACAACGTTGCCCCCGGTGGGTTTGTCCAACGTTCCGAGAATATGCAGCAGCGTCGACTTGCCGGTGCCGCTCTGGCCCACGATCGACGCCATCTCGCCCGCGGCGATGGTGAGATTGACGCCACGCAGCACCTCCAGCGTCCGTGCCGGCGACGACGGTGTTGCGGCGACCTGGAAGTGACGCTCCAGGCCTTTGACCACGAGCAGCGGGGAGCCCGGTTCAGCCATGACGGAATCCCTCCACGGGGGACAGGCGGCTCGCTGCGCGCGCCGGATACCAGGTAGCCGCCATGCAGATGGCCATCGCCACCAACGCGACGATGACCACCTCGAGGGGGTCGATCGCCACGGGCAGGGTGGTGATGTAGTACTCCTTCGGCAGCGGCACGCCGAACGTATCGATACTGATGATGAAGCCGAGGCCGATGAGCAGGCCAGTCCCGGTGGCGATGAAGCCGATGACCCCACCGATGGCCAGAAACGTCCGCACGATGTCCCCGTTGGAGGCGCCGAGAGCCTTGAGCACGGCGATGTCCTTGGCCCGCTGGACCACGATCATGGTCAGCGAGCTGAGGATGGACAGCGCCGCCACGATGATGGTCAGGCCCAGGATGATGAACATCGCGATGCGCTCCAGGGCCAGCGCCGCGAACAGGGATTTGTTGCGCTCGCGCCAGCTCATGGTGCGCAACCCCTGGCCGAACTTGGCCAGGATCGGCTCGATGCGGGTGATGATGTCGGCGGTAGTCTCCGGGTCGTCGACGCGGATCTCGAGCCGGTTGAGGTTGCGCTCCAGGTTCAGGAAACGCTGGGCGTCATCGACCGCCATGTAGGCCAGCTTCTGGTCGTACTCGTACATCCCGGTGGTGAAGATGCCGGCCACACGGAACGACTTGAGCTTGGGGCGCACACCGGTGGGGCCGAAGTCGCCGTCCGGGGAGATGACGTTGATCTCGCTGCCGACGGTGACGTTGAGGCTCTTGCTGAGCTCGGCACCCAGAAGAATCCCAGGGAACACGCTGGGGTTGCTGGGAGGCGCGCCAAAGACATCGGCGGCATCCACGTCCTTGATGGTGTCTTTCTTGGCATCGCCATCGTCGCCAGGAGGTTTGTCGCCGTTGGCTTTGCCTTCGTCGTCTCCCCCAGTGTCCCTGGGCTCCTTCCGGTTGCCCTCGGGATCGATGGGCAGCTTGAGCCCGCTGCGGTCGACTTCGAGCGGGTACCGATAGCGATCGCTCAACAAATACTCTGGGTGCCACAGCCACCGGACCTCGCCTGGTGACACCGTGCCCTCGAGCTGCTCGGAGCTGGCCAGGTCCGCGTCGGTCATGCCCTTGACGACCACGTTGACGGCGACCGACGAGCTCGACGACATCATCACCTCGCCATAGGCCATGGCCTGGACCTCACGCACCCCGTCGACCTTCTTGATGGCGTCGGTAATGAGGTAGGGATCACCCAACACGCCCGTGGCGTCCTTGGGCTCGACGGTGATGTGCGCGTTGGTCCGCAGGATCTTCGTCTGCAGGTCGGTGGCGAAGCCGCGCATCACGCTCAGTACGACAATGAGCGCCCAGATGCCCAGCGAGACCCCCACGATGCTGACAAAGGGCTGCAACGTGAGCCGGGTCTTGAACCATTCGCCGACCGCCTTGGGGGCCTTGAGAACGCCCCGACGGTCCAACCAGCCGAACAGGACGGGAATCCCCAGCCTCAGGAAGAAGAGCCCAAGCGGGATCAGGATGACGCCCACGGTGATGAGCGCGCCGTGCAACACGGCGGGTGGGACCGCTGGCACTGCCCCTGCGAGCCGGCCGCCCATGACGAACAGGTAGATGGCCAGCGCCATGAGCCCCAGGGCAACCAGGGTCGCGACAGCGCGGGGGAACGCGCGACCGGTGAAGACCACGGCCAGCAGGCCCAGGACGAACTGGGTGGCGGTTGCGAAGGCCGGGCTCGTGGTGGCCAGGGCGTTGTAAGGCCCGGTCATCGACGCGACCACCAGCAGAACCGCCAGGACTGCAGCCACGACAACGTCGGCGATGCGTCGGCGCGTCGTCCGCTGCCGCACCGTGTCCATGCGGGCCTGCAGCCGCATCGGCAGCGAGTCCTGACGTTTGTGGGACCGAAGCAGGGTCCACGCCATGAACAACGAGAAGCGCCGCTTGATCGCCCCACCGCCGACGGTCTTGAAGCCCGCCAGGTAGAGCACGGCCATGCCCAGGGTGACGATCACCGCCAGCACCAGGATCATCACCACGAACGTGCCGACGAGGGCGAAGAACCGGGTGCGGGGTTCGGCGCCAGCCAAAATCCCAACGGCGGCCAATCCGAGCACGCCGAATACGACGAGGAACCCCGTCACCGGGCCCAGATTGCCCAGGATGGACCAGAGCCGGAAGCCCTGCCTGTTGCCCTCGACCGAAGCGTTCAAGTGCGTTCCATCACCTACTCGGGCCGCATGTGCGGGAAGAAGATGACCTCGCGGATGGTCGATTGGTTGGTCATCAGCATGACCAGGCGGTCGATGCCGACGCCTTCACCAGCCGCTGGGGGCATGCCGTACTCGAGGGCACGGATGTAGTCGGCGTCGAAGTACATCGCCTCGTTGTCGCCGCCCTCGCGCTGCTCGACCTGCTGCTCGAAGCGCTGCTTCTGGTCGATCGGGTCGTTGAGCTCGCTGAAGGCGTTGGCCATCTCCATGCCCGCCACGAAGATCTCGAACCGGTCGACGAAGTCCGGGTTCGCCTCGTTGCGGCGCGCCAGCGGCGACACTTCGATGGGGAACCCGGTGATGAACGTCGGCTGGATGAGCTTGTCCTCGACGAGCGCTTCGAAGGCCTCTGCGAGCACCTTGCCGTAGGGGGTCGACTCGGGCAGCTCCAGCCCGGTCTTCGTCTCGATGACCTGCAGCAGGTGGGCCTTGTCGGCCGACTGCTCCTCGGTCAGCCCGCCTACCGCGACCAGCGACTCCTGCATGGTGTAGCGGGCGAACGGACGCTTGAAGTCGATGACGTGCTCCCCGTAGGGGCGGGTCGTGTCCCCATCCTTCCCTTCGGTGGCATTCACGGAGAGCGCCAGCGTCGACAGCATCTCCTCGGTCAGCGTGATGAGGTCTTCGTAGGTCGCGTACGCCTGGTAGAACTCGAGCATCGTGAACTCGGGGTTGTGCTTGGGGCTCAACCCTTCGTTGCGGAAGTTGCGGTTGATCTCGAACACCCGCTCCAGGCCGCCCACCACCAGGCGCTTGAGATAGAGCTCCGGCGCGATGCGCAGGAACAGCGGCATATCGAGCGCGTTGTGATGCGTCTCGAAAGGACGCGCCGTGGCACCGCCCGGGATGGGCTGCATCATCGGCGTCTCCACCTCGACGAAGTCCTTGTCCTCGAGAAAGCGACGGATGTGGGCGATGACCTGCGAACGCACGCGGAAGGTCGAGCGCGCCTGGGCGTTCATGATGAGGTCGACGTACCGCTGCCGATAGCGGGTCTCTACGTCCGTGAGCCCCGCATGCTTGTCGGGAAGCGGCCGCAGCGACTTGGTGAGCAGCTTCAGCTCATGGACCATGACCGTCAGCTCGCCCGTCTTGGTGCGGAACAGCGGCCCCTTCAGTCCCACGATGTCGCCGATGTCCACCTCGCGGCGCCAGAAGACGTAGTCCTCCGGGTCCATGACGTCTTTGCGCAGGTAGATCTGCACGTTCTGGACGCCCTCCGGCTCGATGCCCACCGAGCCGTCTCGCAGGCGCATGAACGTCGCCTTGCCCATCTTGTTCTTGGCCATCACGCGGCCGGCCACGGCGACGTGGGGCGCGCCGTCCTGCAGATCCCCCATGTCGGGGGCTTGGGCCGCCAGTGATGAGTCGATAAGGGCAGCCAGCGTCATGTCGGGCTCAAACCCGTTGGCGAACGGGTTGATGCCGGTCTCGCGAAGGCCGTCGAGTTTCTTTCGCCGGTCCTGCATGACGCGGTTGAGGTCAGGGGCGTTGTTGCCTGGCTGCTTGCCTTTGCCCATCGGTAGTCGCCGTGTCCTTAATTCAATCGGGGCCCATAAAATCTGGCGGAAGCTATGCTAGGGTCCCGGCCCGGTCAAGGATGAGTTGACCGCCCCGCGCCTAGTTTTTCTGCGCTACTGCCGGAGTTGCCCCAGCCATGCTCGCCCGCCGCATCATCGTCTGCCTCGACGTCAAGAACGGACGGGTCGTCAAGGGCATCAATTTCGTGGGCCTGCGCGACGCGGGCGACCCGGTCGAGGCGGCGTCGCGCTACGACGAAGAGGGCGCCGACGAGATCTGCTTCCTCGACATCACGGCTAGCTCGGACAAGCGCGAAATCATGGAGGATGTGGTCCGGCGCACCGCCGATGAGGTGTTTGTTCCGCTGACCGTCGGCGGCGGTATTCGAACCGTCGCCGATGTGCGGCGGATGCTTCACGCCGGCGCGGACAAGGTCTCCATCAACACCGCAGCGGTGAAGGAGCCGGACCTCATCCGGCGCGCCTCCGAGGCGGTGGGCGCTCAGGCCATCGTCGTGGCCATCGACGCGCGCAAGAACGCCGATGGCGACGGTTACGAGGTCTACACCCACGGCGGACGCACCCCCACGGGGATGGACGCGGTCGCGTGGGCCAGGCAGGTGGAAGCGCTGGGGGCCGGCGAAATCCTGCTCACCAGCATGGACCGGGACGGTACGCGCGTCGGGTTCGAGCTGGAGTTGACCCGGACCATCGTGGAGGCGGTAGGCATTCCCGTCATCGCCTCCGGCGGCGTGGGAACGTTGGACCATCTCGCCGAGGGCGTCATCGAGGGGGGCGCGGACGCCGTACTGGCGGCCAGCATCTTTCACTTTCGGGAACACACTGTGGCGGATGCCAAGCGCCACATGGCGGGTCGAGGCGTCAACGTGCGCCCCCCGCGCGGATAGGGCAGACGGAGAGTCGCATGAGCCAAGTGGGTGACACCTTCAAGTGGGACGACCGGGGCCTGCTGCCCGCGGTGGCGCAAGAGGTCGGCACGGGCCGGGTGCTGATGGTGGCCTGGATGAACCGTGAGGCGCTCGACAAGACCGTAGAGACGGGACTGGCGCACTATTGGTCGCGGTCGCGTCAGAGCCTGTGGAAGAAGGGAGCCACCAGTGGGAACCTCCAGCACGTGGAGTCGATCCGCGTCGACTGCGATAAGGACACGGTGCTGTTGAGGGTTCGGGCCGAGGGCGGCATCGCCTGCCACACCGGCCGTCCCAGCTGCTTCTACCTGGACATCGACGGCCAGGAGCTGGCGACGCCGCCGGACACCGAGGCCGTGCTGGGGCTGCTGATGCGCGTCATCGAGTCGCGCAAGGGCGCCGACCCATCGGAGAGCTGGACGGCCAAGCTGCTGGACCGCGGGGTCACCAAAATCAGCGCCAAGATCACCGAAGAAAGCGGAGAGCTGGTTCAGGCGCTGTCGAGCGAGGGCGACGTCCAGGTGGTCAAGGAATCTGCCGACGTGCTGTACCATGTGATGGTCGGGCTGGCCTCGCGCGGGCTTCGCATGGAGGACGTGACCGACGAGCTGGTGCGCCGATTCGGCGTGAGCGGACTGATGGAGAAGGCGTCACGAGGGAGGTGACAGGGTGAAGCATCTGATGATGACGGTCGTGGCCGCGTCACTGGTCGTGGTGATGACGGGGGCCGCCGAGGCTCACCACAACGAGTGGGGCGCCTATCGCTTCGAGCTGGCCGACGAGGCGCCCACCCTCGGCGACAACGTCTACTTCCGCTTGGTCTGGACCAACAGGTCCAAGAAGACCGTGCGCATTCCGGCCGACCTGTGGAAGCGGGCGTCGATCACAGGCGAGGTGTGCCCCCTGTCCGGGTGCCGTGGAAGGCACAAGTTCGGCTTCGGCAAGGCGCTCAAGCCGACGCCGGCGAGCAAGGTGAAGTGGCAGACGGTGGGGCCGCGCGAAGAGGTGGAGTACCTGGGCAGCTTCGACGCGCTCTTCCCCAAGCAGTGCAAGAAGGGCTGCGAGATCGCGCAGTACGTTGTGAGCGTCAGCATGGGCCAGCAGCAGGTGGCTCCCCTGGCGAAGGATATGGTGTTGCCCAAGAACTTCGGTCAGCGCATCCGCGTAACGGTCCTGCCTCGGCTACTTCCTGTGCGAAACCCCAACGCGTTGAGCGTGAAAGCGCGGTTCGGCACGCTCGACAAGAAAGCCAAGGCGCTCCCGTTCACGCTGGAGGTTCGCAACACCCTTCCGTGGCCCATGTGGTTTCCCAAGGGGGACCCGCTGTACACCAGCTGTTCGGTCGAGATGACGCTTGCCGACGGGGAGGGGGCCGGAACCGTCGGAGGCCTCGAGGGCGGCAGCACTCGCCCCTTCGATGAGTCCAAGGCGGTGGTGCTGCAGCCTGGCAAGGTTCACACGGTGAAGGGCAAGTGCTTCCAGGTGGATCCAGCTGTCTTCACAAAAGCCGTCTCGGCGACAGCGAGCCTGAGTGTGGGGTCCAAGGCCTACTACCAGTTCCTGCCGACGAAGAGCACGGCTGCGGTGCACTACTTCGACACCCGCCACAGCATCTCGAAGCTAAAGGTCAAGTAGCCCATGTGCGGACGCGCGCGACGGACCATCCCGGTGGCCACACTGGCTCAGCTGACGGGGGTCGACCCGGCCGACATCGACCCGGCCGACAACCCCGACCGCAACAACCTCGCACCCACCCAGAAGTTGCTGGTGGTGCGGCACTCACTGTCCAAGGGCAAGCGGGTCGCGGAGTCCATCCGGTGGGGGCTGGTGCCTTCCTGGAGCAAGGACCCCAAGAAGCGTCCCATCATCAACGCGCGCGGAGAGACGGTGCGCAAGAAGCCGTCGTTCCGGTCGGCCTTCAAGAAGCGGCGCTGCCTGATTCCCTTGAGCGGGTACTACGAGTGGCGAAGGCTCGATAAGAAGACCAAGATTCCGTACCACTTCACGACCACCGACGCCGAGGAGAGCGGAGGCTTCTGCGTGGCCGGGCTGTGGGAGGTCTGGCGGAACAAGGAAGACCCGACGGGCGAGGACAGCCTCGTCACCTGCACCATTATCACGACCGAGGCCAACACGGTGGCCGGGACGGTGCACGACCGCATGCCGGTCATCCTCAAGCCCGAGGATTACGCCACCTGGCTCGACCCCGAGACGGATCCCGACGAGGCAGAGGCGCTGCTGCAGCCCTGGCCCGACGATGGCCTGACGAAGTGGCGGGTGTCGACGCGCGTGAACAGCTCGCGCAACGAGGGGCCGGAGCTGGCCGAGCCCGTCCCTGACGAGGGCGAGTAGAACAAATCCCCGACCCGGACGTTTCAGGGGCCGTGAGAAGAACTCTGACGACTATCGGGGCCGGCGTGGCCGCCGCCTTCCTGGTGGCTGGCTGCGGGACGTTGAACCCGACTGGCATGCTACGCGCGGGCATCGAGGCCGAGAACGAGGCCCGGGTGACCTTCGACCTGGATCGGCTGGCGGAAGCCACCGAGCTCTACGAGCGGTCGTGCCGCGCGGGCAAGGCGCACGCCTGCTACTTCTTCGAGCGGCTGACCTACGTTCGGGGAAGCTCCGTGCGGGAGTTCCAGTGGCGCGAAACCCGCTTCCGCGCCGCTTGTGAGGCCGGCGACGCTCGCGCGTGCTTCTTCTGGGGGCAGGCCTTCGATGACGAGGGCGGACGGGGCATCGAGGCGGTCCGTGCGCTGAAGCTCTACCGAAAGGCCTGTGCCGGCGGATACGAATACGCCTGCCAGCGCGCGGCCGGGTTGCACGTGGTCCTCTGGTCACACCCGGTCAGCGTGGTGGAGCTGCGGGAGCTGACCGCGCGCAGCTGTCGCGCCGGCTACGGGCGGGCCTGCGTGGTCCAAGCCAATCTGGTGAAGGCCGGACGCGGCGGGCCGCGTGATGTGCCTCGGTCGCGGAAACTACTGGCCATGGCCTGCCGGCGCGGGCAGGACGACGCCTGCGTGCGTCTGGCCAAACGCCACATGTACCGGGTCCGCAAGGGGATCGAGCCGCGCGCGTCGTTGAAGGCGCGGGCCGAGCTGGAGGCGCTGAGCGAGCCTTTGGCGATGGCCTGTTCACGGGGCCACTCGACGGCCTGCATGACCGCCGTGGGCCTCGCCATGGAGCCGCTTCCCGTACCGCAGCGGGACCGGGCTCGGGAGCTTCTCACGGCGGGCTGCCTCGAGGGCGGCATCCCTGCAGCGTGCCGACGGTTGACCGTGGCTGATGTGGACGGTGAGCTCCCGTCCACCGCGCCGGCCGAAGAGGCCCGGGCGCAGCGCAAGAAGGTCCGATTTGCGCTCGGCGAGGCGATGAAGCGGGAGCGTGAGCAGGTCCGGACTCAGTTGACGAGGCGCTGTGACGGCGGCGAGTCGGTTGCCTGTCAGCGGCTCGCGATGAGCAGTCGAGCTCCGGGAGAGACCGCCATCGCGCGTCGCAAGCGCTTGGAGAGCCTGCGCGAGAAAGCCCGTGCGCTGAAGACCGGTGAGTTGCGCTTCTGGTTCGAGTACTACCGCAAGCGGTGTTTTGAGGAGCGCGTGCTGGCGGCCTGCGGTCAGATGGTGGGGCGTCGCGCGAGCTTCAGTGATCTGTCCGGGACGGACGCCGTCGTCAACGACGCCGAGCGGGTGCTGCGCAAGCTGTTGCAGGAACGGACCGAACGTCGCGTGAAGCGCTTCCGCAAAGATTGCGCTGCCAAGGAAGCGTTCGCCTGCTACCGCCTGGCTGACGAGCTGCGTCGGCATGGGCCCGACACGCCGGCCAACCGCGCTGACGCGGCCGTCGCGCGGGCCAAGGCGGAGCGTTACGAGCGCAAGCTCCGAGAGAGCTTCCGCTAGGGTAACAGCTTGGCCAGCGCCGCTTCGAGCTGGGGCGTCATGACGGCGCCCGACTCCTGCCAGACACGCCCCACGGCGGCGAGTGCGTCCACGCGATAGGGCAGGAAGTCGATGGATGCGACAAGGGTCAGAGCTGCTGCTACGTCGCCGCCCTTGGCCTTCAGGATGGCTGCCGCGATACGAAGCTGGCCGCCACCGTAGGACTTGGGTTTCTTGTTGGCCCTCTGCTCGAGCGTGTTGCCGATAGCGCCATACACGGCGCGACAGCGGGGACTCAGGGCGGCCATCGTGCGGGGCGCGTAGATGGCGCCAGCGCCCTTCGCCGCCAGGGCGCCCAGCAGGTGGGCAGCACATCGGCCGTCGCGGGTGGCTTGCGTCAGCAGCTGGCGGGCGATGCCGGCGAAGCTCTCTTTGCCCAAGAAGGTCAGCAGCCGCTTGTCCTGCTTGTCAGCATACATCCGCTTGGCGATGGCGGCCGCGGATGCCTCGAGTGTTGTCGATGCTGCGTAGTCGTTGAGGACGCGCGTGAGGCGGTCGACCCTGGCGGAGACCTGGGCGATGGCATCGAACGCCACCTCCCGAAGCTCTGGTGGGCCTGCCATGCCCAGCACCGAGGTCGAACCGATGGCCGTGAGCAGGGTCCGTTTGGGCTTGGGCCTGGGAGGGAGCTTACGTGCTGCCTTCCGCGCCTTGGAGAGGGCCTTCACCGCCGAGCGTCGATCCAGCTTGGCAAGGACGCCGGCGGTCTCGGTGAGGGCCCACGCACGCGTAGGGAGGTCCCTGATACGCCCCGCCCAGGCGAGGGCTGCTTTGGCGTGCCCGAGGGCTTGTGCAGTGGTGCCGACGTCACTGAGGGCGCGGGTCGCCGCGAGAAGGTCTTCGAAAGGCCCGACACTGGTCGGCTCCTTCTTCTTCTTCGCCTTCTTTTTGTTGGCCCCGAGTCCTCCGAAGAGCACGCCCAGTCTTCCCCGCGCCGTCTTCTTTGCGCGCTTGGCCACGGGAAGGCTCCGACGTGCCTTCTGAGCCATGCCCTGGATAGTGCTGACCGCTGTCGCGGGGTCTCCGAGTCGGTGCTGCGCGCGTGCCTTCTCCAGGGGCTTGCTGAACGCCGCCAGGAGTCCCGAACGCAGGGCGGCGTCGTTGGCTGCCACGGCGAACTCAACGAGGGGCGCAAGCAGAGGGGAGTTGCCCTTCTCGCGCGCCACCGGAAGCAAGCGCCGCAGCAACGTCGTGGCCTCCGCAGGGACCTTCGGAGCGCAGGTCCTGGCGAGCCTCATGGTCAGGTCGGTCGGGGGATTGCGTGCGACGTATGCGTTGTAGAGGGAGAAGGCTTTGGCACACTCCCCACGACGGAGCCGGCGCTCCACGGCTTCAGCCCCCAGCGCCTCGACGTCGTCATACAGGGCCGTGGACTCGGAGACCCTGCCGGAGCCGGCCATGGCCATGGCCACGTCGCGAAGGCCGGACGTCACTGCGCGGGTGGTCTTCAGGGTCCGGGCCAGGGTCGCCGCGGCCAGCAGAACGTCACGGCGGGCGGCCTCGCGCTGGAGGCGCCGTCGCGCCTTGAGCTCGGCATCCAGCCGTGCAAGGTCCTTGCGACTGCGCCAGGCCACCGCGGTGGGCTTCGTCTGCTTGCGGTTCCAGCACTTGACCGCCGAGCGCGCGAGCCCGCACCAGGCGCCGCGCTGGCTGCTGTGCACCGCAAGTCCTCGCGTGCCCTGGATGCTCCTCCATGCGGGCTGCCAGCTCTTCCGTGCGTCGCTGTCGTAGGGCTCGGGAAGCTTCGTGCACTGGACCTCCGCGTTGGCATACGAGAGACAGAGCTGCGTGTCGGCGACGCCGAAGGCCACTGTGGCGTCCTTCTTGGGGCCATTCAGCCGGATCGGGTCGACGTGCTTGGTGGTGCAGCGAATCGCACCGCCCGAGCTGATGCTGCACTGCCAGGTGCCCTTGCTGACGCGGTCGACCTGCGTCGCCTTTCGGCTTGGCCGAAGTCCCTTGAGCTTTCCATCGAAGTAGTCCGGCCGCTCCATCCCCCAGCACCAGAGCTCGTGGCTATGCGTGATGGCGCACAGGTTCTGGCCGAGGGCAATGACGCGGCGGGCCGCGGGCACGCCGGGGATCGCCACGGGGACCTCGGACACCTTTGCCTCCGGAACGCCCAGAGCGTAGTGGTCACGGCCCCAGCACAGCACACGCCCTTGGCGCTCCACGGCGCAGGTCGTGTACATGGATGCGGCCACCGATACGGCGTCGGCGACGCCCCGCACCTTGGTGGGGCCCACCCTGTAGGGGGTCTTGCCCGTCACGCCCATGAAGCCAGCGGACGATTGCGAGCCCCAGCACCAGACCGCGCCATCGGCCAGTGCGGCACAGCTGTGGTACCCGGCCACAGCCAAAGCCACCACGGGTCTTTGAGGCAGGCCAACCACCGGACGCGCGTCCTTGCGGTCCAGCGTCGTGCCGTCGCCCAGCTGCATGTTGCTGTTGGCACCCCAGCAGCGGACTTCTCCGCCCACGAAGGCACAGCTATGGCTGTAGCCCATCGCAAGAACGGGCGCTGAACGGGATGGTTCGGCCGCGGAGACCGGCTGGGGGCTACCCAAGGCGGCCATCGTCAGGCTCGTGCCGATCATCAGTGACATGACGTGGCGCTGGTGAGCAGCCATCAGCGGCCCCAGGCGCGCTGTCTTCGAACCTCGCGGACCTTGCCGGCGATCCCCAGGACCGGCTGGTCCCGACGCCAGCGTTTCGCGACCTCCTCGTCGGTGTACCGCCACATCGGCTCGACCGCGGCGGTGAAGTCTTTCAGGAGTTGGAAGCACCCGGCCAGGGCGAGGTGCGTCGCGCGGTCGTTGTGGGGTAGGGCGTCGAGCCCGGCGCAGGCCGCGACGAGCCCCAGGGCACGCTCCAAAAACGGGTCAGGCCATCGGTGGTCCAGCGCGACACGTGCCAGATAGCCGGCAACCGCGGCCACCACGTGCAGGTCTTCGGCGGTCCGGAAGGCCTTGATGACGTCGATGTAGCCGTCACCAGGGAGGACCGCATCGGCGGCTACCTTGACACCTTCGAGCTGGGTCACACCGTGAGGGATCTCCGGGCAGAAAGGGGTGTCCGGCATGGGCAACTTGGTGACGCCGGGTGAGCCGGCGTCGACCTCAACGACGCAGAGATCGGGCCGTCCGTCGGGGCGCTCACCCCGGCGGGCGGCCACCAGCAGGATCTCGGCGAGGGGAAGCAGGGTGGTGTACTTCTTCTCGCCGGTGAGGGCGCCGTCCTGCAGCGTGGTCGCGATTTGCCGCGGATGTCCGCCGCCTGCCTCGGTGATGCAAAGGGCGGCGACCCTGTCGGTGGGGAGGTGCGGCAGCAGGCGACGCAGCGCGCTCTGGTGGCCGCTGGAGAAGGCGAAGGCCAGGCGGTCGGCGCAGAAGCCGCCCGCGACAGCGCGGTCCAGCGGGTTGGGCAGCGTCTCGGTCAGGGCGCTGTATCCCTTCCACCAGTCGTCCAGCGACGACCATAGGCGGGGGCGTTCGGGCGCGGTGATTTGGTCGTGAAGCCAGCTGAGTGCGCGTGAGGTCACGTAGGTGCTCCGTGCCCGTGGTCGGTTTCGGGCACGGGCACGGGCACGGGCGCGGGCACGGAGTGGGGGCTCAGCGAAGCGCTAGCACTTGGCCGGACGCGCCATGCTGCGGCGAACGATGGCCTCAATCTCGTCGTCGTGGAGGGTCCGGTTGCCGCGCTTGGCGGCGCGGAACACCTCGGCCACGAGCTCGGGCGTCGGCGCCCAGCCACGCTCGGTGAGCCACGCCACGACGTTGGACTCGCCGGACATGTGCCCTACCTCGATGACCTGCTTCTTGCCGACCATCTCTGCCGGGACACCGCTGTAGATGCGGTCGGCCAGCCACTCGTCGCCCTTCTTCTGGGCCTTCACGATGGCGGCAGCGTGGACGCCGGTTGCGGTGCGGAAGGCATCCTCACCGACGACCGGGTAGTTCCGCGGGATGGGGGTCTTGGTCGCTTCGGAGACGATGCGGCAGTAGGCCATCAGCGACGACAGGTCGTTGTCGATGGCCTTCAGCAGCCGCAGGTTGACCAGGATCTGGTCCAGGGCCGCATTGCCGACGCGCTCGCCAATGCCCAGCGCCGTGCCGTGCACGCGGGTGCAGCCGTACTGGAGCGCGTAGAGCGAGTTCACCACCGCAAGGCCGCGGTCATTGTGGCCGTGCCAGTCGCACTCGACCTTGCCCGCCATGCCCATCGTGTCGATGAGCTCTAGCGTCCAATGCACCAGCGCCTTGATGCCGTCGGGGCTGGCGTGGCCGACGGTGTCACACAGGATGAGCCTGTGGGCGCCGTTGTCGATGGCGGTCTTGAACAGGGCCTCGAGGGTGGCCGGGGCCGAGCGGATGGTGTCCTCGGTGACGAAGCTCACCGGCAGCCCGGCTTCGACGCTCATGCTCACCGCCGTGGCCGTGAGCTTGCACATCTTCTCGACGCTCCAGTCCTCCGCAAGGCGGCGGATGGGGGAGGAGCCCAGGAACGTCAGCACTTCGATCTCGACGCCAGTCTCCTTGGAGATGGCGATGATGGGGGCGATGTCGTTGGGATGGGTCCGCGCAGCACAGCTGGCCTTGATGGACAGCTCTTCGTCGCGGATGAGTTCGCACAATGCGGTGCAGTCCTCGACGGCGCGGCGACCGGCGCCGGGAAGACCGATGTCGGCGGTGTCGATGCCCAGGGAGTCCATCAGCCGCAGGATGCGGATTTTGTCCTCGACGTCGGGGTCCACCACGCTGGGCGACTGGATGCCGTCGCGGAGGGTCTCGTCGAGCAGCATCACGCGCTTGTCGGTCAGGTTTCGGTCGAAGCCGACGCGGTTCCAGTCGTAGATGATCTCGTCTTCGTCGCGCGTGGTGTCGTTCATGCGGCTTTCCCCATCCGTCGCAAGGACCGGTGTTGATGGCGCTGGGGCCACAGTCTACCAGACCGTGGCCCCAGCCGTTTGACCTTGGTCGAGCAGGCTACATGCGCTCGATCAGGACGGCGATGCCCTGACCGCCGCCGATGCAGGCCGAGCCCACGGCGAGCTGCTTGTCCTGGCGCCGCACCTCGTGGATGAGGTGGGTCGTGATGCGGGCACCCGAGGCGGCCAGCGGGTGGCCAAGGGCGATGGCGCCGCCGTTGACGTTGGTCTTGTCGCGGTCCAGGCCGAGGGCGCGCTCGCAGGCGATGTACTGCGGGGCGAAGGCCTCGTTGACCTCCACCAGGTCCATGTCGTCGAGGCTCAGGTCGGCCATCTTCAGCGCGTTCTTGATGGCGCCGACGGGGCCGATGCCCATGATGGTCGGATCGCAGCCCACGACGCCCCAGCTGACCAGGCGTGCCAACGGGGTCCAGCCCTTCGCCTCGGCCTGCTCCTTGGTGGTCAGGATCATGGCGCCGGCGCCGTCGTTGATGCCGGAGGCGTTGGCGGCAGTGATGACGCCACCGAAGACGGGGCGCAGTTTGGCGAGGCCGTCAGCGGTGGTGCCGGGGCGAAAGTGCTCGTCGGTGTCGACGACGCGGTCCCCCTTGCGGTGCTTGATGGTGACAGGGGCCATCTCGGCGTTGAAGACACCGTTCTGCGTGGCGGCCTCGGCGCGCTGATGGGACAGGGCGGCGTAGGTGTCGCAATCCTCGCGGCTGACCTCGTACTGCTTGGCGAGCTTCTCGGCGGTGGCGCTCATGGCCATGCCGGCGTAGGGGTCGGTCAGCGCCTCCCACAGGTAGTCGACCAGCTGGCTCTTGCCCAGGCGCAGGCCCCAGCGGGCGCCATACACGTGGTGCGGGATCTGGCTCATGTTCTCGGTGCCGCCGCAGAGCACGGTGGTCGCCTGGTTGGTGAGGATCTCCTGGGCGCCGTTGATGACAGCCTGGAAGCCACTGCCGCAGAGGCGGTTGACGGTCAGGGCGCCGACGCCTTCCGGGACACCGGCTTTCAGGCCGATGTGGCGGGCCATGTAGATGGCGTCCACCTGGGACTGGCAGACGTTGCCGAAGATGACGTGGTCGATGTCCTCGGCGGCCACACCGCCGGCTTCGAGGGCGGCCTTGGAGGCCTCGACGCCCAGATCGATGGCCGAGACGTCCTTGAGGCTCTTACCGTAGGTGCCAAACGGGGTGCGCTTGGCGGCGACGAAGACGAGGTCCTTGGGCAGGCTGTTCATGCACGTGCTCCCGCAGCTGCAGTGTCTTTCGGGCCCTTCCGACTGGCCCGTAGTTCGGTGGACGCCGCTTCTAACACAGGGGCAAAGGCAGATCCTAGCCTCATGCGGGTAAACCGAGCAGAACCCATCAGGCGGGCGGCGGGGACGTCACTGAAGTCGACCACGGGTCAGGCATCCACAAGGCACTAAACAGCGGTGTCGATGGCTCGCCGCGTCTGCCGTTCGCGTGAGGTCGCTGGAAGTCGAATTAGAGGCGGCGGCAAACCGCATCGCCGGCGCCCATCGTGGACGACGTTCCGCCGAGGTCGGGTGTGGTCTCGCCGTTGTCGATGACCTGCTGGACGGCGGTCTCGATACGGTCGGCGTCGTCGCCGTAGCCGAGGTGGCGGGCCATCATGGCGCCGGTGAGGATGGCGGCCAGTGGGTTGGCTTTGCCCTGGCCAGCGATGTCGGGCGCCGAGCCGTGGACGGGTTCGAACAGGGACACCTGACCGGGGTGGATGTTGCCGCTCGGCGCGATGCCCAGGCCGCCCACGGTCTGAGCCGCCAGGTCGCTGAGGATGTCGCCCAGCAGGTTGCTCGTGACCAGCACGTCGAAGCGGGTCGGGTCCCGCACCAGCTCCATCGCCGCAACATCGGCGTAGAGCTGGCTGCTCTCGATGTTCGGATACTCGGCACGGACCTGCTGGAACACGCGGTTCCATAGGCCGTGAGCATGCGGGATGGCGTTGTGCTTGATGGCCAGGCACACCCGGCTCAGCCCGTGCTGCACGGCATGGTCGAAGGCTGCGCGGACGATGCGCTCGGTGCCGCGGTAGGTCGCGATCATGGCGCTGGTGGCCACCTCGTGCTTGGTCCCCTTGCGCAGCTGGCCGCCCATACCGACGTACAGGCCCTCGGTGTTCTCCCGGAAGATGACGTACTCGATGTCACCTGGGTGCCGGCCTTTCAGCGGCGTGAGGCTGTCGTGCAGCAGCTTGACCGGCCGCAGATTGATGAACAGGTCCAGCTCCATCCGCGCGCCCAGCAGGATGTCGCGGCCGTGTCGCATGTCCGGGATGCGCGGGTCGCCCAGGGCGCCGAGGAAGATGGCGTCGAAGTTCTCCCGCCAGCGATCGAATTCGCCGTCGGCGATGGTGACGCCCGTCTGCAGGTAGTGCTCCGCCGACCACGGCAGCTGGGTGAACGCGAAGGCGTCACTCCCAGCGGCGGTCTTCAGAACCTTGATGGCTTCGGCGACGACCTCGGGTCCGATGCCGTCACCGCCGATCACTCCGATTCGTTTCTGTTCCAACAGTTTGGCCCTTATGTGTCAGCGGCGGCACCGTAGCGTATGCATTTGGGGCGGTCACGTTGATATTCTGTCCGCCCGTAACTAGGCTCCCGCGATGGTCGAAGTAGGGTCCAGGATCAGCGTCGAAGACGTCGTCGCCGTCGCGGAGAACCGCGCCGGCGAGGTCGTGTTGTCTCAACAGGGCAGGGCGGCGCTGGAGCGGTCGCGGGCGGTGGTCGAGGGTTTCCTCGCCGATACCAGCACCGCGACGTATGGCGTAAACACGGGCTTCGGCGCGCTGGCGGAAGTGCGTATCGACGACGAACAGCTGGCGCAGCTTCAGCGGAATCTGGTGTTGAGCCACGCCGTGGGCGTGGGTTCGCCGCTGGACCAGCGGACGACCCGTGCGATGATGCTGCTGCGCGCTCAGGTGCTGTCGCAGGGATATTCAGGGTGCCGTCCGGTGGTCGTCGAGACGCTCTTGAAGATGCTCGAGCGGGGCGTTCATCCCAAGATTCCACGCAAGGGTAGCGTCGGCGCGAGCGGCGATCTGGCGCCGTTGGCTCATCTCGCGCTCGTGCTGATGGGGGAGGGCGAGGCCGAGTTCCAGGGCACCACCATGTCCGGCGCCGAGGCCATGCGGGCGGCCAGGATCGAGCCGCTGGTGCTGGGGGCCAAGGAGGGCATTGCCCTCATCAACGGCACCCAGGGCATGCTGGCGTTTGCGTGTTTGGCTCAGGTCGAAGCGGAGCGGCTCATCGCCACTGCGGACGTGACCGGCGCCATGAGCCTCGAGGCCCTCAAGGGCTCTGTGCGCCCCTTTGACGAGGCGGTCGTGGGTGCTCGGCCCCATCCCGGCGCGCTGGCGTCGGCAGCGCGCCTGCGAGGGCTGCTGGAAGACAGCGAGATCATGCGTAGCCACGCCGACTGCGACGAGGTGCAGGATGCCTACAGCCTGCGCTGCATGCCGCAGGTGCACGGCTCCGCGGCCGACATGATCGGCTTTGTGCGCCAGGTGCTGACCATCGAGATCAACTCGGCCACCGACAACCCGCTGGTGCTGCCCGACGGGCGGCTTCAGAGCGGGGGCAACTTCCACGGCCAGCCCGTGGCCGCCGCATGCGACGCTGGCGCCATCGCCATGTGCGACCTGTCGAGCATCGCCGAGCGGCGCATCGCTCAGCTCATCGATCCGGCATTGAACCGCGGGCTTCCCCCGTTCCTCATCGCCCGGCCGGGACTCAACTCGGGCTTCATGATGGCCCAGGTCAGCGCCGCGGCCCTGGTCAGCGAGAGCAAGCAGCTGGCCACACCCAACAGCGTGGATACGATCCCCACCTCGGCGGACCGCGAGGACCACGTCTCGATGGGGATGACCGCTGCCAGGAACTACGCGATGGTGACGGCACACTGCCGCCACGTGCTGGCCATCGAGGCCCTCGCTGCGGCGCAGGGTATCTGGCTCCGCGAGCTGCATCCGGGGCAGGGCGTCAAGCGCGCGCTGGAGCTGCTGCGCGAGCAGGTGCCCCCCCTCGAGGAAGACCGCGAGCTGCACAAGGACTTTGCGGCGGCTCGCGAGCTGATGACGTCCGGGGCGTTCTTGGCCGCGGCGATGGGGGAGTAGTCGGATCGGCCGACGGGTTCGGGGTTCCGGGCTGACGGGTTCGGCTGACGGGTTCGGTTTCGGCTGACGGGTTCGGGTTCGGTGCTGGGCGGTTCGCTTCTGGGAGGAAGGCTTCCATCCCGCTCTGACGGGTTCGGGTTCGGGTTCGGGTTCGGGTTCGGGTTCGGGTTCGGGTTCGGGTTCGGGTTCGGGTTCGGCTGACGGGTTCGGGTTCGGGGTCGGGTTCGGGTTCGGGTTCGGGTTCGAGGCTCAGTCTCGGCCCTGTTCGGCGTTGGGCGTTGGCTCCGGGCGGCGCTGCCTTCCATGCCCCTTCTCCTGTGTGGGGCGTCAAGTGTCGCCGACCGTGCCCACGATTCGCACCCCCGACTAGGGCCTCCGCGCGCTTGGCCGGGCCGGCGCTGCCGGCGCCGGCCCGGCCAAGCGTGCTCGGTCGCTTCGCGACGGCTGCGCCGCCCTTGTCGGGGGCACGAATCGTGGGCGCGGGGGCGTCACTAGACACCCTCACCCAGGAGAATGCTCATGGAGGTCATCACCGTCCTCACCAACGCCGTCGTGTCGGCCCACCGCCTCCCTGAGAAGATGGCAAAGCGGGACGCGCTGGCCGACCAGCTACGACGCGCGGCCAGCAGCGCAGCGCTCAATTGCGTGGAGGGCCTGCAGTTCACCGGCGCCAACAAGGTGAAGTTCCTCCAGACCGCGTACGGCAGCGCCCAGGAGGCGAAGGTGGCCACTCAGATTCTGATGGCGACCGGCCAGGTCGACGGCGAGCTGGCTCGGACCACCTGGGCTCAGCTGGACCGGGGCGCGAAGATGGTCTTCGGGGTGCTGAGAAAGCGCTGAACGTCTCGTGGCGGGGGCGCGAGGGCCCCGCCCCGAAGACGCTCCAACAACGACTACATTGCGAAGTCCAGGGCCCCGCTTCCCTCGTCCCGCGCCTGCAGCAGCGTCGAGTAGACCAACGCCTGCACCATGGGGACCTTGTACTGCGTCTGCGGAAGCGGCCGCGCCCGCTCGGTGGCGACCGCGGCCGCCGCCTCCAGGTTCGCGTCGGTGGGCGCCTTGCCCTCTAGCGCCGCTTCGACCTCGGTCAGCCGGAACGGGATGTTGGCCACTCCGCCTACGGCGACCCGGACGAGCGTGGCGACACCGTCCTGGATCACCATGCGCACGACGACTTCGACCAACGGCCACTCGGCCAGCGCCCTGCTCATCAGCCGCTGATACCCCCCCTTTTCACCGGGGGCAGCCGCCGGCAGATGAATCGCGGTGATCATCTCGCCGGGTTTGAGCGTGTGGTCCGCCAACGTGCTGCCGTTGCCGTACAGCTCCGACACGGAAATGCGTCCCCGTCCGGTCACAGACAGCTCCGCATCGTACGTCAGCAGAGCACATCCTATGGATGACGGGTGCGGGTAGACGCAGGGACCGAAGTCGAAACACACCCCGAAGTGGTGGTTGCCAGCTCGCGAAGGGCAGGTATCGGCGTTGCCCTTCTTGGGGCACCCCATGTGAGGGTTTCGGTAGTACCAGCAGCGGGTGCGCTGACACAGGACGCCGCCCATCGTTCCGCGCATGCGCGCCTGGGGCGTGGCGAGGAGCTGCGAGGGTAGAGTAAGCGCGGGATACCGCTGCTGAACCTGTGGATGGGCGCCCACCTGACGGATGGTGACCAGCGCGCCGATGTCGGCGCCATCGTCGCGGAGCTCCACCCCATCGAGCCCCGGGATCCCCGAGACGTCGACAATGGGCAGGGACGAGACATGACTGCGCAGTCGCTCCTGTACGTCCGTTCCCCCGGCGCGGAGCTCCGCGCCGCTGGCCGATACCTCATCGACAGTGGTTGCACGGATGTAGCGGGTCATGCGTCGACCTCCGAGAGCTGGGCCAGGTGCTCCTGGACGCGTTGGGGGCGGAAGGGGATGTCGTAGGGGCGCCAACCGGTGGCGTTGAAGACGGCGTTGCCGACCGCCGCGACCGTGGGGAGGACGGCCAGTTCGGACAGGCCACACGCCTGGCCCTTCATCTTCTCGAAGCCGCGCTCGTCGAAGAACACGTCGATGGGGGGGATGTCACCGATGCCGGGGATTCGGTAGTCCTCGAGGTTGGCGCTCAGCAGTAGTCCCGAGTGGGGGTCGTAATGGCGTTCCTCAGTAAGCGCTGCTCCCAGGCACTGCACGACGGCGCCATAGGCCTGGCTCCGGGCAAGCTTCGGGTTGAGGATCCGCCCCGCGGCCAGCCCGAGCCAGACGTGGCGCGGATAGACCCGGCCGAGAACCGTGTCGACCTCGACGTCGACCACCGCGACTGCCCCCGTCATCTTGGGGAACATGGAGATCCCCATCCGCCCCGAGGGCATGGCGCCCAGCAGGTCGAATGCGTTGTTGCCGCCGCGCTTCTTCGAGGTGACCGACAGTGGCTCTTCGAGGCCGGCGAGAACGTCGGCCAGCGGCTCGAAGCCGTCGTCGTGCTTGAGCCCACCGTCGGCGTAGCTGACGTTCTTCAGCCCCATCTTCTGGGCGCGTGCCACAAGCTTGTCGGCAAGCATTTCGGCCGCCTGGACCGACGTCGGGAAGATGGACGCCGTGGTGCGGCTGGCGCTCGAGTTCGGCCCCTCGGGGTTGCTGGAGTCACCGATGTCGACGGCGACGTCGAGGAAGGGGATGCCGAGCGTTTCCGCCACCGCCTTCGCGATGACCGAGCGCGCCCCGTTGCCCATGTCCTGCACGGCGCAGCGCGCGATGACCCCATCGGGGCCGGCGTCGATGCGTACCTGGGTCCGGTTGTGGAACGCGTTGAACCAGTTGCCGATGGCGAAGCCCACGCCTCGTTGGAACCGCCCTTTGTCGCTCCCGGGTGCGCGCCGGTTCTTCCACACCGGCAACGTCTCGACCCAGCTGTAAAGCCCATGGCGCACGTCGGAGTCGTCCCAGGAGCGACGCAGCGCGATGGGGTCGGTGCCGGTCGTGTGAGCGACCTCGTCGACGAGGCATTCCAGCGCCCAGAACGCCGGCGGCCCAGAGGGGGCCCGCATGGGGCGGCCAGGGCTCGTGTTGGTGGTAACGTCGAAGTCCTGCAGGTCCTTGGGGCCGGCGTAGGTCATGCGCACCCACGGCGCGGCCTGGGACTGCACCGCGATGCCCGCGGTGCCGTATGCCCGCATGGTGATCCCGAGGGGCTCCAGCTCTTCGTTCGTCACCGCGGCGATCTCGATGTGGGTCAGCGGGCGGTATCCGCCGAACACCATCTCTTCCTCGCGGGAGTTGATGAGCTTGACGGGCCGACCGGTGGCCTTGGCCAAACCGACCGCGGTGGTGTGCTCCAGCTGCATCCCCTGCTTGCCGCCAAAGGCGCCACCGACGTACTCGGCGCGGACTGTGACCTCGCTCTTCTTCAGCTTGAAGTGGTGGGCGAGCTCCTCCATCAGCAGGTGAACCGACTGGGTGCTCGTATGGACGGTGAGGTGACCAGCGTCATCGAACACAGCGACGCAGCCGTGAGGTTCCAGCGCGGTGTGGCATTGGCCCGACGTCCGGTAGGTGCTCTCCACGACCGTCACGCCCTCGGCTCCCTCGCGTGCCCGCGCGAGGTTCTTCTTGGCCTTTCCTTTGTGGTGCGACAGGAACTTGTTGATGAACGGCGTGCGCAGGTTGCCGTCCCATTTGCCCGGCGGAATCGGCCCCTCTGAAGCGTTCATCGGGTACTTCTTCTTCTCCGGGAACACCACGGCGGCGCCTTCCTTGATGGCCTCCAGCGGGTCCACCACAAAGGGGCGCGGCGCGTAGGTCACGACGATGGCTTTGACGGCCGCCAGCGCCGTCTCCTCGTCCACGGCGGCGACTGCGGCCAGCGGCTGCCCCGCGTATCGGGCCACCCGGTGCGGGTCGCCGAGCACGTCGATGACGGCCTCGACCCCGTCGATGGCCAGGGCGGCCTCGAAGTCCATGCTTTCGATAAGCGCATGGCTGTGCGCGGAGCCGGCGTACTTGGCGACCAGCATGCCGTCGTAGCGGACATCGGTGGTGTAGCGGGCGCGCCCGGTTACCTTGGCGCGCCCGTCGTGGCGCGGATAGATGACGTCCTCGTCACCGTCGAAGTCGCCGCGGCACGCCGCCGCCACGGCGTCGTAGATCCCCACGTAGGCGCCGCACCGGCACAGGTGGCCGGAAAGGGCGTGGGCGATGGCGTCGCGGGGCGGTTCGGTGGTGCCCTTGAGCGCGCGCCACCGGTCGAAGAACGAGATCGACTCGACGATGAAGCCCGGCGTGCAATAGCCGCACTGCAGGCCGTCGTGAACGAGGAAGGCCTTCTGAATGGGGTGCAGGCCGTCCCGATCCATGTCTTCCACGGTCCGAACCGTCGCCCCGTCCAGCGCGCAGGCCGGCAAGGTGCACGAGGTGGCGGGCTCGCCGTTGATCATGACGGTGCACGCACCGCACACACCGGCCGCGCACACCACTTTGGTACCTGTCAGGTCGAGGTCGTCGCGAAGCACCTCCGCCGCGGCGGCGCGCGCGTCGAACTCGAGCGTTCGTGACGTACCGTTGACGTTCGCCGTCGCGCGTACGCGCTCCGACGTGTCGGGTTTGTTCATCGTCATCTCCCGTGAATGCTGAGGATACCGGGAGTCTACGAACTCTTGGGGCAGCAGCGCCTAGCAGGACGCGCCAAAGTACCAACGAATCACGCCAGCGCGTGGTGCCCAAAAGAAAACCCCGGAAGCCGCTGCTTCCGGGGTCCGCTACAACGCGTAGCGCCCGACGCTAGTTGGCGTCGAACTCCGCGTCGATCACGTCGTCATCGCCACCCTTGTCGTCGCCGGCACCCGGAGCGGGGCCTGCGCCCGGACCGGCGGCACCGGGACCAGCACCCGGACCGGCGGCTCCACCGTTCTGGGCGTAGGCCTTCTCGGCCATCTTGTGGGCAGCCTTCTCCAGGTCAGCCTTGGCCGTCTCGAGCGCGTCGAGGCTGGCGTTGGTGTCCTTGATGACCTCCTTGGCCTGCTCGATGGCGCTGCGCACGGCAGCCTTGCTCTCGTCGTCGAACTTGTCCTCGTTCTCCGAGATCTGCTTTTCCATCTGGTAGCACATGGTGTCGACCGCGTTGCGGGTCTCCACCACCTTGGCCTTGGCTTCGTCGTCGGCCTTGGCGGCCTCCGCTTCCTTGACCAGGTTGTCGACCTCGGCATCGCTCAGGCCGCTGCCGCCCTTGATCTCGACGGTCTGCTCCTTGTTGGTCGCCTTGTCGGTGGCCGTCACGTTGATGATGCCGTTGGCGTCGATGTCGAACTTGACCTCGATCTGCGGCACACCCCGCGGCGCCGGCGGGATGTCCTCCAGGTTGAAGGTCGCCAGCGTACGGTTGTCCCCAGCCATCTTCCGCTCACCCTGCAGCACGTGCACGGTGACCGCCGTCTGGTTGTCGGCGGCGGTGGAGAAGATCTGCGTCTTGTTGGCCGGGATCGTGGTGTTGCGCTCGATGAGCACGGTCATCACGCCACCCTGGGTCTCGATACCCAGGCTCAGCGGGGTCACGTCCAGCAGCAGCACGTCCTTGACGTCGCCCGAGAGCACGCCGCCCTGAACCGCAGCGCCCAGCGCCACGACCTCGTCCGGGTTCACCGAGTGGTTCGGCGACTTGCCGAAGAAGCTCTCGACCAGCTCCTGCACCTTCGGGATACGCGTCGAGCCACCCACCAGGATGACCTCGTCGATGTCCCCCGGCTTGAGCGAAGCGTCGCTCAGCGCGCGCTTCATGGGCTCGATGGTGCGCTCGAAAATCTCGCTGGCCAGCGACTCGAGGTTGGCCCGGCTCAGCTTCTGCACCAGGTGCTTGGGGCCCGTGGCGTCGGCGGTGATGAACGGCAGGTTGATCTCCGTTTCCACCGCCTGCGACAGCTCGATCTTGGCCTTCTCCGCGGCCTCGTGAAGGCGCTGCAGGCTCATCTTGTCGGCGTGAAGATCGATGCCGGTGTCGCTCTTGAACTGCTCCACCAACCAGTCGACGATGACGTTGTCCACGTCGTCGCCGCCGAGGTGGGTGTCACCAGCGGTAGAGCGGACCTCCACCACGCCGTCACCGACCTCGAGGACGGAGACGTCGAAGGTGCCGCCACCGAAGTCGTAGACGGCGACAATCTCGCTCTTCTTCTTGTCGAGTCCGTAGGCCAGCGCGGCCGCGGTGGGCTCGTTGACGATGCGCTTGACCTCGAGCCCGGCGATGCGGCCCGCGTCACGCGTCGCCTGACGCTGGCTGTCGTTGAAGTAGGCCGGGACCGTGATGACGGCCTCGGTGACCTCCTGGCCCAGGTACTTCTCCGCGGCGGCCTTCAGCTTGGCCAGCACCTTGGCGGAGATCTCCGGGGGAGAGTACCGGCGGCCCTCCACCTCGACGTGCGCGTCCCCGTTGGGGGCGCCCACGATGTTGTAGGGCAGCCGCTTGGCCTCGGCCTCGGTCTCGCCGATGCGGCGACCGATGAGGCGCTTGACGCTAAACAGGGTCCGGCCGGGGTTCACCACGGCCTGGCGGCGCGCGATCTGCCCGACGAGGGTGTTCTGCTTGTCGTCGAAGGCGACAACCGACGGCGTGGTGCGGTGTCCCTCCTGGTTGGGAATCACCTTCGGCTCACCACCTTCCATGATGGCGACGCACGAGTTGGTGGTCCCGAGGTCGATACCGATGATCTTACCCATACGTTTGTTCCTCTTGAGCCTTTACGCTCGAATCCTGGTCGGGCCGTCCTACGGCTGCCGACGCCTCCTGGGTGTTAGCGGAATGCGTGGTTTCATGCAGTTCTCAGCAATGGGAACTAGCTTGCTGGCGGAACTTAACCGCATGCCTTCGGGAGTCAAGCATCTTCCGGCCAGGGGGGCTGGAGTTGGCACCCTTCTTGCCGAGCCGAGCCTATGGGCGTTGGCCCGGCGTCTGCGGCGCTAGCGCAGCTCCCAACCGAACAGCTCACCCTCCCCGAGGGTCCTCCGTTCGGCGTGGGTCGTGGTTCCCTTACTGTCGATCGCCTTGAACCGAATAGCGCCCGCCTTCAGGTCGTCGACCATCAGGCTCTCCCCGGGCGCTACGACGCCCAGCTGGCGATCGCCGGCGAACACCGTCAGCGGCTTGTCGGTCGCGTTCTTGATGGCTGCGCGAGCGGCGATGGCCATGACTTCGAGGTGGATCGAGCGGCGTGAGGTGACCTGCAGTCGATAGGTCGTCACGGTGCGCGAGCCCTGCCGCTCGATCTGCACCAGCCGCAGACCTGCGGGCACGGGGACGGGGGTGGGCATCTTGCCTGCTGCGATGCGCCCCACCTTCTTGTTGCCGACCCGGACGACGAGGTCCTCGCCCGACAGGTTGTCCACCATGATCGTCCCGAACGGCGGGTGTACCACCAGAACATCGGTCCGCCCGGCCTCCAGCGGGACCGTGTAGTCCTGCTTGACCCGCGACGTCATCCCGACCGTGTAGACGGTCCGTTTGCCGGGCTGGAGGTTGGCGAAGACCTTGTTGCTCTGGGGGGGCACGATGCCGTAGGGCCGATTGTCCACCACCAGCTGCACCGTCTCCTGCGACAGGTTCTTGACCAGCAGCCGCGACGGCGAGTCGACCAGGTTCCAGAACAGAGCCTTGTTGGGCTGAATCCGGCGGTCCACCTGCCACAGCCGCTTGGACTTCAGCCCCTCCGCCACGATGCGGTGGCGCACCGCCGGCATCGGACCCAGGGCGAGGTTGGTGCCCTTGAGGATGGTGCCCTTGGGGACGCCGTCGACAGAGATGGCTACGGTCTCTTCCAGTGCGTTCTGAATCACCAGCGACCCCATGGGTTTGTCGATGGTCCAGACGACCTTGGCCTCCTCCACGAAGTCCGCGAGCTTTCGATACGCCAGGCCCGAATCCCGGCCCATGAACACCAGCTCTCGCCTGCCCGCTGGCAGGTTGAAGTGCACGCGCCCGTCCTTTTCCACCATGGGGCGTTGGGAGGCCAGCAACCCCTTCGCCTCCAGCCGCTCACCGGAGCGATTGACCACCGTGAGCATCGCCCGTGGGTCCTTGAACCTGACTTCGGCGATGCCGCCTCGGCTGACCTCTGTGCGCGCTTTGAGCGATGTCTTCGTCTTCTGTCCCGAGGCTTCGACCAGGCGCTTGCCGATGGGGATGCCGCTGAAGTTGACCGTGCCCTTGGCGGCCACGGTCCCCACTCGGCGCGCGTCCACGTAAACCGACAGCGGCTCTGACCGCTCATTCACGACCGCGATCCCGCCGGTGGCGGCGCGAATGGTCCAGCTGACCGGTTGCCGCGGAGCGGGTGGGAGACTCAGCTGGTAGCGGTGTTTGTGCTTGCTGTAGGCCTCCAGCGTCGTCGCCCCTTTGGGCAGTGCCGTCATGGAGCGGCTGGCGCCGGGCCGCAGCTGTCCGACCTTGGTCTTGCCCACGTACAGCGTCAGCTCTTCGGTCGTCCGGTTGACGACCCGCACGCCCGACGAGGCGGGCAGGATCTCCCACCGGAAGACCTGCCCCGGCCGGAGCTCGACCTCCATCTTGTGCAGCGTGTTGGTCTTGGCGGTGACCGCGTTGATACCGACCACCGAAGGCACAACGTCGTCGACCCGGTACTGCGCACCCGCCGGGATGGAGAGCGTACGCGCTGAGCTTGGGACCAGATTGCCGGTCGGGACAGCGGTGATGTCCTCGCCCGTCAGGTTGACCACCACCAGCGTCGCCGAGCCGCTGGACAGCCCCCACACGGCGGGGAAGTCGGACGTCAGCTCCATGACCTTCTGGTAGCGGTGTTTGCTGGTCTCGCCGGTGGCCAGCAGGAAGTGCTTGCCGACGCCCAGGTCCTTGACGCTCAGCCGCATCCCCGGCGCGATGCGGCCCAGGTCGCGGTCGTCGGCGGTCACCCACACCGCCTCTTCGGTGTCATTGATGACCCGCAGCACCGCCTCGGGGGCCTTGAGCAGCCAACTTGCCTGGCCGTTGGCCTTCACGTCGAGGTCCTTGGTGAACACCGACTTCTGGCCGCGGTCGGCGGCCCTGAACGAACGGACGCCGCTCACCACGTCGCGAATCACCCGCTTGCTGCCCGCCAGAACCAGGCCCAGAGATTCTCCGTCGACCCAGATCTGGACGTCGCGGGTCAACTGATTGTCGACCGCGAGATCGCCAAGGGGGGGCGGCAGTGGTGCAGCAGCGCCGGGCCGGTACACGTCGACGACGGCGCGCTTGCCCTCCTCGAGGGTAACCGACTTGTCGAAGATGACGTCCAGGTCCCGCGACGACTTGGCGGCGACCTCTTCCGGCGTCGGCGCCACGCGCACGACGGCGTCCCCGGGGGTGAGGTGACGCAGGATGGCGCGCTGCTTCTCCTGGACGGTTGCCTCCACGCGACCCCGCACCGAAACCCACATCTCGGCGTCGGTGCGGTTGATGATCTCGAGGGTGGCGCCGGTGGGGCCGTCGTCGCCCTTGGCGTCGGTGGTCGCGCAGGCCGCGGCGGTGGCGGCCACCGCCAGCAGGACCAGCATTTGGCGGGCAGTCTTGGAGTAATGTGTCTTCATGAGCGTCCGGAGCATATCGGCGCAGCACTTGGACCGACAAGGAACGCATCACACTGGTCCCTATTCCCGTCAGAAGCGAGGCGCCAGCTGGTACTCGATGCAGAACTCCTCGCCAACGGCGAGTTCACGCTGAAAGTCGATGGCGTTGTGCGCCACGTCCTGCAGCGGGCACTCCCGCTCGCGGATCAGCGTGTAGTCCGCGTCCGTACCCTCCACTAGCGGCGTCACGGTCCCGTCGGCGCCGCACACCGCCACCTCGACCCGCTCGTTGTCCATCGGCGCCCGCGGCAGGCACACGAAGCCCACCGCGACTCGGATGCGCTCGGCAATGGTCTGCAACGCAGAGTTCACGCCGCCATCACCGCACAGATTGGCGAATACCCCCTGGGCGCCGAAGCCCTCGGTGAAGGCCTGGTAGCGGCTCCCCCAGTCGGCCACGCCGGTGCCGGACTGGCAGATGTAGGGCTTGCGCGTGGTCCCCGAACTCTTCGCCTTCGCCTCGACCCAGGCGTCCCGGGCCAGGTCGGCGGCGGCGGGGTCGGTCTCCAGGGTGTCTCCGGAGATGGCGGCCACGATGACCCGGTCACCGTCCGGCTTCAGCGACTTGTAGAGGTTGATGTAGTCGCTGACCGGCCGGAGGCGCTGCTGGACGTCGGGGTCGACGGCGCAGACGGACTCCTCCTCGGCGCTGATGGTCGCGCCGTCCCGAACCGAACAGTCGTCCTCGTCGCTGACGAAGATGACCACGAGGAAGGCATCGTCGCGGAGGAACGCTGCGCTCTGCTCGGCCTGGGGCCCGTCGGGGTTCAGCGCATTGAACCCTGCAGCGAGGCCTTGCTCCAGGGCCTGGCAGCGGTCGGCGGAGATACCCACCGAAGCCAAACACTGAAATCCGTCGATGGCCTCGTCGCCGTCCAGGACCGGGCCCAACGTGTCGGGACAGCTACCGGTCTGGGCCTGGGTCTGGCAGAAGCCGCGGGTGTTGCACACGAACGTATCTCCGAAGCGCTCGGTGCATTCGCTGTCGGCTTCGCACGGTGCGATGCAGCGGGTGTTGACCGAACCGTCGCTGTTGGTCCGCAACGTCTCCACGGTCGTGCCCATGCACTTCCAGGGGCCGTCATCCGGTTCGCCGGACGGAGCGGAAGCCGTCAGACAGTCGTCGTCGACGATGCACAGATGGTTCACCGACAGCTCCGCAGCCGCGTCGAACTGCTTGGCCACGTCGGTGCTGAAGACGCCCTGATTGCAGCTGTCGTCGGTGGTCGTGACGGCGACCCGCAGGTCGACGTCGAGCTCGAAGATGCCATCGATGAAGCTCTCGAACGCCTGGCCCAGGGCGACCTGCTCCTGGCCCATCGACGACGAGTTGTCGATGACCCAGAGCACGTCGAGCTTCACCGTTTCGGCCCGATCGGTGGTGACCTTCACTTTGCCCGTGAACGTCCGGGTGAGGTCGTCCAGGGGCACGGAGTTGCAGGCGCCGAGCAGGCAGAACGCAAAGAGGGCGGTCCGCGGGTACACCGGTACCCGCGTCGTGGCATGCAGCATGATGACGCTTCCTGTGGTCTCGAGGGTGGCTCTACCCCAGACATCCTCCTGGAACCCCAGGCGTGACAGGTTGGCGTCGACTTACTCCAGATGGGCGTGGTCGTTGATGCGCCATGCCAGAAACCCGCGGGCGGGCCGCAGGTGGAGCTCGGTGATGGACGTGTTCTCGATGGCCACCCGGCCAAGCGCCGCGATAGGCATCTCGAGCACCTCGTGCATCATCGCTCGGATGGCGAACCCGTGGCTCACCCAGACGACCGTGGCCCCGTCGTCGTAGCGCTGCGGTAGCTCGCCGAGGGCGTCCCGGAGGCGTTGCTGCATGACGTCGAAGGGCTCGATGCCAGGGGCCTGAACGCGCGACGGGTCCGTCTTCCAGGACTGCAGGAAGTCCGGGAAGCGCTCGGCCACCTCGGGCCGGGTCAGCCCTTCGATCGCACCCAGTCCCCGCTCGCGCAGCCGGGAGTCGAGGCTGTAGCCGTCGGCCCCGAAGGCGATGGTGGCCGTCTCCGAGGCCCGCTCCAGATCGCTGCTGACCACGGCGTCGAACCGCATCCCCGAAAGGCGCGCCTGAAGTTTGGCGGCCTGGGCTCGCCCCCGATCCGAAAGGGGGACCTGCAGCTGACCTTGAAAGCGACCGGTAGCGTTGGACAGGGTCTGGCCGTGGCGGATGAGGAACAGGCGCACGAGCGGCTCCCAATGTGTCTGCGTAGTTGACAGCGCCGAGGTCGACGCGGAAAAGTCCTGCCTCCCTTTAGCCCAGGAGCCTGCCATGGGTCGACGACTGTTCCGCTTCTCTCCCGGTCTCGTGGCGACGCTTGCCGCGCTGGCCTTCGTCGCAACCGCCGGTACGGCCGCCGCCAAAGGCAAGAAGAGCAAGAAGGACCCGGCCAACGACCCGGCCTTCAAGGCCCTGCTGCAGCTCAAGAACAGCACCAAGAGCGGGGACTTCGCGACCCGCGCCGCGGCCGTCAAGGGCCTGGGCCTGGTGGGCAAGAAGCAGAAGAAAGAGGTCCTGCCGATGGTCAAGGAGGCCCTCAAAGATGCTCAGTGGCAGGTGCGCCGGTCGGCCATCAGTGCGCTGCTGAAGCTCAAGGACAAGACCTGGGAGAAGGCCATCATGGAGGCTATGGCGCTGCGCGGCCTGGACGCATCCAAGGAGGTCCTGCCGTTGCTCGAGCCGCTGGGCATCAAGCTGGCCATGAAGGTCGTCAAGAAGGCCCTGACGGCGCCGAAGTTCGACGGCCCCGAGCGCTACATCGAGGCGTTCAAGAACAAGGGCGGCGACTGGATGGTCCAGGCGTTCCTGATGGGAGCGGCGCTCAAGGGCGGGCTCGGTGATCTGTTCCGAGCACAGCTGCCCAACCTGCCGCTGCCGGATGCGGTGCCGGTCTACAAGAAGCTGCTGGCCAAGCAGACCCCGCAGATCCAGGCCGCCATCGTAGAGAGCGTGGCCAAGAACAAGGCGCTCAAGGACATCAGCTTCCTCAACAAGCTCATCAAGTCCAAGGACGCCAACGTTGCCTTCGCCACGGCGCTCGCCATGGCGCACCGCAAGAACACTGCCGGCAAGGCGCTGCTGGTGGCGGCGCTGAGCGAGGAGAACACGGACGACAAGAAGAAGCTGGCGGCGCTGGAGGCCCTGCGCCACATCGCCAGCACGGACCTGTACGCCGGTCTGAAGCCTTTCACCCGCAGCGAGAAGACCCCGATTCCGCAGCTGAAGGCGGCGCTCGAGATCCACGCCGCGCTGAAGAACCCGAAGCTCGGCCCCTGGCTGACCAAGCAGCTGTCGGGCACCAACGTCGAGCGTCGCGCGGTGGCGGCGACGGTGCTGGGCCGCGTCCAGGGGCAGGCGGCGCTGGGAACGCTCCACAAGCTCATCCGCGCCGGCGGACACTTCGACACCCGCCTGGGGGCGGCCAAGAGCATCGCCGACCTGGCCTCCAAGACGTCGATCAGCATCATCCGCGAGGTCCTCTTCAGCGAGCAGGACCCCCGCATGAAGGTCGCCCTGCTGCGCGCCCTGGGCCGTATCCGCACCCCCGAGTGCGTGCCGGTCATCCGGTCGGAGATCGCCCAGGACAACCCCAAGGTGAAGGCCGCCGCGGTGGACGCTATGGGGGCAATTCGGCACGAGTCGGCGGTGCCCGACCTGAAGATGGCCTTTGGTGACCGCTCCCCGGAGGTGCGGCGCAACGCGCTGGTGGCCATCATGGCTCTGGGCCCGCAGCGGTATCTGAGCTACTTCAAGAACGCGCTGAACTGGGTCACCCCCGACACCATCGACGGGTTGACCAAGGAGCATGGTGCGCAATTCCTGCCGCACGTGAAGCTGGCGCTGAACGCCAGCAAAGACGAGGTCCGGGCGGCCGGCTTCGCGGCGCTGGGGCATCTGGACAAGAAGACGCGGGCCGGGGTGGCCAAGGAGCTGGTGCTCAAGTCGCAGCGGCAGGCCCAGCGGCTCCAGGCGATGGCCCTGGCGATGAAGCTCCTTCCCAAGAAGGAAGCCGTCGAGCTGGCGACCGCCCTGAGCAAGGAGAAGGACAAGCTCGTGGTCGTGGCGGCTCTCAACGCGCTCGGTAACCTCGGTGCCAAGGGCGCCCGCGACATGTTGGCCAAGCAGGTCGACGGGGACACGGAGAACGTCCGCGTGGCCGCGTCGGTGGCCCTCCTCAAGCTCTAGCCCCGTGCCCGTGTCCGTGCCCGTGCTCGTGCCCGTAACCCACGCTGCACGGGCGGTCGGCGTGCTCATCCCTGCGCTGACGCTTCTCGTGCTTTGCCTCGGCGGCTGTCCGACCCGTGAAGGCCGCAAGGCGACGGATAAGCCCGAGCCGAGCAAGGCCAACACTGCCTACACGGGCTCGGACGACCCCCGCCTGCAGGCGCTGTACACCTGCTGGCAGCAGAGTCCGTACGAGCACATGTTCGCGCCCGTGTTCAACCCCGATGAGGAGATGGGGATGTTCATGGGGGGCATCAACGGGATCATGGGCTATGGCAGCCTCTCTGGCTGCATGGCCAAGCAGACAGGATTGTCTCGCGGGTCCGTGTACGACCGGCGCGGCGTCGAGGCCTTCGCCAAGCTGAAGATGCTCGCCCGCCCTCGCGCCAAGGGCGACCCGTTCAAGCACTTCAACCCGGCCATCATCCGCTGGGGACACCAGACCCTCATCCCGAAACCGAGCGACCGCATCGGCTATCGGACGGCTCAGGAGCATTACGAAGAGACCTTCGTGCGCTTCTTCCGGCTGATGACCGATAGCTATCTGATGCTGGAGAGGGGCAAGCGCTGGGACATCGAGTGGAAGGCCTACTCCGACGAGGTCATCAAGGGCGGCGCCGACGGCCTCGACTGGCTCGAAGGCCGATACAGCTCCTCGCTGCAGGACTACCCGGAGGGACAGGACGGCACGACCTTCACGGCGTCCATGGCCTTCGGGTTCTGGCTCCGCCGCCGCGCCGACGGCACGGCCGCGGAGCTGTGGGTCGGCCTGCAGAAGTTGATGCGGCTGTATGACGCCGAGTGGTTCGCCCACCGACTGAACTAGGTGACCGCCGGCCCCGGCCCCGGCCACGGCCCCGGCAAACGGCCCCGGCTCCGGTAAGCGGCCCCGGCCCCGGCCACGGCCCCGGCTCCGGCAAACGGCCCCGGCTCCGGCAACGGCCCCGGCGAACGGCCCCGGCCCCGGCTCCGACAAAACGGCCCCGGCAAACGGCCCCGGCCCCTGCAAACGGCCCCGGCTCACGGCTCCGGCTCCTACAGTCGTTCGGCGGTAGGCCGAGGCGGCTGCGGTGGTTCCGGGCGGCTTCCTCTCCCACGCCCCCGCCCCTTTGCGACGTCGTAAGTGTCGCCAACCGTGCCCCCGATTCGGACCTGAGAAAAGGGCCTGCGCGCGCTTGGCCGGGCCGGCGCTGCCGGCGCCGGCCCGGCCAAGCGTGCTCGGTCGCTTCGCGATGGCCTTCGGCCACCCTTGTCTCAGGCCCGAATCGGGGGCGGAGGAGGCGAACACTAACGACATCGCCAAGGAGCGAGACCATGGAAGTTGAATCCGTCCTCATCACCGCCGCCACCTCGGCCTACCGCCTCACTCGACACCTCCCCAAGAACCACGCTCTGGGGGACCAGCTGCGGCGCGCTGCGCATAGTGCAGCGCTGAACACGGTCGAGGGCTTCGGGTTCAGCGGGGCCAAGGAGAAGAGCTTCCTCAAGATCGCCTACGGCAGCGCGCAGGAGGCCAAGGCGGCCACGCAGATCTTGGCAGAGAGCGAAATCATCGACCTGGAGCAGGGCAGGGCGCTGTGGAGACAGCTCGACCGCGGAGCGAAGATGCTCTTCGGAGTTCTCCGGAGAACCTGACCAAAGCAGGCGGGGCCAACTCGGCCCCGCCCCTTGGCTTAACCCTTCAGCCTGAACAGCATCGCCCCCGACCGGTCAAGGAGCCTGTAGAGGTTTCGACCGCCTTCCAGGTCGACCTGCTTGGTGACCGCCAGCGTCATCGTCGCCGCCTGCGCCTCGCGGCAGCTTCCGTACGCCATCTCCAGGTGGCTCCGCCGCCGCGCGCCCTTCATCGCCATCCCCTCGGCGAGGTTCAGCGCCATGCTCTCAGCCGACCGCCGAAGCTGGTCGCCCAGGTTCTTCCCGCGAGGCATCTTCGCCGTGAGCGTGTAGGCCAGCGCCGCGGCCTCCAGGGTGATTCGGGTAACGTCCAACACTATTGCTCTCCTTGGGTTGGTAGTGGAGGCCCCCCGGAACGCTCCTCCCGCTCCTGTCAATGGTGGCCG